>Ga0316187_10000443_pt1 | contig 32162 bp, 51 predicted proteins | sample CroRivburrow1_MG_FD_204927 | JGI IMG/M metagenome (GOLD analysis project Ga0316187, IMG submission 204927) | Coastal sediment microbial communities from Maine, United States - Cross River worm burrow 1 | ecosystem: Environmental > Aquatic > Marine > Coastal > Sediment | place: USA: Maine... | reverse complement strand
CACTGTGGCAGGGGATGCTGCTCAAGAGGCAGTGATCACCGAGCTGGAGCCCGGAACGTACCAGTTCCGGCTGACGGTGCTGGATCAGATGGACCAGTCCAGCCCTCCGCATCTGGAGGCGGCGACGATCAACCCGAATGCGCCCAACGCAGTGACGAATGTCACGGTGACGGTCGAGTAGATGGACATCAGCGTCACCCAGCACCAGAAGAACCTCAGGACTCTACCGTGCATTGTGACCGAGATGACCCCGGTGACGCTGCACCATTGCCACGGCGGCTCTATGAAGCTCCGTGGCTGGCACGTAGGCGTGGCCCAGAAGCAGAACCCGTGGCTACAGATCCCCCTGCATGAAAGCCTCCACACGGGCTCTCACGGGATCGACAGCGGCATGGGGGTGGAGACATGGGAGAAGCGGTTCGGCAGCCAGTGGGGCTATCTGGAGGAGGTCAGGGAGCTGCTCGGCTACGACATCTTCAGGATGGCGCAGATGTTCGAGGGTCTGAAGGCGTGAGCTGGGGCTCGTTCGCATTCGGCGTAGTGGTTGGGGTGCTCCTTGTGGTGTGCTGCTTCGTTGCTTGGATCGTCAGCCTTGCGAAGGAATGGGACGAGGATGACCCGCACTGGTAATCGGAACTTCGCCAGGGTCGCTCATGATGGCATCATCTTCGACTCCAAGCTGGAATTCGAGCGATATGTCTTCTTGAAGGATCAACAAAAAGTGGGCATGATCCGCCACCTCAAGGTACACACCAAGCACAGGCTGGAACTCAATGACCGACCATTACTGATCCGATCTCACGGTTACCCCAATGGCAGGAGATCGACGTGGACGGACGATTTCAGCTATGAGGTGCGAGAGGAGAGTGGAACATGGTCAAAGATCATAGAGGACGTGAAGGGTCGCGACACGTACCAAGAACGCTTCAAGCGCGGGGTGTTCGAGATGCTGACGGGTCAGCAGATCGTGGTTGTGACATCCTCAACAGAATCCCCCCGGAGGACATTGCCTGCCAGGGGGCGCAAGCGATCCGCCATTGGCAATACCTGAAGCTCGTGGAGGCTGAGAACGTCCGCCGTGCGCTGACGCTCTTTGCTGCTTGATCCGGGGAGGTGGAGCCGAGTCAGGTCGAAGGCGGCAGACTGTAAATCTGCAACATCACGCGCAGGTTCAAATCCTGCCCTCCCCACCATCAGTGGATCATCCCTGCCGGCGGAGCGAAGTACATCCGGTCAAGGTTATAGGCCGCGACCGGGTTGTGCTCTGCCAGCTCGGCGTACTCCGTCATGGCCAGATGGAACATGTCCGCCGGACCCGTGGCTTCGCCCATCAGCTCGGCAAACAGGTCGTTAGACTCCGTCACCTCGTGCCTGAAGGCGTTCACGCCACACGTCCATGCCTCGCAGCTCTCGCTGATGAACATGCCAGTGTAGAAGCCGGACAGCTTGTGCTTGCGCACGAACTGGTCAGCGTTGCACCAGATGTAGACGCCCACCTTCTGCTGCAGGTTCTGGATGAAGTAGCCGTCGATGGCGAAGCTCCGGGCGAACTGTCCAACGCCCCAGAGGCCGGCGGGAGAGCCGTGACCCATCATCATGGGAGTCTGGCACTTGTCGATCATGACTGAGGTCTCGTGCCTCGTAGCCTTGCCCCGGACGACAGTCATCACGTCTCGGTCTTCGTAGATTGGGCGAAGGAACTCTGTGGTCGGGTCCTTCGGGTGAATAATTAGAGTGTTCATTGTTGTCTCCTTGGGGAAGTGGCGACCCCGACAGGCATCGAACCTGTTCTCTCCCCTGCGTCACGCCGCCCGTTTCCATGGCCGGCACGGTTACACCGTAGGGGTCTCGTCTCCGGCCTGATTACCGGCGGGGTCTATAAGTCGAAGCGGGCCTTCCACCCGCTCGCCGCGTCTTGTCACTTGTAGGCAGCGGTCGCCCACTCTATGGGTTAGGCAGCGACCTTCTCTGCCGTTGCGACCTTCAGCCAGCGCTGAGCATTCATCTGAATGATCTGTGCGCCGACGGTCTCCAGCTCGGTTGCGCGTTCGTAGGACACGTCGTCTTCGTTCGCCAACTCGGTGACCGCATTGGTCATGCCCCACTGGGAGAAGTCGCCGTCCTTCAGGAAGTTGGTCAGGATGGACTCCTTCTCGGACTCGCGCAGATCCACCTCTTTGGCCAGCGCATCGACAGCCGCGAATGCGTCCTGTACCTGCTCGCCGTTCTTGATGGCCCTCAGGCGCTCGCCCATGGCGCGGACCCGATCCGGGTTGACCATGGTCTGCATCGCGTCGTTCACCTCGGCGATGATCACCTCGTCCTGCTTCTTCTTCGTCTCGTCAGTGAAGACCTCGAAGTCCTGCCCTTCGATCAGCTTGCCACCCACGTGGTTGCGGCTGAAGGAGAAGGCATCCTCGACGCCCCACACGCAGCCGTTCAGGCAGTACGAGCGAAACAGGAAGCCCTTGATGCTCAGGGAGCCGTGGCCCGTCTCTGAGTTCGAGAGGACGAATCCCGGGCGGACGATGTCGCGGCCAGCGTCGCGCTTGGCGATCACTCTGTGCTGCTCGTCTACGTCTTCGGTGGTCACGTCCCAGCCGTTGGTGCTGCGACCGTGCGGAGTATCTCCGAGGTCGATAGCCAGCGAGTCGTCAGTGAGGAGCACCTTGAGGTGCATCTTGTTTTCGCCGACGTTGCTGGAGAGCATCGTGGTAGCGATGTCGCCCTTGATGATGCCGGGAAGCGTTTGCTCCAGCACCTCAGCATTGTCGAGCCGACGGTAACGGTTGGACAGGAAAGCCCGGACCTTGCCGTCGAGTACGCGCAGCAGCCGAGACTCTGGCTCACGCTCGAAGAGAGCGTTGACCTGAGCAATCACCAGATCGCGGTGATCGTTCAGCAGTCGCTGGTAGTACTTCCATGGGATACCGAGACGAGTAGCGATCTGACGATGCGCGTTCTCGGTGATGCCGAAACGTTCCAACTCACCTGACCCATCTTTGAGCAGAACAATCCAGAGCTGACCTTCCTGATCGACCATCCTCACAGCGTCCTTGGTGGATGCGGTGAAATCTTTCTTCGAGGTGTTCTGGCGAACTACTTCAGTGAGAAGAGCTTCGAGTGACATTCCGTTTTTCATGTTGACCTCCTCGGTCATTGCTTAGTTTGAGCCGCCACCCTGTCGTGACGGTGAAGACATCTTAGGGCTTCCATTGGAAGCTGTCAACACTTTTTGTTGATGGGCTTCAGATGTGGATTTTCTGGAACTCGTTGTTGAATGGCACGAAGCACATCCCGCCGATGGCGTTGGAGATCACCCACCCGCCGGGTACGCGGGTGGCGCTGACTGTCCCCATGGACTCCTGCTCGAACAGGCGGAGCTTGTAGAGCTTGGCTGCTGCCACGACGGCTCGCGTGTCGGCCTCGCGCTCCAGTTTCTCCCAGAGTTCTTTGTCGTCACTCATTCCGGGTTCCTCCCTATTGGTACAGATTGTTGTGGGTCCTCCAGCACGGGAGGCAGCATCAGCCGGCACACCTCGACCTCTGGCGGGGGAGGGCAGACCATTCGCTGGCCCACCCACACTCCCAGCCCGTACATGAAGCAGAGCCCGATGAGAGTGATCACCAGATAGCCCTTCATCTCCCCGCTCATGACAGCACCTTCTTGCGCCCGCGCAGCCCGTCCACCAGTAGCTTCAGCCTGAACGTCGGCATGTTCCGGTAGGTCGGGTTGACCAGCTTGCCCTTGGTCTTCGGCGACAGGTATCGGTCCACTGTCGCCTTGTTGACCATCATCAGGTTGGCTGCCTCCAGACGGGTGAGCCCGTACTCGGAGATGATGTCAGCCAGCTCCTTGTTGGTGCCCATCATCCACCCCCTGTGACGAGCAGCGCGGCCACGCCTATTACAGCCAGCTCCAGTATGATCATTGCGCTCATGCCTCCGAGGAAGGCGAGCAGCATCTGATTGCTGGAGTAGCCGAGAGGAGTGAGAGCCTCTGGGCGCTTGACGAACTTGAGCGGGCCGGGCTTCATATCCCGAGCCATTCGCTGCTCTGCGATGTGCGCCTGCCGTTGCTCGTACCACTGCTTGGTGGCGAGCTTCCAGCGCTGGGACGCTTCGTCGTACTGCACGTAGCCGTGAGACTCGGCGCTCTTGAGGAGCTGAGTCACTCGGTCAGGGGTGGACGTGTTCCACTTGTCAGCGTCGTCTGTGGCAGGCAGGAGTGAGATCACCTGTTCTATCGTGGACGGGCCTGCGTTGGACTCGATGGCGTCGTACAAAGAACGGGAGAAGCTCCGGCGCTCAGGGCGAGGTGCTGTTGAGTTTTTCAGCAAGGTCATGGTCATCATTCGCCTCCTGTGACGTAGACGAGGTAGCCCTCTTTGATGAGTTTGGTGATGAGCCCAGACCGGAACGATCCGATCTTCTTCCTGCCCACTTCGGTGAGATGGGATCGGGTTACGGTGCCAATGCCGAGACTCGCTTCAAGTTCCTCATGAAACCTAAGCAGATTGCGGAGGCTCGATAAACTTGGGGTATCCGTTCGGTCCCCTTTCATGAGGATGGTTGCCCCTGCAGCCCGACCAGTTGGGCAGACCTTCCGCTGCTGCACGTCGGGTTCCGGCTCGTTCTTGACGGGAACGATGTCGGCGTCAGCGATCTGCTTCCGGGTAAGGCCCGCGAGGACCTTCCCGAGATCGCCTTCACCGACGGTTATCGTCACGCGAAACGCGCTCACTTCTTATCTCCTTTCGTTCGTTGCTTCTTGGTGTAGCCGGGCATCAAGCCCTGACCTGCCTGCAGGTATTCCATCCGCTCCTGCATTCGTTGGTACTGTCCCATGCGCTTATCTTTCTGGGCTTTGGACCTGCCTACCCAGAGCCGAAGCCCTGAGTAGCAGGTTGCGCAGACTTCGAGGACCGGGTAGGTCTGCTCGTTGTCGCAGTGCTCGAATTTGCACGGTGGTCTGTTATGCGGCATTGGCCACCTCGAACAGCTTCTGGAGCAGAGCCTCCTCTTCGCCGTTGAGTACGACAGCTCGTGCCGTCCCCTGCTCGGTCTTGACTTCATCGCCGTGCCGGATGACTGGAGCGGTTGCTTCTGAGAGGGCCTTCTGGACCTCCCGTCTGGCGACCGACTCGGCCTCCTCGGTGGTGATGACATGCGCTCGTACGTCGAGCTGGTCAGCCAGTTGCATGACAAGGCCGATACGCTCGTCTTTGGTGAGCCCACTGATAGAATTGAGGATCATAGATTCAAGGTTCATAATTCACTCTCCTGAGTGTGGTTTGCTTAGGGTTAGAGGGTGACCACGTAGCGGGCCTCGTTGGAGGTCAGCCGTCGGTTCCTCTCATCGCCAATCAGGCGCACTGTCATTGCGCCTCGTTGGCGTTCTTCCACGATCCAGCCATGTCGGTTCTGTTCACCGTCGTGGTATCGGATCGGGATAAGACCTCTGTTCCGCAATTTGCGGAGGGTCGGGTTCTTGGGCGTTTTCATGTGCGCCCCCTGTTTTGCTGGCGTCTCAGATTCTCTCGGCGAGCAAGTCGCTGGTACTCCAGCTCTCGTTCGCGTCGCGATGCTTCCGCGAGCAACTGCTTTTCAGTTTTCATGTGTTCGTTCCTCTGTTAGCGCCGACGGACAACCCGTCAGGGAAATTCGATTATATCACACTTGGGCTTCCGATGGAAGCTACCCTGTGTTTGCGTCGAGCTGCCTGTTACGTTGTTTGGTCCTTTTCTCGCGCTGCTTCTTCAGGTTGGTGTGCAGGTCGCGTCGTCCGCTGAATCGGACCCAGTAGCCGGCCCCGCTTGTTGGTGCACACTCCTCCACGACGTGGACGGTGTATCGTGCCGGGTAGTAGCTCTGCTCCCCCCGGCCAGACCAGCCTTTTGTTCCGGCTCGATAGGTAACGAGGATTCCGGGCCTTCTCTCCGTGGAAGGGCTGAACTCCACTACCTCACGAGACCCGGTGCCGTTTCGCTCGTAGAACGTCTTGCCGTCTTCGCTGATGTTTCCTTCCCACATTACGCGCCCTCCTTGGCCCGGCGCTCTTCCTGCTTTTTGATCAGCAGAGAGTAGACCTTGTTGCGCCATGCTGGAGCCGGGACGGTAGGGTCATCGCGGAGGATGTTCTGGCAGGAGAACAGCAGAGCTTGTTGGATGAGGTTGACGCTCTGGTGCTCCCCGAATTGACGTTCGAGATTGCGTGACAGGCGGCCACGGCTTGCTGAGATGAGAGTGCTGGCTGATCCGCGATCATGCTTGTGGACCATGGACGGGCGCTCTTCCATTCGTCGTATGGTGTGCTCGACGAGCCCCTTGACCTCGCCGTCGGGGTCGTACTTGTCCCAGAAGGCGTCTGACTGCTCCTCACGCTCCAGCTCAGCGACGCGCCTTTGGTTATCGGCAATGGCTTGGCGCGAGTTGCGGATGCGCTCTTCGTTTCGCCTGATCTCTTCCTCGTGAAAGCGGATCTGGCTCTCGTAGTATTCCTTGGTCTGCATTGCAGGTTCCTCTTGGTTAGCGAGCTTCCGATGGAAGCCGGATACGCTGGAATGTAGCTTCCCTTGGAAGCCGTGTCAACACTTTTCGTGCATGTTACGCTGTCTCTCCATGAGGGTTGGTCTGTTCATCGTTGGTGGCCCAATGAGCGGGCAGATTTTCGACGCGGAGTTGGAGGAGCCTTGGCCTGAGCGGCTGATGGGTCAGGAAATCCATCGCGAACTGGTCGGGACGTACGAGCTGGAAGAGGTTCGGCCACAACTGCTGCAGTACAGGCTCCGGGAGGATGACGATTACATCAGGCTTCTCAATCACGTGGCGCTCAGGAGGGTTCATTGAACACTCGTGAGCTGGCTTTCTGCATGGCGTATGTGAAGGAGCGCAACGCTTCCAAGGCAGCCAAGGCAGCCGGGTTCAAGAGCCCGCAGAGCAACGGCGCGTCCATCCTGCGCCGACCGCACGTTCAGGAGCAGATCAACTGGCTGATGGAGCGGGCTCAAGAGCAGATGGTGCTCGACACTGGCCGGGTTCTGACCGAGCTGGCAGCCATAGCCCTGAACCGGGTGGACAGCTACTTCAAGATCGTTGATGGCGTGTACGTCGCCAAGCCCCCAGAGGAGCTGACCGAGCAGCAGAAGATGGCCATCAGCAAAATCAACATCCGCACCATGCGCCCCAACGATGAGGGCGAGGTGGTGCAGGAGTTCACCTACGAGTTCCACGACAAGATGGCGGCTCTCGGCAGGCTGGGTGAGCACTACGGGATCGGAGCCAAGGACGGAGCCAAGAGCAAGGGCAACCCGTTCGAGGAGATGGAGCAGGACGAGCTGGACGAGATCGCCTCGCTCATGGAGAGAGCGATGGACCGGAAGGCCATCGACAGCACAGCAACGGAGGCAGCATGAACGAATGCAACATGTGTCTGGGACCGACGAACAGGAGCATCTGTCCGTCGTGCATCGAAGACAGCACCCCATCAGAGCGCGAATTTGCAAGGAATTTCCAGCTACACATGCTGTCTCTGCCGCCGGGCAGGAAGAGCCTTCGCTCGGATGGGAGCGTGGGCCGGCTGGTGGGAGGGAGCAAGGTGGATCTCTCAAGGTCGGCGGTGAACCCCTGATGCCGCGCTGCTACCTGATGGTGAATGACCTCGATCTGCCAGAGGGCGCTGAGCCCGACGACACGCATTTCGAGTTCGCTTTTGATTTCGGGCTGGGTGAGGACGACCCGGTTCCGCAGAAGACGGAGGATATGACGCCAGCGCAGTATGCGGTGTGGCAGATGTACAACGTCCTGAAAGGCATGGTGGACAACGCTCACAGGGAGAAGATGGAGGCCGAGACCGGCAGCAAAATCGTAATTCCAGCGGGGAGCATAAGTCATTGAGTAGACAGAGAGAGTTTGGGCAGTTTGATCAAGGCGCAGGCACTGCAGCAGCCAAGCGCGGCAAGAAGGCCAAGGCCAAGGCCAAGCCGGCATCGAGAGAGCGGGCTGAGCGCGGTGGCAGCAAGCATTCATCCACTGGTGGGGTGGACATGGCAGGCGTGAGACATGCTATGGGCCGTGGTCGAGAGAAGAAGGGCTAATGCCACGCGGCTACGAGAAGATGCGCGACAAGTTCATTTCCGAGGGGATGAGCAGCAAGGCCGCAAAGACCAAGGCGGCGCGCATCTACAATTCGCAGCACCCGGACAGGCCGGTTACCGGCAAGCATGAGCGCAGAGGGAAGAAGCGGAAATGATCTACGGGCTGGCAATCAGGTACATAGCGGCGGGCGATCCTCAGGTTGAGGACGGCTACTGCGGTTTCACGGCGGTGTGTGATGTCGATCCCACCGAGTACACCGATGAGCATCTGGCGGAGTTTGTGCACCAGCTCACGGAGCGCGTGGAAGGGCAGAAGCCAGCCATCGCCATGTGGCGTAGAAGGCCCCAGACCCAGCAGTGGAAGGACTTCGAGACCCAGCAACGCCACGTACGCATGACCGCGAGGGCATCATGGAGCAACAGGAAGCGCGCAGAGGGCAGCCTGACCGAGTGGATTGTTGTCGAAGGTGCTCAGGATGCGGTCTCGATCCACAGCATCCCCGGCTCCAAGACACACCAGCGGGTCGATATGGAAGAGACATGCTCTGTAGAGAATGTGGAGGGCAAGGGGGGAAAGGACGATTTCTCAGTGAGGGCGCAGCTCCCTGATGGCAGGGAGGTCCAGTTGTGGCCGGGATTTGTGGCTCCTGACACGATAGGCCCGCAGGGTTCGATCACGAAGGTGAGAGAGACGCCGCTCGATCTGCCGGAATTTGACTGGGACGAGAGTGTGGACCGATGAATAGGCGAGGATTTCTGCGTGGTGTGAGCGTCATGGCTGTGGCTGGGGTGCTCAAGGGCCGTGTGAATGACGACGGCGTGGCACTGTTCGGCATGGCTCAACCCAAGAGAGAGGGCGCAACGATCCCCTATGACCGAGAGGCGTACTCAGACGCCATGGGTAAGGCGCTTGCTGACTCGATGCGGGCGACCAAGGAGAACGTGGCAGCCAGGGTATTCACACTGCCGGCCAGCCCAGACATACCAGGCCCCACCGGCTGGCTGCGGGTGAAGGTGAGCTGATGGGTGCGATAGGCAAGAAAGGCGACGAGAGACCTAATATCGTGGTGGCCGACTGTCATAAGTGCGGGCTCAGCGATGGCGTACGCGGAGAGTGGGACGGGCGAAGTTACTCCACGTGGCTGGGAAAGGAGCACAAGGCCATTCCGACCGAGTGCATGAAGTGCGGGACAAGAGAGATCATCCTGATACCACCAGAGAGCGAAGATGGCGACAGCGACTAAGACTACCGTAGAGGTGGACTCTCATGACCTGCAGAGGTTGTACTCGCTGGCCAAGGAGCGGCTCCATGACGTGGAGCGCGGAGGGGGGCTGTACGACGACTGGAAGGCAGCAGAGCGAGTGAGGCTCTTACTGGAGCCGCTGTTACCACAAAGTGTTGATGCTCAGGAAAATTAGTCATGGCGTACTCAGGACAGGAGCGTATAGCGTTTCAGACCGGGTACAACGACGGAGTGTTCGGAAGGCCACGTGAGAACCCGTACAACATCGACACCGTCCCTCGGAGCTGGAGAGCCTATGAGGAGGGCTATGACGAGGGCGAGGGCAGCACAGTACCTCCACGGGGTCCTGCAGGGCCTCAGGGAGAGCCAGGCGAGCAGGGCAGCCAAGGCATACCCGGCATACCCGGAGTCAATGGCAGTGATGGGCTCAGCTTTCTTCAGGGTGCAGGTCCACCCGGTGCGGGGACTGGAAATCCGGGAGATACCTATTGGGACAATACGACCGCCGGAGACATCTACGAGAAGACCGGACCCACCACGTGGACGTTCGTTTCGAGGATTGGTGAAGTGACACTGGCAACACAGATCGACGATGAGGGTGGCAGCCCGCAGATCATCTACAAGGGCGAGGCTGCAGCAGGGAGCGTGACAAGCGTGGCGGTATGGCGCATGAGCCGCATCACCGTGACGACAGACGTAGGTGGCAACGATGACCTCGCAACGGAGTGGGCGGACGGCAATACTAACTTCGACAATATCTGGGACAATAGAGCGTCCCTCTCGTACTCATGATGGAGCTGACGGCTTACTTGGAGATGGTGAGCGGGGAGCCGCTACCGGAATGGCAGAAGGAGCTGATCAACAGGCTCGGCATGGAGGGGTTCCAGAGGCTGGCGTTCGACATAACAACGGAGAGGAGCCCGCGTACTGTGTCGGGTGCGGAGATAGAAGAACTGTATGGGATGAGACCTGCTCTACTTGTGGTGGACGAAAGCCATGGGTCTACCCAAAAGACATGAGCGCAGAAGAAATCGAGGCTGGGCGTCGCCGCTTGAATGCGGTAGGGCGGCCAGCGTCACAACGTGAGAGGCCGATTGGCCAAAGGAGAAGATGAGATGCCCTACTTCAAGGGAAAGGGATATGGTGAAGCAGGCGAAGCCATGGAAGAAGTGGTCGAGGCTGAGAGCAAGTACGACGCCAAGGAGCAGTTCAAGGCGATGTTCGCTGGCGGGCTGACCGTGCTGTCTGAGGTGCCGGCACCGGCTGGTGAAGCGCCAAAGGACGGAGAGCCAGATACAGTCGAGGATGGCTCCCCATCTTCCGACCAACCCTCGACTGACACAGAGGCGACGGGCGGTGACGACGCGCCCCCGGCTGCCGCATGAGCACGATGCTGATTGTCGGCCTGTCCTTCGCGGCAGGCTTCGGCACTGGGTGGGTTGTGTGCGAGAAGCCTGATTGGGCTCGCAACCTGTGGGATGAGATCAGGAACAAGGTGATACCGCGATGAGCTACATCGTAGTGATAGACGGCAACGTGCAGGGAGTGCACAAGGATGTCGGCAACGTGATCAACCTGCTAACCCGCCATGAGGGCGCGAGGGCGTGGTCAATTGAGCTTGATGACGGGGTGCCCGCTGTCGCTGGTGAGGTTCTGCTGGGCGACTCTCGCGAGGTGCAGGTTGTGCGCGAGGTGGGACTGGTGGATGAGGACGGCGACGTTCTCGGCACTGGCCGGGTCAAGACGGACATCAACGGCTGATGGACATAGCGCCCTACCATGATGCCAAGATGATGGTAACCACTCACGAGTGGGACTATCCGGCGTATGCGTGGGGCGACCTCATGTCCAAGGTCAGGCAGGAGCACGTGCCGATCATCAACTCCCCCGGGAGCTGCGTGATTGACCACTGGGACGGGCCGGCAATGAGCGCGTTTCGTCAGCACGTCCTGCAGGTGCTGGGTCCGTACCCAGAGGTGGGAGAGATCAACCTCTACGCAGTGGTCACCAAACACATGGCCGGCCTGCCCGAGACAGCATGGGCAGACGGTTATCCGCACACTCACGGTTATGCCTACAGGTCTATCGTGCATTACCTCGAACCCGGCGCGGGCGCTCCGCTTGTCGTCTGGGGAGAGCCGCTCGATCAGCCCTGTGTAGTGAGACCTCACAAGGGGCTGACTGTGGTGTTCGACGGGAAGCTGGAACACGGCTTCCACAACTGGGAGGGATCACCAAGAGTTGCATTGGTGGCCCAGCAAGTACCCGCAAACCTGCAACGAGGAAACTGAGATGATAGACATCGTCAACGATCCGATAGGCGCACCGTTGCGGCCCGAGACCATCGTCCACCCGGACGTGGTATTCGTGCTCGACGAGTCCGGCTCGATGCAACCACATCAGTCGGCCGTTGTGTCTACATTCAATGAGTACGTGGCTGACGTGAAGGAGACCGCCAAGAGCATCAGTCTCTACACGTTCGACAGCACCGGCATCAGGGAGAAGCTCTTCAAGGAGAGCCCAGCCAGAGTGAAGCGCCTGAGCGAGAGGGACTATGTCCCCAACGCCATGACTCCGCTCTACGATGCCATTGGTGCCGTGATCAGTAAGTTCCAGTTCAACAGCCGGCCAGTGCAGATGATCATCCACACTGACGGGCAAGAGAACGCGAGCACTGAGTACACCAAGGCCAAACTGGACGAGCTGATCGCTCACCAGCAGGCGCAGCACAGGTGGCTGTTCACGTACCTCATGGAAGGTCTGGAGGGGAAGGCCGCACTGGAAGGCTTCTCTGGACTCAAAATGTCTTTCTCACCCGGCATGAGGGGGCAGACCATGAAGACGGTCGCAAACGCCACTGCCATGTATGCCAGCACGATGGACGCGAACCCGAGGGCTTACACGCTCACCGGGTCCGACGAGATCGACGTGGATGAGGGTGAGGGACTGAAGAGCGCCGATGCGCCTCAGGGAGGGACTACCTGAGCTAACAGAGACAGGGGGCACATGACGTGCCCCCGCACTCTTTCGACAGGACTTCGATATGGAACTGGTGAAGGCAACTCCGCTCTACACCGAGGTGCGTTGGGACGACGCTCCTCTGCAGGCTATGGCTAACTACATCGACGAAGAGTGGGCCAAGATCAACAATGATCGAGTGCAGGGTGCCCACACTATGGAGCGCCCGCCGCCCAAAGAGCTTGGCTTCGAGGATTGGGCCAAGTCCGTGTTCAAGGAGCTGGGCTACCCGGCGTCAGGCTACAAGTGGTGGATCTCAGTCCTCGACGAGCAGAGTCGCACCGACGCCACTCGCAACTGGGTGCAGGGCTTCCCGCATCGTCATGGCTGGGACCATGGACGCACACTGATCTTCTACGTCTCCTGTCCTGAAGAGGGTGGCGAGACGACCGTCCACGACGACGTAGCGAACGAAATTCACACCATCTCGTGTATCCCGACTTTCGGTGTGCTGGTCGATGGGAAAATCCTTCACGGAGTTCGCCCCTCTATTGGCCGAATTCGCAGGCGAGCGCTGATCTGCACAGCGTTCACTGCCGCGCACGGGAAAATCTAAATGCCTTTGGTGGATCTTGATCCGGGTGGCGGACAGTCAGACACAGTGCCGGTAAATTTCGACGATGGGCCGATGCTTGGCAACAGTCAGTGGATCATCGAATGGCGGCTCGTGCAGAACCGTCAGCTTTTTCAGGTTAACGCGCAGGGACAGACCCACATCTACAAGACTGTATCTATTGCCGACAACGTCGAGGTGGTTGCTGACTTCATGGAGACGCTCCCATGAGTATCACCACCAGTTCGGGCGACGGCGTAAGGTGTACGACTGCGGCGAAAGATTCATGGGGAACGGCTTCTACACTCGGGTCTCAGGCCGCTGCTGCCGCTGATGAAGTCATAGTCCCAGACGCCATTTCGGCAAACAACGAAGGCAACCTAGAATCCACGCCAACCTATGTTGGCAGGATCATCGTCATCCGCCCGTGGGTCGTGTATGTCACTGCGCTCCAGTCGGACAATGAGGGTAGCGGCTATGCAGTCGACGATGTATTGACGATTGGAGGGTCGTCTGCTGCAGCACCGGCAGGCCTGCCCCAAATCACGGTGACCTCAGTCGATGGCGGGGGTGCCATTACTGGGTTCGACATCACAAGGAAGGAGGGGTTCGAGTGGCGGGCCTCCGGCATGACCGGAGGGCCTTCTCCGCCAACTGCGACAACAACGTCGACAGGCGGAACTGGCACGGGCGCGACCTTCAGGGTTGTGGCGGTTGAGCCTGGCTTCGAGATTCGCTACATCACAGCAGACGCTTCAAACACTTTGACGGTCCATGAGCCATGGGTCGATCCGCCCGCATCCGGGGATAACTGGGCGATAGCCTATATCCTTGAAGATTGCGCCACAGTGACCGGCTGCACGCTTCGGGCTCAATCTGGTGTGTTTGAGTTCAGCAGGGCATTCAGTGTTGGCAACGCCTCGCCATCCGGTACCCAGCTCGGGTTTTTTGCTCAAACCGACGGCAAGCAGTTTGAGACCGATAACGTCACGAGTGCGACAGGCCTCGGGGTGGATGATGATGGCGTGTATCAGTCCGGGTATTTGATCGGCGGGCATCCGAACGGGTTGCCGACAGCAGGTGGATACATATCCACGTCAGGGACTCTGACTGCCGGCACGCCATTCCGTTTCAAAGACCACAGTCTCGTATTTGCGTACGACCTGCAGATGCGTGCTCCACGAGATGCCCCGAACATGGTCAACGTGGGCTTTCTTACTTCAACCGGAGGAGAGATCCAGTCAACATTCGCAATAGGTCTTGGCGGGGCGATGTTAAGAAACAAGTGGCTAGACATAGATTCCCCGAGCACGACCTCGCAAATGGCCACGCAGGGCCGCCTGTTTAGAGACACTGTTCTGGAGCGCTCCGCGAACAGCGGTAGGCCAGGGTCTCTCTACGAGGCGCTCTATGAAGTCTCGACTGACAGAACACCATACGGCCCTTACACGTGGATTCAGGGCCTTGTCATAAAGAGCGAAGATCTCACGGCTTCCCCCGATCAAGGAATTCGGGTGAGGGATTTCTCTGATACGTTTCAGTACCCGGCCGGGCTGAGAGACATCACGTTCATCGGCAATACTCGCTACATGTCTTTGGATACTGCAGGCACGGATCAGAAGGTAAGCATCTGCAATCCGGTCTGGACCTTGGATCTAAGCAACCAAGACAACTTGCAGTTCAATGATAGTACAAGTAGGCAGATTGAGGAGATGGTCTCTCTTTCTGTGGTTTGTGTAGATGCAGAAAATAATCAACTTGCCGGCATCCACGGCTATGTGTTTGAAGGCGCGCAAGCAGATGACTTGTACAAGGGAGACACTGCCGTCAGTGATAGCGCCACAATACCGGCCGCTCCCGGCGAGGGTGGAACTGGGCGGATTCCGACTGGCACTTCGCACAACTACTACGGGAATGATTTCCGCTTCATGGAGCTATGGGGGGAGATCGCCTATGCCAGCTACGTCAGAACCAACTTGTACACATGGGATGGCATAGGTGCTGGCTCCGGTGTGGCTGATCAGCAAGGAGAATTTTTTGCGTGGTCAGGTTACTCCTATGGATCTCAGCCAGTGCGGATCTCTTTCGAGCCTGTCTTAGACGGAGGCCTCCGGTTATCGTCTGCTTTTGTAGACGACCCTGACCTGACTGCTCTAACCCAGTCGGCCGCTCTGACAAACCCCACCACGAACCCGACCGTCACCAAGCATGGCCCGGGAGAAACCGACACGCGCCCGATGAAGGCTCTGAACTATGATGGTGGAACTGGCGGGACACCGACGTTGGGCGTGACTGCCACCCAAGGCTTGGCCAGCGGCACAATCGTTGACTATGAAGGCAATGCTGTTTCCGGGGTGATACTGCTTGATGGATGGAATGGCGTTGAGTTCGCCGAGAACCAGACTATCACCGACACTGGAACATTCAGCGCCACCACCAACCTTGAAGGTGGTACTGGATTCTATGCCGAGTACACGTGGGAGATTGACGCCAAGGGCGAGGCTTTGACTGTGGTGTACGACTACATCAGCGCCCGCATGGCGGAGAGTCCGATTACGGCCGAATTCGAGCAGCTCATTGTTTGGGGTGGTGATGAGTTTGATGCGCGCTTGCCGCTCTCCCTTGGATCGGACGGATGGTTTACCCCCAGAGCGGTGCGCAGATGGAACGGGCAGGTTTTATCCGGTGCGACTCGTGACTTCACAGATGACTTCAACCGGACGGATGAGAATCTATCGGTCAGCGCAAACTGGGATGACGTTGACAATGCCACCAACGGGATGCGAGTGGTCTCGAATGCCCTGGCAGGGGATAACTCGGCAGGCACCACGAACGTCGGCGCGGTGGCTACAACAGCCCATAATCCAACTGCTGCTCAGTATGTAGAGGCAACGCTCTCGGCGCTGCCAACGGCTGGAGATAGGTTAGGGATTGCACTCAGGATCGACACGACTTCTGAGCAGTGCTACGCGGCTATCGTGGCGGAGGGCACTCCTGACACTTATGAGATCGTGCACGTTGACTTCAGCACCAGCGCAGGCGTCATCACCACTCTCGCTACTGGTGCGTCCACCCCTTCAGCAACTGATATTCTCCAGTTCGTGGCAATAGGCCAGGCACTTATCATGTTCGTCAACGGCACCGAAGAGGCTCGCTTTGTTGATGGGGTGAACAGGTCGAATATTGCCAGCGGTCGAGTTGGAGTATTTGCAGAGGGCGATGCCGCACCGGCCGGCAGGCTTGATGGCTTCGGGTCTGGGGATCTTTTGAACTCTGTCATAAACGGTGAGGGCGTATGGATTCACGACCGTGGTACGGGGATCATTGACTACCTCACTGCGGATGACGGGAGTCAGTTCTCTCCGGTCCAGACCATCACCATTGTGGTCAACGGTGTTTCTCAAGGCACTGCAGTGGTGGTGGAGTCGAGAGACACGGTGGGCGGCATCACGGCAGGAGATATCCTGTTCGAGGGCTTCGCCACATCTGCCGGGCTGATTTCCTTCACGCTCATCTACCCTGGCGCTGACTTCGACATCAACTTCCGGTGTAACAACCCCGGCCATGCTGTGGCAGCCATAGCCGATGACGGTGGCGTATTCACTGACGAGACAGAACAGTCCACTGACGACACTCTCGACGACATGAACATCCTGCCGGCCGCGCCGGCCCTGAATGATGCCTACTACTTCGGGCATACAGAGCAGTTCCCTGCTCTGAAGTTCTGGGTTACGGATGGCAACGGCACGGGCTCGACCATCACGTGGGAGTACTGGGATGGGCTGGCATGGTCAGCTCTCACGGTAGGAAGGGACGATACAAGCGACTTTGAGAACACTGGACACGGTCAGATTGTTGAATGGACCGTGCCCGGCGACTGGGCAACAACGACGGTGACAAATCAGGCCAATGGCGGACAGCTCTATTACGTGCGCGCTCGTCTGTCCACTGTCGGAAGTGCAAACCAAACGCGGGCGAGAAGCGTCAGAGTAGACGCGACTCGCTACCTTGCCTTCCCTCAATCGGGGAACGCAGTCCGCACAGTAACTGATACAGGGCTGACCGCTACCGCCGTCTGGCTTGAAGACACCATAGGAAAATTTGAGGTAACGTAGAATGACTACACTCGACATCCTCGGCGGTGACTGGCGCATCTCGTTCGACGACGAGAACGTCAATCAGTTGGCCGGGCAGGCAGGGCTACGCAAAGTGGAGCGCATTAGCGGTCCAGTGCGCGAATCATTGGAGATCTACTCGGCAATTGCTGAGAACGCCTCCTACTTCCAAGCAATGACCTTCAAGAACCCGGCGACACCAACGACGCCGAATGCGTTCGTGTTGGCCAACGACTACTTCATGCCGCGCTCCTCTATGGAGTGGCTGAAGGAGGGCGCGTGGTCGGCGAACTGGGCGCTGAAGACTGTTGGACCTGACAATGACACTGCCGGCCACGGGGTGATCAAGATCAACTACGTGGTAGGGCTGGGCACCGACTTCGCTGCAGGCGACATTGGTCGGCGAGTCACGCAGGGCGACTCAGGCGACACCGGCACGTTGCTGGACTTCGACATCGACCAAGACGGCTCTCTGTGCGCATGGATCAGACCTGACGACTCGACCCCGGTTACGGGCGACCTGTTCGATGGCACCGGCACCCTGATCGCCACGGGCGGCACGGGCTCGGTTGACTCCAGCTCCAACGGCGGCTCTGGTTCTATGCTGGCACCAGCCATTCAGGCGATTGGTTCTGTGCCCACAGCCACTGAGGTGTACGTGGTTCAGAATCGGATCAAGCTGTCTGACCATGCCACCAACACCTTCCAGTGGTGGGACACGGACCCGAATGTATCGCTGGGGATCATCAGCATTGTCACGCAGGTACAGGTGAACGGTAGCCTGATTGCTGACGGTGACCTTGAGGTATTTGCTCGACAGTACACGGCTCTATACGACAACTTCCGGTTGAACGTATCTGGTGGTGGCTTCTCGGCTCTCCCGTTGGCCTCCCAGCCAGACCTCAACAACACGACTGGCTACCGGACGTTCACCACGACCTCGTCGTCTGGCACGTTCAACGTGGGCAACGGCTTCTACGTGGGGCTCGACTTTGCCAGCGCAACGAAGAAGGGGATCATCACGGCGGTCTCGGGCACCAACCCGACGATCACGATTCAGTATTACCCGGTAGGCGACCTCACTGACTTTGCCAACTCTGACACCATCACCGAGTACGACTATGTCGCGGCTGCAGATGGTGATGGAGCGGCGACGGTCAACGTGGTCTCGGACACCTCTGGTGGGCCGACCGATGCTGGCGCGGGCGAGGGTGGCACGGTCACTTTGGCTCTTGGTGCAGTGACCAACGTGGACTTCGACGGTGACGGCACCAACGAGAACTACTCGGTCACGGCGAATGCTCAGAGTCTGGTCCCGGTGGCCAAGGTCTATGAGCGGTTCAAGTGGGCGACTCGACGAGGGGCTACTGCGGCCGATCTGTTCGGCGCGGGCACCAATGTCCCGGGCGAGACCTATCGCGGCAACGAGGGTACGTTCGAGTACGACGCCAACACCTCCACCATGAATGATGGCGAGGATCTGAGCATCACGGCTCGGGCTGGCTTCTCGGCGAGACTGACGGCACAGAACACTACGCCGGCTGACTCGGTGCCGAGCTACATCGTCATGATGGACATCCAGACTTCGTTGACGACCTCTCAGCCTGCCAATGACGATTTGGTGTCTGACGAGGGCGGTGATGGTGTCCGGGACGTGACGATCCATGCCGGTGGCACACTGGGCATCCAGCGCTACACGGTGAGCAAGCAGTCGCCTCTGGGCACGTTCACGGGCTCCCAGCTCTTCCTGAGCCGGGGCGTGATCATCGTCAACCCTGCACCTGCAGACACGCAGGCGTACACAGCAACGCCGGACAACTCGGCCACTCCGTTGAACCCGCCCAACACCATCTCGGTGGCGGTGCAGAACACCCGCGCGGGCGACCGCATCATGGTGGCTCGGGACAACGGTACGGCTGGTGTAATCAACCGGGATCAGTTCGGTGGCATGGCCACGGCTGGACTGGGTTTCAACAACCAAGACGACGACACCATCCGCGTGGCGGGGACCATTGACTCTGAGGTGCCTGACGCCTCTGTGGTGAGGGTGAAAGAAAACTCCCTGATCGAAGAGCACAGGTACTACTACGATGCGGTGACAAAGGTGGCCTCTGGCGAGTTCTCGCTGATCACCCTGACGGGCGGTAACACGGGAACGGCGACAGCCAGCTCCAGTGCAACCCAGCTCGTGGATGATGGCAGGAACTTCCTGACTGACGGTGTTCAGGTGGGGATGCTGGTGCGCAACACCACGCTCGGCAAGACGACTCACGTGTGGGAGGTGACGGGCTTCGCGACGACCGGACTCACGTCGAACGACACCCTGCTGGTCAGGGCTCTGTACGGCACCCCGGACGACTGGGATAGCACCGACACCTACATCATCAACCGTCTGATCCAGACCTACGCCAACACGGACGATCTGTTCGACCTCATCCTCGACGTTGAAGAGGACACTGGTACGGATGGCTCTCCGGGCACTGAGTCCAACAGCTTCGTGAAGCAACTGGGTGCGGACTTCGATGTGGTGGTTGAAGTGCGGCAGGGCAAGGTGATTCTGCCCTTCTCGCTGAACCAGACTATCGGTGATAGCTCGGTGACGATCACGGCGGTACGACAGGAAGACACCATCGCGGTGTAAGGAGTAACCGATGAGTGAAGAAAATAAGGGGCAGACAGGCGTAGCTTCTCTGCGCCTCAACAATCAGAAGCTCTCTGAGCTACCGATGGGGCTGCGGGAGCAGGCGTACGAGCAGATGCCTGCCTTCATTGAGGAGCAGCGTCGGCTGAAGGTGGACCGCATCACCGGCCAGTTCCCGCGCGGCACTGAGGAGCAGTACAACGCAAACATCCGTGTGTGCGAAGCCAACATCAAAACCTTTGCTGCTGCCAAGCAGGCGGCGATGGCCAACATTGGCAAGTACTCGGATCTGCTGAAGAACCCGCAAGGCGACCTGACTCAGGAGGAGGTCGATGCTATGGCCGCCGAGCATGTCGCTAAGTGGGTGGAAGAGCACAGCGACAACGAGGAGTGGGTCAGGGACGGGAGACCTATCCCCGGCACCCTCGGGTTCCATCAGCTCATGGCAGAGCTGAAGCCCATCAACGCGCGTCTGCGGATGTACGTTGATGAGGAGTTGTGGAAGCAGATCGGGATGTTTCAGGAGGAGCGAGATCGCTATGACGATGCGGTGAAGCAGGAGACCGAATCCATCTTCGCCATGCGTGATGCGATCAACCTCGTTCGGGAGCGGGATCGGCAGATCAAGCGAGCCATGACGGAGCCATTGTCGGTGGACTGAGATGACGACGCGGACTGACATTTCCCAAAGTTACTTCGATAGCCCTCGAATTCAGACGGTGCGGTCGCCCTCCACGAGCTATCTCGTGCAGGACACTGTGGATACCACCAGAGTTCTGGAGGAGCAGTTTGAGGCAACGACTCACCCGAAGCTGATTGACGCGGCTGGGAAGGAAGATCTCGGAGGCGGCCTGGCGGTCGCCATTACCGCGACCCTGCTCAACAACGTCATTGAGTTTGAGGGTCAGTACACTCCAGCGGAGACGGGGACGGTCACTACCGGGGCGGTTACTGACCCGAGGGGCAGGATAAGGCTCATCGACAACAGTGCTGACTTCGTGAGCGCCAATGTTCAGCCGGGGTCTTTCATCATCAACTGGGGTGATAGATCCATCACTGACGTGCGCAGAGTCGTTGATCTCAACGAGCTTGAGTGTAAGGCGCTGGTGAACGGCACGGACAATGACTTCGACATCGGTGACGATTACTCGGTATTCAACATCGTGCAGTGCGAGGTTGGCGGAGGGAATCTGGTTGCGGTCGGAGAGGATGGAGTGACGCCTATCAGCCCTATCCTTCCGTCAGCCTTCACGCAGGTGCTGATCGCTCGATCCTCTACGGGTACTGGTGCAGCCGGCATCTCAGAGGCTGTCTGGGATGTGATGTGGGCCGACCACCAGTTGCCCGGCTCGTTCGGTGAGTACATCAGGAAGAAACTGCTCTCCGTGGTCGGGTTCCTTGGGCTCAAATAAGCGGAGTGAGTGGTGGCTTGTATGGATAGTGCTGGGAGCAGCAATCATGGTTGAGACATGTCAGGGATGCACGGATGCAGCGCAAGGCAACATGAAACCGAGAGCTGTCCGCATTGCGTGGACGATAGACACTCTGCAGGGGATTCGCCCTGCAGGAACAGACGACCCTCAGGTGATCAGGGTGAACGTTGACCACACGCTCTACCTTGCTGAGAGACGCCACAGCGACCGGAACATGCTGCTGCCTGATCACGCAGTGCGCAAGGAGTGGCACGAGCTGGGGACAGCTCAGAAGATCGAGCTGGTCGAAAGTCTTGCTGACTTCTGGCCTAAGGAGGGAGTGCCCGCTTGAGTGCGACGGCGGAAGATCTGTATTCGGGCTACACCATGGTGCAGGCCGAGAACATGCGCAGAGAGATGCGCCAGTTCGTCAAGGGTGCGTGGCCGACAGTGGAGCCGGGCGCTCCGTTCGTTGGTGGGCCACACATCGACGCAATCTGTGATCACCTGACCTTCGTCTCGCTCGGGGACATCGACGACCTGATCATCAACATCCCGCCACGGCACTCGAAGTCCACGGTGTCCTCAGTCATCTGGCCTGCATGGGAGTGGACGTGGAACCCATCGGAGCAATGGCTGTTCAGCACCTATGCGCAAAGCCTGACCATCAGGGACTCAGTGAAGTGCCGGCGACTGATCCAGAGCCCGTGGTACAAGGAGCGGTATGGGCACGTCTTCCACCTCTCCGGTGACCTGAACCAGAAGGGCAGGTTCGACAACAACAGGAATGGATACCGGCTGGCCACCTCGGTGGGCGGTACGGCGACGGGTGAGGGTGGCGATAAGATCGTCGTGGACGATGCTCACAACATGAAGGAGATCAACTCCGATACGGTCAGGCAGGGGGTGCTCGACTGGTGGTCGAACGTCATGTCCACTCGGGGCAATAACCCGAAGCGCCTTGGCCGGGTGATCATTGCCCAGCGTGGTCACCATCAGGATCTCCCGGGGTACTGCCTGCAGCAGGGCGGCTGGGTTCATCTCAACCTGCCCGGGTACTACCGGAGGAAGACCCACTGCGTTACCACGGCGCTCAAGACAGGCAGGCCGCATGACCCGAAGACTCAGCCCCCAGCCAAGCTGGATCGCTTCAGGGAGCCGCTCAGGAAGGGCGAGAGGGTGTGGCAGGACTGGCGAAAGAAGGACGACGAGCTGTTGGCACCGAAGCGATTTGGCCCAGACGAGATGGCCAAGCTGCAGCGTGAGCTGACAGGCCGGGCGTTCGAGGCACAGATCCAGCAGAACCCATCTGCCGAGGGCGGCAACATCCTCAAGCTGAACCACTGGCGGAAGTGGGAGGACAGTGAGATGCCTCCCTTCGACATGATCATTCAAGCCTACGACACAGCGTTCGAGGAAGAGGAAGAGAACGATTACAGTGCGCGCACCACGTGGGGCATCTTCGAGTGGAAGGAGATGCCAAGCCCGGACCTGCCGTGGCAGTTGCGCTTCGCTGGTCAGCCTCGATTCTGTGCGTTGCTGCTGGAGCGGATGAACGAGCGTCTCTCGTTCCCCGATCTCAGGGAAGAGGCCAAGCGGTCGGCTGAGCAGTGGAAGCCTGACCGCATCCTGATCGAGAAGAAGGCCAGCGGCCACTCGCTGATTCAGGAGCTGAAACGTGCCGGCCTGCCAGTCACCAAGGTGAAGGTCACCGACTCCAAGTGGTCACGGGCACATGCTGCGTCGCTGGTGTTGGAGCGGGGCTGTATCTGGTACGTGCCGAGAAAATGGTCTGAGGAAGTCAGGACCCAGTGTGCTAACTTCCCGACCGATGAACACGACGATTTAGTCGATACGGTCACCATGACCGCGCTCTGGTTGCGCCGTCGTTGGAACGCTGAGTATCTCGACGAAGACGACGACGAAGAAGTAAACCTGATGCGCTCAGTGAAGCAGCGCGGACCAATTTACGCATAGGTGAGTTATGGCTGAGCCGTATGAAGCAAGAGTTCCAGAGATGGCGATGGGCGCACCCCAGCCAGTCGATGAGAACGTTGATGGTGCCCGAGTACAGATCCGTGGCAACAGGGCTACGGTGGATTTCAACCCGGGCATGACCCGGACCTCGAACGAGGACAGCGACGATCACGTTCGCAACCTCGCCTTGGACATGTCCACTGGCGATCAGGCCGAGCTGGTCAATGACATAATCGACCGGGTTGATGCTGATCTGAAGTCGAGAGCTGACTGGCAGACCCGGGTTGACCAAGCGATGGAGCTGCTGGGTCTGCGCAATCGGCCGGGCGATGACGTTCCGTTCGAGGGTGCCAGCTCAGTGAGCTACCCACTGATCGGTGAGGCGTGTGTGCAGTTTCAGGCGCGCGCCATCGAAGAGGTGTTCCCGTCCGAAGGTCCCTGCAAGACCAAGGTGATCGGCAAGCGTTCGGTCGAGAAGGAGGAGCAGGCTGAGCGCGTCAAGGCGCACATGAACTTCCAGATGCTCGATCAGGACCGGGCGTACTTCTGGCATACGGACCAGATGCTGTTCTGGCTCCCCGTGGCCGGGTCTGCTTTCAAGAAGACCTACTACGATCCGATCAGTGACATGGTCGTCTCCAGGCTGGTGTTCCCCAACGATCTCATCGTCCCCTACATCGCGACCGACCTGCGCACGAGCCCACGCATAACGCACCGGCTGTGGCGCACAGACGGCGACCTGAAGCGCCTGATGGCCAACGGATTCTATCAGGAGCTGGATCTGTCCCAGCCGTATGGCATGGACACAGAGGACAGTCAGGACTCGCGTGAGATCGCAGACGAGGCGGACGACCGGAGTGAAAACCTCCATGACAAGGACTTCATCTACGAGATTCTTGAGTGCCACATCGACCTTGAGATCGAAGATGATCAAGCGAAGTATCTGGACTCCGACGGCGAGCGGGTGGGTCGGCCCCTCCCGTATATCGTTACCGTCAACAAGACCGACCAGACCCTGCTTAGCGTTCGTCGGAACTGGCGGGAGTCTGACGAGGATCTGTTCGAGAAGCGGCTCTGGTTCACGCACTACAAGTACCTGCCCGGGCTCGGCTTCTACGGGTTCGGTCTGCTGCACCTGATTGGCTCTGTAGCGGAGAGCGCCACTGGCACCATCCGCGCGCTGCTTGACTCTGCTGCCTTTGCCAACATGCAGGGCGGCTTCATGAGTGACGAGGCCAAGATCGAGGGTGGTGACTACCACATTGAGCCGGGCGTTTATAAGCAGGTGAAGATGACGGCAGAGGAGCTGAACCGTGCGTTCTACACTCCGCCGTTCAAGGAGCCGTCCACGGCTCTGTCACAGCTATTCCAGACACTCGTTGATGCGGGGCGCAGGTTTGCCTCGATCACCGAAGAGATGGTCGGCGATGCCCCCAATACCGGACCAGTAGGCACAACAATTGCACTTATCGAGCAAGGGTCCAAGGTATTCTCTGGGGTGCATCGTCGCCTTCACACTGCGCAGGCTGAGGAGTTCTCTCTGCGCGCTGAGCTGAACTTCGAGTTTCTCGACGAAGAGTACCCGTACGAGATCGAAGGTCAGGACATGCTGGTCATGAAGTCCGACTACGATGGCAGGGTCGATGTCATCCCGGTTTCCGATCCCAACATCTTCAGCTCGACCCAGCGCATCGCACAGGCTCAGGCGATGATGGAGCTGGCAGAGCGGTTCCCTTCTGAGTTCAACCTCCGCAAGGCCATTGAGCGCTTCTTGAAAGCCATCAAGGTGCCGGACTTCGAGGAAATACTGTCGGGCAAAGGTGCTACTATGCGCCGCGACCCGATCAGTGAGAACGTGGGAATGATGGTTGGCTCGGGCGCGAAGGCGTTTGCCGAGCAGGACCACGACTCACACATTCAGGTTCACATGGACTTTCTGCAGAACCTGAACGATGACGCGCTGGCGATAGTTGAGCCGGCGATGAGAGCGCACCTTGCTGAGCACTACGCGCTGAAGTACTACATGAGCATGGCCATGCAGGCCGAGATGATGGGCGTTCAGTTGCCGCCCCCGACGTTCATGGACGAGAACGAGCAGGAAGAGGAGCTGCCTGTCGAGGTAGAACAGATCCTCTCGCAGGTGGCCGCTCAGATGCAGACGGAGCAGTTCATGCCGCCGTCAGAGCCGCCCAACCAGCAGCAGGAAGATGAGCACCAGCAGAAGCTGCGTCAGGCTCAGGAAGCACATGATCAGAAGATGGCTCACGAGCAAGCTGAGTTTGACGCTGATCAGGACCGCAAGGATCAAGAGGCAGATCGAGAAGCTGATCGGAAGTTGGCCATGGCGCTGACCGAAGATGAGCGGAAAGAGATCGAGCACGAGAGATCCATGCGGCAGAAGGCGAGGGAAGCTCGCCTGAACCGGGACAAAGGAGGGTCCAAATAGTGGCGACACCAAAACCGGCTGAGGTTCGAGCCGCCCGAGAATTCCTGCGCAAGCGGGGAATCAAGGGGGTATCCCCACGCACATTCGCCCGCTCCTCTCAAGAGACGGGTATGAACTATAGAGCACTGCTCGATTTCTTAGCAGGAGTAAGAGATGACAATCCACGCATTCGTGAAGGATCTGCGTAGCGTTATCGCTCGGCAACAAGGCGAAATCGCCAACAAAATGCTGAACGGAACTCTCGCCGATCACGAAGAATACAAACACCAAGTCGGCATCGCGAAGGGGCTGGGTCAGGCGGCAGATATCGCCTATCAGCTCATGCAGCAGCGGGACATGGCAGATGACCCGGACGGCGCTGGACTGCCCGAGATGCCCGATCCCGACGAGCCGTTACCACCAAGGGCAAAGGCCCCGGCCAAGCGACAGAAGGGAGGCAGGCGATGAGCGGAGAGACCAAGTTCAAGCCCCCGGTCGAGGAGATCAGGGCCGAGCTACCGGCACCAACCCTCTGGCGGGTGCTGATCAGGCCGCTTCAACCGAAGGAAGAATCGGAAGTGGGGATCGTGTTCACTGAAAAAGTGCAGCGTGATCAGGAGTTTGTGAATCAGGTGGGTCAGGTCGTCGCGGTTGGTCCCAAGGCGTTCGAGGGGGAGAAGTTCGATGACTCCCGCTTTGCCGTTGGGGACTGGGTGCTCTATCCGACATATGGCTCACAGCGCATCGAGCTGGCCGATGGTCGTACGTTTCAGTTGATGAACGACGATCACATTCTGGCCGGTGTCGCTGACCCGGAGATGTACCGCAAGAAACTGGTCTAAGAGACCAGCTTGCACACAAAGTGGTAACGCATATAATCGGATGAGCCAGCAATGACTGCTGGCCGGGAGTACAGGGACTTATGCCACGGCATACCAACGCACAGGAAGACGACATAGTCTTCGAGGACCTTCACGGGGTAACAGATGATGCTGACCTGACGATGGAGGTTGATCTCGATTCAAGCGGCGACGACGACGGAATCACTCGTACCTCATCTTCGGATGGCACGGCGACGGGCGACGATGACGACTTCGACGATGACCCATCCTCCACCCGGAGCAGGGGCAGCGACGATGAAGACGACGCGGATCGGGGTGATGACGGATTTTCCAAGAAGTTTGACGCCCGCCTCAAACGCGAACAGCGAGCTAAGCGCCGAGAGCGCCAGCGAGCTGAGCAGGCAGAAGCCGAGAATGCTCGCCTTCAGAATGAACTGCGCAGGCAGAAAAAGCAGGCCAATAGAGCTTCTGGCGATGACGACATCGACCAGCGCATCTCAACGACTGAAAGCGAACTCGAACAGGCATTCGAGGACGGTGACACCAAGAGGCAGGTTCGCCTGACCCGCCAATTGAGTGACCTCTCCGCTGAGAAGTTGGCTGCGCGCTATGTGGATGACGACGATGACGATGACGATCAGACTCAGATGCAATCACGTAGTCCAACGAGAAACGATCTGGCAGACGATTGGGTCGATTCTCATAGCGACTGGTATGGCCAGCGTGGGTACGCTCGACTCACTCGCATTGCGCGAGACATTGACAAGGACGTTCACGCGGACGGTTTTGATCCGCAAGACGATGAGTACTATGACGAACTGAACTCACGCCTGATGGAGCAGGTGCCTGAGCTTTTCGACGAGGACGGGAACCCCGACCCCGACGGAATGAAAGAACGTCGAGCGTCAGGACGACGCGATGGCAGGCGGCGCGACGGCGGTGCGGATCGCAAGGACAAGCGGTCCAGAAGCACAGTCGCCAGCGCCGACGATGCCAGCCGGGACAGCAATCAGAACCGGAACAGAAACTCCTCCAAGGTAGAGCTGAATCAGACCGACTTTGAGAACATGCGTCGGTTCGGGCTCAACCCAAAGGACCCCAAGCAGGTCCGGGAATATGCGCTGAACAAGCGCCAAGTTGAAATGGAGGACAGCTAATGGCTAACACAAGAATCCCCTCTGACGATCAGACGGCAGAGGACACTTCCCGCGCAGAAAGCGCCGGAGCCAACTCAGAAGAAACTCGTGAGACGCGGAAGCAATCTCGTGAGCACGACAGCCGTGTGGACGAGCTGTCGGAGGAACGTGCCACCCACCAATCGCAACCTGCTCCTTGGATCAGGCCGAGTTCGTTGACTGCCCCGCCCGCGCGGGATGGTTTCGTGCAACGCTGGATTCGAGTGACGGTAAGAGGTGTGGAAGACCCACGCAACGTCAACATGAAGTTCAGGGAGGGGTGGTCACCCCGTGCCATGGACACGATCCCAGGGGAGTTCCTCGGGCTCGGAATTCGTGCTGATCAAGCCGACGGTCACTTTGTAGTGGATGACCTCATGCTCTGTGAGATGCCGAAGGAGATGTACCAGCAGCGCGCCGACTACTATCAGTCCCAGACTGATCAGCAGATGGTTGCTGTGGAGACAGATCTGGAGAACGTCGAGGTGCCGGGTCAGCCGATCATGAAAACCCACAAGTCAACGGTCAGCTACCCGCCTCCTCGCGTCCAAGGACGTAGAGCGCAACCGGCTGCCGACGACGACTTCTGACGAGGTAACTTCCAATGCCTAACGTTGATGCTCCGTTCGGGTTCCGCCCGAATATCAACACGGCTGGCGGAACACCTGCCCGGATGCAAGGCTACGAAGTCGCGTACGATTACGCGACCGGCCTGTTCTCTGGTGATCTGGTTCGTTCCACCGGCACTGGCCGGAATGTGGAGAAGGTGCCTGACGGCACTCTGGCTCGGGTTCTTGGTGTGTTCGCAGGCTGCGAGTACGTCAACGATTCCGGTGATCAGGTCTTCTCTCAGTACTGGCCGGGTATAGCTCTCGCTGACGCCAACAAGATCGTAAAGTGCTGGGTCTACGACGACCCGCAGCTCGAATTTGTTGCCCAGATCACCACGCTGGCTGCGGCCAATGTTGGTGAGGTCTACGAGATCGACGCCACCACCAACTCCGGTAATCCCGTGACAGGCCGCTCTGCAGCCTTCATCGACCAAGCTGCCACTACCGCACCTCAGGTGCGTGTGACTGGCCTGTTCGAGGGAATTGGCGGAATCAACCCATCCGAATACGGCGCGTTTGCCAAGGTTCGTTGCACTATCGTCTCGCACGAGAAAGCAACGCCCGGCATAGCGACGGCGATCTAAGGGGAGCCGCAAACATGGTTATGAATCGCGCGACTTTCCGTCGCCAGCTCCAAGAGGGGCTCAACACCGTCTTCGGGATGGAGTACAAGCGCTACGCTCAGGAATGGAAGCCGATCTTCGAGGTCGAGTCTTCAGAGAAAGCGTACGAAGAAGACGTACTGCTCGCCGGTCTGGCGGGTGCTCCGGTCAAGCCTGAGGGCGCTCCGGTCACCTACGACTCCGGTGGTGAGGCATACGTCTCCCGCTACAACCACGAGACGATTGCTCTGGCATTCGCGCTCACGGAAGAAGCGGAAGAAGACAACCTTTACGGTTCCCTTGGATCGAAGTACAGCAAGGCGCTGGCTCGTTCCATGGTTCACACCAAGGAAGTCAAAGGCGCTGCCATCCTGAACAACGGTTTCAACGCTGCCTTCCCGGGCGGTGACAACGTGCCGCTGTTCTCCACTGCTCACCCTCTGTGGGGTGGTGGTACTCAGTCCAATACGTTCACCACTCAGGCGGACCTGAGCGAGACCTCTCTCGAAGAGGCTTGCATCCAGATCTCCAAGTGGGTCGATGAGCGAGGCATCAACATTGCTGCCACGCCTCTGCGGCTGATCACTCCGTCTGATCTGGGCTTCGTCTCAGAGCGTATCATGGCCAGTCAGTATCGCCCCGGCACTGCTGACAACGACGTGAACGCGCTCAAGTCGAAGGGCAAGGTCCCCGGTGGATCCTTCGAGAATCATCGCCTGACGGACCCGAATGCGTGGTTCCTGATCACCGATGCAATGGACGGTCTGAAGCACTTTGTGCGGAAGAACATCCAGCGTGGTGTAGAGGGCGACTTCGAGACGGGCAACATGCGCTACAAGGCGCGTGAGCGGTACAGCTTCGGCTGGTCCGACTACCGTGGTGCATTCGGTTCGAGCGGCGCGAGCTAATCGAAACCGGCTGAGTAATTGAGGGGTGGGCTTCTGCCCCTCGTACCCTGACGACCCCTGACGGGGACTGGAGACAGACAAATGGGTAAGCGTTCTACTTTTGGTGGCTACGTGCGACAGCGCGCTGGCACCAACTCTTCGACGAGCCGGGCTACTGGTCCGACTCCTGCAGTATTCAAGGCGTTCGTCGCCGTCACTTTCGATCCGACTCAGGTGCTGGCCGGCACCGGCAAGGTGCTGCCCAAGGGCGCGGTCCCTCTCGGCGTCACAGGTCTCGGTGGGGGCACGGGCGGCATCTCGCCGACTGTCGATCTGTCGCTGGCTGGTGGTGCTGCTGGTGGTCTCGCCAACGAGCTGCCTGCTGATGCGGCTGCGGCTGCCGAGGTGCAGACCGGCGCTGAGCTTGGTGCTGCTTTGACGGCGGACACTGAGATCGAAGCTGGCGTGGGTGCCTCGGCTGCCACTGGTGGCACGGTCACGGCTCTCGTGTCGTACATCATGGTGGACGATGGCGTAATCAACGACTAAGGGGGTAACCCATGGGACATCGAGCTTCCCGCCCCATCGTCGTTGAGATCACGAATACGGAGGTGGTCTATGTGCCGCTTCCGTATGATCGCGGAGATATTACGATTCAGGCGACTGCCGGCGGCCTCACGGGCGTAGCGGTAGACTGGTCTCTGGACAATGTTCAGGGCGCGAACCCGGCTGGATCACATGATGTAAACCGACAGCCCAACTATGTAGCGCCAGCGAGCGCCACGTGGACGGTGCTGCAGGCGAACGTGATCACTACCCCTGTGGTAGGGACATCTCTGCAGGCAAACGCGCTGAGGCTGACAGGAACAGGGACAGGTACAGCCCGAGTAGTCATCTCGCAGGAGGTCTAACATGCCCTCCAGTGGGACCTACCTCTGGTCACCTGATCTCGCTGAGATGGTGGACGAGGCATTCGAGCGATGCAAGGTTGATCCTGCATCGCTTGCTGCGTCTCACCTGATCAGTGCGCGTCGCAGCATGAACCTCATGCTGACGTACTGGGCGACCAAGGATAACCAAGATTACCGGATAGACCGGGTGAACGACTTCGCCCTCGTGCAGGGGACGCAGGAGTACACGGTCGATCCTGACACCGATGGCCGGATCATCGACATCAACGGCATGATGCTCAAGCGCGCAGGCGTTGAGACCACGCTGTACCCGATGGCCCGAGACGAGTGGCTGGAGATTCCTGAGAAGGATACCCAAGGTCGCCCGAGTCGGTATTTCGCTGACAAGCGCAACGACAGCTCCGTGGTCATCAGCCTCTGGCCGGTGCCTGAGAACAGTACCGATACGCTGACCATGGATGTGATGCGCAAGCATCAGGATGCTGGCTTTGCTTCCAACGAGCCAGACATCCCGTACTACATGCGCGAGGCTTTCGCCTCTGGGCTGGCTGCATTCCTCGGTGAGAAGTTCGCTCCAGAGCCTATCCTTCCGCGACTGATCGCTCGGGCCAATGATGCGTTCGACAATGCCAACGGCTCACAGCGGGTGAGAGCGGACGTGACGATAGTGCCGGCAGCTTCATACCGATTCAGACGAGGTAGGCGCGCACGGTGACCACTACGAGGCACAGGCGGAGGCGCTACGCACAGGGCAAGAATGCCATAGCGGAATGTATGCGCTCCGGCCAGAAAATGCGGTATCGGGATCTGGTCGAAGATGGTCAGATCCCCGGGTTGCTTGTGCATCCAGATTGGTATGAGCCGCGACATCCTCAGGAGATCCCAGTTCCTGCAGATGATGCCGTGGCGCTCTGGAGACCTTCTCCAGAATTGTCGATCCCGACTGGCGAGTATCAGACGATTGAGGAGTGGGAGCAGCAGGTCATTGCTGGTTGCCCGGCCTCTCCGCTGGATCTTCGCTATTCCGAAAACACGACAGTTGCAGTCCCCCCGACCACGGGGGAGCTATCCATCGCCGTAGAGACGGCGGTGAACTATGCGAACTTTGACTGCCTGTACGTGGAGTTGGACGGAGGCGGCTGGTTCATCAGCCTCATAGCGAACGACAACCCAGTGTCGCCGCAATTCACCGTCCCCTCAGTCCTCCCATGGGGAGCAGGAACGGCATCGGTCGGGAATCAGGTTTACCTTGGCGTCGCGGGCTCAGGAGCAGCATTGCTTGATGGCTCGTGGACATCTGATCCCGGCAGCCCCTGATGCCACAAACAGACAGCATATCCAAAGGCCAGACGCTTCCCGCTGAGTTCACCTTCGATGCGGTGAACGGCACTCCGCCGTACACGTGGGACATAACGATTCGAGGGATTGGCAGCTCTGGCATCGTGGCCAGCGTGGCCGGTGACCCGCCCGTGGTGACGTTCGATGCCAGCAATGTGCGCTCGGGTGTGTATACCATCGAGATGGAAGGACAGGTCACTGACTCGCTCGGCGACCGAGACGGCAATGCCCAGAACAACATCGACTACTACTATGTCACCATCGCGCCTGTGCTCATTGGCTGGGACACGGGCTCTCTCGTCATCCCCTCGGTAG
>Ga0316187_10000441_pt1 | contig 32224 bp, 21 predicted proteins | sample CroRivburrow1_MG_FD_204927 | JGI IMG/M metagenome (GOLD analysis project Ga0316187, IMG submission 204927) | Coastal sediment microbial communities from Maine, United States - Cross River worm burrow 1 | ecosystem: Environmental > Aquatic > Marine > Coastal > Sediment | place: USA: Maine... | reverse complement strand
CGGCGAAGGGCGCCGTATGGCGCCTGAAGTGCGTCACCAGGTTGGCATAATGTTTCTCCTCATGCTCCTCGAGGGCGGCAAGGAGACGATCCTTGAACAGGTAACTCCCATCCGAGTTCTTCTCGGTCAGAACCCGCCCAAAGGTCACGTGCAGGACCTGCCGGGCGTCATCGTCCTCGAAGAGATTCGGTAGATCGCGGGTCTTCAAGTCGGCTACAGCCGGCACTCGCTCGAGCTCGGCCGAGACGTGATAGGTACGCCGTTCATGTTCGTAGAGTGAGCGCGAAAACTCGAGGATCTCGCGGAAGAGCTTCGGCTCGCAGGCGGCGACCGTGCGCAGGGCCTCGAGGTAGCTGGTGCCAGCCGTCTTGACGTGAACTCCGCCCTTTCCGATCTCACCGATCACCCGGTAGACACCGAATTTGTCGCTTCCGGAGTGGATGCTGATCTTGTAGGGACCGAGGGCCTCCGCGACCGCCAAATGCTTCAGGTACTCGCGGCGGAAGACCTCGAGGTCGCCGCGGTAGTCGATGCCTTTTTCGAAATCTCCGACAAAGCGGGGTGCGAGACCTATCCACTCGACGCCGAGCCGACGAAGCTCCGACGCCACCAGCCAGTGCTCGAATGGGGTCGTCACCGACGCGGTCTCGTCGACCGAGACTTCGACCTCGAACGGTCTCTTCCCCATCGTCGACGCGATGTGTCGGTAGATTTTCGCGGAGTGGGCCAGCGATGCTCCGTATTTGACCCACGCCCGCAGCACATCCTCGGCCGATGGCACGAGGGTCAGATCGGGCCCCACTTCGATGACCTGGCCTGCATACCTACGAAGGGCCGCACCCACCCTGTCCTCGAGTTCCGCCCACGGCAGTTCGGCAGCCGCATCCTGCAACTCCAAAACCGACATCTCGTCAGCGGCATCGACCACATGATCGCCCGGGTCGATGGTGAACATCGTGAAGCCGGCCGCCGCCATAAGTTCGACGTCGGCTTCCGTCTTGAGGTGGTCGGCGTCAGCTCCCCAGGCCTCGGTCCAACCCTCTTCGAGAACCGCCCAGGTGGCAGCGTCCATGACCTCGTCCGGGGTCCGCTCGGTGCGCTCGAGCTCGCGGATCGACTGTTGGGCGAGAACCACCTTGAATCCACTGCCAACCATTGAGCGCAGATGTGCCTGGCCGGCGATCCCGAGCCGGTCGCCGAGTCCAAAGGAGTCATCGAGGCCCAGGGGTTGAGGCCGGGCGCCATCACACATTTCGCGCACCGCCACCGCGTTCGCGTGGTTGAGGTCGCCGAGGCATGTCTCGATGTCCGGTTCCACCTGCCGGCGATCACCCGTGAAGTGCGCCGCCACCCCGGTTTCCTCCAGATCGACCGCAAGGACCTTTCGGCGACCCCTGTCCAGCGCTATCATCAAGGCTCCCCCCGGCACCCAGCGAACAGACCGTCGTACGACCTCGACTCCGCTGTCAGAGCCGAGGTCAACGAGCATGGTGGCGCCATCGTCATTTGCTTCGATCGTCCGAAGGGCCTCGAGTTGATCACGTACCTTCATTTCGCCTCCACCAGACCCCGGCCCATGGCCAGGATCCGCCCAACATTTTTTGCAGTCATGAACAGATTTCTTCGTCCTCGCCCGATCGCTTCGTCGAGCGAACATACATCCTGAACCGCGGCAAAAACCGCGTCGAAAAGACCGTCGAATTCCCCGAGATCGCCGTCAAGAGCGCCCGAGATGAGTATTGTACTCGCGCCGGCTTTCCTCGCCTTGGCGGCGAGGACCGCGCACAGCTTACCCCCGGCGGTCTGCTCATCCGTCCGTCCCTCGCCGGTCACTAGAATGGCGGCGTCATGGATCTCCTCATCGAAACCGGTGATGTGCGCCACCAAATCGGCGCCGGACGCCATCTCGGCTTTGCAGAAGGCGCGCAGACCCGCGCCGAGACCGCCAGCAGCGCCGTCACCCGGGCTCTCGACATCGTCGAGGAGTCCCTGACGTTGCCACACGCCCGCGAGACCCTCGAGCCCCTTCTCGAGAAGCTCCACCATCTCGGGAGTCGCCCCCTTCTGGGGCCCGAAGATTCTCGCCGCGCCATGTTCCCCCAACAATGGATTGGTGACATCGCAGGCGACTCGGATCCGACACTCAGTGAGGGCCGGGAGAACTCCATCAATCTCGATCGCCGCAATCGTCGAGAGGGCTTCTCCGCCCCTCCGGCACTCGGACCCGTCGGCCGTGAGCAGCCGATAACCCAGCGCCTGGGCCATCCCGGTGCCACCGTCGACTGTCGCGCTGCCGCCGACACCGACGATGATCTCGTGAACGCCTGACGCCACTGCCGCACGGATCAGCTCACCGGTGCCGTAGGTCGTTGCTTGCATCGGGTCCAGCCGATCGGTTGCCACGAGCTCGATTCCGCTGGCGGATGCCATCTCCATGACCGCAGTCTGACCATCGGGCAAGAGCCCGTAGTGAGCCGTCGCTGGATCACCGAGGGGACCGATGACGGCGACCTCTATAGTCTCTCCACCTGTGGCTCGGACCACCGCGTCGGTCGTACCCTCACCGCCATCGGCCACCGGGATGACCTTGATCTCGGCGTTTCCCAGACTCGCGCGGATCCCGTCGGCGATGATCGAGCCCGCCTCGTCGCTTCTCATGCTGCCCTTGAAGCTGTCGGCCGCGACGACGATTTTCACGCCTCAATCCTCCTGCTGGTCTTTTTGCGCCCACCTCAGGTGGTCGCCCATCTCGAACCGCGCCTTTGCCACGTCCCGAGCCTTGATCGCTTGGTAGATGCGGCGGTGTTGTTCCGCAGCTTCGGGGGCTCGCTGCCAGCGGTCGACCGTCGTTTTCCGATGTTCGTAAAAAAGGTCGGCCACCATCTCCATGATCGCTCCCAGCAAAGGGTTTCGTGCCGCCGCTGCCACCGCTCGATGAAAGCGAATGTCGTGGACCAGGAATCGCTGTACGTCATCGACCGAGGCGAACATCTCCATGACTTCTTCTGAGATCGCCGCCAGCTCGTCTCCACCGGCGCGTTCCGCCGCCAGCCCCGCAAGATCGATTTCGATCACCCTCCGGGCCTCGAAGAGCTCATCCTGAGGTATGCCGTGCAGAGCAGAGAAAAGCGACAACGGATTCACATCCAGAAGTGGCGGACCATCGGCAACAAAGGTACCCGCGCCTCGCCGTGAATCGACGACACCGACGGTCGCCAGTGACTGGAGACCGGCACGCACGGTTGCCCTGCTGACACCGATCAGTCGAGCGAGCTCTCTCTCCGGCGGTAATTTGTCACCGGCCCTGAAATCCCCACTCTCGATGAGCCGTCGCACATAGGCCACTACCATCTTGGCGGCAACGGGCGGACTTTGGATGTTTTGCGCGCTGGCGATCTCATCCGGAGCTTTGGCTTGCTTTCTCATTGGTCTGACCACATCTGAAAATTTAACACCGATGGTGAAAATTGTAAATTCAAATTTTTGCTCAATTCTGAGGATTTGTATTTCACTGAAAATGCAACATAATGCTGACTATATTTACATTCTCAGACCATCAACATTGCTCGTGGCAGGAGATCGAAATGCAGGCACACTACATTTATTGGTCTGTCCAACTATACTACCGACGTCTAAATGACATTGTTGATGTCATACTCGCGAGCGAACTGATGGAGGTCCCGTCCCGATGAAACGATCTCATCTCCTCACTCTCGGCTTCGTATTGAGTTCTGCGGCCGCATTTGCCGGAACCGCAGTGGACGAAACTCTCGGCAATCTCTTCGGACGGGAGCGAACTTCTCTCTCAGGCGAGTGGCGCTACATCGTCGACCCACTCCAGATGGGGCTGGCCTCCAACGAGAGCTCGCGCTACATCTTTGCAGCCGAGAAACGGCAGGAACCGGGCGGCCCGTTGTTCGAATTTGACTGGGGCCAGCAGGGAGTGATGCAGGTGCCGTCGGACTGGAATTCGGCCGTCCCGGAGCTCGAGCTCTACCAGGGGATGGTGTGGTTCCGGCGCACGTTCGACTTTTTCCCCGATCCGGACAAACGCTACTTCCTCTACTTCGAGGCCGCCGACTACCAAGCCCACGTGTGGTTCAACGCCGAAAAGGTCGGCGAGCACAAAGGCGGATTCACGCCCTTTGCCTTCGAAATCACCAATCGGTTCTCCGAGTCGAACCGAAACGCCGTCACGGTTGCGGTGGACAACACCCACACGGCGCTGACGGTGCCCGAGGTTGACTACGACTGGTGGAACTACGGCGGCATCACCCGTCCCGTGTGGCTGGTCGAAGTGCCAAAGACTTTTATCCACAGCTACTTCATCCGCCTTTCCGACGATGGCACGAACATCCTCGGTGATATCAGGCTCTCCGGACCCGCCGCAGCCGGCGCACGGTTGACGGTCGCAGTCCCGGAGCTTTCGTTTGAAGCCGAGCTCACGGCCGACGCCTCGGGTACGGCGAAGATCACCTTCGAGCCCGAAGGGCTCGAACGCTGGTCTACATCCAATCCAAAGCTTTACCGGGTGGTGGTCACGAGCCCCCTCGACACCATCGAGGAAGAGATTGGCTTCCGTACGATCGAGGTCAGGGGCCGCGACATCCTGGTCAACGGCGAGCCCACCTTCCTGCGCGGCATCTCAATTCACGAGGAATCACTCGGCCTGGTCGGAACACGGAAAATGGACTGGAAGCAGGCCGAGGCCCTGCTCCGGCTGGCAAAAGAGGAGCTCGGCTGCAACTTTGTCCGTTTGGCCCACTACCCCCACTCCGAACGCATGACCCGGACTGCCGACAGACTCGGCCTCCTGGTGTGGTCCGAGGTGCCGGTCTACTGGTCAATCGCCTTCACTCACCCGCCGACACGGGAGCTGGCCGTGAGGATGGTCTCGGAGAATGTTCTCCGCGACCGCAACCGCGCATCGATCATCGTCTGGTCGGTCGCCAATGAGACACCGATCAACGAAGCGCGCAACGCCTTCCTGGGTGAAATTATCGACCGGGTGCGCGAGCTCGACCCTACGCGACTGGTGTCGGCCGCCCTCGACCGCACCCGCAAGGAAGGTGACGTGATCATCGTCGACGATCCCCTCGGTGAACACCTCGACATCCTCGCGGTCAACGAGTACGAGGGCTGGTACGGTGACCGGCACATCGATCACATCACGGACATCACTTGGGAAACCCCGTACGAGAAACCGATGATGTTCTCGGAGTTCGGCGCCGGCGCGAAAGCCGGCCACCACGGTCCCAAACATGAGCGCTGGACGGAGGAGTACCAGGATTACTTCTATCGGCAGACCCTGGCGATGGCCGAGAACATTCCCTTCCTGCGCGGCGCATCACCCTGGATTCTCAAAGACTTCCGTTCACCGCGACGATTCCACGGCCGGTACCAGGACTTTTGGAACCGGAAGGGAGTGGTCAGCGAAACCGGCACCAAAAAGCTGGCATTCTTCGCCCTCCGCGACTGGTACTCTGTGATCGCTGCAGATTGGCAGGAGATCTTCGTTCCATAATCTACAAATGTGAATGCCACCCATCCTCGATCCTGCAAATGGAGGTTGCCCTATGAGAAAACACTCGGCCGCAGCTGCAAGCGTGGCAGCTCTCGTCGCCGCCTTTCTGAGCGCCTACGCCTGTAGCGAGCGGCCAGCCACCGTACCGTCGGATCCCTGGGAGCGTCTGCCCGGCATCCTCGCCGGGATCACGGCACCAGTGTTCCCCGATCGTGATTTTCCGGTGACTGACTTCGGCGCTTTGGGAGACGGGACGACCGACGCCACTGCCGCGTTTCGCGCCGCTATCGGCGCCTGTGCGGGAGCCGGTGGAGGTCGCGTGGTCGTGCCTGCCGGGGAGTATCTCACCGGCGCCATTCACCTGATGTCCAACGTCAACCTCCACGTGGAAGAAGGCGCGACCATTCGGTTCATCCAGGACCCCGCCGCGTACCTGCCCGTTGTCTTCACGCGCTGGGAAGGCGTCGAGTTGATGAACTACTCGCCTCTTGTGTACGCCTACGGCGAGAAGAACGTCGCGGTCACCGGCAAGGGAACCCTCGACGGCCAGGCCGGGCCGCAGAACTGGTGGCCCTGGAAGAGCAGTGACAACCCCCAGAGCCAGAAGCCCGACCGCGATCAGCTCTTCGCCCAGGCCGAGGCCGGTGTCCCGGTTGCCGAGAGGGTCTACGGCGCCGGCCACTACCTGAGGCCATCGTTCCTGCAGACCTATCGCTGCGAAAACGTATTGATCGAAGGCATCACGATCAAGAATGCTCCGATGTGGCTCATCCACCCGGTGCTCTCCCTCAACGTCACCATCCGTGACGTGAAAGCGATCTCCGATGGCCCCAACAACGACGGCTGCAATCCGGAGTCTTCGACTGATGTCCTGATCGAGAACTCGCTCTTCGATACCGGGGACGACTGCATCGCCATCAAGTCGGGGCGCAACGCCGACGGCCGACGGCTCAATGCCCCTTCCGAGCGCATCGTGGTCCGGGGGTGCCGGATGCGAGCGGGGCACGGCGGCGTGACCATCGGTAGCGAGATCAGCGGAAGCGCGCGCGACGTCTTTGTCGAGCAGAACGAGATGAGCAGCCCCGAACTCGATCGAGGGATCCGATTCAAGACCAACGCGGTTCGTGGAGGCGTGATCGAGAACGTCTTCGTGCGCGACGTCGAGATCGGTGAAACCGGCTCGGCCATCGATATCGATATGCAGTACGAGGAGGTCGCGGCCGGCGACTTTATGCCGATGATCCGGAATATCCTCGTCGAACGTCTGACCGTCCGTCAGGCGCGGTACGCGTTCTTCATCCGCGGACTCGAGGGAGCGCCGTTGCGAGGACTCGTGGTCCGAGACAGCTCCTTCCACTCGGTGAGCAGCGGCAGCGTCCTCGAGCACGTAGAGGATCTCCTGCTGCAAAACGTCGTAATCCAACCTGCCGGCGAGTAGTCGTAATGGGAGGGTATAAAATCCTCCCCTACAAATGGTTGCAGGATATACGTAGGGGCGGGTTTCATACCCGCCCTTGCGCGATCGTTGTATATTGCAGGTGGCTCGCAGGAAAGCCGGGTCAATCGGACTCGCTTGACAGCTCAGCCACCTGCAGTCCCGCCATGATGGCTGGACCAAGGCCCTTGGGGTCGTCCTTGACCACGCGCTCGCTCATGTAGTAGCGGTAACTCCCATCCCGGCCGAAACCCAGACCGCCCACCTCGCAGTTGTTTGTCAGGTGAAAAGAGCCATCGGCATCGACTGCGACAAACTCGTCGACCAGGCCGGCAAAGGCCTTCTCGGCGGCCGGTTTGAACGATTCCGCCAGATACCCTTTGTTGATGGCCTTGGCCAGGAAGTAGGTGAACATCGATGAAGCCGAAGCTTCCCGATAGTTGCCCGGCTCGTCGGGCATATCCATGATTTGAAACCATACGCCCGTGGCGTCCTGGGATTGAATCAAACTCTCCGCCAGGTCAGGAATGATCTCGAGTATCGGTGCCCGCAGCTCGGTGTCTTCGGGCGGAATCACATCGAGAATATCGACCAGCGCCATGGCGTACCAACCGAGCCCTCGCGCCCAGACATAGTGCGATCGACCGGTCTCCGAGTCAGCCCAATTCTGCTTTTTGGCCTCATCCCAGGCGTGGTAGTACAACCCCGTTTGCGGGTCGCGCAGATGGGATCGCGCGATCTCAAACTCCCGCACCGACTCTTCGATCTTCTCGTCGTCGCCCTCCATGACACCCACTCCGGCCAGGAAAGGCATTCCCATATACACACCGTCCAGCCACAGCTGGTGCGGATAGCGTTGTTTGTGCCAGAACGCGCCCTCGGATGTGCGAGGGTGATCGTTCAGCTGCGCGGCCAGCGCATCGATGGCGGTGCGGTATTCGGGGTCACCGTGCCTCGCATAAAGGCGTTGAACCATCTTGCCTGAGTTGATGTGATCGATGTTGAACAGATCAGCCTCGTAGGTATGGATGGTGCCATCTTCAGCGATATAGCTGTCGATCGTCGCCTTGGCGTATTCCGCAAAACGAGGGTCGCCGGTTTCTTTCGAGACCTCATCCATCGACTGCATCAGAAGGCCAGTGGTATATGTCCAGCTGCTGGGCTGCGACCTCACAACGTCCCAACCGCCGTAGGAAAGGCTCTCGCCGCGGCGGTCCATCTCCGACTCCGCCAAGCGGATCGAGATCTGCTCTGGCTCCACCGCACCGACACTGCGCGCCGCTTCCGTCTTCAAGCGGAGTCGGGGGGACAAGGTGCGCCGTTCAACCTCAGCCGCCAGAAAGGCCTCCAGCTCCGCACGGGTCTGAACGCCGCCCTCTCGACCGGACCACAGAGCACCGAACGCATAGGACAGCTCCGTTCCGCGCGGTCGCATCACCAGCACGTGACTGCTCTCATCCCGCGCCTGCGAGACAAGGTCGTTCTTCTTGAACAGGACCACCATGCCCAGGTTGTCTTCGAACAGGGTCTGGGGGCCAAAGGTCGCCATGTAGCTCCAGGCTTGGCCGGTGACATCCATGTCACCAATCATCAGCTCGGTCCCCGGATGGGCGACGAGGCCGATGGCGAGATTGTCGAGTTGGGCAGAGGTCGCCAGCGTGACGTCGACCATCGGGCTCCCGGCCTGCATGGACAACGTGGTTTTGAGATCCACGGTTGCTGTACCGGTTTTCCATGCCTTGTAGTCGATCTCGAGGGCCGAGTGGATGGGACCGTCCGATCTGATGGTTACGGAGCGTTCTGCCACATCAGAGACCAATACGGTCTTGGTGCCGTCCCAATAGCCGTAGCCGCCCATCCCCAGGCTCTGACCAACCTTGAGGATGTCAGCGCCCCAATCGGACATCTCGTGGTAGCTGTCATAGCCATCCAGCCCTACAGTCTGCAGCACTATCTCAGATGTCTTCTTGCCGAAGATGTCAAACCCGTTGCGCCAATCCAGATAGATCCGGTATCCAACCAGATCGCTTTCAATGCCCGGTCCTTCGTAGCGTATGTATTCGCTGTGATCGGTGTACTGCGGCGGCGGGTTCAGATGACTGACGTTTTTGAAGGTGCCACCGACGTAGGTTTCCCCCTGCCATTCGCCGCCTTCTTTTATTGAAACCTCGGCGTGTGTACGTTGGGACTGAGGGAGCCCGGATTCCCGGCCGTTGATGAGAAAGCTGTGCGTCGCAGCTTCATCGAGGTCGGCGAGAAAAACGAGGCGGTCTGGGAGGCGGTCACCGTCATCGTCCAGCAGCTGTGTGGGCCGTGCCGCATCGCCTTCCCAAACCTGCAACGGGCCCGCCGTCACGCCCAGCTCATTCAGCGAAAGAACGACAAGCGTGTCAGGCCTCGCAAATGCGGAGGGGTTGGAGACTTCAAGGCGGGCGACCGCTTCACCCTGCGGTTCGGCTGCGCAGCCGCAAAGGAGCAGAACAATGAACAGTGCAGAAGAAAGGTGTGACATTTTCATGGGATTGGTCCTTTCACCGCGCCAGCCAGCCGCCATCAACGGCAATGGTATAGCCCTGTAGGTATTGCGATGCGGCCGACGCCAGAAACACGGCCACGCCCTGCAAGTCCTGCGGGGTCCCCCAGCGTCCGGCGGGGATGCGCTCCAGGATGGCCTTGTTTCGAGCCGGATCTTCGCGCAGGGCCCTGGTGTTCTCTGTGGCCATGTATCCCGGGGCGATCGCATTGACATTGATGTCATGCGCACCGAGCTCGTTGGCCAGCAGACGGGTCAGGCCCATGACCGCACTCTTGGATGCCGTGTAGGAGGGCACCAGGATGCCGCCCTGGAAACTGAGCATGGACGCGGTGTTGACGATCTTGCCGCCGCGTCCCTGTTCGATCATCACCTTGCCGACGGCCTGGCTGAGAAAGAAGAGGGTGCGGATGTTGATATTCATCACGTCATCCCAGTCCTTCTCCGTAAACTCTTTGATGGGAGCCCGGCGGATGATGCCGGCGTTGTTGAAGAGAATGTCGATTCCTCCCAGCTTCTTGACCGTCGTGTCGATGATCGCCGGGATGCAGGCCGTTTCCATGAGATCCGCTGTGATGGCCACGCAACGGCGTCCCAACGACTCGATTTGCTCCCTGGTTTCCGACATGTCGAGGATGTCCACGAGAGCTACGTCTGCGCCGGCTTCGGCGAGTCCCAGCGCAATTCCCTGGCCGAGGCCTTGAGCCGAGCCCGTGACGATCGCGACTCTGTCGTCGAGTTTGAATTGATCCAATATCATGACTTACCTCACTTCAGCTGATCGATGGTCAGGTGATCCATGTCGTCGAAGGCCTGATTCTCGCCGCCCATGCCCCAACAGAAGGTGTAGGCACCCGTGCCCACGCCGCTGTGAATCGACCAGCTCGGCGAGATTACGGCCTGACCGTCCGCCACCACGATGTGCCGAGTGGCCTCGGGAGGCCCCATGAAGTGGAATACGCGCCCGTCCTCGGGCAGGTCGAAGTAGAAGTAGATCTCCATGCGCCTCTCGTGGGTGTGGGGGGGCATGGTATTCCACACAGAGCCCGGTTCCAGCACGGTGAAACCCATGACCAGCTGGCAGCTCCTGACGCCGTCAGCGTGGATGAGCTTGTAGATGGTTCGTTTGTTCGCACCTTCCACGCTGCCAAGCTCCACGGGTTCGGCCTCGGTCTGTTTGATGTGGGCCGTGGGATAGGTCGTATGGGCCGGGTAGCTCAGCAGGTAATATCGGGCCGGCTTCTGGCCCCCATCGCTGGCAAAGGTGATGGTTTTGCTACCGCGTCCCACGTAGAGACCATCACGCCCGCCCATGGGGTATTCCGTGCCATCGACCGTAACGGTGCCGGCGCCGCCGATGTTGAGAATGCCGAGCTCGCGACGTTCGCAAAAGGTGTCGGCGCGCAGCTCCGGTGCGGATTCCAGGGAAAGGGTTTTCTTTGCCGGGACCGCGGAGCCCACGATCGCGCGATCCACATCACTGTAAACCATTGTGATGCGGTCCTCGGCAAAGAGCGCGTCGACCAGGAAGCTCTCACGCACCTCCTCGGTGGTCATGCGGGCAAAACGAATGGGATCAGCCGTGTACTGTACTTTCATGGATGGACCTCTCTCTCGGTCTTGGTTGATTGCGGTGAGATTCCGTCGCCTGGCGCACCCACCGATTGGCCCGCCACCGTCACGTTTTCGAAGCGCAGGCCCTGGACATTCTCGAGCACCAGGGTCTGCTCCGCTGAGACCGCGCTGACGTCGCGCAACAGCACGTCTCGAAGGGGTGCTTGCTCAGGCGCGTGGGCCTCGAACAGCGTGCCCACGTCCTCCACCTCGAAGTCCTCAAAGACGATGTCGCGATAGGTGGAAGGGAAATTGCCGCCCAGCTGGCTGGGGTAGTTGAGCTGGAACCAGAACAGACGGTTGAAGGATCCCACTTTGAAGCGCCGTACGCCCACGTGCTCGACCGTGCCGCCGCGGTCCAGGTTGGCCTTGAAGCGAATGGCCGAGTCCCCTGAGCGAAGCACGTTGTCGGTGAAGAACACGTAGCGGATGTCCCCCGACATCTCGCTGCCGAGCGCGATGCCGTCCTCACCACCCATGTCATTGTTGCGCACGACCACATACTCGCTGGGCATGGCCACGGTGCGACCGTCGAGGTCGCGGCCCGACTTGACCACCACCGAGTCGTCCCCGGTGCGGAAGGTCGATCCCTCCACCAGCACCCAGCGGCTCGAGTCCACGTCCACGCCGTCGTTGTTCGGAAAGAGGCTATTCACGTTCAAATCGCGCACCGTGGCGTGCTCGCAGTAGACCAGGTGGTTGACCCAGAATGGCGAGTTCACGGCCGTGTAGCCTTCCAGCCTCACACGGCGGGCACGCACGAGCTGCACGAGCGGCGGCCGCAGATGCGTGCCGGCTCCGAACACCCGCTCTTCCAACGGCACACCAGTGAAGCCCATGCGGCGCAGGCGCAGCATGTCGGGCTCCGCCCGGCCATGCCAGCCGTGGAAGCCGCTCTGTGCGTTGCCGTCGATGGTGCCGGGGCCTGTAATGGCCACGTCTTCCACGTCCCGGGCGTAGATAAGCGGCGAGTAGCTCAGTACCCGAGTTCCCTCCCAGCGGGTCTCGACCACCGGCAGGTAGTACTGCGGGTCGGGCGAGAACAGCAGGTGCGCTCCACGCTCGAGATGGAGCTCGATGCGGCTCTGCAGGTGAATCGGGCCGCGGCTGCGCCAGACGCCCGGCGAAAGCACCACGCGTCCGCCACCTTCAGCCGACGCCCTCGCGATGGCCGCCAGGATGGCGGGGCGCGCATCCGCCGCGCCGTCAGCAACGCCCCCGAAGTCGACCACGCGGTAAACCTGCGCTGGGATTTGTGGGCCTTCGATGCGGGAGACGATGGTCTCGATCAAGTCCCAGTCCACCCGGCCAGGAGCAGGATCCTGGGCTCGGGTGGGCCAGGCCCCGAGCAGCAACAGTAACGAGATCAGACTGACACGGACCTGATTGCCGATGCGGCGTTTGTACGTCATGCCGTCATTGTAGCGACGTTTGATCGGAATGGCCACCGGTGGCAGAAAATTGAGGTTAATGGGTCGGCCGAGGGTCGACAGACCAGTCGAATTCGTTAAATTCCAATACAGTAATTTGAAGATTTTAATCTTCCACCCGGAAGGTATATACTTCCGAACCACCGTGTTATCAATAATTTAGAGAGAATTTTTTTCAAGTGGCACATCATTCACGTTGCGAAGAGGTCTCACGTTGCCACCGGTGGCAGAATTTTCTTGCATTTTGTGCTGACCCGGTGATAATCGGTGCTATGTGCAATCGAAGACATCCGTTGGAATTTGGAACCGCGAGGGGAGGTGCACGAGGCCGTTACGAATTTTCAGATTCCGGGAATGACCTGTTTGGAACAAAGAATATGACCTGATCGGACCTAGGAAAAGGGGGAGAAAAATGCAAAGTGCTCGATCCTTGCTGTCACGCTATTTGGTTGTCGTGACAATCGTCGGACTGCTCGTTGCCACGGCCGGTATCCAACCGGCTTTGGCGCAAGAACCCGAAGATCCAAAACAAGAAGAGCCTCAAGTTCAAGAGGAAGGAGCGGCCTACGAAGGGGCCGTCGAAGAAGTCCCAGAAGGCGAAGAGCCGGTAGTCTTCGAGGAAGAAATCGTGATCACGGGTTTCCGCTACAGCTTGGAACAATCCGTGGAGCTCAAGCGAGAAGCTGTCAACACCCGAGACAGCATCGTGGTCGAGGACATCGCCAAGATGCCCGACCTCAATCTTGCAGAGGCTCTCCAGCGTGTGCCGGGCGTGGCCATCGTCCGCGAGGGCGGCGAAGGTCGCCAGATGTCACTGCGCGGTCTTGGCGCGAGCTTCACACGTGTCACGCTGAACGGCATGGAAGTGCCGGCTTCTACTGGCGGCCTTGACAGCTCCGGCGGTGTCAACCGGGGTCGGTCGTTCGACTTCAACGTCTTTTCCGCCGAGCTCTTCAATCGCATCGACATCAACAAGTCGGCCGTCGCCTCCATTGAAGAGGGTGGTGTCGCGGGTACCGTCGAGATGTACACCGCGCGCCCGCTGGACAAACCCGGCTTTCGTGGTGCAGCGACCCTCCAGGGAGGCTACAACGACCTGTCGGATACGGTCGATCCACGTGCGACGCTTACGATGAGCACCACCAACAAGGCAGAAACCGTGGGGTTTCTCTTCTCCGCCGCATACACGGAGCGTACCTCGTGGCAGGATGGTTTCGGGACCGTACGCTGGGCAAAGCCTGACCGGGACTTCGCCGGCAACGAAACGGACCTCAGTGATGAAGAGCTCCATGATCTGTGGTACCCGCGTTTGCCCCGCCAAGACAGCTTCCGTCATGACCAGGAGCGCCTGGGCCTCAGTGCTGCGTTGCAGTTCCGCCCGAGTGACGAGTTTGAATTCGCTGTGACCTGGGTGCACTCGGAGTTCGACCACACAACCAACAGCTACAATTCCTTTGGGGAGTTCCGCCGCAGCGGAAGTTGGGGCTACCCGGCGATCACGCCGACCGACGTCACCGTGGCCAGCGACGGTAGTGGTCTGTATGCCGTGGCCGGCGATTTTGAAGGGGTAGCTTTGCGGACTGAAAGCCGACAGACAGTCGACAACACGAAGTTCGACCAGTTCTTGGCAGATTTCACCTGGGACCTCAGTGACAAAGTAAAGCTCACCGGTGTGATCGGTCAGGCCCAGTCCGATTTCGAACAGGACTACTTCCGCGTGAACATCGAAACATTTGGGGGAAACGGCTTCTCGTATGATTTCACCGGGAACCCGGATGTGGCCGCAATTCACTACGACATCGATGTCACCGACCCGAACAATTTCTTCATCATGGACAACGAACGATTTGAACGGAACCAGGTTGACCGCAAGAACCAAACCGCGCGGCTCGATCTGGATTGGGACGTTGATGAGGATGGAAAGCACTATTTGAAGTTCGGTGCGATCTACAATGACCGCGACGTGAACAGCGTGCAGTATCGGCAAGCTGCAGACCCCCCGCCGGAAGGCCTCGATTCCATAGGCTATGTGTTCGACTACGTGGATGTCGGCGGTTATGGCAGTGCAACCGACCTGGACTTCGTGGTTCTGGACTATGACGAGGCCAAGGAGGCATACGGATATGGTGACGGCTTCGAGCTGTATCGCGGTCCGGGCAGAGCAACATGGTATGTCAATGAAAAGACCATGGGTGCGTATGCCGACTACAGCCTGTTTGCCCTGGTGGGAGGGACCCACAGCCTCCGTCTGAATGTTGGCGCCCGGTATGTGAAAACCGATACGGATGCCACGGGCTGGCTCACATCCGAGATATCGAATACCGAGTCGAACTCCTACAGCAACGTGCTGCCATCGGTGAATTTCGCGTACGATCTCACGACGGACCTCGTCTTGCGCGCCAGTGTGAGCCGCACGATGACGCGCGCCTCCCTCTCTTCACTGGCGCCGGCCAAGGGTTATGGCGATGTGAACTTCACGGTCAGCGGCGGCAACTCCCAGTTGGATCCTTTGCTGTCGGACAATCTCGACCTGGGTCTCGAGTGGTACTTCACCGAAGAAGCCGTGTTGGGATTGGCCTTTTTCTACAAGGACATCGATAGCTTCATCTCATCGCCGTCAACGGAAGAGCCCCTGCGGGCCGTGGATTACCCCGGTGTGGCATCGGTGTATCCCGAACAGCCTGAATTGCTGGATCCGAGTCTGATCTGGACATACAGTACGGCTGCCAACACCGACGGCACGAAACTGAAGGGTTTCGAGCTGGTGTATCAGCAGGCCTTCAGGGGTCTGCCCGGTATCCTGTCGAACTTCGGCTTTGTCGGCAACTACTCGTATGTCGACGCCGAAACAGAAGTGATTCGTAATGACGAAATAGTGACGGTGCCGTTGGAAGGGATGTCCCAGAATTCCTGGAATGCAACGCTGTACTATGAAGTCCCCAAGGCTGGTATCCGAGTGTCCGTGAATAATCGGGACGACTACATCACCGACAACACCGGGAGCAACGGCAACATCTCCCATGGCACGACAGGTCCCGTGCGCTGGGACTTGAGCGCCTTCTGGCATCTCAGTAAAGCCTTCTCGCTGACGTTGGAAGGCATCAATCTGACGGACGAGAAGGAGCGGTTGTACACAACCGGCGACGGAACGATGAACCTGGTACGTGAGTACAACAAAACGGGCCGCCAGGTCTTCCTGGGAGTGCGTTTCAACTTCTAGAGACCTCCCTGATGCTCTGCAACCCCTGGCTGGCTATGCCGGCTGGGGGTTGCGGGCCTCTTTTTGCTGACGTTTCGCGACGGGTCGATTCTGGGCGAAGGAATCTGGGCCGCGGTAAACACCCGTTCTTCGCCCGGCTCGGCTCCGGGTGATGGTTGCCTCGAGCCATACATGCAGGAGAGTCTGAGGAGGATCTGTAGCGGCTCCACTCGTTGGAAGGTTGGCCCGCCGTTGGCAATAGAATGGCGGATCATCGCTCGATGGTCAGGCTCAAATCGGTGCGCGGCGGATAACTGATCGGAAGTTGACATGAGCTACGAGCACAAACAGCCGTCGACGATCAGTGACGTTGCTCGATTGTCGGGAGTCTCGAAACGAACCGTCTCGCGCGTCATCAACAACTCCACGATGGTGCGGAAGGCGACTCGGGAGAAAGTTCAGAGCGTAATCGATGAATTGAGCTACAGGCCGAATGTGCAGGCCCGGGGTCTCGCGGCCAGACGCTCCTATCTGGTGGGCATGATCTATGACAATCGAGACCCGCTGTACACCGACGAAGCACAGCGCGGCGCGTTGAGTGTATGCCGTGAGCTGGGCTATGAGCTCGTGATTCATCCCTGCGACAGGTCGAGCGACTCGCTGACCAGAGAGGCCCTCGGTTTTGTCGATCGGTCGAATCTGGACGGTGTGATCGTCCTGCCTCCGGTCTCTGAGAACAACGATCTCGCGGGGGTTTTTGGGGACGCACAGATCCCGTACGTTCGGTTGGCTTCCATTGGCCTGGACACCGCTGATCGCGTCGTGATCGCCAACGAACGGTCAGCGGTGGCTGCAATGGCCGATTATCTGGTCAATCTCGGACACCGAAATATCGGCTATATCATGGGGCCGGAAGGCAGGAAATCAACGCGCGAGCGGCTCGAGGGCTTCTGTGACGCGTTGCAAAAGCACGGATGTGCACTTCGCGAGGAAATGATAACGCGTGGGGCGTATACCTTCGAATCGGGAATAGCGTGCGCCCGGACTCTGCTGGAGATGTCTGAGCCGCCAACGGCCATTTTTGCCAGCAATGACGAGATGGCTGCGGGTGTGATCTACACCGCTCAGGAGATGGGTGTGAAGGTACCGGGAGACTTGTCGGTGGCGGGATTTGATGACAGTAACCTGGCGACGAGAATCAGGCCGTCGCTCACGACGATCCGCCGGCCTGTGCGCGAAATGGCGCGATTGGCGACGACAAAGCTGATTGCGTCGATTGATGGTCGAGTGGACGAGGCGCGGGTGGGGATCTTTCTGGACCCGGTACTGATCATCCGCGATTCGACGCGCTCCATTCAGTGGTGGAGGGAAGAGACTCCCCCACCCCAACGTTGAACCAAAGGATCCTGATGGACAAACACGAGAACATCGAGAACAGGCAGGGCAGACGGTCGCTTTCGTTTTTCGTGAGCGGCCTGATGCTCGGCGCGCTCCTGTCCACCGTCGGCTTCGGATTGTTCCTGCGTTCGCAAAAAACCGCCGAGCAAAACGCGGTCTTGGCCGGTGGTGGCGACGGGGCACAAAAACAGATGGTCCTGAAGCTCGGCCACGCCCTCGACACGGGACACCCGGTGCATGTCGCCTTGGAGAACATGGAGACTCGCCTCGGGGAGCTGTCCGGCGGCACGGTGTCCATTGACATCTATCCCAGTGCGGTGCTCGGCTCCGAGGTCCAGCTCCTCGAGCAGGTACAGAACGGCTCCCTGGACATGACCAAGGTGTCGGCGGCGGTGATGGAGAACTTCGTGACGGAGATGGCGGTCTTCGGGCTGCCGTACCTGTTCCGCGGGAGCGATCACTACTGGCGTGTGCTCGACGGACCCATCGGCGCCGCCCTGCTGGAGAAGGGCGAGTCCAAGCTGTTACGTGGGCTCTGCTACTACGACTCGGGTTCCCGTAACTTCTACACCCGGTCGAAACCGATCCGCACGCCGGATGATCTCGAGGGGATGAAGATCCGGGTGATGAACAGTGCCACCGCGATCGCCATGGTCAAGGCCATGGGCGGGGCGCCCACACCCATCGCCTGGGGCGAGCTCTACTCGGCGCTGGCCCAGGGAACGGTGGACGGTGCCGAGAACAACCCGCCGAGCTTCACCACGAACAAACACTACGAGGTGTGCAAACACTTCACTCTCGACGGTCACACCCGAATCCCCGACGTCGTCTTGATCGGGACCAAGACGTGGGACCGGCTCTCTCCGCAGATCCGGGAGTGGTTACAGCAGGCCGCGGACGACTCCTCAGAGTTCCAGCGCCAGCTCTGGCGCCGGGAGACGATCCGATCGCTGGAGATCGCGGAAGCGGAGGGGGTGACGATTTACGAAGTGGATCTGGCACCGTTCGTGGCCAAGGTGGCGCCCATGCTCGAGGAGGTGGAGGATCCCGCGGTGCGGTCTCTGGTTCTTCAAATCCGGGAGACCGACTGAGATGCCGGCTGCTCTGCGGGTGCTCAAGGACGGCCTCACGAGGGGACTCGAGCTGCTGATCATCGCCACCATGGCGCTCCTGGTGGTGGACGTGGTGTGGGGGGTGTTCACCCGCTACGCCCTGGGGGAACAGGCCAAGTGGAGCGAAGAGCTGGCCCGGTTTCTGCTCGTGTGGGTGGCGCTCCTGGGGGGTGCGCTTGCGTTCCGTACCAAGGCCCACTTGGGTGTTGACTACTTCGTGAGTCTGCTCCATCCAGATGCTCGCAGGTTGACGGCGGTAATCGCCGATCTGGTGGTTCTTTTCTTTGCCGGAGCGGTGTTGCTGCTCGGCGGCGCCAGCGTGGTGAGGGAGGCCCTGGCCCTGGAGCAGACAACCCCGGCCCTGGGCTGGAAGATGGGTTACGTCTATCTGGCCCTCCCCATCTCCGGCTTTTTCGTGGTGCTCTACACTGTGGACAACCTGATGGAAACACTCAGGGGACGGCCAGCGGGCCGTAGCTTGGGAGGGTAGTGCTCATGGCAGCAGTCGCCCTCATTTTGGTTCTCGCGTTCGCCATCCTGCTGGTGCTCCACGTGCCGATTGCGGTGGGCATCGCCGTGGCCAGCTATGTCGCCATGTTGGCGGACGGGGCCGATCCCTCGGTCATGCTGGCTCAGAAAATGGCGAACGGCGTCAACAGCTTCGCCCTACTCGCGATCCCGTTCTTCATCCTCTCGGGCTACCTCATGGGTCGAGGAGGCATGGCCCGTCGGCTGATCGACCTGGCGGGCGCCCTGGTGGGATTCCTTCCGGGCGGACTCGCCTATGTCAACACCCTGACCTGCATGCTCTTCGGTGCCATCTCGGGTTCCGCCGTCGCCGCCGTGTCCTCGGTGGGCGGGTTCATGATCCCGGAGATGAACCGCAAGGGGTACAACCGCGAGTTCAACGTGGCGGTGACCACGACGGCGGCCACCACCGGGCTGATGATTCCCCCAAGCAACATCATGATTGTTTATTCGGTCGCCGCCGGCAGCGTGTCGATCGCCGCCATGTTCATGGCGGGGGTGCTCCCCGGCATCCTGACCGGTCTGCTCATCATGGTGGTGTGCGGATTTTTCGCCTTTCGCAACAACTATCCGACCGAACCCCGCTCCAACCTGGGGGAGATCCTGCGAGCGTTCAGGAGCTCCTTTTTGAGCCTCTTCATGGTAGTGATCGTCATCGGCGGCATCCTCAAGGGAGTGTTCACGGCCACCGAGGCGGCGGCCATCGCAGTGGTTTACTCCCTACTGCTCACGGTGGGGCTCTACCGTGAGATCCGGTTGCGGGCGCTGCCCGGGATCCTGCTCGAAACGGGGATCACCACGGCGGTGGTGATGCTACTCATCGGCGCCAGCTCGGGGATGAGCTGGATCATGACCATGGCCAACATCCCGCAGACGGTGAGCGCCGCCCTGCTCGGACTCTCAGAGAACCCGGTGCTGATCCTGCTCTCCATCAATTTCCTGCTGCTGGCGGTGGGCACCTTCATGGACATGACCCCGGCAGTGCTGATCTTCACGCCCATTTTCCTGCCGGTGGCAGTGGCGCTGGGCATGCACGAAGTCCATTTCGGGATCATGATGATCGCCAACCTATGTATCGGTCTGTGCACCCCGCCCGTGGGAACCTGCCTGTTCATCGGCTGCGGCGTGGGCAAAACCACGATCGCCAAGGTGACGCGCACTATGCTGCCGTTCTTCGTGGCGATGGTCGTAGCGCTCCTGTTCATCACCTACATGCCCTCCCTGTCCCTTTGGTTGCCGGTACAGACCAACCAGCTCAAGAAGATCGAGGTGGAACAGTCCCGGTTCATGAATACCGGGCCAGACGACGCACAAGGAGACGACGATGCCCAGCCTTGACCTGAAGCCGAAAAAGTCGTGCACGTACGACATCCTGTCCCTGGGAGAGGTCATGTTGCGCTTCGATCCGGGCGAGAGCAGGATCCGAACGACCCGTCAATTCCGGGTTTGGGAGGGCGGAGGCGAGTACAACGTGGCCCGCGGTCTACGCCGATGCTTCGGTCAGCGAGCGGCGGTGGTCACCGCTATCGCTCGCAACGAGGTGGGCTTGCTGTTGGAGGATCTGATCCTCCAGGGAGGGTTGGATACGTCCCTGATCAGGTGGGTGCCGTCCGACGGCATCGGCCGATCCGTGCGCAACGGGCTGAATTTCACCGAGCGAGGATTTGGCATTCGAGGTGCGGTTGGCTGCTCGGACCGCGGCCACAGCGCTGCCTCTCAGCTGCGTGTGGGCGACATCGATTGGGAGCACATCTTCGGCACTCTCGGGGTCCGCTGGTTTCACACCGGTGGCATCTTCGCGGCGCTTTCGGCGACCACTGGCGACGTGGTGATCGAGGCGGCGCGGGTCGCCAAGAAGCACGAAACCGTGGTCTCCTACGACCTCAACTATCGACCATCCCTCTGGGGGGCCTACGGCGGCATCGAACGCTGCCGCGAGGTGAACCGGGCCATCGCTCCCTCGCTTGATGTGATCCTCGGCAACGAGGAGGATTTCACGGCGTGCTTGGGGTTCGAGGTGGAAGGCGCGGACGAGAACCTGGTCGATCTGGAGGTGAGCGGTTTCCAGGGCATGATCAGGGCCGCTGTGGCGACCTACCCGAACTTCAAGGCCGTGGCCGCCACCATGCGCGCCGTCAAAACCGCGTCGATCAACGACTGGGGCGCGATCTGCTGGTCTGACAGGAAGTTTCACACGGCTTCCCATCGGCCCGGCCTGGAGATCCTCGACCGGGTAGGTGGTGGTGACAGTTTTGCCTCTGGATTTATCTACGGGCTGATGGAGTTGGACGATGCGGCCCTGGCGGTGGAGTACGGTGCGGCCCACGGCGCCCTGGCGATGACCACGCCGGGAGACACCACCATGGCGTCACTGGCCGAGGTGGAGAAGGTGGTCCGAGGTGGCGGTGCCCGGGTGGACCGGTAGGGAGGCGCGACATGATCGAGAAATTGACAAAGCATCCGGTGATCCCGGTGATCGTGATTGAAGACGAGAATGACGCCGAGCCGCTGGCGGAAGCGCTGCTCGAGGGTGGGCTCGATGTGATCGAGGTGACCTGCCGTACCGCCGCGGCCCCGGCAGCCCTGGCACGCATCATCCGGTCCTTCCCCCAGATGTTGGTGGGCGCAGGCACCGTGGTCACCCGGGAGCAGGCACAGCGGTGTGTGGACTTGGGCGTCTCGTTTGCTGTGGCCCCGGGGTTCAACCCGGAGACCGTACGCCTGTTTCAGGAGAACGAAGTGTTGTTTATCCCCGGGGTGCTTTCGCCCTCGGAGATCGAATCGGCGTTCGGCCTGGGCTGCACGCTGCTCAAGTTCTTCCCGGCCGGTGCGGCCGGTGGCCCCAAGATGCTGCGAGCCCTGGCGGGACCCTACGCATCCCTCGGCGTGCGATTCTGTCCCACAGGCGGCGTGAATGTCGACAATATGAACGAGTACCTGTCCCTGCCCGAAGTGTTTGCCATCGGCGGTTCTTGGATCGCGAGCAAGCGGCAGATCGCCGAGAAACAGTGGTCGGCCATCACCCAGCAGACCCGAGAGGCTCTGGCCCGGGCGCGGGAGGTTGTCCAGTGAGCGGTCTGATCCACGAGCGGTTCTTGCTCCAGAACGAAGAGGCGGTCCGTCTCTATTTCGACTATGCGGCCGAGCTGCCGATCATCGATTTCCACACCCACCTCCCGCCGGCCGAGATCGCCGCGGACGCCCGCTGGGAGAACATCACCCAGGTCTGGCTCAACGGCGACCACTACAAGTGGCGCCAGATGCGCACCAACGGCGTTGCGGAGCGCTTCTGTACCGGTATGGCGACCGATCGGGAGAAGTTCGACGCCTTTGCGGGCATCGTGCCCTACCTGCTTCGCAACCCTCTCTACCATTGGTGTCATCTGGAGCTCGCCCGTTACTTTCAAATCGACGATCTTCTGCTCAGTGCGGAAACCGCTGATGAGGTGTGGGAGCGGAGCACGGCAGTGTTCCAGAGTGGCGTCTCCGCGCGTTCATTGATCGAAACCAGCAACGTGCTCGCCGTCTGCACCACCGACGACCCGATCGATACCTTGGAGCACCATGCGGCGGTCGCGGCAGATGAAACATTCACCCCCCGGGTTTTTCCCACCTGGCGTCCGGACCGTGCTTTGGCGTTCGCCGATCCCGTTGCGTGGAACGGCTACGTGGACCAGCTGGCCGCTATCGCCGATGTCGAGATCGGGAGCTACGAAGACCTGATCCAAGCGCTGACCGTGCGCCACGACTTCTTCCACCAGGCGGGCTGTCGTCTTTCGGATCACGCGCTCACCACCTGCCTGTTCTCGCCGGCAAGGGAGCTGGAGATCAGTTCAATTTTCGGCCGAGTCCGGTCGGGTGCTGTTCTCTCGCCCGACGAGCGCGACCAGCTGGCCACGGCGCTGCTCCTGGAGCTCGGTCGGCTGAACAGCGAGAAGGGCTGGACCATGCAGCTCCACATCGGGGCCTTGCGCAACAACAACAGCTCGATGCTCACCGAGCTGGGGCCCGACACAGGATTCGACTCGATCGGGGATTGGCGGTACGCCGAGCCGCTGGCTGGATTTCTGAATGCGCTGGACTCCGCGGACAACCTACCAAGGACCATCCTCTACAACATGAATCCGCGGGACAACGAGATGCTGGCCTCCATGATCGGCAACTTTCAAGACGGCTCGGTGCCCGGGAAGGTACAGCTCGGTTCCGCCTGGTGGTTTCTGGATCAAAAGGACGGCATGGAACGCCAGCTGGAATCCATCTCGCAAATGGGCTCACTGCGGCGGTTCGTCGGAATGGTGGCTGACAGCCGTTCGTTCCTGTCGTTCTCTCGTCACGAGTACTTCCGTCGCATCCTTTGCAACGTGCTGGGTAGGGACATGGCCGAAGGGCTGCTGCCCCGGGACTTCGATCTGGTGGGCGGCTTGGTGGAGGACGTCTGTTTCAGGAATGCGGCAAGCTTTTTCGGGTTCGACCTCCCGTGACCCTGCGAGCGTAGCGCCTTGCGCGATCACTACGCGACTGCTGCCGAGTTGTCACGCTGACGCTCGATGGGGCGTCTACCGAGGACTGAGCGTGTCTACCGGAGGAAAGGATCTCGGGGGCAAGGTGGCGTTGAGCGTGCGGGCGCCCTGCTGCCAGAACTGGCTGAGAATCTCGAGAGCCTGAGCGCTCGACGGAGGCATGACGACGGTGGCATCGATCTTCTTGGCCCTGACCATTTTCTGCCCTTCATCGGGCAGACCGTCACACCCTATGATCGGTATCTCTGCGATCTCGGTGGAGCCAAGCAGCTGGGCCTGGTTGTCCAGCGCCGCGCGCACTCCTGCAGCCATCGGGTCGTTCTGGCAGAGGAAAAGGTCGACATTGATGTCTGCGCCGCCGACACCCAGGAAATGGTTAACGGCAGCCTCCGCTCGTTCCATCAGCCAGCGGCCATGCAGCTCTTGCACGGTGACGTGGTCTCCAGCCACCTCCAAAAACCCTTGCCGCCGCTCGAGAGTTGAAGGGGCACCATCGACGCCAAGGACGAGGATGACGTTGCCTCCGCCAGGTAACATCTTGAGGCACTGACGACCTTGGAAGCGTCCAATCTCCACCTGGTCCGGGGCGACCGAGGCGAGGAGAACATCGCTGTGTTCCTCACTCATCTGAGGAAAAAACGTCGGAATGCGATTGACCAGGACACAATCGACGCCGGCTTTCGCAACCGCTTCAACTGAGCCCTTCATGCTCTCGGCGGAAACCAGCATCGACACGATGCCGTCCGGTGGAGTGGCGCTGGCGATACAGTCGTAAAACTGACTGATCTGCTTGACCTCCCTATTGCCCGCAAAGAGTGGAGGCAGTACCTCGACGCCATATCTGCCCGAGACCTCCTGTGCTTCTTCCGCCAGGAGCTGCTGGTACGCATTATCCTCGTCCGCAAGGAGTAGCGCTGCTTTTTTCATTACCGGCTAAGATAGCAGATCTTCAACCTAAAACTGCTAATGACAGAACACTACTTCGGAGATCAGCGCTCAGTCGTCCAGGCGATAAGCGGCTCGCTAGAGATCCGCATTGCCTACAGAGCCCCGTTAGGTTCCAGGTAAATGTTATCGTGCAAGGGGAACCCCATGAGACGATTCTTGTTAGCCCTCACCTTCTCATTCTTGATCGCCCTCCCGGCAACTGCAGCCGAGACTGTCGATGCGGTTTGGAAAGAACAGGAAGTCGAGTTCGCGTTTCTCGGTCTCGAAGTGGCGTATTCCTGTGATCTGATGGAAGCCAGAATCGAGATGTTGCTGCGTCATGTCGGCGCCGCGAGCGACGTAAGAGTCACTGTGCCACCTTGTCCGGCATTTGTCCGCCCACAAAAACAACATCGAATAACGGTCACGTTTTCAACCCTCGTTCCCGCCGGCGAGAGTGATGTTGACATCGTGAAGGCTGCGTGGAGCGAGGTGGAACTGGGCGAGAGGCATCCACGGTCGATCAACGATGGCGACTGCGAGTTACTCGAGCATTTTCAGAAATACCTTTTGTCGAATATCGAGCATGAAGTGATTGAAGGCAAGACAGGATGCAGTGCAGCCAGACGATCAGTTCTAGGGCAACTGAAATTGAAGATCCTCAAACCCGTTGCAGGGAACGATGCAGAAGAGAAAAATGAATAGGCTATTCAAGGGAGAGTTCAACAATTGAAGCACCAGAACGATCGGCCCAATTAGGATGAGAGGATGAGATTCGCCTTTCTTGTGATCGCAACCCTGCTCTCCTCCGGGCTGACGTTCGCTGAGGATCCAAGGACCTGGGGCCAGCGCCTGGCCGACAGCACCATCGCCGAGTACCCGAGCGCTTGGAGCATGCGCAAGTCGGACGGCGAGTACGCCTGGGCCTACCTCCAGGGTCTGGTCACCTACGGCATGTACAAGCTGCACCAGAAACATCACGAGCCCGGCTACTACGCGTACATGAAGGGGTACGTCGATCAATATGTCGAGGACGACGGCACCATCCGCACGCTGGCGCTGGATGAGTTCAACATCGACTCGATCAACTCCGGCAAGCTGCTATTCCCACTCTTGCGGGACAGCGGCGACGCGCGCTACCGGGCGGCGATCGAAGTGTTGCACAGGCAGCTCCATTGGCAGCCGCGCACCCACAACGGCGTGTTCTGGCACAAGGGCAAGTACCCCTGGCAGGTCTGGGCCGACGGCCTCTACATGGGCGCGCCTTTCCTCGCCGAGTACGCTTCGAGTTTCGGCTCGAAAGACTCCTTCAACGATATCGCCCGGCAGTTTAGTGAGAGCTATGCAAAGCTGCGCGACACGGAAACCGGCCTGCTATACCACGGCTGGGACGAGAGCCGCGTCCAGCGCTGGTCGGACCCCGACACCGGTCGTTCGCCCGGCTTCTGGACCCGCGCGCTCGGCTGGTACTCGATGGCCCTGGTCGACACCTACGAACACTTCCCGGCCGAGCACCAGGGGCGGCGCGAGTTCGCACGGATGTTCGCAGAGCTGAGCGATGCCCTGCTCGCGGTGCGGGACACAAGAAGCAAGCTGTGGTGGCAGGTGCCCGATCAGGGCGGCCGTGAAGGCAACTACCTGGAGGCCTCCGGCTCCGCGATGATCACCTATGCCTGGGCCAAGGGCGTGCGCCTGGGCATGCTCGAACCGCGTTACCGCGAGCTCGCCCAACAGAGCTTTGCCGGGCTGGTCGAGGAATTGGTGGATTGGGATACGGAGACCGGACGCATGCAGCTGCGCAATGTGTGCCGTAGCGCCGGCCTCGGCGGCAAGCCGTACCGCGACGGGAGCTATGCGTATTACATCTCGACGGACGTGGTGGTCAACGACGCTCACGGGGTCGGCGCCTTCCTTCTGGCGAGCTCGGAGATCGAGTAGAAATCCTCGTCGCTACTCAAAGAGTGGAGCGACGCGGAACCAGGCGAAGTCTGCCGCCGCCCTGGTGGGTTGTCCCGCGGTTGTGGCGGAAAACACGCCGACCTTGGCGCCGACCCAGCGCCCCGGGCGGGCGGCAAAGGTCGCTTCGAAGATGGTGAAGTCGCGCCCGTCGAACGACACGCCGAAGCGGCAGAGGCCGCCCGCGCGCCATTCGACGCGAAGGTACACCGGACCCTCGGGGGCGGGAAGAGTTGCGACCACTCGTTCCTCGCCACCATCGCGCGCGCCGAGACAGGTCTTGACGACGACGGCGCGTCCGGCGGGCGTGCGCTCGACCCCGATCCAGGCGTAGTCGGTGCCGAAGACCAGGAGGCCCGCGCGCTCACCGAGCCGTTTCGGCACAAACGCCATCTCGGTCGTGACCGTGAAGGCCTCGGCGGGAGGCTTCTGCAAGAGTAGCGAGGGGACGGGCCAGAGGTTTCCGGCCCCTTCGGGCAGGGGCTGCGGGAACAGACGCAAGGCACCTGGGGCATCGGTCAACGACCACCAAGTCCCATCGGGATTCGCCTGCCACTGCCATTGCCGTCCGAGTCGCCCACCGTCGAACTCGTCCGAGCTCCGCGGGACCGCCGTCGGTTGTGGGGACAGCGCCGGTTTGCGCCAGCGGGTCACGGGCTCACCACGCTCGTTGCCGTCCGGATCCCAGCCAATGACGGGCCAGCCGTCCTCGCTCCACGCCATCGGCTCGAGGTGCACGATCCGGCCGTGGGCGCCCTTATCCTGGAAGTGCACATACCAGTCTTCTCCAGAAGGCGTGTCGATCCATGCTCCCTGGTGGGGGCCGTTGACCGCCGAGCGGCCCTGGTCGAGGACGATGCGCGACTCGTATGGGCCGCGAATGTCAGTTGCTCGAAAGACGGACTGCCAGCCCGGCGTCACCCCCCCCGCCGGCGCGAACACGAAATACTCGCCGCGGCGTTTGTAGAGCTTCGGGCCTTCGAGAGTGCTGTATCCAGGGAGCTGGTACCCGTCGATGATGTTGACTCCCCCATCATCTGCCGGCGCCAGGCCGTCCGGGGCCAGGCGGCGCAAGGTGATGACGTTGTTGAATCCGGCGCGGCTCCGCGCCCAGGCGTGGACGAGCCAGACGCTGCCGTCATCGTCAAAGAGCGGGCAGGGATCGATGAGCCCTTTGCCCGGCAGGACCAGCACCGGTGGGCTCCACTCCCCCATCGGATCGGCGGCCGTCGTCACGTAGATTCCGAAGTCGGGGTCCGGGTAATAGATCCAGAAGCGGCCATCGTGATGGCGGATGGCTGGAGCCCACACGCCGTTCCCGTGCTGGGGCACGCCGAAGACCTGGTCGGGCACGAGCCGCGGGAGCGCGTGATTGACGAGCGTCCAGTTGACGAGGTCGCGCGAGTGCAGAATCGGCAGGCCCGGAACGTGGCTGAAACTGGAGGATGTCATCCAGTAGTCGTCTCCGACCCTGACGACATCGGGGTCGGAGTAGTCCGCGTGCAGGACAGGATTCATGAACGTGCCGTCCCCGACGTCGGGGGACCAGGCCGGCGGAGGAGGCACGAGACGGTCGAGCTTCAGGTACCGCACGAAGGGCAGGTGGACTCGCACCATCTCTCGCGCAGCCAGCTCCGCGACGAGCCGGGCCCCGAGTTCGGAGTAGTGCGTGTCGTCGTGGATGCCGTCGGGCAGCTGCGAGTGCTCGCCGGGTTCGAAGTGCAGATAGAGCGATCGGGATTCCTCGAGGCCGAAGCTCTGCACCAGTGTGCGCGTGACGTCCTCCATCTCGAGAAGCGGCACGCCCTCCTCGGCCGCCACCTCGCGCACCACGCGAGGGTACTCAGCGTGGCTGTCGTAGAAAGCCCCGACCTCGTCGAAGCGGCGTCTCACAACCGACGTGGCCAGGACGGGATGGGCGCCCCGGGCGCGGGTCTCCCGCACGTATCGCTGCAGATTGGCCCGATACTCGCCATATGGGTCGGTGAAGCGCGTAGGGTCCGAGACCTTGCCGTCGTTGTGTCCGAACTGAATGACTACCCAATCTCCCGCCGAGAGCGACTCGAGCAGGGAGTCCCAGTGCCCCAAGTCGCGAAAGGACTTCGTGCTGCGGCCGTTCACGGCTCGGTTCTCGAACCTGAGCGGTGGCTGGACCAGCTCGCGGAACGCCTGTCCCCAGCCCCGCTCGGGAAGCGCGAGGTTCGGCTTGTCCGCCATCGTCGAGTCGCCGGCCAGGAAGAGCGTCGGGCCATCTGCCGGCTCCTGGGCGACGGCGGCCGGCGTCGTGAGCGTTGTCCCAACCACGGCCGGCGTCGGATCCCAGCCTCGAAGGGCAGTGGCCGGAGTGATCTGATCGGCCTCGCTGGGCGTCAACTCTCGCGCCCACGAGACTCGCCCGGAGCGCTCCGCCCCGGGGCCGGTGTTGCGGTACTCGAGATAGCGGCTGGTGGCTTCCCTCCAGGGCTTGCCCCAGTTGTGCCAGCCTTCGGGACGGATGCCCGCGCCGAGTTCGCAGCGCATGAACAGCGTCGCGGCGTGATCGCGCCACGGCCGGCCAAGAAAGCTTGCCTCGCCCTCAGCCACGCTGATCCGGCAAGCATTGAAGATGAACCCAAAGGCGGCCTCAGGCGGTGTGGCCGTAGCCGTGAGGTAGCTGCTGTCGAGTGAGTGGATGTCGCAGTCCTCGAACCAGGCCGTCGCCCCTCCGAACAGGAAGTCAGTCGTGCCCTCGATGTCACAGCCGTCGAAGTACTGCCGACCGCGGTTGAGGAATACCGTGTCCTGGTGCCCGAGAAAGCGACAGTTGCGGAAGATGACACGATCGCCGTTGACAGCAATGGCCAGTGCCTGGCCGACTGGACCCGCGTCGTTCTGAATCGTCATGTTCTCGACCGTGAAATCGTCTGCGTCCAGGTATAAGGTCGGGGTTCGAAAGGTCCCGATCTTCTGGCCGTCGAGCCCCGTTCTATTTGCGTGAAGCCCGTAGACGAGGATGGTGTTCTCGGGGTCTTCACCGATGAGGCGCACGTAGCGCTTCTCGCGCTGGGCGTACACAACCTCCCGGTACACACCCTTGCGCACGTAGATCGTTGCAGGGCTCTCGGGAGAGCCCATCCCGATTTTGGCCATCGCCGCCTGGATCGTCGTGAAATCCCCGCTGCCGTCCTTGGCCACCACCGCGGTGAGGAACTTGGCATCGGTCTGGGCCTGCGCCGTGGATACCGCTAGGACAAGGCTGAAGAAAAGGAGGAGGTATCGGGTCGGAATCATCGACATGGAGCCAGGTTATTCCTTTTGTTGAGGCAACGCCAGCACGGCCACCCTATCGGTGTAGAGCGCCGCCTGCGGCCCTCGCTCATGATCTCGGTCGCAAGACAGGGCGTTCAGCAGAACAATCTGACGATGTCGGCAGTCGACGACAAAGGTGTGTCAGGTCACGGACAGGAATCAATAATCTTCAAGCTTAGGGACATGAAACTCCCATTGTTGCGGGAATGACGCTTTGAGTCTTCAAGGATTCAAACAATCCTCGATGGTTTCCCCCTGGAGTAATGCCAGTAGATTATCCGCTGCCCGTCTCTGCAATTCACGATGAGATTGCATGGAATACCAGGCATAGTGACCGGTGCTGATGATCTTAGGGTGGCTGAGCAATTCCTCAGGTAATTCACTCGACAGTTCCGTATTAAAAACATCAATTCCAGCGCTGAAAATCTGCTGTAATTCCAGTGCTTTCAACAGCGCGTCCTGATCGATCACCGGTCCGCGAGCAGTGTTGATGATGATGGGACATTTCTTTGCCAACCCAAATATCTTCTGATTGAGGAGTCCTTCGGTCTCTTCTGTGAGGCTGCAGTGAATAGAGATGAAATCACTTTCCTTCATGAGCTCTTCAAGGCTTACTTCTTCAGCTCCCACCTCTTCGAACCGCTCATCGGAAATATGTGGATCGCTGGCAATGACCCTATGGAACACATGAACTGCCTTTCGGCAGAGCGTCCCTCCAATTCTTCCCAAACCGATAATGCCCAGAGTGCATTCATGAAAATCAAGGATACGTTTTTCAGGCGGTGCACCAAAAGTCTTCCTGATTTCTTTTTGTCCCTGGGTCAGCAGGCGATTACAGGCATACATCAGGGCCAACGCATGATCAGATACCGCATGATTCCCATAGCCCTGCACATTGGCTACCTTCACTCCAGCCCTGCTCGCGGCCTCCAAATCTATAGTGTCGTACCCCACACCATACCTGACGATGGACTTCAGGCTTTTCATCTCAGCTAGAAATTGATCATTGACCAGGGTCCAGCGGATCAGCAAACCATCAGCATCTGAAGCAAATGCCGTCTTGCCAGCAACATCTCCTTTATCACCAGTCCAGATCTGGAATTCATATCCATTGGATTGAAATAATTTCTCCTCATACGAAAATGAATCATATCCGGTGTCGAGTATTTTTATTTTAGACATTTGATTTCAATTTAACTCAAATAATAATTCGATCACTGTTCCAAAATCACTGATTGAATTTAATATCTTTATAGATTTTCGTTTGCCAACCACCCCCAGATGGTACCACCCGCAGAGGCAAGCCGTAACGTGGTAAGCGGGTGGCAAAAGCCGGCAATTGGAACCCTTCTCTCTTGTGGGCTTGGCCGATATCGACTGGATACGTTCCCGTCCTTCGCTGGATGGGAGAAAATGCTATCGAACCGAGGAGATGACAAGGAGGAAGGATTTTGAATAAGGACCTCTCGATTCAAACGCCGCCCAGGGGCTGGGCCATCCTCGCGGTTTTGGGCCCGGGCATAGTCTGGACGTCCGAGCTGGTCGGTTCGGGCGAGGTCATCCTGACCACAAGAAACGGCGCGATTCTGGGCACGGTCATTCTCTGGGCGATTCTCATCGGTATCTTTCTCAAATGCTGGATCGGAATCAGCGGTGCGCACTACACCGTCTGTACCGGCGAAGCCATGATCGACATGTTCGCACGCATCCCCGGCCCCAAAAATTGGGTGGTCTGGACCGTGATGGTCATTCAGTTTTTCAGCGCCCTGATTTCCATAGGATCTCTCGCTCTGGCTGCGGGCATCTTTCTGCACAGCCTGATTCCCGTGCCGCCCCACGTTGCCGGATGGCTCATCAGTATCGTCGCAATGATTGCGGTCTGGTCGGGAGAATTCAAAATCCTGAAGACCATCATGACCTCTCTCATTTTGCTGATGTGCATCGGCGTGATCTATGTGGCGGCCGTGGTTTTCCCGCCGATCTCGGATCTTTTTAAAGGGCTGCTGTTCATCGTTCCCGATGTGCCCGGCTGGGCCACTCAAAATGCCGGTGTCAGCGTCAATCCGTGGAATGAAATCCTTCCCCTCATCGGTTGGGCCGCCGGGGGTTTTGCCAGTCAGGTTTGGTACACCTACTGGGTGCTGGGTGAAGGTTATGGCATGGCCAGGGGCAGAGGGTACGGCAAGCCCGCGGATGTGGAAAGGCTGAAAAGCCTGAACCAGGAGGATGCCGTAAAAATTAAGGGCTGGACGCGCGTGGTTTATGCCGATGCCTCGGTGGCGGTTTTTCTAACCACTCTCCTGACAGTCTGCTTTCTCATCGCCGGCGCGGGGGTGCTGCGTCCACAGGAGCTGGCCCCAAACGGCGCCGATGTTGCCGTGACGCTATCCAACATTTTTACCTCCCAGTGGGGACGATTTGGTGGGCTTCTGTTTATGATTTCGGGAACAGCGGCGCTTGCGGGCACCCTCATGGTGCAGCTGGCCGGCTGGCCAAGACTGTTGGCAGATACAACCCGAATCTGCATTCCCAAATTTGGAGAGCTCATTCCCTGGAAAACTCAGTTTCGACTTTTTCTCATCTTTTTCTTTTTTACCAATATGGTCATCGTCTTTGTTTTCGGATTCAAACCTTCGTACTGGTCAAGACCAGCGCCGTGTTGGACGGTCTGCTTCTCACGCCCCTGCAGGCCCTCTGGATGGCCGTGGGCCTGTATTTCGTCATGCCGAAAATGTTCACCAACGAGGTCTATCGAATCAT
>Ga0316187_10000440_pt1 | contig 32263 bp, 27 predicted proteins | sample CroRivburrow1_MG_FD_204927 | JGI IMG/M metagenome (GOLD analysis project Ga0316187, IMG submission 204927) | Coastal sediment microbial communities from Maine, United States - Cross River worm burrow 1 | ecosystem: Environmental > Aquatic > Marine > Coastal > Sediment | place: USA: Maine... | reverse complement strand
GCCGGTGGGCATCCACTTTGTCGAGGAACTCCTGAAACGCAGCCCGGATGCCCCCGTCGTTATCTATGGCAACGAACCCTGGGAGCCCTATAACCGTGTCAGGCTGGCCGGCCTTATGACCGGCGAGGTGAACTTCGCGGGCATACAGAACCCGCTAAAGCTCAAGGCTGATCACCGCGTCGTTCAGCACCATAACTGTGAAATCGTTGCCATTGACCGGCACAACAAGCGAGTCCACGACCGCCTGGGTAATTCACAGGTCTACAGCCAGCTCGTTCTGGCGACCGGGTCAAGACCGCATATCCCCAGCATCGAAGGCATCGAGAAGCCAGGCATTTTCACTTTCCGCAACCTTGACGATGCCCAGAACCTTACCGCGCGCCGCACACGCAGCCGCCGTGCAGTTGTACTCGGCGGCGGCCTGCTCGGCCTGGAGGCCGCGCGCGGTCTGCAGAAACACAACACCAGTGTAATCGTAATCGAGCACGCTACCCGCTTAATGGCCCAGCAGATGGACGAGCAGGCAGCCGAGCTGTTACGGGAGCACATGCTGTCCAGGGATATACAGATCGTGCTCGGCGACTCGGTCAAACGTGTCCTCGGCGAAGATCGGATCAGCGCCGTGAAGTTGCGCTCCGGGCGCTCCATCAGCTGCGACACGATGGTGGTCGCCACCGGCATTCACCCCAACCTTGAACTGGCGCGCGATGCCGGTATTGCTGTCGGCCGCGGCATCCGCGTCGACGACCGGATGCAAAGCAGTGATGCAGATATATTCGCCATCGGCGAATGTGCCGAGCATCGTGACAGAATTTACGGGCTGGTAGCGCCTGGCCTGGAACAGGCCGGTGTGGCCGCTCACTGCATCAGCGGTGGCGCCTCTCAGTATACCGGCTCACTTGCGGCCACCCGCCTCAAGGTAGTGGGTGTATCCGTTTTCAGTGCCGGTCGCACGGGTGAACGCGACGCGATTTCTCATTTGCGTACCATTACCTGGCGAAGTTACGACAACACCCGCTACCGCAAGCTTCTGCTGCAGCGTAACCGGCTGGTCGGGGTCGTTGCTTTCGGAAAATGGGATGAAAACAGCCGTGTGCTGGAAACAGTACAGCACACGCGGCATATCTGGCCGTGGCAATACCGGCGCTTCGCCAATTCAGGACAGCTCTGGCCCGAGCAGGATACCGCCAGCGTGACCGAATGGCCGGCAAGTACCGTGGTATGCCAGTGCACCGGCGTCAGACACGGCACGCTTAGCCGCGCGATACGTGACGGCTACTGCGACATGGATGCCCTGTGTGCAGAAACCGGCGCATCCAGTGTCTGCGGCAGTTGCAAACCGCTGCTGGCCGAATTGCTGGGTGCAGAGACTGTCGAGCCGGAGAAAGGCAGCGGCACACTCCTGTGGACGGGCATCACCACCCTGCTTGCCGCACTGGTCATATTGATCGCACCGGCAATACCGTTCGCCGACACTGTACAGGCCGGAATACCCTGGGATGTGCTGTGGCGCGACGGACTGATCAAGCAAGTAACGGGCTTCAGTCTGCTCGCTCTCGGCGTACTGGTCAGCCTCATCAGTCTGCGCAAACGCGTTCAGCGTATCAGCTTCGGCAACTTCGCCAACTGGCGCCTGCTGCACGTGCTGCTCGGCACACTCGCGGTAGCCACACTGGTTGCTCATACCGGATTGCGTCTCGGTTACCACCTCAATCTCTACCTGATGCTGAGCTTCGTCGCACTGCTGCTGGTCGGTGCAATCGCCAGTGGCGTGGTCGGGCTGCAACACGCCTTGCCCGCGGGCGTCGCGAAAAAAACCCGGGAAATATCACTATGGATGCACATCATTCTACTCTGGCCATTGCCGGCCCTGCTCGGCTTTCACGTGCTCAAGACCTACTGGTTCTAGCGCATGAAGGCAACGAATACGAAACAGCGGCTCACGCTGGTATGGATATGGCTCGCATTGAGCGTCGGCCTGCTCGGCTGGATGGGTTACAGCATGTTTGAAGCGGAAGACAAAACAGTATTCATGCCAGGTCCACTCACCGATGGGCACTACCAGATCGGTGTCGCCTGTACGGCCTGCCACAGTGACCCTCTGGCCGGAGACGAAATGTTCCAGGAAGCCTGCGTCACCTGCCACGGCGATGACCGCAAAAAACCGTTCGATTCGCACCCGCGCAGCAAGTTCACCGATCCCCGTAACGCGGACACCCTGGAAAATATTGATGCCCGGCAGTGCGTCACCTGCCACACAGAACACCAGCCGGACATGACCGGCAATAACGGCCTGACCCAACCGGTAGACTTCTGCAGCAACTGTCACCGGGATATAGGCAAGGATCGTCCCAGCCATCAAGGTATGGCCTTCGATACCTGCAACGACGCGGGCTGTCACAACTTCCATAACAACCGCGCACTGTATACCGACTTCCTGGTCAAGCATCTCGGTGAACCCGACGTACTTGAACGCCCGGTTCTTCCCGAACGCGAGTTTGCCAGTGTGCTGGCGGAGCTTGCCGATTACCCTGCCGACCGCTACCCGATCGAAGCGTTGACCATGGATGACGCCGACTCACCGCAGGACAACCGGTTACCCGGGCCGGAACACGACGACTGGCTGGATACCGCGCACGCAAAGTCGGGCGTTAATTGCTCCGCCTGCCATAACGTCGCCCTGAACGACGGCGAAGAACCACGATGGACCGACAGGCCGGATCACCGGGCCTGTGCCCAGTGCCACAGCCTGGAACTGGAACGATTCAAACGCGGCAAGCACGGCATGCGCATTGCTGCCGACTTGCCGGCGATGACGCCTGCTGACGCCCGCCTGCCCATGCAGGAAGACGCCGCGCATGTCTCACTGGAATGCACCAGTTGCCATGGCGCACACCGCTTCGACGTTACCCGGGCTGCCGTGACCGCCTGCCTCGGCTGCCACAAGGACGACCATAGCCTCGCCTACCGGAAGTCGCCTCATTTCAAGCTGTGGGAAAAGGAAATCAGTGGTGAGGGCAAACCGGGCAGCGGCGTGTCCTGCGCCAGCTGTCACATGCCGCGTATCAACTTTGATGTCAATGACTGGGTGAGCCGCATCATGGTGGACCACAACCAGAACGCCACACTGTCACCGAATGAAAAGATGATCCGGCCCGCCTGCGTGCAATGCCATGGCCTGGGCTTCACGCTGGACGCGCTTGCCGACCCGGCGTTGATAGCAAACAACTTCGACGGGCAGCCCGCGGTACATGTCAGGAGCATGGAACTTGCAGAAGCGGACCAGAGGCGCGCCGAAGAGAAAAAAACCGAAATGGACAAACACTAGCTTTCGTACATCCCGGGCAACACCCGGACTATTACTTTTTACACAGTGAGACAGGAGAAAGACCTATGAAACACTTACGCAAAACCCTGATTGGCCTTGGCGTCACGGCTTCCGTTGCAGGCATCGGCAGCGCAATTGCAGGCAACGAAGCTTTTAACAAACCCACTATCTCGGCCAAGGCAATGGCTGACGCCCTGCATCTGGTCATGGACTCGGACCGCGCCATCTATACAAAGAAGATCGTCAACCGGCTGGTGAAAAAAGACAAGGTGATCAAAGCGAGTGAACACTTCGAAGACGACAAGGCGCTGGTCCTGCCGGCGCAGATGTTTCGCTTCGGTTCCGAACTGGTCGCCAAGCGCGCCGAGAAGCTGGACGATGTGAACTTCAGCTATTCGCTGCAATCGCTGTGGCCCATCAACAAGCAGAACGCACCCAAGACTGAAGTCGAGAAAGAAGGCCTGAAGTTCATCGCCGAGAACAAGGGTGAAAACTACTATGCGGAAGAAACCCTGGGTGGCACCACCTATTTTACAGCTATCTATCCGGATGTCGGTGTGGCCCCGGTATGCGTGTCCTGCCACAACGGCCACAAGGACACCCCGAAGAGTGATTTCAAGCTCGGTGACGTGATGGGCGGCGTGGTTATCCGCATCCCGATGGACAGCTGATCTTTGTTTACTACATTCAACCAGAGAGGAATTAATATGACTCCCGAACAAGTGGAACTTGTCAAAAGCTCATGGGCACAGGTACTTCCCATCGCCGACAAGGCTGCGGAACTGTTCTATGGAAAGCTCTTTGAACTCGACCCTTCCGTCAAATCCCTGTTCAAGGGTGACATGGTCGAACAGGGCAAGAAGCTGATGAAAATGATCAATACAGCTGTCAACGGGGCGGATCGTCTGAATGAAATCGTCCCCGCGGTGCAACAGCTGGGTGTTCGCCATATCGCCTATGGCGTCAGGGACGAACACTACGACACCGTCGGTGCCGCACTGCTGTGGACACTGGAAGCAGGCCTTGGCGATGCTTTCACTGCGGAAACCAAAGAGGCCTGGGCGACTGTCTACGGCATTCTTGCGGACACCATGAAGGTCGCCGCAGCAAAGGCTGCCTAGGCCGCTGTCTGAGAACCGGCCCCGGGTACGGGGCTGGTTCTGCTCTCCACAAAGTGTAGCGAAGCACCCCGACAAACCGGCACATCGATACCTGCTCTCGAACATTCCAGGACTGCCTCAAGAGGAAGCACTCGCACCATTATCCGGGCCCAAAATGCACCAGATCTGTGCGGCCTGCACGCCGCACATCGGCCAGCTACCCGCGGGTATTTAAGATATCTCTTATTTTCCAGCCAGTTGCTGGACTGGCACACATTCTGCTCTACAGTCGGTAACGTTTGTCAACTGCAACGGCGCAGTCGGCAGTTATACCGAGTACCCACAATCTGAATTTACCTTTAGCCGCTGGCGGCTAAACGCATATGGACAAAGGCGTCCGTGAGCCTGCCCGCATGGCTGGTACTCAGGACGCCTTTTTTGTTTTTAGCACAATAAAACTGGAGTCAACATGAAAGACCAGCAGTTCAGCAAGCCGAGACGCACATTCCTGAAAACCGCTACGCTAGCCTTGAGTATCAGTATGGGCCTCGGCCTGAGCGCCCCAGGCACAAGCTACGCTGAAGTGGGCGAACCTGAAAAAGAAGATCTCAAATTCGGCTTTATCAAACTTACCGATATGGCTCCGCTGGCGATTGCCTACGAGAAAGGCTACTTCGAAGACGAAGGCCTTTACGTCACCCTGGAGGCCCAGGCCAACTGGAAAGTACTACTCGACGGCGTGATCGATGGCCAACTTGATGGTGCTCACATGCTCGCCGGTCAGCCACTGGCCGCCACCATCGGTTTCGGCACCAAGGCACACATCATCACGCCCTTGTCCATGGATCTGAACGGCAACGGCATCACAGTCTCCAACGACATCTGGGAACAGATGAAGCCCAATGTCCCGAAGATGAAGGATGGACGTCCCCAGCACCCGATCAAGGCCGATTACCTCAAACCGGTGGTCGAAAAGTACAAAGCCGACGGCAAGCCATTCAAGATGGGAATGGTATTTCCCGTATCGACACACAACTACGAGTTGCGTTACTGGCTGGCCGCCGGGGGCATTAATCCCGGCTACTATGCGCCGGACAAGGGTGACATCAGCGGCCAGTTACAGGCTGATGTTCTGCTATCAGTAACCCCACCGCCGCAAATGCCCTCCACTATGGAGGCTGGCACTATCTACGGCTACTGCGTGGGTGAACCCTGGAACCAGCAGGCGGTTTTCAAGGGTATCGGCGTTCCGGTCATCACCGACTACGAAATCTGGAAGGACAACCCGGAGAAAGTATTCGGCATGACCAAGGAGTTCACGGAAAAGTATCCGAACACAACCGTGCGCGTCGTCAAGGCCATGCTGCGTGCAGCCATGTGGCTTGATGCCGACAACAATGCCAATCGACCGGCAGCGGTCAAGTACCTGTCACAGCCGAACTACGTGGGAGCGGACTACGACGTAATCGCCAACTCAATGACAGGTACTTTCGAGTATGAAAAGGGAGACAAGCGTGAAGTGCCAGATTTCAACGTGTTCTTCCGCTACAACGCGACCTACCCTTACTACTCCGATGCTATCTGGTACCTGTCGCAAATGCGTCGCTGGGGCCAGATTGCCGAGCAGAAACCCGACAGCTGGTACTTCGAGACAGCGAAGAAGGTCTATCGTCCCGACATCTACGAAAAGGCGGCAAAAGAGCTGATCGCAGAAGGCAAGATGAAAGCAGCTGACTTCCCGGACTTTGCCAGCGAGGACGGCTTCCGCGAACCGCAGACCGAATTCATCGACGGCATTACCTATGACGGGAAAAAACCGAACGCCTACCTGGAATCTTTGCCGATCGGTTTGAAAGGCAAGGACAAGATCTAACCCACACTGGAATAACAACGGTACAGTCATATGAATACAGAGTTAACAGCAAGCAGATACCGGAGCTGGAATGCGCCACTGATGAACAGGCTGCTCGATTTTCTCTCCCGGGAGAACTCATCGGGCGCGGCCAGAAAACTCGTTAAATCGGTGGGTGTTTCAGTTGCTGCATTCAGTATTTTCCTCATGTTATGGAGTGCACTCGCAGCACAGGTCCAGACCTCCCTCGGTGTTCTGCCGGGTCCGGCCAAGGTGTGGGAACAGGCCATCGTGCTGGTTGATGAGCACAAGGTGGAACGCGGGAAGGAAGCTGCGTTCATGGCCCGCCAGGAGGTGCGCAACGCCGAAAAGCTGGCCAAGAATCCGGATGCCGAAGTGAAGATCCGGCCCTACACGGGTAAGGCAACGTTCTTTGATCAGATTCTGACCAGTCTGTTGACCGTTGCCACCGGCTTTCTTATTGCCTCCCTGGTTGCCATTCCCATTGGCATTGCCACCGGCATGAGCCAGACACTGTATGCGGCATTCAACCCGATTATACAGTTGTTCAAACCGGTATCGCCGCTGGCCTGGTTGCCGATTGTCACCATGGTAGTAAGCGCCGTCTATGTCAGCAAAGACCCGTTGTTCGCCAAGTCCTTCCTTACCTCGGCCATTACCGTGACCCTGTGCTGCCTGTGGCCAACCATTATCAATACGGCGGTGGGCGTGTCCTCGGTCGACAAGGATCTACTCAACGTCGGCCGTGTGTTGCGTCTACCCTGGCTGACCCGGACGATCAAGATTGTGCTGCCCTCTTCCATTCCCATGATGTTCACCGGTCTGCGTCTGTCTCTGGGTATTGGCTGGATGGTTCTGATCGCAGCCGAGATGCTGGCACAGAACCCGGGGCTGGGGAAGTTTGTCTGGGATGAGTTCCAGAACGGCAGTTCGAACTCACTGGCACGCATCATGGTCGCAGTGCTCGTGATCGGCCTTCTCGGTTTCGCACTTGATCGCGGCATGCTGATGCTGCAGCGCAAGTTTTCCTGGGACAAGAGCGCAGCCCTGCGCTGACAGAATGGAGCTACGAATTATGACTACACAAACACATCTGGAACTGACAAGCGTCAGCATCGACTTTCCGACTGACCACGGTCCTTTCCGGGCACTGGATAACGTCAACCTGAAAATCAATCAGGGTGAATTCATTTCCCTGATCGGTCACTCGGGTTGCGGAAAATCAACAGTACTGAACATTGTTGCCGGACTGCACCGTGCCACCGAGGGTGGCGCTATCCTGAACGGCAAGGAAGTCACCGAACCCGGCCCGGAACGCGCCGTTGTGTTCCAGAATCACTCCCTGCTTCCCTGGTTGAGCGCCTACGAAAATATCGAACTCGGTGTGAAGCAGGTCTTCAGGGGGAAGAAATCGAAAACGGAAATGCGTGAATGGATTGAACACAATCTCGACCTGGTGCACATGACACACGCACGCGACAAACGTCCTGACGAGCTTTCCGGCGGCATGAAACAGCGCGTCGGTATTGCTCGTGCGCTGGCCATGCAGCCGGAAGTGTTGCTGATGGATGAACCCTTCGGTGCACTTGATGCCCTGACCCGAGCCCACCTGCAGGACTCGCTGATGGAAATTCATGCCGCGCTGGGCAACACCGTCATCATGATCACCCATGACGTGGATGAAGCCGTACTGCTGTCGGATCGCATCGTGATGATGACCAACGGCCCGGCCGCCACCATTGGTGAAGTGCTGCACATTGAACTCGAACGTCCGCGCGAGCGCCTGGTGCTGGCGGACGATCTGCAATACAACCACTATCGGTCCGAAGTACTCAAATTCCTCTACGAGCGCCAGAAACGTCCCGGGGAAAGCAACGAGTCTCCGGAAACGAATAGCACCTGTGCGGACAACTCCGCAACAGAGGAACAATCGGAAAAAGCACCCGAAATAACCGAGTTACGCGTGGTATCCGGCTAGCAGATTGAAAGAAAATTGTCGCTCACGCCTGTGCTAGGCGAATTGCTAATTATCGCCTGAAAACGATAACTTAGACAGACTTGTTCCTGAAAGCAATCTTCCCTACCCTAAATATTAAAACCATCATCGCACGCATAGCTCAATCGGCGCTGATACGCCGGCTGAAGCTGCTGGATGCGCTGGCAAATTGCAGACCACGTTGAAAACGTTCCGTTGGCAGACTAACTGCTGAGGGCTCTATAAGCTTCCCACAGCGGCTTGACTATCAATTCGCCATGCACACCCAATAAATATCATGCATTAATCTGTATCCTTGAAAGTTTGAATACGTATAAAGGTTTAATTTTCGATGCAAATAATCAGTGAGAATGGTTCAATGTTGAGTACAAATAAACACTCTATAACACTCATCCAGTCATATAACAGGAGAAGAATATGGACCTAAGAAAGGAGACTCTACTGGAACTTGGCGTGCGCAGTGACCGAGCCGATAAATACCTGGAAGCGCTTAACCAGACGCTACAAATGGGCGGCATCAATACACCCCTGCGCATCACTCATTTTCTTGCACAAGTATTACACGAGTCCGCAAAGCTGCGTTGGGTTGAAGAAAACCTCAATTATTCCGAGGAGGCCTTGCTGAGGGTCTTCGGTAAATATTTTACACAGGCGCAGGCAAGAAGGTATGCGCGCAAGCCACGCCTGATCGGGAGTCGAGTGTATGCGAACCGCATGGGGAATGGCAATGAAGCCAGCGGTGACGGATACCGGTATCGAGGCCGTGGATTGATCCAGTTAACGGGTAAGAACAACTATCGAGCTTTCTCCCGTTGGATAGAAGAAGACGTCGTAGAACAACCTGAGCTCGTCGCCGACAGGTATGCTGTGCACTCGGCCGTCTATTACTGGACCAGTAATGATATCAACGCGCCAGCGGATCTTGATGATGTACGAACGGTCACGAGCAAGATCAATGGAGGGCTGAATGGTTTGAGCGACAGAATGGACCTGCTGGAAAAGGCGAAGAGGCTGCTTTCGGTAGGGGCGACCGCTTTGAGCCTGGACGAGGTGAGCCACGAGGTCACCGCGACGCAGTTAAACTTACGCAGTCAGCCACGTGCCTCGCCATCGACCTGGCTCGGGACCCTGAATCAGGGAATGCAGGTCGTTAAGCTGGGTCGGGCTGCAGCAACCGGTTGGAGTCGAGTGCGTGTCTTGTTGAACGGTAGCCTTACGGAAGGCGTCGTGGCATCACGCTTCCTGAAGCCGATCCCGCGCGGTGTGGAGGTGGTCAGCAGAACACCCGATGTAGAAAGCCTGCCCTCTGTACACCTGAAACAGGCGCGGCGTAACATCACTCGTGAGCGTAATGGCGGTCGTGCTTACCCGCTGGGAGAGGGAAATATGCCCAAGCGGCGTGGCGGCCAGGTTGTGGCGCAGGTACGGGGCCTGTTTTCCATCCTGGATTTCCTGAATTGTGAAAATCCCAGCCATCTTCGTTACCAGCCGAAGCGAGGTACTACGTACTGCAACATTTATGCATACGACTATTGCTTTCTGGCCAACACTTATCTTCCTCGCGTTTGGTGGACTGACCGCGCCCTGCAAACTATTCGTGCGGGCGACAACGTGGAGGTCCGTTACGCCGATACTGTGCGTGAACTCAACGCCAACACGCTCTATGACTGGTTCGGTGACTTTGGGACTGCTTTCGGGTGGAAGCGCGTAATGAATATCGATGAACTGCAGGCAGCAGCAAATAACGGTGAAGCGTGTATTATTGTTGGACAACACAACGACTTGAATCGCTCTGGTCACATTGCAGTCGTAGCCCCTGAGCAAGAAGGGCTGCAAGCCAGAAGGAGCGCTTCCGGCAAGATCAAGGTTCCTGTGCAATCCCAAACAGAGCGACACAACTTCAAGTGCAGTACCGCACCGGGACAGTGGTGGGTAGGTGCCCAGTTCCGCTCATTCTCATTCTGGCGGAACAGTTAGTCGTGCATCAAAAATTGTTATGCAGACTAATTAATGTGGGGTTGAACCCAAAAAATATGCATTCAGCAATTGTAGAGCGACTGATTGGAACCATTCGGCGGGAATACCTTGACCGCGTCTTCTTTTGGAACGCGCAGGATCTGGAAAGAAAACTCGGCGGGTTCCTACAGTATTACAACCATACCCGTGTTCATCAGTCATTGGATGGGAGCGCACCTGCTGAAGTTAGTGGTAGACATCAACCACTACCCGCAAAACTGAGTAGCTATTCGTGGATATCAGACTGCAACGGACTTTTTCACACACCAGTTGCTGCGTGAATTACGATTTCGCCTGGGACAGGTTTAAATTAAGGGTTCAGTCGGCGTCGCAGAAGACTCCGTAATGGTAGGCACCTTCGATGACGCCGCTGGTATAGAAACCATTCAGGCCCTTGAAGCCACCTTGCGCAAAATAAACCTTAAGTTCAGGATTCTCGTCAATCGCCTTCCTGACGTCAGCGACTAGCTGATCATCCGCGTTTCGCACCAGGACGCCGGAAAAGCCCGCCGTGAGCGGGAAGACGTCATTACCGCTATCGCCACAAAAAACGACATCCGGTTTGTTGGCGCCAAGTTCGCCGGCAATGTATTCAAGCGCAGTTTGTTTGGTCGCGCTTTGCGGGAGAAAGTCGAGCAGGCCCTTGCCGGACTGGGAGTCGAAACTGTAAACGATAACCTCGTCGAACTTGCCTTTGACCCGTTCATCGACTACCTTCAGCACAGCCTCGTTGCTGTCGTGGTCGACGTAGTAGCTTTGCTTGAACGAGCCACAATGCTCGCGCTCCTGCTCTGTCAGGCCATCCACCCCGGCGACGGCGCTGCGGATTCCATCCGCATCCCACCTCGGGCTGGTCTGCTTCACATGGTCATCCCAGCCGGCGTGAGATTCCCAACCGCCCTGTTCGTACTTTCGAATCGATGTGCCGACATCGCCGATGAGCACATGAGGATAACGGATGCCAAACTCCCTGATCGCATTCCTGGTCAGGTTAAGATTCCTTCCGGTCACATAGACGACCAGTACATCATGCTTTTCTGTGAGTTCATTGAACAGGTCGATGGCGCCGGGGTCTGGCGGCCAGCTACCGTTCGGCAGTAATGTCCGGTCCAGATCGGTCGCAAGGATTCTCATGCCAGTACTCCATAGTGGTTACTGTCGAAATTCGACAGAGGTTGGTCGCGAGGTCCCTAAGACTCGAAGGACATCAGGGCCTCTTCGTCAGCACCATCGCCCTGGTAGACCGTGAAGCTGTGCTTGTGCAGATCGGCCTTCAACGTTGCGGTGGCTTCCGGGTGCTGCCAGGCAATGTGCAGCAGGTGGGGCTCGGTCTTGATAATCTCCATCTCGCCCTCGAACGCCGGTGAGGTGTTGCGTAGCCGGATCAGCGCGAGCTGGTCCAGTACGACGGGGCGTTTCAATCCTGTCTCGATATCAATTATTTTTAAAGTAGTGCGGTTAATCTCCTTGTGTCCTGCGGTACGACCCCTTTCCGCTGCTGCATAATCGTTTGTACCGGCAAACAGGTCCAGGTACCACACCTGCGGGACACCGGGCATAAACATCTGGATGGCACGGGCCAGACGCAGCTTGCGTTCGTCCTCTCCCAAGGCACTGAAGAAGGTCGCATTGACCTGATAGTAGTCGATCTTCTTGCCGTCGGCATCGTACAGGTTCTTGGTCAGTCCACCCCGGTCGATAATGTGCTTGATGGTGGCCTCGATCTGCTCATCGTCCAGCAGGCCCGGTCGATAGGTACCGTCGACCTGTTTGCCCTTGAGGTCGAGCACCGGGATCCCGTCATGGCTGCCAAGCATATTGATGGTCTGTAATCCCCTCGCCTGGATATCTTCGATCCAGCGCAACAGGGCCTCATTGCTACCCCGCTCCAGGGCGTTAATAACAAGCCCGGGGAAGAAGAAGTCATAGACGGGATAGCCTTCTTGCGAGATTTCTTCGTGGATACCTGCGCCGTATTCGGCATGGATCTCGGGGAAGATGATCAGCTCATATTTCTGCGCAATGCCCCGCAGACGCTCCAGGTAATCCCAGGTGCCGGGCCGATTGAAGAAATTTGGCTGGCCAGGCTCTTTGTGCAGATAAGCGAAGGCATCCAGGCGAATTATTTTGGCGCCGTACTCACTGAGCTTGCGAAATGTCTGATCGTAGAAGTTCCAGACTAGTTCGGAACGGGCGTTGAGATCCATCTGACCCAGGAATTCACGCTTGTGGCACACGGCCGCTATTAATTCATCCTTGCTCACCTGGCTACTGTATTCAGCGATGCAATCCATGTCCACAGATTCCAGCTGCCCCTTATCCTTGATGATGACTTTGATGTGGTTCGCGAAGTCGGATGCATCCTGCGGATCCATCCCCTTGATGTGTGCAAAATCCTGGGCCGTTATTTCGTCGAAATCCACCTTTTGATAAAAGGTGTTCCAATAAGCCTGGAGGCTACCATCAGGAAAGCGCATCTTCAGTATGGGCAGACCGGGTTTTCTCATGAAAAGCTTGTCCAGATGCTCTTTGTCCGGTACCACGTGGTCATTCTCTCCCATGATTCCATGCTCCTTCCAGAATTCGTTCCAGTCGATGAAAAAATCCCGGTAGGGTGATTCTTTTCCGTTTTCCAGTAAATCGACGAACTGCGGCGAGCGTACAGACAGGTGATTGAGTACCAGGTCTAGCTTGATCTGGATACCAAGCTCATTGAGCTCACCTAGATCTTCCGGGCTAACGAGCTCTTCGTTGATGTTGTAATCGATGACGGAGAAGCCACGATCCAGGTCGCTGTTGAAAAAGGTGGGAAGGATGTAGAACAACGAAAATGCATTCCTGAACTCGGCCCTCTTGAGTAATGCCACCGTGTCTGCCAATCGCTTGCCAATACTGTCAGGATAGGCATTTAGCATTACCCCCCGGGGCAGGATTTGTGCTTTGGACTCTGGATCTTTATTCATGACGTACCCTTCTTAATATTGGTGTCCCAAGCGTATCCGCTAACCTCCTGCGGTGAAACGGATGCCGTTAAGGAGCATTTTCAATATAGTAGAGCCTGAATGCCAGTTAGTCCAAAATGACCTGCGATTCCGAAACCGAACCAGCCTGGTGTTAATGGTTCTGTCTGCGAAAGCTTGTCAAAGTAAATTTTACTGAGAATCTTAGTGAACGGAGTTGGTGAGTTGTTGCGGTATTGCACCCTGTGGCTGGCGGATTCGTAATTGGCACCTGAAAACGGTAACTGAGACTGTCTTGTTCCTGAACGCAACATTCCCGCCGCAGCGGCTTGATTATCAATTCTCCATTCACACCTTACAGATATCGAAGGTAGAGATACACGCTACTGACCAGGATAGACATCAGCATCAACGGGAACGCGGCCAACATAAACGGAAGAAAACGTATCGGCTGGCCCGCACGCTCGGCGAATCCCGCCACAATCAGGTTGGCGCTGGCCCCTACCAGACTACCGTTACCGCCGAGACAAGAGCCCAGGGCCAGCGACCACCAGATGGGCATCAACTGTTCAGTACCACCGAAGGTCTCTGTCATGTTCTCGATCAGCGGGATCATGGTGGCCACGAAGGGGATGTTGTCGACCACGGCGGATGCCACTGCCGACACCCACATGATGGCAATGGCGGTGACGGCGAGGTCACCTCCGGTCAACTCAATAACCCAGTGGGCCAGCATTTTCAGCAGCCCGGTGGTTTCCAGACCGTAGACCACGATGAACAGCCCGATGAAGAAAAAGAGGGTGGTCCATTCCACCTCGCAGAATGTCTTGTGGACCGTTTTCGACTGTTCCTCTGAATTGAGCGGGAAGTTGTTGAGGACCAATAACAGCGCGGCCCCGGACATGGCGACGGTGGCTGGTTGCAGGTGGTATTCGTGCCCGAGGGTAAAACCCACCAGCACCAGCGCGATCACGAACAGCGACTGCTTCAGCAACCGTGTATCAGTGATGGCGTGCTGCTCCTGGTAGGCCATGACCTTTTCCCGGTATTTGGGAGCAGCCTCCAGGCGACGCCCCCAGATCAGGTAGATGGGTATCATCGTCAGCGGCACGAGGACCAGCGTTATCGGGGCCAGATTGAACAGGAAATCGTTGAAGCTGAGCCCTACCGCCGAGCCGATCATGATGTTGGGAGGGTCGCCGATGAGGGTGGCGGTGCCGCCGATGTTGGAGGCAAATATCTCCGCAAACAGGTAAGGATAGGCGCTGATTTTCAGCGCATCAGTAATCAGCAGGGTAACCGGCGCGATCAGCAGAACCGTAGTGACGTTGTCAAGCAGCGCGGAGAGTACCGCGGTGACCACCACCAGCATTACCAGGATGCCCCATGGATCGGCGTTAACCTTCTTCGCTGACCAGATAGCGAGATACTGGAACACCCCCGAGTTCCTGGTGATTCCGACGATGACCATCATGCCGGTGAGCAGCCCCAGGGTGTTGAAGTCCACACCCTCGAACGCCGCCTGCTGGGTCAGTACGCCTCCCAGGATCATCAGGCAGGCGGCGCTCAGCGAGATAATCGCCCGGTTCATCCGCTCGGTGATGATAAGCACGTAAGTGAGTACGAACAACACCCCGGCGTACAGGGTGGGATCGATGCCGAAAATGACTTGAGCTTCGTGTACCGGGTGCATTTTTGGAGCCTCCTAAGCGGACAGGATGTTTTGGCCCACATCCCAGTAGGAGATCATTCCCAGCAGCTTGCAGGTATCCGGTTCCATCACCGGGATGCTGGTCTTGGTCCGATAGAGCAGCAGCAGGGTATCGACCAGCGGATTGTCAGGGGGGACTGTTTCGACCTCTACGTGCATGCATATGGTAACGGGCTCATCTTCCACTTCACGTAAGCGGTCGTGCAGGTCCGCGAGGGTCTCGTGTATAAACGAGACATTGTCCAGCCCATGCTCCATGATGGCGGCTCGTGGCAACACCAGCCGCAACAGGCAATTCACACCGAACATCCCCATATAGCAACCCTCTTCGTCGACTACCGGCAGACTACGGTAGCGGTGTTCCATGATGTAGCGGGCCGCGGTGCTGATGAGGTCCGTTGGCTTCAACGCTGTAGGATTGGGGTCCATGATCAATGCAGCGGTCATATCGATTCACCTTCGCTTGTTTGACTGGAGTTGACGGTATCACGGCCCGTGAGGCATCGCCGATGCTTGCACGGCATGTTTGGTGCAAGAATTGGAACGAGTACTTTCAAGCCGCTTCACGGTAGTAGTAGTTGAGCATACCACCAAGCCGTTCGCGGCAAAGATGGATGATAAACAATACGTAATAGGTCACCAATCCGCGCCGCTGTCCTTCGAGTTGCTCCTTGAGTACACGGTTCTCTTCGATGAGATAGTCGATGACCGCCTGTTGGTGGCGGTTAAGCCAGCCGGCCAGGGCAATTACGAGGAGATAGAAAGGTTGTATGACGATTGTCATTGCACGAACAGATTATCCATAATATTGTCTGATTATAATATCATACGACTCGTTCGAGTATTTGCACCATACGGGGTTCCCATGGTAGATGTTATCATCCACCAGGACCCTGTTTGACCACAGCAAGACTCGACCTCAATTTCTGGCACCAGGAATAATTTCATATGAAATATGTTGAGATAATCGCCAGCTCAGATGTTTCTGATACCGTTATGGCTATTGCAGAAAATGCTGGCGCACAGGATTTTCGATCCGGCCCCGCCGGGGAGGACGGCATGAGACAAATGCGGATCCTGGTCAGCGATGACAAGTTTCAGTCTGTTCTGGATGCCCTGCAGAAAATCCTTACCACACAAGCGGCTGCCCGCATCGTGGTTCTGCCCGTGGAAACATCGTTACCCAAAGCGGATGTGGAGGAACGAAAGCAGGAGGATTCAGCCATTGCCGCAAGAGAAGCGCTCTATGAAAGCATTGAAAAAAGTTCGCGGCTCGATTTAAATTTTGTATTGCTGGTCACGCTATCGACAATAGTCGCTGCCATCGGCCTCATCGAAAACAATGTTGCCGTTATTATCGGTGCGATGGTTATCGCGCCATTACTCGGACCAAACCTTGCCTTGAGTCTTGGTACCGCCCTGGGCGACACCACCCTGATGAAAACATCCATGCGTACCAATATTGCAGGCGTATCGCTGGCCATGTTGCTGTCAGTTACTGTTGGTGTTTTCTGGACTGCTGATGTATATAGCAGCGAACTTCTGGCGCGCACGCATGCCGGCCTGGATTCCATAGCCCTGGCGCTGGCATCGGGTGCCGCGGCCGCCCTGTCGCTAACGACAGGCCTGTCCAGTATACTGGTCGGCGTTATGGTCGCCGTTGCACTACTGCCACCGACAGCCACACTTGGCATTATGCTGGGACACGGGAATTTTGATCTTGCAGCCGGTGCAGCACTGCTGCTGGCGATCAACGTTGTTTGTGTCAACCTGTCGAGTAAAGTCGTATTTTTTGTCAAGGGCATACATCCACGCACCTGGATGGAAAAAGAAAAGGCCAGGCGTGCAATGGTTATATATATTCTGGGCTGGCTTGTTACATTGATAATACTGGTACTTGTTATCTATGCGCGTGCTGTACAGTTCGACGCATGAGCCCCCTGCCAATAATGCACCCAGCCGATCTGCAACCAGTGAGGCTGTCCGTGGCGAATTGTTAATCGTGCGATGAATAATCCGTTACAGTAAGTTTAATAATGTGCCGCGCAATGGTTGCTAACGCTAGTGGACCACCTGGTTTAATACTAGGTGGTCACATATAAGAAACTTTTCAATTGCCAGGGAAACGTGAGAACGCCACATGCACGAGTGTGCTGCCTGAAGGTCTTAAAATGCATGTGTTGCGTCGATCGGTTGAATCCGCAGCCAGCTCCGGACCTTCAGCTGATATAAAAAAACGGCGACCCGAAGGTCGCCACTATTGGAGGAACTGCACTGCCTGAAATCAGGCGCTGCAATTAGCGTTTAATCTACTTGATGGTCGTTGCCAGATAACTGACCCAGCTCAAGTTAGGTCGTTTTCCGGTCATTTAAAAAACATAGAGAAGCTGAAAAATAGGACACTGGAACTTGAGCATCAGTTGCCCGCTGAGCACTGCGAAGCGGGTCTTCTTCATGCCGTGTTGGGCGGACTTAAAGGTTGAACATTCTGGCGTTAGACTAAATCACTCTTCTGCCCAATCGCAAACCACACTGCTATCTTGCCTATCGCATCCCGTCGTAGAGCGACTGATTGGAATCATCCGGCAAGGAATACCTTGACCGCGTCCTCTTTTGGAACGCGCAGGAGCTGGAAAGAAAACTCGGCGGGTTCCTACAGTATTACAACCATAGCCGTGTTCATCAGTCGCTGGATGGGGGGGCGCCAGCTGAAGTTAGTGGCGGACATCAACCACTGCCCGCAAAATGGAGTAACTATTCGTGGATATCAGGCTGCAACGGACTTTTTCAGACAGCAGTTGCTGCGTGAATTACGAATTCGCCTGGGACAGGTAGGAAGCGTACAATCAATTACAGTACAGTCAGTTATGCGGAAAACATGAAAAAGGATAACAACAGCAGCAAACCTGATGCAGTTGAGCAGGCCATGAACACGGTCCTTCAGGCTGAACGCGCTGCCGAACAGGCTATCGCGGACTGCAGGCAAGAGGCACAGCACACGGTGCAGGCAGCCCAGGAAAGGGCGCAGCGGATTGCCGCACGCACCGATGAGCGTCTGGCTCTCTGCCACATGCGCTGCAGCGGCAAGTTGTCCAAGGAACTCAAGGACCGCCAGCGAGCAGAAAGAGCTGGCAATCAGGGCCAGTCCACACAACCACTGGATGACGCGATTCTGGCCAATATGGTTACAGCAGTTGCCAGGGACCTGATCGGTATCACACAGCCCGAGGGCGAGGACAGAGACACATCCTAATGAGCGAGACGGCACGTTTCAGATACGTGCAGGCTCGTCTGCAGTCTCGTCACGGCGATCGCGCAGACGATCTCGTCTGGAGACGCCTGCAGAGCAACGGTGATCTCGCCAACTATCTCCAGGCCGCCCAGCAAACAACCCTGCGCCGCTGGGTAACGGGTCTGCACAGCACGCACAGCAGTCACGAGATCGAGCACCTGCTGCGCAGACACTACCGTGACTATGTCGATGAAGTCGCACACTGGTTACCAACTTGCTGGATCGGCACAATACAATTAATAAAGCGGATTCCCGATCTTCCTGCCCTGCAGCACCTGATGACGGGTGAAACCATACCCGCCTGGATGCTGGATGATCCCGAACTGAGCACCTTTGCCAGTGAAAATCTGGGTACCCGCATGGAAGCCATTCAGAACTCGGAGCTGGCCTGGCTGGCCGAGGGTTGGCAACAGGATCATGCACTCGTCGACACATGGCTAGATTACTGGCGCAGCAAGTGGCCCAGAGCACCCCGCTTGACCGGCGGACTTGATCACCTAGCCCGGCTGATGCAGGAACATATTCACGCACAACAAGAGAGTGCTGCTGGAGACCAGCGTGCGACATTGATCAGGAAACTTACCGCGGTGTTACGCCGCTACAGTTTCCAGCCGGCAGCGGCCGTCGCACATCTTGGTCTGGTCGCCATTGATCTGGAAAAACTGCGCGGCGACCTGGTAAGCAGGCAGTTGTATATCGAAACCGCGGTGGCAGCATCATGAGTATCCGTCCGGTACGCACCCGCTGGTTCGAAATGCTGACCTCACGCGACGACCTGGGACTTGCACTCGAAGCCCTCGCAAAGACCCACTGTGTCGAACTGGAAACACACAGCGATACGCATGCGCGGCTGAATCTCTCCGATCTGCAGCAGCAGATGGATGAATACAATCGACTTGCGCGTCGTTATCATCCGTTCTGGCCCCCCACCGATCCCGGAACACCTACAATGCCCGGGAACCCCGGCAGTATTCTTGATAACGCCCTGCAACATCTGCAGCGCTGGGAAAAACAGGCAGAACCACTGGTTATCCGGCTGGAGACATTGACCGGTGAGCAAGATGAACTGGATGCACTCAGCAAAATGCTGCAGCAGACCGAGGGCGACACACTGGATTATGCCTTGCTGACACAGGTCGGCCCGGCGCTCACGGCGCGCCTGTTCGCCCTGCCCGCGAAGACCCGGATCGAACAGCTACCCGGCAGTCTGCTGATCAAGCGCACCCGCGCCGGTTCCCAGGATTACCTGCTGGCCGTAGGCCCACCCGGGGAAGTCGATGCACTTGCCGCAGACCTTGCCGCTCTCAAGGGCCACCCCCTGAGCCTGCCAGTCTCCCTGCATGGCAACCGTTCCGCTGTACTGGAACAGATCACCTCGCGCCTTGACGCGCTGGGCGAACAAATCACAGGAACACGACAGCAGATCGAGGACCTTAGCAAACCCTGCCACCTAAACGAGGCCCTGCGTGACATCACCCGACTCGAATGGTTGCTGACACATGTATCCAACCTGCCAGTCACGGAAAACTTTGCCTGGGTCACTGGCTGGAGCAGTGATACCAGTGGCCAGCAACTCAAAGCAGCACTGGCAAACGCCAACATCAATGCCATTATCGAATTCCCGCCACCACCACGCGAGACCCGCCCGCCAACGGTGCTGAAAAACCCCAAGTGGGCTGAACCGTTTGAGTTGTTTGCGCGCATGCTGGGCACACCGGAGGAAAACGAGGCAGATCCTAGCCTGCTGCTGGCGATACTGGCCCCGCTGCTGTTCGGTTACATGTTCGGTGATGTCGGTCACGGCCTGGTATTGCTCATCGCCGGTCTGCTGTTTCGGAAACGCTGGCCGATAACGCGCATCCTTATTGCCAACGGTCTGTCCGCGATACTCTTCGGGTTTGTTTTTGGCAGCATCTTTGGTCGGGAGGACCTGATACCCGCCCTGTGGTTACATCCCATCGAGCACCCCTTGCCGGTATTACTGGTACCACTTGTCGGCGGCATGGTGATTCTGCTGCTTGGACTCACACTCAATGCAATCGAGGCCTGGTGGCGTAGAGAGTTCTTGCGCTGGGCACAGGTCGAGGCAGCAGTCATGGTCATGTATTTGTCTCTTATAGCCAGCCTCCTGCAACCCCGGGCCTGGTTGATCAGTATCGTGGCCCTGGTGTGGTACTTTGCCGGAAACCTGCTGCAATCTGAAAAGGTTTTTTTTCCGACAATGCTGACCGCGGCAGGCGCACTGCTGGAGAGCATTTTCCAGCTACTGGTCAACACCATTTCATTCGTGCGTGTCGGCGCCTTTGCGCTGGCACATGGCGGTCTGTCACTGGCATTCATCACCCTGGCCAATACGACTGACAGCCTGGTTGCCGGTTTCGTAATAATGCTAGTGGGCAATCTGGTAGTTATAATGCTGGAAGGTCTGGTGGTGACCATCCAGACGACCCGTTTGATTCTGTTTGAGTTTTTTATTCGTTTTTTACAATGTACCGGACGTATGTTTCGCCCACTGGAAGCACCCGCTACCATCAGTGCAAACACAAGGAGAGAGATGTGACGATTCGAATCAATAAATACACCGCCTGGCTGGTTGCCGCCTCTACCTTCAGTGTGCTGGCGACCTTCCTGTTCTGGTTGTCTCCCGCCGAGGCCAGCGATGCCGCGAAAGTCAGCACCACCATAACACCCGATGCCATGAACTGGGGCTTTATCGCCGCAGCCCTGGCAACTGGTCTGTCATCTCTGGGAGCCGGAATTGCTGTTGCCGGTGTCGGCAGCGCTGCAATTGGTGCCATCGCGGAGAAACCCGAACTGCTGGGCCGCTCACTGATTATCGTGGGCCTTGCCGAGGGTATCGCCATCTACGGTCTGATTGTTTCGATCCTGATCCTGAACCGCGTCCTGTAAACAGGTACGGATTTAACAACTCGCTTATGTCCATACCTGTCTATATCGGGGATGAAGTCAGCGCCGCGGGCTTTCGACTGGCCGGCCTGCAGGTATTCACGCCGTTGCCCGACGATGTCATGTCCGCCATCCGGCGCGCCTGTGAGCAGGCACCGCTGGTACTGCTCAGCGCGGCAACCGCTCAACTGATCGACACATCAGAGCTTGACGAACTGCTTGCTGGTACGACACCAGCGGTCACCATTGTTCCCGATGTGCACGGTTCTGCCCCCATGCAGGACCTGTCGTTGCGCCTGAAGAAACAGCTGGGAGTGCTGGAATGAGTTCTGAGAATACTATCGTGGGCACACAGCTGCAGCACCTGCTCGATGTTGTTGATCGCCGCCGCGAGGAACAATGTAAAAACGTGATCAACGAAGCGCAGGCGCAGGCCCGGCAGATCGTTAAAAAGGCCTGGCATGATGCACGCAGCCACGCGCACGAGGACCTGTCAGAACTGCGAGAACAGATTCGCAAGCAACGCGCATACGCAGATGCACAACAGCACACGCGACAGCGCCAGCAACGTCAACAGGTTGAACAACAGTTGATCGGGGCCGGCTGGCAGCAACTGCAGGATGCCCTGCAGCAACTCTGGAATGACCCGGAAACGCGCAAACGCTGGGTCAATGACCTGATCTTGAAGGCATCTGGCACGCTGATAGACGCACACTGGAGCATCGAACATCCATCTGACTGGCCCGGACAGGAGTGTCTCGATCTCAAGGCAAGATTGAGCAATGAGTTCGAATGCTTCCCCACTTTCGAGCCGCAGAGAGCCATCACGGCAGGACTGCGCATAACGGCGGGCGGCGCCTGCGTGGATGGAAGCAACAACGGACTGCTGCAGGGAAGTACCCGCATCGAGGCCATGCTGCTTGCCAGAATACGCAAACACACGGCCATCGAACCTGAATCACCAGGCACAGACGAACAGGAATAAGAAGCCAACCTATGACGCATGCAACCATCAACTGGATCAGTGGATCGGTGCTGCGCGCCAGCACTCACCGCCCGTTCCGTGTCAACGAGACGGCACTGATCGGCCCTCAACAACTGCTTGGTGAAGTGATTCGCATTAACGGCGACGAGGTCGTCATCCAAGTCTATGAAGATACCACCGGGCTGCGTCCGGGTGACCCGGTCTCGGGTACAGGTACCGAGCTGTCCGTGCAGCTGGGACCAGGATTACTGGGCAACATCTTCGATGGTCTGCTGCGGCCGCTGGCAAACCAGGGCGTACATGTGAAGCCGGGGGCAGGGCGGCAGCATTCCGAAAAGACCTATCCGTTCAAGCCCTCTGTCAGGGTCGGCACCCGGCTGAACTCGGGCACCGTCTTCGGCACCGTCCACCGCCCCGACGCACTGGCACAACACTGCCTGGTGCCACCCGATTGCCAGGGCGAAGTCGTCGAGATCAGTCCGGCCGGTGAATACACCGAGGATCGTCGGATCTGCACATTGCGCAGGGCGACCGGCGAAACCTGCGTAATTGCCATGGCGCACTCCTGGCCTGTCAAACAGCCGCGACCGATCGCGGAACATTTACCCACCGAAGGTCCTCTGTTCACGGGACAGCGGATACTCGACAGCATCTTCCCGCTCGCCTGTGGCGGGCGTGCCGCGATGCCCGGCGGCTTTGGCACCGGCAAGACCGTGCTGCAGGAAACCCTGGCGAAGTGGTGCGATGCGGACGTAATCGTCTACGTGGGCTGTGGCGAACGTGGCAACGAAATGGCCGGGGTACTGCACGAGTTCCCAGCCCTCGAGGACACGCGTCGCGGGCGTCCGCTGATGGAACGCACCGTCATTATCGCCAATACATCAAACATGCCTGTGGCCGCCCGTGAAGCCAGTATCTACACCGCGGTCACCGTGGGTGAGTACTTTCGTGACCAGGGCATGCGGGTCGCACTCATGGCAGACTCCACCAGCCGCTGGGCCGAGGCACTGCGCGAGATTTCCGGACGCCTGGGTGAATTACCCAGTGAGGCGGGCTACCCGGCCTATCTGAGCAGCCGCCAGGCAGCCTTTTACGAGCGCGCAGCCCACGTGCGTACCCTGAATGGCGAGGTCGGCTCGCTCAGCATCATTGGCGCGGTCAGCCCGCCCTCGGCTGATTTTTCGGAACCGGTTACCACGCACACCAAGCGTTACGTGCGCTGTTTCTGGGCACTCGACGCCACCCGGGCACAGGCCCGCTTCTACCCGGCTATCCATCCACTGCTGTCCTACTCGGAAGATGCCGATGTGCTGAACACGTTCTGGAAAGAACAGGGTAATCCGAGCTGGCCGGCGCAGCGGCGTCGTTTCCTGACGCTGCTCGAGAAGCAGTCGCGGCTGGAGCGCATGGCACGTATCGTCGGCAAGGACGCCTTGCCACCAAGCCAGCAACAGGTGTTGCTGAGTGCAGAATTGATTAATGAAGCCTTTCTCAGACAGTCGGCCTTTTCCCCCAAGGACCGTTACTGTTCTGCCGCACGTCAGATCCAGATGATGAACATCATTTCGCAGTTCATTGACCTGTCCGAGACCGCCATCGAACAACAGGTCAGTGTAGAGGCAATCAACCAGCTGCCGGTCATGCGACGACTGCGCCGCATGGGCGAAGACATTGGTGAGGACGAGATGGAAAAATTCAACCAGCTCAGGAATGCCATGGTATCCGAGTTCACCCAACTGACCAGGAGTACCGCAACCAATGCTCGCTGATACCTATGCCCTGGGCGCCGCGACCGGTGTAGAAGGCCCCCTGCTGTTTCTGAAACGCACGGTCAATGTCGGATTGAACCAGGCCGTCGAGATCGAGGAGACAGAAGGACCCTCACGGCTGGGATACATCGCGGCACTGGACCACGACGTGATTACCGTTGAGGTCATGGACTCCACGCGGGGCATGTCGCTGGCAGATACCCGGGTGCGCTTCCACGGCGAACGACTGCAATTTGCGGTCGGCCCCGACATCCTCGGCCGCGTATTTGATGGCGTCGGCCGTGTCATTGACGGTGGCCCGCCGATTTCCGCTACAAAAACATTCAACATCGACGGTCTGGCCATCAATCCCGCCATGCGTGCCAGCCCGACGGATTTCGTCGAGACCGGTATCTCGACTATCGACCTCATGAACAGCCTGGTGCGCGGCCAGAAATTGCCAATTTTCTCCGGTTCCGGCCTGCCCCATGACGAACTGGCGATACAGATTGCACACCAGTCCCGGCTACGTGGCAGCGATGCCGGCGACTTCGCGATTGTTTTCGCGGCAATCGGCGTACCCTACGACACGGCGGAACGGTTCCGGCACGCGATGGAGAGCAGTGGCGCACTGGAACACACTGCCCTGTTTCTGAACCTGGCCTCGGATTCAAGCACCCAGCGACTGCTCACCCCGCGCTACGCACTGACCGCTGCGGAATACCTCGCCTTCGTCGAAGGCCGCCATGTGCTGGTCATCATGACGGACATGACCAACTACTGCGAGGCACTGCGCGAGGTTGCCTCCAGTCATGGTGTAGTACCCAGCCGCAAGGGATTCCCCGGCTACATGTATTCCGACCTGGCGACCCTGTATGAACGCGCAGGCAGCATCAAGGAGGTCCCCGGCTCACTGACACAGTTACCGATCCTGACCATGCCGTCGGACGACATCACCCACCCGATCCCGGATCTTACCGGCTACATTACCGAGGGACAGATCGTGCTCGACCGGGTACTGGATCGCGCCGACATCTATCCCCCGGTCAAGGTGCTGCCGTCACTGTCGCGCCTGATGAAGGATGGTACCGGTGAAAACTTCACCCACCCTGACCATCCTGCACTCGCCAACCAGCTGTATGCCGCCTATGCGCGCGCGGTACACGTGCGTGTACTGGCCAGCGTAGTCGGTCGCGAGGGGCTCGCCGAGATCGACCAGCTGTTCCTCGACTTCGGTGACAACTTTGAACAGCAACTCGTTCACCAGAAAGGCGCGCGCACACTTGAGCAGAGCATGGAAGCCGGCTGGGAATTGCTGCGCGCCCTGCCAGTCGCGGAACTCACCCGCCTTGATGACGAGCAGATAAAACAACACATCACTGCGAAGCCAGAATGACCGGTCCAGAACAGGCACCCACCCGTGCAGCCCTGCTGGCGCTGAAGGATGAACGCACGGTCGTCACAGAGGCCTATAACTTCCTCGACGAGAAGCGCCTGCTGCTGGCTGCCGAGCTGCTGCACCAGCTAGACCGGTACCAGCAACTGCTTGCCACAACCGAATCACAGGCAGATAGGGCCAGGCGTGCGCTCGCGGCGGCCATCGCACGGCATGGCCTGCAGGGAATCGGCGTCTATCCGGCGGCAAGTCTGGAGGGATACAGACTGTCGACAAGGAAGAGAAACTTTATGGGTGTCACCCTGCTCGAGTGCGACCAGCATATCCCCCCGGGAGATACTGCCATCCCTGCCATGGCATCCAACCCCTCCTCCGAGGCCGAGGCCTGTCGCACGGTATTTCAGGAGATCCTGCAGCAGGGAGCAGAACTGGCCGAACTGAGTGGCAACATCCACCGCCTGCTGCTGGAGTACCGCCTGACAGAACGGCGTGCGCGTGCACTGGAAAACATCATCCTGCCGGAAATAGACCAGGCACTCGGCGACATGTCCGTTCATCTTGAGGAGATGGAGCTTGAGGATGTGATTCGCGCCCATGTTCGCAGCGCATCCGCCGTACCAGTGAACAATTAATCACTGTCCTGGTCCAGCGATTGTTTATGCCCACCAATCGAGTCATAGACCTCCGAATCTACTGTAGTTGTTTTATCCTGCGACATCAGATTCTGCCAGAATTCATTTTCGGAGGTCACGATGGCGGATCTCATCCTCGTGCCACTTTGCAGGGAGGCGTTCCATCGGGAGCTTAGGTTCTTTGAAGTCTGGTTCAATCAACATCGGCCTCACTCTGCACTCGATGGCAAGACGCCGTATGAGATGTATCATGAAATCTCGCCGGCATGTGAGCGTCCTCGATACGAACCGCGAGCACGATGGCCGCGCAGCGCACCCTGCGCATCTCCGCACGCACCTGTCGACGTCGATTGCTTTCGTTATGCTCCGATGTCCGTCAGCTGAGCATCTTGAAGCATCTGCGCTGTGAAGATGGCAACTTACACCGGCATCGTGGATGCAAATGCCGTACAAGCGCGGGAACAGACTTTCGCTGGACCACCACACTGGACATGCGGTTTTTAAACCGCTATAGCGAAGTAGCCCTATTCATCGGGCAGACTCCTTACTCTGGGCAAAAGACCAGGCGAAAGCCGTAAAAACGCCCACATTCAGCTTATCCTTGAACAAGGGGCTGTCGTCATTGGTGGCGCCGTTATGGATGCCGAGCCGGGTACCGAGAATCAGGCGAAACCGGCTGTTGAACCGCTTTGACACGCCAAGCGAGAGATTAGTCCCGAGATAACCGGCATCAGCATCATAAGCCGGGCGCGAAAGCGTAACGAATTCCGGGTCTACTGTATAAAAGTAATCCATCAGTTTTTCAGTGGCGAAGATGGGGCCCACCCTGGCGGATACCTTCAGGTTCAGGTCAGTGACATGTTCACGGGTGTAACTCAGCCTCGGGTTAAACACATAACCACGATCATCAATCGATGAAAAATCTGTCGAATAAACAGCACGAGCCTGCAAATTAAAATTTAGCCTCTCATCTGGCTCATTGATTAACTTGAATATCAATTGTGGCCCGATACCAAAGAGAAAATCGAGATCCGGCATATCGCGGCGGGCATTATTGCTCCCTGAATCTACAGGAAAGGCGGCACTGAGGCTGATATCGAATTCATACTTGTCGGTATTAAGAAAGCGGCCACTTACCGCTCCCCTGTTCTCTTCGCCACCCACACGCAAGATGTCACCACGGTAGACAACGTAGGGAACGGCGAGAGCGCGAACCGTATTTTGTCCGGCTGCAGGATAGTCTGGTATCCAGCCCGCAAAGCCGCCGGCACCGACTTCCCATAGCGGCCTTACATGATTGAGAGGTTCGGCCTCTTCGCTTTCAGCGAAAGCTTGATCGCAACCAGAGATGAAAAACGCCAGGAGGAATACATATCGGAATATTGTGGTTTTGTTAGCGTCTCGGTTCATACTGCCCGTTTGAAAATATGTCGACTTGCAACAGAATAAAGATTAATTTTTGTTTCTTCAATCGGGAAGTATCACCGTTGCATAGTCACCCAGTGCGGAACGGATCTCCTGAATCGTCGGGTACTCGGCGAAGGCCGGATCGTCAAGCGTCCCGTACACCTTTTCAATATTAAACCGGTCGGCATGCACCGCTTGTGGTTGATCTGAAATATCACGGACCCTCAATTGACAGTCCTGATGACTTTATTGGTGATCCGCCTGATCCAGCAGAGGCAGCAACTCCTTCCAGACACGATCCACAATGAGCGGCTGGGCAATAGCATTGGGGTGAATGCCGTCTGACTGCATCAGATTCAACTCGGTTCCGATGCCGTCTACGAGCGAAGGTAGCAGGGCTACATTCAGTTCGCCCGCAAGCTCATGGTAGATAGACTGGAACTTTCCCGTATAACGAGGACCATAGTTAGGTGGCAGCTGCATACCGATGAGCAGAACCTGCGCCCCCGCCTCCTGCGAACTGGTAATCATGGCGGCCAGGTTGCTTTCCATTGCCGTAAGGGACAGGCCACGCAAGCCATCGTTACCACCGAGTTCCAGCAACACCACTGCCGGTTCATGACTGTCAAGGGCCCGGGGCAGCCGGGCGAGGGCGTTTGCGGTAGTGTCACCGCTGATGCTGGCATTGACGACCCGGTAAGGAAAACCACCGCTATCGAGGCGCTGCTGCAGCAGGGAAACCCATCCGTGTTCTACCGGAATACCGTAGGCAGCGCTGAGACTGTCGCCGATAACCAGTATGATGTTGGCAAACGCCGTGGTCGGCAGGATCAATAACAGCAAAAGCAGGATTCGATTCAACATGTCTGGAGCAAAGCATACCACTATGATTGCCACACGGAACTTGAGTAAACGCGTGGATACTGCCGCGGGCCCCCTGGATATCCTCACAGATATCGGTCTCGAGATCCAGGCGAGAGAGGCCGTGGCGATTGCCGGCGTTTCCGGGTCCGGCAAATCGACCCTGTTGGGGCTGCTCGCCGGGCTGGACCTGCCATCCTCAGGCGAAGTACTTTTATCCGGGCATCGGCTCAACGATCTGGACGAAGACGGCCGGGCCCGGGTGCGCGGCGAGCTGGTGGGTTTCGTATTCCAGTCCTTTCAGCTGCTGCTCGGCTTAACGGCTCTCGAAAACGTCATGTTGCCGCTGGAATTGAGAGGGGATCGGGATCCACGGGATCAGGCCGCGGAGCTGTTAAGGCGCGTGGGACTGGAAGAACGCTTGCAGCATTACCCAAAACAGCTATCGGGTGGTGAGCAGCAACGGGTGGCCATCGCACGGGCCTTTGCCACCGAACCGGCCATCCTGTTTGCCGATGAGCCTACCGGTAATCTCGACAACGTGACCGGGGAACGGGTCATTGATTTGCTGTTCCGCCTCAACCAGGACAAGGGCACCACCCTGGTACTCGTGACTCATGACGAGCACCTGGCCGGCCGTTGCGATCGACTGATCCGTCTGGAGGCTGGCAAGGTGGTCGCCGACGACAACGAGGTGCACAGCGCATGATCCGTTGGCGCCTGTCGATGCGGCTGCTGGCCCGCAACTGGCAGTCCGGCGAGCAGCGTATCCTGGTGGCGGCACTGGTGATCGCAGTGGCGGCCAGCACTGCCATTGGCTTCTTCACCGACCGGCTTGGCCGGGGCATGACCAACCAGTCGGCAGACTTTCTCGGTGCCGACCTGACCCTGGTCAGCCCGCGCCCGGTGGATACCGGCTGGCTGCGCGAGGCACAGGCCGAGGGTTTGAAGGTTATCGAGACCCTTGAGTTCGCCAGCGTGGTGGTCAGTGGTGAGGCGTTACTGCTGTCCAGTGTGAAAGCGGTGCAGGATGGTTTCCCCCTGCGCGGCGCGATGCGCACAGCTCCGGCGCCATTTGCGCCTGATGCTGACACCGATGAACTGCCCTCCCCCGGTGAAGCCTGGGCAGCACCACGCCTGCTCACCAACCTCGGCCTGCAAATAGGTGACTCCGTGGATGTCGGCGCGCATACGCTCACTATTACCCGCGTCATCACTTTCGAACCCGGCCAGGTCGGTAACCCCTTCGGCATATCACCGCGGCTACTGATGCGCATGGAAGATGTCCCCGCCACCGGCGTAGTACAACCGGGCAGTCGGCTCAAATACCAGTACCTGTTTGCCGGCCGCGAAGTGGACGTGGCGATATTCCGCAATGGACTGGAGCCACGCCTGGGTCCCAGTCACGAGCTGGTCGGAGTGAAGGAAGGTCGACGCGCCGTGGGTTCGGCGCTGGAACGGGCAGAACGTTTCCTCGGGCTTGCCGTACTGGCGGCGATTGTACTGGCTGGCGTTGCTGTGGCCATGGCAGCGCGACGTTACAGCGAGCGGCATTTCGACATGAGCGCGATGCTGCGTTGCATGGGCGCCTCGCAGCGAGACCTGCTTGGGCTCTATCTTCCCCAGTTGCTGGTGCTCGGCCTGGCCGCATCGGCCGTCGGTTGTGTCCTTGGTTGGGTAGCTCAGTACGGTCTCTTGTATCTGTTGGCCGATCTATTACCCGCCTCTCCTTCTACACCGCGGGCCTGGCCGGTGATCGCGGGTTTCGCCACCGGCCTGATCACACTGGCCGGCTTTGCACTTCCGCCCATGATGCGCCTGAAAGATGTACCGCCGTTACGCGTGCTGCGCCGAGACATGCTGCCCCTGCCCAGCCGCGCCTGGCTGGTCTATGGTGCCGCTCTGTGCGCCATTGTCGCTGTGATGTGGCGCTATACCGACAGCTGGCCGTTAACGTTGTCGGTACTGGCCGGTGGCATTGCCCTGGTGGTACTGTTGGGTCTGCTGGCGGCGCTGTTTTTATTACTGAGCCGCCGGTTTAATACCCATGTCGGCGTAGCGTGGCGCTTTGGCTTGAACAATCTCTGGCGCCGCAGGCGTAGCAGCGTCAACCAGATCCTGGCCTTCAGCCTAACGCTAATGGCAATGGCTGTGGTGGCGCTGGTACGCACTGATCTTCTAACCACCTGGCAGCAACAGTTGCCTGACGATGTACCCAACCACTTCGCCATTAACATCCTACCGGATCAGGTCGAGGACTTCGGAGCATTTATGGAAGAAGCCGGTATAGACACCGCACAGCTCTACCCGATGGTGCGTGGCCGGTTGGTGGAGATCAACGGCACAGCGGTGCGCAAGGCCGTGACCAAGGAAGCCCGCAGTGATAATGCCCTGAACCGGGAACTCAACCTGACCTGGACCACCAGGCTGCAGGAAGACAATCGCATCCTGACCGGACGCTGGTGGCAACCGGACGACGCCGGGAAACCCTTCGTTTCGGTGGAATCGAAGCTGGCGGAACGCATGGGCATCGGGATGGCTGATGAACTGCGCTTCGCGGTCGGCGAACAACACTTCACGGCAAAAGTCATCAGCATCCGCGACGTAAAGTGGGATTCTTTCCGGCCCAACTTCTACATGGTGTTTCCGCCGGGTTTTATAGACAGCTTCCCCGCCACCTACATGACCAGTTTCTATCTGCACAAGGAAGAGAAATCGTTACTCCGCGAGATGGTATCCCGTTACCCGGCAGTAACCGTGCTGGAAATGGACCGGGTAATCAAACAGGTCGGTCGTATCTTCCAGCAGGTCACACTGACGGTTGAGTACGTGCTGGTCTTTACCCTGTTGGCCGGTTTTGCTGTGTTGTTCGCCGCCCTGCAGGCCAGCCAGGATGAACGGCTTTATGAAGGCGCACTGTTGCGGGCTCTCGGCGGCAGCCGCCGTCAGTTGCGGGCCGGGCATCTGGCAGAGTTCACCGCATTAGGTGGGCTGGCCGGCCTGCTTGCAGCCATGGGCGCGGAATGCCTGACCTGGGTGCTATACAGCAAGGTGCTGCACCTGGAATACAGTTTCCAGTGGCTGCTATGGATCACCGCGCCCGTAGCGGGAGCGCTACTCATCGGGGCAGCCGGATACTGGGGCACACGCGCCGTGGTCGAGCGCAGTCCAATGCTGCTGCTGCAAAACCAATAGCGGTGGAACTGGTGATACGTTCAGAAAACACTTCGGTTGCACTCTTCTCGGCGACATAATTATCAATTCACCGTAGGCAGGGTTCAACAATCGCCAGGCGGGGATACCCCGGATGGAGTCAGCATTGATTCTCAACCTCGATGTGAAAAACTCTGCAACTACTCCTGGATATCGCACTACAATGGATTTTTCCAGGCACCCATTGCCGTATGAATAGGAATTCGCCACCCACACCTGCCGAGAACCAATATTTGAACCCAATCACTTACCGCTGTTCAGTAGGACATTCTTCGGTGCAAACGGTGGGTCATATTTAGATGCAAATTAACATCCACAGCTTGCAGTTTGAGTATAACCTGCTTAATCTGCAACAAATAAGACGTCTTGGATATACTGGTAAAAGGTGAGGGAACGCTGTGAACCTAGATTGGCAAGGCATACTAAAACGACACCCCGTTTTTTCCGTTATGGACGGGAAAGAAGTCGATTATCTAATAGAAGTTTCCGACGAAAAGGAATACGAAAAAGACGACGTGGTCCTTAGAGAGGGAGAACGCGGGGGCTCCATATTTATAATAGGATTTGGTGCGGTCGAAGTCGTCTTACCCTGGGGAGGGGAACAAACCCTTCACCTCTCGACATTAAGCAAGGGTGAGGTCTTTGGAGAGATGGCGCTCTTCGAAAAACCGTGTCGAAGGTCGGCAACCGTAATCGCAGCGGAGCGGTGTGTCTTACTGGAGATCGACGGTGAGGAATTCCTCACCGTCGCGAGAAGACACCCGGAAATTGTTATGCACTTTATTGAGAAAGTGACATCGCGTCTAAGGGATATCGGCGATCACGTTCTCAAGGTGAA
>Ga0316187_10000439_pt1 | contig 32348 bp, 28 predicted proteins | sample CroRivburrow1_MG_FD_204927 | JGI IMG/M metagenome (GOLD analysis project Ga0316187, IMG submission 204927) | Coastal sediment microbial communities from Maine, United States - Cross River worm burrow 1 | ecosystem: Environmental > Aquatic > Marine > Coastal > Sediment | place: USA: Maine... | reverse complement strand
TCGCACTACATTTCGAGGCAACAGGCCCAGGAAAAATGACCATTCGAACTGATTTCGAACAAGACGCAAAGGCCGTTTTCAAGGCCATGACCGACCCGGAGTTTCTCACCGACAGGAATCTAGCCCTGGGAGAAATCAGTTCCGAATACGAGGTCAGCGAAGGCGGCGACCGCACCACCCTGACCGCCGTTCGCGAGGTCAGGCGCGAATTGCCGGGGGTGCTGGCCAAGTTATTTGACCCGGTCAGCGTGATGGATATCACCGAGAACTGGCAGGCTCAAGGGGACGGCTGGACCGGCGAATGGTATCTGCAGGTCAGGGAACAACCCGTCACCGTTACCGGGCAGTTCCAACTGGTGCCCTCCGAAACGGGCTGCAGCTACAGCGTGACGCACCGGGTCAGGGCCAAGGTCCCGTTCGTGTCGGGGCAGATCGAGAAATACGTCAGAACCCAGACTGCCAAGGGTGCTAACGACGAGCTGGAGTACCTCAGGAAATACCTGGGCTGACCACCATGTACCTGGGCTGGCCTATTCCCAATCCCGGCTGCCAGGTTCCCAAAGACCTGGAACCGATCACCTGCCTGGGTGACGAAGAGCCCACCGGAATTCCGGAATTGGGCCCCCAGAAAATCGAGAGTATCTGGCAGCTCACCGAGAAGCTCTTCCGCGCCGGAGCCCATCCCGCCATCCAGCTGTGTATCCGCCATAATGGCCGTCGGGTGCTGCACCGTGGCATTGGCCATGCTGCCGGCAATGGGCCGGACGATCCTCCGGATGGCCCCAAAACACTGCTGACACTGGATACCCCGATCAACCTGTTTTCTGCCGCCAAGGCCGTCAGCGCAATGGTGATTCACAAACTGGATGAAGAAAACGTGCTGCGCCTGGACGATCGTGTTTGCGATTACATCCCCGAGTTCTCGGGAGGCGGTAAACACCGGATCACTCTGCGGCACGTGTTGGCCCACCGCGCCGGTGTTCCCAACCTCCCGCCGGAAGCCCTGGACATCGATATTCTCAGTGATTCCGCCAGGGTCATGGATTATTTATGTGAGGCGAAACTGGCTTCACGCCCCGGGCGGGCACTGGCCTATCACGCGGTGACCGGCGGATACATCATGGCGGAAGTCGTCAAGCGGGCGGCAGGCAAGGACATGCGCGCCCTGATGAAAGAGAAAATCACCGACCCGCTGGGGCTTCGCTGGCTTGGCTGCGGGGTAGCCCCCGACCAGGTGGATGCAGTCGCTAAAAACGCCCTGACGGGCTTCCCGGTGCTGCCACCGATGAGTCTGATACTGCGACGGGCGCTGGGTTTCAGCCTGAAGGAAGTGGTTCGACTGTCCAATACTGCCGAATTCCTGACCAGCATTATCCCTGCGGCTAACGTGTGCACCACGGCCGATGAAATGACCCGCTTTTACGATTGCCTGCTCCGAAGCGGAGAATGGCAAGGCAAATCCGTTTTCGAGCCTCGCACTGTGCGACACGCCACGGCTGAGCAGAGTTACTGGGAATTTGACCTGACACTGGCGGTCCCGGTGCGTTACAGCCTGGGTTTCATGTTGGGGAGTCCGCTGGTCGGCCTGTTCGGGAGAGAGAATGTGAACGCCTTCGGCCATATCGGATTGCTCAATAATTTCACCTGGGCCGATCCCGAGCGGGGCATTTCAGTGGCCATCCTGACCACCGGCAAAGCATTGTTCAGTCCGCACTTGATTCCCCTGGTACAACTCATCAATGAAATCAACCAGGTATTTGCTAAAAATTTTGCGGAACCCGCTTCAGAAGTTTTCCGCCAGCCCGGCTGATCACAAATCTTCCGGGGCAAAGCGCAAACCCTTGTCCAACATCACTTTCTGTTCAAATCCTCTGTGTTAGATTGACTCTGAATTGATCCCATGCAAACGATTTCGCCGGAGGCACCACCATGTCGTTCAATCTCAGGAATCGCAGCTTTCTGAAGCTGATCGATTTTTCGAAAAGGGACCTGACCTATATCCTGGACCTGGCTCGCGATCTGAAACGCGCCAAGTACACGGGTAATGAAATCCAGCTGCTTCGGGGCAAGAACATTGCCCTCATTTTCGAAAAAGCATCCACCCGCACGCGCTGCGCTTTCGAAGTGGCGGCCTACGACCAGGGCGCCAATGTCACCTATCTTGACCCGACCGGGTCGCACATGGGCAGCAAGGAATCCGTTAAGGATACCGCCCGGGTACTGGGGCGCATGTACGATGCCATTGAGTATCGTGGCTTCAGCCAGCAGGTGGTCGAGGAACTGGCAGAATATTCCGGCGTGCCGGTTTTCAACGGGCTGACGGACGAATTCCATCCCACCCAGATGTGCGCTGACCTGATGACCATGCGCGAGTTCATGCCGCAACCCTGGCATGACTTCTGTTACGCCTACGTCGGCGACGCCCGCTCCAACATGGGCAACTCGCTGATGATCGCCGGTTGCCTGATGGGCATGGATGTCCGCATCGCCGCGCCCCGGAACCTCTGGCCAGATGAAGAGTTACTGGGTTATGCCCGGGAACTGGAACAGCAAAACATGGGCAAACTGACGTTGACCGAAGACCCGGCCGAGGCCGTAAAAGGTGTGCAGTTCATTCACACCGATGTCTGGGTCTCGATGGGTGAGCCTCCGGAAACCTGGAAAGAGCGTATCGAGCTGCTAAAGCCTTACCAGGTGAACGCACAGCTGATGGCCGCCAGCGGAAATCCCAGGGTGCGCTTCATGCACTGCCTGCCGGCCTTCCATAACCTGGAAACACAGGTGGGCCGGGATATTCATGAAAAATTCGGCATTGATGCGATGGAAGTCACCGAGGAAGTGTTCGAATCTACGGCCGGCATTCAGTTCGAACAGGCCGAGAACCGGGTCCACTCGATCAAGGCCCTGCTGGTAGCCACGCTGGGAAGCCAGTAAATGCGTGTGGTGGTGGCATTGGGCGGTAACGCGTTGTTGCAGCGCGGCCAGGAACTGAACGCGGAGAACCAGCGGGAAAACATTCGCGTGGCCGCGGCCGAACTGGCCAGGGTGCACCAGCACCACCAACTGGTCATCGCACACGGCAATGGTCCGCAAGTGGGATTACTGGCCCTGATGGACGCACATTACACCGCCGTCGATCCCTACCCGCTGGACGTACTGGGTGCGGAAACCGTTGGCATGATCGGTTACATGATTGAGCAGGAACTTGGCAACATCATCCCCTATGAAGACCATATCGTGACGGTGCTGACCCAGGTTCTGGTCGACCCGCAGGATCCCGCGTTCGAAAAACCGACCAAGCCTGTAGGCCCTGTTTACGAGCAGCAGCAGGCCAGGCGCCTGGAGCTGGAAAAGGGCTGGGCAATGGCTGCCGATGGCGACTATTTTCGCCGTGTCGTACCCTCCCCCCTGCCACAGCAGATCATCGAGATCAGCGCGATACGCCTGCTGGTGGAACACGGTGTGGTGGTGATCTGTGCGGGTGGTGGCGGAATACCCACCGCCTATGACAAGGACAGGAAACTATACGGCGTGGAAGCCGTGATCGATAAGGACCTGGCCAGCGGCCTGTTGGCGAAAAGCCTGGATGCGGAAAAATTCGTGATGCTGACTGACGTGCCCCATGTCTTCGTGGATTATGGCGGCAGTCATCAGCGACCCGTGAAGGCAGCCCACCCCGCCGCGCTGATGACGCTGGATTTTGCCGCCGGCTCGATGGGACCCAAAGTGCAGGGCGCCTGTCGCTTCGTGCAGGAGACTGGCGGGCAGAGCGCTATTGGCCAGTTGTCCGACCTGACTGCGATCATGGAGGGTACTGCGGGTACGCTGATTTGCAAGGAAGTGGACGGAATCGTCTACGGCGCCTGACTGAAAAACTCGACCACTCCCGTCTGCAGGGAGTATTCGGCCCCGACGATGAGCAATTCCTGGTCATCCACCATTTGTTTCAGTATGTCCGATCCTTCGCGCAGCTGCGAGACCGACGCCCTGATATTGGCCCGGACTGAAGCCTCGAGCAGCGCCTCGGGTTCATCCTTCAGATCCGAATCAAGCAAACACTCTATCGACGGCCTGATCCTGCCAACGATGGAACGCAGATTTTTTGAACGGGCTTCTTCGGCACGTCGCAACTGATCCAGGGTGGCGATCACTGCGCCACACTGTGTGTGCCCGAGTACCACCACCAGCCTGCAGCCGAATTGCTCCGCTGCGTACTCGACGCTACCGATTCCTGAAGGAGCAATTATATTTCCGGCAACACGGATCACGAACAGGTCGCCCAGGCCCTGGTCGAAAACAATCTCAGCCGGCACGCGCGAATCTGAACAACCCAGGATAATGGCAAACGGCTGTTGACTGCCGACCAGCATGCTGCGCCTGGCGATGCTGGGAAGAATCTCCCTGTTTAGATTTCCCTCAACAAACCTGTGGTTGCCGACCTTCAATCGATCCAATGCTGATTCTGCTTTAATCATGTTTCGCCGGGTGGGTTCAAAACGGGAATAGTCTACCAGTAATTTGGCTAACGCAGGTCATGTCAGCCACGCCTGCTCAGCAGTAGAATTTTGGCACCAAGGCCAATGTTTTGATTGAGGTTTACCAAGATGAACGACAACCACAGCATGCCCGTCACGCGCAAGGCACTGTTTGCCAATCGTGTAAAACTGATGGGGACCGAAGCGGCGTTCGGTTTCGGATCCCGAATTATTGATGTCGAAAATGCCGACCAGCAGAAGGTGATCCGCTGCAACCTGGGCCAGCCGGATTTTCCCTTACCGGAACACATCTCCGAGGCCGTCATACAGGCCATTCGAGCAGGCCAGACCACCTATTGCGACCCCCAGGGAACGCCTGAGCTGCGTGCGGCACTGGCCCGTAAGATTGCGCAGGACCGGGGACTCGACGAAATCGACCCCGAACGAGTGGTGGTTTTTCCCGGCGCCCGGCCTTCCATCGGTTTTGCCCAGCAGGCCTATTGTGAGCAGGGTGACGAGATCATCTATCCCACCCCGGGCTATCCGTTGTATGAATCCTATATCCCCTATGTGGGGGCCAAACCGGTGCCCATTCACCTGCAGGAAGATCATGGGTTCTCGCTAACCACGGATGAGCTTGAGCCGCTGATTTCTGATCATACCCGGCTGATTTATCTCAACTTCCCATCCAACCCCACCGGCGGCGTCGCTAGCCGGAAACAGCTGGAGGCGCTGGCTGAGCTGATCCTGGAGAAAACCCCGCCACACGTCCGGGTTTATTCCGATGAAGCCTACGAGGCTATCGTGTTTGACGGCGAAGACCATTTTTCCATCGCTTCGGTACCCGGGATGGAAGAGCGCACGATTATTGCATCCGCCGTGTCAAAGACCTATTCCTGGACGGGCGGGCGGGTCGGCTGGGCCGTCTACCCAACGGTTCGCGAGGCCAAGGTGCATCGCAACCTGAATATCAACTATTTCGCCAGCATTCCGCCTTACAACCAGTTCGGAACGCAGGTGGCGCTGGAATCGCCCGAGAGCGACATGGCGATCCGTGAAATGGGCGATGCCTTCCAGCGGCGGCGTGACCAGGTAGTTGCAGGCTTGAATGGCATTGAAGGAGTCGACTGCCAGTTGCCAAAGGGCGCATTCTACGTATTTCCGAATATTGCCGGGGCGCTGGAAAACCTCGGCGTGCTCGAGGCTTATGCTTCGCTGCCACAGACCACTCGCCTGGACTCCAGCCCGGCCACCCTGTTCCAGCTGTTCCTGCTGCATAAATACCACGTGGCCACCATGGACCGGCGATCGTTTGGAGCGATTGACAGCGAGGGCCAGCATTTTATCCGGCTGTCCATCGCCACCGGTGCGGAAGACCTGGCCGAAGCCGTCAAGCGAATCGGGACAGCGTCAAAAGACGAAGCCGGGTTCCGTGCCTTTGTCAGCTCGGGTGTTCCGCTGACGCTGGAGTAACCCGCCTACAGAAATTCATGGAGTGCCGCCAGGCGCTCCTCGAATTCACTCTCAGAGAAGCAGTATTGCATCTGCAGGAAACGCTGCCTGAGACGTTCCACTCGGGGTTGGACCGTGGCGTCGTCAGCGATCACGTCGCGGATCAGTTCTGCAAGTTCCGCGAAATCCTCCGGCCCCATGCCAAAACGGGTCATCTCGGATACGCCCATGCGCAGAGACCCGGAAGCCGTAAAACCTTCCTCTTCGGGCGACGCCTGGTAATTGACCAGGATATGGTTTTCTTCCAGCCGGCGGGCGACTTCCGGCCCCCGGGTATAGCCCACGTCGAGCAGCACCTGGTGCGTTTCCGTGTAGGAAACCGAGGGATCGCCCGATACGTTCAGTCCGCAATCGGCCAGGGCCGATGCAAAGGCCTTGGCGTTGTCGATCACGCGCTGCTGGTATTCATCCCTGAACTCGTTCATTTCGTAAGTCGCCATCAATAGGCCCAGCAAGGTACCCAGATGATGATTGCTGACCGCACCCGGGAAAGCCCGGCGATCGACCGCCTCCCAGAAAGGATAGCGCGGATGCTGCTCGTCAAAGCGCGACGAAATGATGCCGCGCTGTGTACCGAAAAAGGTCTTGTGGGTTGAGCCCGTAACGATGTCCGCACCATCCAGGAACGGTTGTTGAAAATGCGGGCCCACCAGGCCCAGCACGTGCGCCATGTCGTACATCAGGAAACAGTCCAGCCCCAGCTCATCGATGGCGGCGCGCATTTCCGCCACCGGCTCGGGGTGCAGCACCATGCTTTTGCCCAGGATAATGAGCTCCGGCCGGTGCTCGTCGATCAATTCGCGGGTCGCAGTCGTGTCTATCCGATAGGGGTTGTCGCTTTGAACCGGGAAATTCACAACGGCAGCTTTCTCCGTGCGTGGGTCCCTGGCAACGTAATCCTTCAGTGCACCCATCGGTTGTGAACTCAGGTGCCCGCCCTTGATGATGTGGTTGTTCATCACCTTGCGCATCCGCCGTTGCTCACTCTTGCGGTCCGCCCGGTTGATATAGTCGACCATGGCGCTGTAGACGGTCATGTTGGCCATCTGGCCGGAAATGACTCGAGGCTCGACCGATGGGCAACCGAGATAAGTCTTCAACTCCTTCTTCAGAAGTTCTTCGACTTCCCAGATGAAATCGGTGCCCTGGTAGTAAAACACCCTCGCATCATCCAGGGCCTTTACCTGCTTATGCTCCGCGTAACGTCCGACCGGGTCCATGATGGATAACAGGCGGGTCATCGGCGACAGGGACATCTCGGAAGGAATGAGATTGACACATTCCCGCTGGCGCCAGCGAGTGTTGGCAATGGCGCTGTCCAGCAATTCGCCGACTTTGTGTCGACTGGTGCGCACTGCTGCCGCCTCTTCCACCCTGGGTTGCAGGTGCACGATGGAACGCGCAAAGGGGGGCGCTTCACCACGCAGAAAATACGGCACCACCAGGGCCTCTGTTCTGCGGCCGCGTATTTCCACCTGCACTTCATCCCCTTCCAATAATTCGCTGGAGACAAGCGCCATGGCAATGGCCCGCTTGAGCTTATCCTCGCTGAAGCGGGACTCGACACCTTCGCCCTCGGTGCTCCAGTAAGGCACCATCGTACCGCTGGTGACATAACCGACATGCTTATCGCCCTGGAACACCTCGTCACCCGGGCGGGTAATACCCCGGCCGGCGAGTTCGAGCAACTGCACACGTTTTGGCAGCGCCGAAATCTCCGTAAACCTCAAATCCAGAATGTCTTTCAGCGCCCTGAACTGCGCCTGCAGCGCCTCACGACCGATAAAGTCACCCTTCAGACCGGAAAAACTCACCGCGAACCGCGAAAGGTCGGATGCAAATGCAGGAATTTCGTTACCCTCGGGATCCAGCCCCAGTTCATGGCCGTATAGTGGCAGGCCCGCCTCCAGGCGCAGCGAATCCCGCGCGCCAAGGCCGACCGGTACAGCGCCTTCTTCGATCAATGAATCCCAGATTCTGACCGCATCCTGCCGTTCGATGAACAATTCGAAACAGAGGGGCTCGCCGGTGTAGCCGGTTCTGGCGACCAGTACCCTGGCATTGCCGATATGGGCAATGCCGAGTTCATTTCTCATGGGTTCAGGCAGATCACCGGTAACCAGGCTCTGCATGATTCTCTTGGCGTGAGGACCCTGCAGGCTCAGCATGGCCAGGTCATGCGTAACATCCACCATGTCGGACTGCGGGAACCGGCCACGCAAGGTCTCCAGGTGCGCCCAGTCTTTCTTGCGATTGCTGGCGTTTACAACCAGCAGGAACTCATCCTCGACGAAACGGTACAGGTAGGCATCATCAATCACCCCGCCCGACTCGTTCGGAATCATCGTGTATTGCCCCTGGCCCACGTCGAGGGCAGCCGCGTTGTTGGTCAGCGCATACTGCAGGAACGGCAGCGCATCCTCCCCCGAAATAATAAAACGACCCATGTGGGAGACATCGAACAGCCCGGCTTTTTTCCGCGTTGCCAGGTGTTCCTGCAAAATGCCATCCGGGTACTGTAAGGGCATGTCCCAACCACCAAATTCAGTGATTTTGGCGCCCAGTTCCAGGTGGCAGGGATAGAAAACCGTTCTCAATGCTCCACTCATCGACTCGTTCCTTGCAGCACGCTCAGTGTTGAACTACGTGTTGGAAATAAACCTCTGGATGGCCTCCCACTGGGCCTCGCCATGCATTCCCGCCTGTTCCAGGCAGACATCGCCGGTGCCACTACCGAGGAAGAAGCCCCGCTTCCAGGGGAACAGGGAGTGCTCCCTTCCTCTCTCCGACATGATCCAGCGATAAATGGTGCCGGCTGTGAAACCCGAGAACATCATGGCCGATTCGGCCACGGAAGCCGGAAAAATCTGTTCCCTTTCCTGCGGGTCCAGGCGATCGAAAAGTTCCGCGCTGGAGACGTAATAAACGTCGAGGTTCATACCGGTTTCCCTGAGGCGCGGCAGCACCCCGTTGAGAAAGGCGTAAGCCACGTCACTGCCCTGGTAAACAATCGAACCATCGGGTTTACCGTTGGCTGCCAGCAACTTGTAGACACCCTTGATGGATGCTTCGGGTGGCGCCAGGCCCAACGCCTGCCGGTCAATGATGAATTCCGAGGGGCGGGTCACGTAGGGGGCCAGCACGGCCGGTCGTTGCAACAGGGCCTCAACGGTGAGTGGCCATAGTTCATTCGGGTCCCACGGAGTCAGGGTGATCATCACGTCACCGGGGAAGTTCTCCTGCAGGATCTGCAGGGCCTGAGGCTCGGCATGCGTCGGGCCATCTTCACCGGTCTTTACGCCCGCGTGGCCGCACACCACGACAAAGGTCTTGTTGGGTTCATCCGGGGTCCGGTGACGCAGGGTCTGCTGCCCGATACCGTGGGTCTTCGCGCAGATGGTATTGAGCGGGGCGATGAAAGCGCCATAAGACGATCCCACGCCAATTTCGTAGCCCATCGAGGCAATACCGGAGCAAATGCCGCCCATCGCGTCCTCGGTAATGCCACCGGCCGAAAACAGCCTGGATTCCGGATTCTCAGTGGGATGCCAGAAACCGGAACCGAAGCCGGAGCTGATGCTGGCGATATTGGTCGAGCCATACAGGTCAGCCGCGGCCGCCAGCACGGCGCCGTTGGTGATTTTATTGACGTGATTCAGGCAATGCCCCAGCGACCCGCGCAGGGTCTGAGACGAGCCCACCTCGTAAGTGCAGTTTGCGGGCCGTTGCTGCGGCGAAAGGGCCCCGCTCTCATACAGTTTGCCCAGTTCCGGTGCATGGCTGCGCAAGGCACGCGGCGCGCCTGCCAGGCGTTGCTTGCTGTCCAGTATCCAGCCACCCAGTTTCCGGGTCATTTCCGGGTTGGACTCGAAGGCTTTGCGAATCGTCAGCAGGGAATTGTAAAACGCCTGCTCGACGCTTTCCGGTGTTTTCTCCTGTTCGAACCGTGGAAAGTTCAGGTTTAGTTCCTGTTCGAATGGTTTAAGTGCTTCCAGGTACTGTTCGCTGTAGAACTTATGACCAGCGCCATGCGACTTGGCGCCCTCCATGCCATATTTCCAGCCCTTGACGGTCCGGTAAACAACCGCCGTGGGACGGCCATTATTCATGGACAGCGCCCGTTGCTGTGCCTCGCGAATCTGTGCGAAATCAAAGCCATCCGGCACATAAACCACGTTGAAGCCATGCACCAGCAAAAACTCGCAGGGATCCCACTGAACATATTCACCGCGACCCTGCCCCTCGCGGGTGACGCGATCGGAATCGATCGATGACTGATTCCAGTCCACGTGAAAGAAGAAATTGTCCAGCCCGGAACTGGCGGCTGCCGCCAGCGCTTCAGCGACACGACCGGGCGTCATACCACCCTCACCCTCGATCACATGCACTTTGGGTGCGTTGTCACCATGCATATCTTTCAATGTCAGCGCCAGGCCGACGGAACTGGCCACGCCAACTCCACTGGGGCCGGTCGACAACCAGACGAAAGGAGTCTGCGGCGTTGGATGGCCATCAAGCGGCTTGGCATCGAATTGGAGGAATAGCGGCGTGCTGGTGATGGGGTTCTTGCGAAAACCCAGCAAATCTTCCAGTCGAAGTTGCTGCCGGACTTCGGGCAACTGGCTTTCATCAACCTGCCTGACCACTTCGTTCCTGCACGCCCACATGGCATATAGCCCCAAAGCCTTGTGGCCGGCGGCATAGGAAATAATGTCCGCCGTGCGGTTCATCGGGTCGGATATATCGTAGTCCATCTGGTTGAACAGCAGGGACTCGACAATGCGGCCGCTGGAAACACTGCCCCCCGGATGCCCGGAAGAAGCATGGTTAAACATAACGGCGCAGAGTGTCCGGTAATTAAGGTCCAGAAATTCAAGGCTGGCCTGTTCTTCAGCCAGAAGGTCTGGGCAAGAAGCGGGGTCTATTGCAATATACTGGGTACCCCGGTCACGCAAATTGAGTGAATATGACATGCAAGAATTCCTATCAGACAGTGTCAGCATTTCACCAGATATTCAGCGACTGGTTAAGCGAAAAACAGGAACTTCCCAATCTAGATCAAATGCCATAACAGCACGCCAGAGAGGCACGTCATAATGCTATCCCGCCAACAGATTGATGACTTTAACGAACAGGGCTACATGGTCCTGGAAAGGCTGTTTTCGGACCGGCAAACCGGTGCGCTGAAAAATGCAGCGCTTAAAATTGTTGATGCCTTTGATAGCAACCGGCACCGCACCGTTTTTCGCACCGATGACCGCGATACCGGCCGTGATGACTACTTTTTCAATTCGGCTGAAACCGTTCACTGTTTCCTCGAGGACGGCGCGGTGAACGAAGCTGGCGAAGTGGTTCTGCCCAAACACCTGGCCATCAACAAGATCGGCCATGCTCTGCATGACCGGGTTCCGGAGTTCACTTCGTTCTGCCGGCAGCCGGTCATCGCTGAAATTCTGCGTGATCTGGGTCTGCAATCGCCACAGCTGTGGCAGACCATGTACATCTTCAAGCAGCCGTCGATCGGTGGCGAGGTGCGCTGGCACCAGGACGCCAGCTACCTGATCACCCGGCCCGCCGGCGTGATCGGGCTATGGGTTGCCGTGGAAGATGCTACGCGGGAAAACGGCTGCTTGTGGATGCAGCCCGGGCAGCACCGTTCGCCTTTAAGAGAAATCTATAAAGTCGACTGGAGTAGTCGAAAGGGTACGCTGAAAGAACTGGACGAAACACCGTGGGCTATCGAACACGCAGTTGCAGTGGAAGCCCCGGCAGGCAGCCTGGTTTTGTTCCACGATCACATGCCGCATTACAGCTCCACCAACACATCCGACCGGTCGCGCCATGCATTCACCATGCACGTGGCGGATTCCAGAACCCGCTGGGCGGAAGAAAACTGGCTGCAGCGGCCCAATCTTGGGGCATTCAGGCTTTAGACTTTAGGCTTTAGGCTCGATCAGGCATTACCGGGATCGAAACCTGAGGGCGTAGCTGTAAGTTTCTTTCGAGCCACTCAATACCAGTTGTCCAGCCACGAAACTGAATTGATTCACGTGGCCCAGCAGGTCCAGGAATTCAGCTTCGAGGTTCATTTGATCCTCCGGACAAGCCATTCGTGTGCCCATGGCCGGACCGATTTTGACCTCGCCGGGGATTTCACCACCGGTAAGGCCGGCTGAAAAACGGTTGCAGCCGCTGTCGCCGGCGATCCGGCCTTCGGCGAACCCAACCGTCACTTCAGCTCCTTCCGGCAGGTGATGGTCCTGCGGCAGCCGTGTCAGCACCCATTCGGTTCCTTCCAGCACGGAAAGTGATAGCACACCGTCAATCCGGGATTCCTGCTCCGTCAAACGGTCGCCCGCCAGCGTCCAGTTGCGGCTGGCCAACTGCGACGGGCAACAGGCGGCGTCGCCCTCGCCCTGCTGAACCACGTCCAGCCTGACCGCACCGTCATTGATGGCCCCGCCACGAACCTGCACCCGGTCTCCCAGCGGCGCCGTAGCGACGTTGAGCCAGTCGCCGTCGACCTTCTTCATCACCGCTACGTGGTCAAAGGTGCCGGACCCGCCGGAACTTTGCCACAACAACACTACCGCTTCGATTTCACCGTCGCCGTCCAGGTCGCCGTTCAGGACAAAATGTTCCACCAGCCCGACGGCAGGACGCGAAGCACCACCCGGCGCATACGGCTCGCCTTCCCAGCGCCCATCTTCGAGTTGCACACTGGCGCCCTCGATGCCCTGGTAACGGGCATTGGCGAACTCGTTGTAGCTATCAGGATCGTTGCCCGCCAGCAGGGAAGGCGCAGCAAATCCAGCAATGCCTGCCGCAATCAGAAGGTTCAATACATGCCGGGGTTGTCGACTCATCCTGTTTCTCCACACGCTTTTACGTTCAACAGATTTTGACATATTTTCTGGCTGCACAGATGATGTTCACTCAAACTCCCGGGAGTTCTTATGCCATCGATCAAAAACGCGCTGAATCCGCTGGTTCTGATACTCTGTGTCATCAGCCTGTCAGCACATGGCCAGAAGCATTCCGGGCAGAACCCGCTGGCCCGGGTCAATCCCGATATGGAATACCTGCCTTATGTGGAACAGCCTGGCGACCTGGCCATTTCACGAGAGACCTACTTTGACCAGTTGCAGGGTTTCTGGCTGGGCCTGTGCATCGCCAACTGGACCGGCCTGGTGACCGAGATGGACAAGATTGGGGGTGCGGGGCCACACGGAACGTTTTACACACGGGAAGACTGGGGTAAGCCGGATCAGCCCAGCATCTGGGGCCAGGGCATTCCCAGTGATCTGTCCCCCACTATCGACTGGGTGCTGGAAGACGAAGGCGGCACCTGGGGTGCTGATGACGACACGGATATCGAGTACCTGTACCAGCACCTGTTACTGTCGCATCAAACCAGCGTGCTGACCGGTGAGCAGATACGCGACGGCTGGTTGAAACACATCTACTCCGACGAGAACACACCATTCATCAATAAGGAAGGAGAAAAAGAAAACTTCCTGTGGGTATCCAACCAGCGAGCCCATGACCTGATGCGCACGCAAGGCATGGTTCCGCCCGCCACCGGCGACCCGGCCAATAACCCGGACTATGACATGATCGATGCACAGTTGACGACAGAGATCTTTGGGCTGTTCGCACCTGCGCGTCCTGATATCGCCCTGAAAATGGCTTATCTGCCCATTCGCACCGCGGCCAGCCAGAACGCAGCCTGGGTTTCCGAGTTTTATGTCGTCATGCACTCGCTGGCGTCATCTGCAGACCCCAGCCTGCCGATGAAAAACCGGGTTCACTGGATGGCGGACCAGGCGCGTCAGCATCTTCCCGAAGATTCCTATTCCGCGAAAATGTTCGATTACGTCAGGAATCGATATGTTGCAGGAGTAAGCTGGGAACAGTTACGCGACGAGATTTATCAGCGCTACCAGGTGAATCAAATGGACGGCTACGACATAACATCACGTGGCCTGTACTGCAACGGCTGCTTCGCATCGGGCATCAATTTCGCGGCCAGCATCATCAGCCTGCTCTACGGCGAAGGCGATTACCAGGAAACTGTCAAAATTGCGGTATTGGCCGGCTGGGATTCGGACAACCCGGCGGCTACCTGGGGCGGACTACTCGGTTTCATGCACGGCAAACAGGGCATCGAGCGGAGCTTCGGCCGTAAATTCGCGGACCGCTTCAACATTCACCGCACCCGTGGCAACTTCCCCAACGACGGGATCGACACCTTTCCGAACATGGCGCAAAACGGAATTTTCATCATCGACCGCGTGGTCCAGGAACAAATGGGCGGTGGCATCGACCTGGAAAACGACCGCTGGCTGATACCTGGTACCGAAGCCCGTCAGTAAGTAAATTTGCCCCGGCGAATCCGTTCGGCTTCCATCTGTTCCACTTCCCGGGAACCTGAAATCACGATTTCAGGATTCGGCACATAGTCGAGTTCCTGGTTACCCCGCTCGTAAGGCACCGAGTTCAGGATCGTGCGCATCGCATTCAAGCGGGCTTCGTGCTTGTTGTTTGAACGAATGACGGTCCAGGGGGCGTGGTTGGAGTGGGTGCGCTTGAGCATTTCGTACTTCTGGTTGGTGAAATCATCCCAGCGCTCCTGCGCCTGTAAATCCACCTCGCTCAGCTTCCACTGGCGCAGGGCATCATTTTTGCGGCGGTTGAATCGATAGGCCTGCTCGCCTTTGGTCACGCTGAAATAGAGCTTCACCAGGATGGTGCCCTGGCGTACCAGGTCTTTCTCAAAGCCCACCACGCCCTTCATGAATATCTTGTACTCTTCCGGAGTGCAAAATCCGAAAATAGGCTCCACCATCGCGCGGTTGTACCAGCTGCGATCAAACAGCACGACTTCTCCGCCCCTCGGAAACTGTTCGACATAACGCTGGAAAAACCACTGGGTACGCTGGGCATCGCTGGGCTTGCCAAGAGCAACAACGCGGTAGTGCTTCTCGTTCATGTAGCGCGTCACTCGACGAATGGTCCCGCCCTTGCCCGATGCGTCGCGGCCCTCGAACAGGATGATCATCCGGCGCTTGGTCTCTTCCAGGTACTTTTGTAGCAGGATCAATTCGGCCTGGAACGGCTTGAGCGTGGTCTCCTGCTGCGCTTTTTGCAGCGTCGATGCGACTTTCTTACCACCGTATTGTTCGATCAGTGCCTTCAGGTCTTCGTTTTCACTGAGGATATCCTCGGCACTGATAAAAGGTGCCGATTCCGGCTCAACGTCAGGTTCATTGGTTTTCTCAGCTGCAGCTTGTGCAGGCTGGAAGTTTGTTTTGATCACTTTATCAGTCACTTTTATCGTGCCTCTCTTGATTCACTGGGACCGATTGTATCAACAGACCCGGAGGGCCGGCAGAGACCGAGATCAACTTTTCTTGCGGTTAACCAGGTACATCCAGAGCCCCGACATAGCCAGGATCAGGATGAAAGCCGCCATCAGGTCGTTGAACAGCCGGGCGGCCGGGCCCAGAAAACGTGCTGCGTGCAGGTCCAGCAGAAACCGTTCCCAGGTGATGGCCTCTGCAGGGCTGCGCGCAGCCTGCCAATCTTTTTCGTCCAGCTCCAAAACTGCCGCAGGGTCCAGCACCTGCCCTTCAATCAGGTCTGGCGTAGTCTGTACGACCTTTTCTGCGCCACGCAGATAAACCCGGGTACCTTCTTGAAAAGCAGCCTGCAGGCGGGTCAGACCAAACTGGCTGACACTCATCTTCTCGACCAGCTGACCCGCATCGTCCAGCAGGAACAGGTCGCGAGCGCCCAGCAGCAGAACGCCTACCGGTAACTGAAAGCGGGCGAACAGCTGTTCACAATCAATGTGGTCCGCGGTCAGGGGTTCACAAAAATCACTGTTTCCGGTTTCGACGCCATAAACCCCCAGCTGCAGCATACCCGGCAGTGGCCGGCTGTCCAGTTTCCAGTCGTGAGCATGGTTGATCAGCAGTCCACTGAAGGCCAGCAGCACCAGCCAGGCCGAAACAAAGATAGCGAATCGCCGGTGCCAGCGGGCTACCGCTTTTCGGCGCCGGGCCTTGTCAATCGTCATTGGACCGCTCCCGCGTAACCTTGTCCAGCAGAAGGGCCAGCTTCACCTGTCGATTCAATGCATTGACCGACATGGTGGCCCCGGTGATGCCATCGATGTAGCGGTCCAGAGATTGATCCCCTTCCAGTGCCGCGTTCTGGTATTGCCGGGTAAATGCGCTGCGATGCACTTCAGACCCCCTGCTTTCCCTGAAAATCAGGACCCGAACCTGCTCGACCCGTCCCTGGTCCACGATAATGCCGCTGGTGATGGGCTCAGTTTTACCGATCTCATCCAGAACCCAGGCCGTTTTGCCTTCTTTTTCACAATACCTGATGCGTACCCCCGGATAAGGGTGGTCCACCAGTTTTTCGATCCGGGCCTTGGTGTCGCCTTTCAGCCAGAGCACCTGCTTCTGGCAGCCGGCGAGATTTTCCGCCAGGAACTCAACCGGCTGCTGGTAAACCGTTTCCATCGCAAACGCGACCTGGCTGGTCATAAAAACCAGCCAGGCCGCGAGCGACATCACACGAGGAGAGAGTGATATGTTCAGAATTGGTACCCCACGCCGAGATTCCAGCCATCCAGTTCATTTTTACCATCCGGGGCATCCTGGTCCTGGTAGTCCAGCTTGAACACCACGTTGGGGTGCGGCCAGTAGTTGACGCCGAAATCCCACTGGGCATATTCAGTGTCGTCGCTGTTACCCGCCTTGTTGTCCCAGCGATTGTAGCGGGCAAACACGCCCCATTTCTGACTGAACCGCCAGCTCGGTTCTATGTACCAGCCGTTCTGGCGATCCGCACCGATGTCCTCCGGACCTTCGCCAGCCAGCGACCAGCCGGCGTATAAAGCTCGCAGACCAAACGCCTTGTGACGCCAGCTGACATGGCCGGTATAAAGCCAGGCGCTGCCGGCGGTCGGGTCAGTTTCCTGGGTGATGTCACCCTGGTACTGGATGCTGGCTGCCAATTCCAGCCCGGGAACGCCCAGCCAGCGGATGCGGCCGGTGGCCGCTCCGGAGTCGAGTTTCGCTTTCGCCACTTTCTGACGGCCGGCCCGAATGGCGTAATTGTCGTCCGCATCCGTGTACAAGCCTGAGTGAACAGCGGCGTCATACCGCCACGCGTCGGCGAAGCCGCCATGGAATTGCAGGCCGCCCTCCCACCAGGTGGTCGGAATGATGTTCTTCTCGACCGGGTTGCGCTCAACGCCGTAGAACGTGGGCGGTTCATGGGTTTCATTCAAAATCCCGACTGGAATCAGGAATACACCGGCGCGCAGGCTTTGGTTCTGGGCCCAGTCATATTCGACATAGGCCTGCTCAATTTCCACCTCACCGGGCTTGCCGTCACCGGAAAGGGCATGTTCGATTTCCAGCTCACTCATGAAGCGGGTGCGCTCATTGAAATCATGGGCGAAATACAGGACAAAACGATGCAGGTCCAGCTGATTGCTGTCTTCCCCGGTCAACTTGTTCTCCAGGGAGTTCGCATGTAACTCGCCGTAGCCCCCGAAAGAAGAGGTACCGGAACGGTCATAACCGGCAAACTGCTTGTCAGCGGCTGCGTAAGGCGACTGGCCTTCCATGTTGTCCGCCAGTATCTCGGCTTTTTCATTGGCCTCGTTGGCGACTTGCGCGTTAGCTTCCACCTGCTCTTTCAATTCCATGACCACTTCGCGGGTCTGGTCCAGCTGCTTCAGAAGCAAATCGATCTGTTCCTGCTGTGCCTTGATGACAGATTGCAAATCTTCCGTCTGCGGGCCGGCTGCAAGGGTTGCTGTGCTGGCTGTCAGAAGCGCAATCATAAAAAAGGTTCTCATCGTTTTTTCCTGCTTTATTTGTTTTGAACGCAGGAAGTGTAATAAGAACAAATCTTACATGCAAATGATTCTCATTTGCAATTGATATAAGTCATTTTCAGCTGAAAAAAGTCCTGCTTTCGGGCAAAAGAAAACCCCCGGCATTGACCTGCCGGGGGTTTTCTGGTCGCTCGTTTCTCGGCTGTCAGAGCCCTTTGAACACCTCGTCCAGGGTGTCCTTGGCGTCGCCGAACAGCATCCGTGTATTGTCCAGGAAGAACAACGGATTTTGCACGCCGGCATAACCCGTGGCCATGCTGCGCTTGAGCACGATCGACGTGGTTCCCTTCCAGCATTCGAGTACCGGCATGCCACCGATCGGTCCTTCCGGATCGGTCAGGGCCGATGGATTGACGATATCGTTGGCGCCGATGATGATCGACACATCGACATTCGGGAAATCATCGTTGATCTCGTCCATTTCGAACACGATGTCATAAGGCACCTTGGCTTCAGCCAGCAACACGTTCATATGGCCCGGCATGCGGCCGGCAACCGGGTGAATGCCGAAGCGCACGTTAACACCCTTATCGCGCAGCGTCTGGGTGATCTCATGCACAATGTGCTGCGCCTGGGCGACGGCCATGCCGTAACCCGGGATGATCATCACTTCCCTGGCGCTGGTCAGCAAACCGGCCGTTTCTTCCGGATCGATCGGCGCCACCTCGCCCTGGTCTTCGCCACCTGCGGCCGCGGTGCCTTCACTGGTGCCGAATCCGCCTGCAATCACGGCCAGGAATTTGCGGTTCATCGCGCGGCACATGATGTAGCTGAGGATCGCGCCGCTGGAACCGACCAGTGCGCCGGTGACGATCAGCAGGTCGTTGCCCAGCATGAAACCGGTGGCCGATGCGGCCCAGCCGGAATAGCTGTTGAGCATGGAAACCACTACCGGCATATCCGCGCCACCGATAGCCATCACCATGTGGATGCCGAACAGCAGCGAAATCACGGTCATGATGATCAGGGCTTCAATGCCTCCGCCAGCAGCAGAATCGCCGACGAACTGGTATCCGTACCAGATCACTCCGAGCAACAGCGCCAGGTTCAGCCAATGGCGGGCCGGGAGCGTCAGCGGTTTGCCGCCAATACGCCCGGACAGCTTGCCAAAAGCGATCACGGAACCGGAAAAAGTCACTGCGCCGATCAGTATGCCGAGATAGGTCTCGACATCGTGGATCGTCAGTTCCACCCCGATGTAATGCGTCAACCGGTCCGGGTCCATGAAGTTGGCGAAACCCACGGCAACCGCCGCCAGTCCGACCAGGCTATGCAGAATGGCCACCAGTTCGGGCATCTGCGTCATCTGCACGCGGCGGGCAGCGACGATACCTACGGTGCCGCCAACCAACAGCGCCACGATCAGGTAGGGATAAGCCTGGGTGACATCACCGAGAATCGTTGCGATCAGGGCGATCGCCATACCGACGATGCCGTACCAGTTACCGCGGCGGGCCGTTTCCTGGTTGGAAAGGCCGCCAAGCGCAAGAATGAAAAGGATGGTCGCGATGATGTACGAGACCTGGATGATTCCTTCGTTTACCTCAAACATGACGACCTCACTTCCTGAACATTTCAAGCATGCGGCGTGTTACTGCAAACCCGCCGAAGATGTTGACGCTGGTAATCAGCACCGTGCCGATGGCAATCCACTTGATCACCTCGTTTTCGGAACTGATCTGTATCAGCGCACCGATGATGATGATGCTCGATATCGCGTTGGTGACGCTCATCAGGGGCGTGTGCAAGGCTGCCGTGACGTTCCAGATCACCATGTAGCCGACGAAGCATGCCAATACAAATACGGTGAAGTGAGCCATGAATGAAGCCGGTGCAACAGCACCCAGTCCCAGCAACGCCAGGCCGGCGAGGACCATGCCGATAGCAGGACCCATGAAGGAGCGTGGTTTCTGCTCGACGGGCGGCGCCACCGGCTCAGGCGCTTTCTTCGGTGGCGCTGCCGACAACTTGGGCGCCGGTGGCGGCCAGGTGGTTTCGCCGTTGATACAGACAGTGGCGCCACGAAAAACCTCGTCCTCCATGTCGACATTGATCTGACCGTCTTTTTCTGGAGTCAGGTCTGTCAACAGGTGACGCAGGTTGGTGGCATAGAGCTGGCTGGATTGTGCTGCCAGCCGGCTGGGCATGTCGGTGTAGCCGATGATGGTGACACCGCCGTGCTTGATGACCTTCTCGGGCTGGGTCAGTTCGCAGTTACCGCCCTGCTCAGCCGCCAGATCGACGACAACGCTGCCATCCTTCATCGATTCGACCATTTCAGTCGTGATCAGGAGAGGAGCGGGTTTGCCTGGAATCAACGCCGTGGTAATGATGATGTCCACGTCCTTTGCCTGCTCGGCGAACAATTCCATCTCGGCCTTGATGAACTCATCGCTCATCACCTTGGCATATCCGCCTTCACCCGAGCCGTCCTCGTCTTCGAAGTCCAGCATCAGGAATTCGGCGTCCATGCTTTCGATCTGCTCTTTCACTTCAGGCCGTGTATCGAATGAGCGGACGATCGCACCCATGCTCTTGGCAGCGCCAATCGCCGCAAGGCCGGCTACACCCGCACCGATGATCAGTACCTTGGCCGGCGGAACCTTACCGGCGGCGGTAATCTGGCCGGTGAAAAACCGTCCGAAATGCTGGGCGGCTTCGATCACGGCCCGATAGCCCGCAATGTTCGCCATCGAACTTAATGCGTCCACTTTCTGGGCGCGCGATATGCGCGGCACGCTGTCCATGGCCATGGCGGTTACGCCACGCTCGGTGAGCTGCTGAAGAAGCTCCGGATTCTGCGCTGGATACAGGAAACTGATCAGGGTCTGACCGGATTTTAATTTGCCGGTTTCATCCCCTTCTGGGCCACGAACTTTTAAAATGATGTCGGAATCCGACCATATTTCATCGGCGGTTGCAGCAACAGAGCAACCTGCTTCCTGGTACGCGGCATCGGAATAACTCGCCGCGGCTCCCGCATTGGATTCCACCGCTACCTCAAAACCCAGCTTGATTAACTGGGTGGCCACCTCCGGGGTGGTCGCTACGCGCTTTTCACCCGCGTATATCTCCCTCGGTACACCGATCTTCATATGAAATCTCCGAATGATTACCTGATTAGGACTTTGGTTTTATGGGTCAGAAAAAAGTCAACTGTGAGGATACCTGCAAATCAACGCAGGGTGTAGATTTAGGTCAATAAAATGGCAAAAGGCCGGGGTTTTCCCGGCCATTCAGTTGAGCGCGACCGCCGTCCGCCGCAAATGCGGCGGGAGCGGGGAAACGGAACTCTCTAGGTGGGGTCGGAGGTGAGTTCCCAACGATCAGGCGAGCGCCACATGGCGGACAAGGTCAGTTCCCTGATCGCCAGCATTTCCTTGGGAATCCGGTCATACAGTTTCATGAACAGCTCGTCATGCTGCAGGAGCTCCTGGCTCCATTCGTCCTTGTCCACGGTCATGGCCTTGTGGAAATCATCTTTCGAAAATTCCTCGATGCCTTGCCAGTTGATGTCCTTGTAGCGCGGCATCCAGCCTATCGGGCTTTCGACAGCCGCTGCGCGGGTGTGCGCACGATCCACGATCCACTCGAGAATTCGCATGTTTTCGCCAAATCCGGGCCAAACGAAACGGCCTTCATCGTCCCGCCGGAACCAGTTGACGCCAAAAATTCGCGGTGGGTCTTTGATGGTTCGCCCAAAGCTCAGCCAGTGATTGAAATAATCCGCCATGTGGTAACCGGCGAAAGGCAGCATGGCGAACGGATCGCGCCGTACGATACCCCGCTGACCGAACGCCGCGGCGGTAGTTTCTGACCCCATTGTCGCAGCCAGGTAAACGCCATAGGCCCAATTGCAGGCCTGGTAGACCAGCGGGATGGTGTTGGAGCGCCTTCCACCAAAGATAAATGCCTTGATTGGAACACCCTTGGGATCTTCCCAGGCATCGTCGATGACCGGATTCTGCCCTGCAGGAGCGGTGAACCTGGCATTCGGGTGAGCCGCCGGCGTCTCGCTTTCGGGCGTCCAGTCATTGCCGTGCCAGTCGATCGCATGGGCGGGAGGATCGCCATCCATGCCTTCCCACCAGATATCACCTTCATCCGTCAATGCAACGTTGGTAAATATGCAGTTGGCCTTGATGGATTCCATCGCACTGGGGTTGGTCTTGTACGAAGTGCCAGGGGCCACGCCGAAATAACCGGCTTCAGGATTGATGGCATACAGCCTTCCGTCCTCACCCGGCTTGATCCATGCAATATCGTCACCAACGGTGGTTACTTTCCAGCCCTTGTCAGAAAATTCCTTCGGCGGGACGATCATTGCGAAATTGGTCTTACCGCAGGCGCTTGGGAAGGCCGCTGCGATATAGGTTTTCTCGCTGTTGGGTTTCTCTACCCCCATGATCAGCATGTGTTCGGCCAGCCAGCCCTGGTCGCGAGCCATGGTGGAAGCAATGCGCAGCGCGAGGCATTTCTTGCCCAGCAACGCGTTGCCCCCATAGCCGCTGCCGTATGACCAAATCGAACGTTCTTCCGGAAAATGCACGATGTACTTCACATCCGGGTTGCATGGCCAGGCCACGTCTTGCTGTCCGGGTTCCAGCGGCGCGCCCACGGTGTGCATGCATGGCACGAATTCGCCATTTTCTCCCAGCACGTCGTAAACCGCGTTACCCATTCGAGTCATCATTTTCATATTGACGACAACGTACGGGGAGTCAGTGATTTCCACACCAATCTGGGCAATCGGCGATCCCAATGGACCCATGCTGAACGGGATGACGTACATGGTTCTGCCACGCATTGCGCCATCAAAAAGGCCTTTCAGAGTGTCTTTCATATCCCGCGGGTTCATCCAGTTATTGGTCGGGCCCGCGTCGTTTTCGTTGAGACTGCAAATGTAGGTGCGATCCTCAACCCTGGCCACATCACTGGGATCGGAACGGGCCAGGAAGCTGTTCGGGCGAAGCTCCGGATTCAGCCGGATGAATGTACCTGCTGCCTCAAGCTCATTGCACAGCCGCACATACTCTTCTTCAGAACCGTCACACCAGACGACCTGTTCTGGCTTGACCAGGTCTGCCATCTTTGAGACCCATTTCACGAGCTTGGTGTGCTGCACAACTTCAGGAATATTCATTAGTCTGTTTCTTCCGCAGGGATTTAAGGAATGCAAAGTATATACGCCGGGAATTGCAATATGAATGATACGTGTCAAAGAATGAATTTTCTGCAGAAACCGGTGACGAAACCGCCTTAACCGCCCGGCAATTGAATTCCCAATGCCTGCAGCTGTTGTTCGGCCTGTGGCGCCCACCCGCGATTGGCCAGCGGAGATGCCGGGCTCGGGTGCAGAATTCGACCGATGCGAATTGAAGTCCCGGCAAGTGCCAACCGCGCCCGGTCCTCGGCGAACTTCCCTATCGCCACCAGTATCTCGGGTTGTAACAATTCCACCACCTGTTGGAGGGCCCGGTCACAATGATTGAATAAACGGCTTTTTTCCTCTGCCGGCAACTTATCGGGAGTCCGGTTCCTTCCGGTCACTTCCATAAACACGAGAGGGCAGTAGTTGGCCACGAAATGGTCCTGGAAAAACCGCCCGGCAGTACCGTAGCGATCACGGGCCCAACCCCAAAAGCGGCTGCCACTGACCTCCTCTTTCTGGACACCGAAACCAACAATCGGCCTGCTGGGGTGCTCGATATCCGGTTTTCCAACCGGCCCGTCGATATTCAGCCAGTTTCTGACCATGTCGAGGGTCCCAAATGGCACACCGGTTTGCGCCATGCCCCATGGTCCCGGATTCATCCCCAGGAACAGCACTTTTTTTGGGCTCGCACCCGCCTTGTCCAGGTACATCTCTGCCGTGTGAGAAGCATAGTTCAACGGATTGTAGACATGCGTTACCGGTGGCCCGAATTGAAGTTGATCGACACCCCGGGACAGCTCCCTGTAGATCTTTTTCAATGCTTCAGGCGACATCAGTTATTTTCCGCGGGGTAAACCATGAAGTGACCGTCAACATGCGCCACCCGCAGCGAAGTATCGTAAACATCGCTCAGTACTTCCGCAGTCAATACCGCGTCCCTGGGGCCATCCGCCTTGATCTGACCGTTTTTAAGAATAATCACACGCTCAATTTCCGGGGGAATCTCATCCAGGTGGTGCGTGACAATGACAAGACTCCTGCCGCGCCTGGCCAGTTCACGGATGCGCGACAGGTATTCAAACCCGGCCTTCAGGTCCAGGCCGGAAGTGGGTTCGTCAAGCACCAGGGTATCCGGATCATGCACCAGGGCCCTGCCCAGCAGGCAACGGCGTTGCTGCCCGGTTGAAAGCGTTTCGAATTCCCGTTCCCTGAATTCTTTAAGACCCAGCATCTGCATGACCTCCACGGATTTTTGCAACTGCATAGGCTGGATATGTTCCCTGAGTTGATAATGAACGCCAATGCTGGAAAAAAAGCCTGACACGATAACCTCGAGTACGGTTGAGTTCGGCATGAAGTGACTTTGCAGGTCTGGCGATACCAGGCCGATGTGTTCGCGAAGCTCCCAGACATTCCAACGCTCACGACCCAGTATCCGCACCCAGGAGTCGTCGCTGGCGACCGGGTAAAGCTCGCGGTTGATCAGTTTCAGAAGGGTCGTCTTTCCAGCTCCGTTGGGGCCCAGAATCGCGACACGCTCATGCTGCTGCAGGGTCAATGAAAAATCATGAAAAACGCGGGTCGATCCCCGCCAGATGGTGGCATTGTCTATTTCAAGCAGTGGTGGTTCTTTCATTTCAGGTACAGATCCGGAAGCCGGCCATTCAAAGTGCCGTTGATTCTACGTGTTAATGCCCGGCGAGGGGGAATGGAGTGATCTCGCGCTTGTAGCCAGGAAGAATTCATGAGTAAACTTCCCAGGCATCACGACAGGGAACATTCTGAATCCATGAACCAGAGGCCGCAGATTGCAGTAGTCATTCCCTGTTACAAGGTCAGCCATTCCATCGTCGGCGTGGTGGAGGCTGTCATGGAATTTGCGGATTTGGTCCTCTGCGTCGATGATGCCTGTCCCGAGTACAGTGGGCGCCGGGTCCAGGACAGCATCAGTCATTCCAGGCTCCGGGTCCTGTTTAACGAGCAGAACCTGGGCGTGGGCGGCGCCGTCAAGGCCGGATACATGGCAGCCCTGGAAGCAGGATGTTCTGTTGTCATCAAGCTGGACGGCGACGGTCAAATGGACCCCGCCAAGATCCCGCTGCTGGCAAGCCGAATCCTGAAAGGTGAAAGCGATTATTGCAAGGGTAACCGCTTCCATGATCTGGACTACCTGAAAGGCATGCCGGCACTGCGGGTTTTCGGCAACAGCCTGCTGTCCGTTTTTACAAAAGTTTCCAGTGGTTACTGGCAAATCATGGACCCGACCAACGGCTACACGGCGATCGGCCGCAGCGCCCTGTCAGCGATCCCGCTCGACAAGATCAGCGATGGCTATTTTTTTGAAAGCGACATGCTGTTCCGGCTGAACGTGGCCAGGGCCGTTGTTACCGATGTACCGCTGAAGGCGCATTATGGAGATGAATCATCCAATCTGCGTATTGGTAAAGTGGTCGGGCCTTTTGCCTTTGGCAACCTGCGCAATTTCATCAAACGGATTTTTTACAGCTATTTTCTGCGCGACTTCAATCTGGCCAGCCTGGAATTGCTGGCTGGCACCCTGCTGACCCTGTTTGGCGGAATAACCGGCTTGAGGGCCTGGACTCACAGTATTGAGTCCGGCGTTCCGGCCACCGCGGGAACCGTGATGCTGGCGGGGCTACCCATCATCATTGGTTTTCAGTTGTTGCTGTCTTTTCTCAACTACGATATCCAGAACGTACCGCGAACCGCACTGAGCAGCTTCGAGCACCCGACCGGCGAAGCCTGATGCGCCAGCCGCTTTTTTTCCTGGGTGTGGGGGGCTTTCAGTACCTGCTGGATGCCGGTTTGTATACGCTTTTGATCAGTAACGGTATAACCACGGCTCCGGCAAATATCAGTTCCAGGGCGACTGCCGCTGGCCTTGGGTTCCTGCTCAATCGTTACCTGACTTTCAAGCAGCGAAAGGAAACACTCAAGCGGTTTGGCGCAAGCCTGTTCCGGTTCGTCCTGTTCTGGGGGGTGATGACCGTCGCAAGCACGGCAGCCATGTTATGGGCCGAAGTCAGCTGGGGCGACGAGACCAGCCGGCGAATTATTGCCAAACTCCTGGTTGAGGCCGTGCTGGCGGTGATCAGCTATCTGGTTTCAAGGTACTGGGTGTTCCGGAACTGACGGATGAGGCCGGGACAAATGACCGATTTTTGACGTAGACTCGTCCAGACCATCAATAGAGGCCCAGTTCATGACCGATTCCGTTTTTACAGGGTGTATTCCAGCACTGATGACTCCTTGCGATCAAGCGGGAACCCCCGATTTCAATGCCCTCGGAGAAAAGGGACGCGAGCTGATCGATGCAGGCATGCGTGCGGTCGTTTATTGTGGGTCGATGGGCGACTGGCCGCTGTTGTCCGACGAGCAGCGCATGCAGGGCGTGGAAACGCTCGTCGCCGCCGGAGTTCCGGTCGTGGTGGGCACCGGCGCGCAGAACACGGCACGTGCTACCGCCCTGTCCAGCCATGCGAAAAAGGCCGGGGCGGACGGACTGATGGTCATACCGCGGGTCCTTTCCCGCGGAATCTCGATAGCTGCGCAACGCAATCACTTTTCTTCAATCCTGGATGCAGCCGGCGACTTGCCGGCCGTGATATACAACAGCCCCTACTACGGCTTTGAAACCAGGGCCGACCTGTTTTTCGATCTGCAATGCGAGTTTTCCAACCTGGTCGGCTTCAAGGAGTTCGGCGGCGCGGATTCCCTGACTTACGCCGCTGAGCACATCACCAGCGGTCGCCACGATCTTACCTTGATGGTCGGTGTGGATACCCAGGTAGTGCATGGATTTGTGCGCTGTGGTGCCAAGGGCGCGATTACCGGCGTTGGCAACGCCTTGCCGCGGGAAATCCTGCGACTGGTGGAGCTCTCCAACCGCGCTGCTACCGGTGATCAGGAAGCGTACCGCCTGGCCTGTGAACTGGACCAGGCCCTGGCTGTACTCTCCAGCTTCGATGAAGGCCCGGACCTGGTGCTTTATTACAAGCACCTGATGGTGCTGGAAGGCAATCCTGAATACCAGTATCAGCTCTATTCATCCGATGCCCTCAGCCCGCAGCAACGAGCTTTCCTGGAGGCGCACTGGCGCCAGTTTCGTGATTGGTGGTCCAGCTGGACGGGGGTTTCCGACTGAATGAATGACTGCTACCAGGGCATTTCCTTGCCGTCGTAATTGTAAAAATGGCCGTTATCTGAGGCTTTCAGCCCGCTGATTACCCGGAACAGGCCTGCGGCGCTCTGGGCGGGTGTGATGTTGCCCTTGCCGTCATTCATATCGGTTTGTACGTAACCCGGATGCAGCGTGACAAATACCAGGCCCTGGTCGGCATAATCGACCGACAGGGTCTTGGTGAAACTGTTCAGCGCTGACTTACTGGCCCGGTACCCCAGGCAGCAGCCCCAGGTGTTCATTTCCATGCTGCCCATCATGCTGCTGATGTTGGCGACCACCTTTTTTTCACTCGTTTGGACATTGTCGAACAAGGCCTGGATCACACGCAGCGGACCCAGCGTATTGACGTTCAGCACCACATCCATGCGGTTGACATCCAGGTCCGCAAGGCCCCCTTCCTGGCCCTTGATGCCCGCGTTATTGACCAGGAAATCGATCGCCACTCCTGCCAGCCGGGCAGCCATGGCATCCACGCTTGCCTGGTCCGTCACATCGAGTTGCTCCACGCGAGCGCCCAGAGCCTTCAGTTCCACGGCCTTGTCCGGGCTGCGGGCGGTTCCGATCACCTGGTAGCCCGCCCGGCTGAACTCACCCGCCAGGGCCAGCCCAATACCCCGATTGGCGCCGGTAATCAGGACTGTAGCACCCTGTTCGGATAACAAAACACCGCCAGGTGCACAAAGCATAAACAGCAGGAGGGTGACACGAAGAAACAAGTGTGTGGATAGCATTGCTGTACCTCGAGAGACTGGTCTTGTCTGGATTTCAATGAATTGCTTGCGCCCCTGTACCCAGGGTTGCGAAAATCAGGTTCAATTTCATACGAGCGGAGTCACTTATGTCAAATGAAGGATATCACGAACCAGTTGCCGAGCTTTCGGACGAAACCCGGGACATGCACCGCGCCATCATCTCACTGATGGAAGAACTGGAAGCCGTTGACTGGTACAACCAAAGAGTCGATGCCTGCAGTGACCGCGAACTCAAGGCCATCCTCAAGCACAATCGTGACGAAGAGAAGGAGCACGCCGCGATGGTACTGGAATGGATCAGGCGCAAGGATCCGGCTTTCGACAAGGAATTGAAAGACTACCTGTTCACGGCAGACGAAATCGCCCACGATTGAAAGCCGGCCAGGTGTCAGCAACCCGGTAGCCCTGGGGCCAGGGGTCATCGGGGTCCAGCGTATGCTGGTGTGTCCCGGTGATCCAGGCACGACCGCTGATCAGTGGGATGATGGCCTCTTTTTCACCAACCCGGGTGGTCGAGTCGATGCTGCAGTGAAAGCGTGAACCGATGACTGACTCGCCAATGAAGCGTTCGCCGGGTTGCAACTGACCGCTGGCGAACAGCAAGGCCATCCGTGCCGAACAGCCGGTACCAGTAGGAGACCGGTCCAGTTTTCCAGGCTCAATGGCGACGGCGTTGCGGCCAAGCCAGTCGCCACCCTCCCGCACCAGCGGCGCAGCCACCTGGCAAAATGAAATATGCTGCCATTCAGGGTTCAGCGGATGGTTAAAGCCAAGCTGTTCGTTGGCCGCATGGGTAATACGAATACCGCAAGCTGCAATTTCGCGGGCCTCGTCAGGGCTGATTGCGAATCCCAACTGGCCGGAGTCGACAATGACAAAACTGTCTCCGCCATAAGCCGTGCTGACCTTCAGTGTCCCCAAGCCTTCTACTTCCAGATTGGCCTCCAGACGGTCGACAAAAGCGGGCACATTGCGCACGGTTACCCGTTTGACCTTGCCGTTTTCGCAATCCGCCTTAACCTGAATCAACCCCCCGGGCGGCTCGAGCGTTAACTCTGTCACCGGTTCCTGCATGGGGATAATTCCGGTTTCCAACAACACGGTTGCAACACAGATGCTATTGGAACCGGACATGGGCGGGGTGTGCTCCGGCTCCATGATGATGAACCCCATCTGCGCGTCAGGATGCCTGGGTGGAACCAGCAGGTTTACATGTCGAAAAACACCCCCGCGCGGCTCGTTCAGGACAAAGTTACGCAACTGCTGGTCCTGCTCAATCCAGCGGGATTGCTCCCAAACGGTCTCACCCGGTGGCGCAGCGACGCCGCCCACGATGACGTCTCCGACTTCTCCTTCAGCGTGACAGCTGACGACGTGAACGATCTGGCTGGTGCGCATGGTACTGCTCCTAATCAGGCATCGGCTGTCTGACCCAGAAGTTCTTCACCTCGTCATCCAGGCCGGTCATATCCCAGCGAATCAATGACAGCGGGAGCAAGCCGGCCGCCATCAGGTCGTCGTGAAAAGCTTTCAGGTTGAACGAGTCGCCGAGTTGCCGTTTACGATCGGCCAGCAGGCGCTCCATTTGCAACGCACCAATCGTGTAGCCAATTCCGTAGCCGGGAGGCCGGCGCAGGTAAATTTCAGCATCGACCCGGGCCACGTTGCGGTCGAGATAGGGCACCCTGGGCAGCCAGTAGTCAACCACCTGTTCGACGTTCATCTGCCGGGTCTGCAACCAGACATCGGCCGGCACCCGCGCAGCCCGAAAAATGCCGAAGATCTGGATCAGCTCACGAACCCTCGGCAAGTCTTCGAACAACCCGGCCTGCAACATGGCCTCCTCGAGGTAAGTGGCCCAGCCTTCCACCCTCGCGCCGCTGTCAATCTTGCTGCGGATCGGGTGCTCATTTCGAGAGGCGAGCACCAGGTCAAACCGGTGGCCCGGAATGACGGCGTGCAAGTGATCCGGCGAAGGGTCTCTGAACTGTACTTCCTCCCAGAAATTACGGCCGCCAGCGCGCACGATCCATGGCGCATTGGTGCCCAGTTCACCGATGTCAGAGGGCACGGTGATGATTTCCTGCTCCTGCAAAAACTTCCGGATACGTTGATCCGTTGCAGCAATACGCTGCTGGTAGTCCTGCGCGCTGGTGGCGGGCTGCAATTCAGGAAGCGACCGGTTGCGGTTTCTTTCCAGCGCGAAGTCAGCCCACAAACGGTCCAGTTCACGCTTGCCCAGCAAAACCAGTTCGGCGGACGACCACGGCATCAGCTTGACATGCCTGAGGTACCAGTCGAAAGCGGCCTCGCCGACGCCGGCTGAAGCGGTCCAGCCCGGACGCTCCGCTTCGAGCCACGCTTCAAAATCCAGCACGGCCTCGCGGGCGGCATGGATAGCGGGGGCCAGTTCCGGCTGCACCTGAGTGCGTTCGAGCAGGTCGTCATACCAGCCGACCACGCCGGCAGGCGGTATCTCGCGATAGGGATGGCCATGACCGACACCGTCGGGATGGCGCAAATTGTAGATGGCGAGATCTGCATAATCGGCTGCCACGTCATCCAGGTTTTCCCGGGCAGCATCGACCAGTTCGGGGATTGCCGTGAGTTTTGCCTGGAGCGCTTCCAATGCCTCGCCCTGCACAGGTAATTCCGTAAAAGTAACCTGTAACATCCGGTCTACATAGAAACCGGGGTCCCGCGCCCAGGGACGGCTGCGTTTCAGAGTGAAATCATACTGGTCCAACCGTGAACGAACGGCCAGGTAGTCCACCTGCCGGGGCCGGTCCCAGGAGACCACGTTCATATCGGCTATCCGTGCCTGCAATCCGGCCATTTGCTCGAGCCTGTCCGAGATCGCAGATGGACTGAAATCCTGCCGTGATTCCTGATCATCGCGCAACACCCTGAATTCATCGAATAACACGACCAGGTCCTGGTAACTTCCCCTGCCCGCGGGAATGCCATCCGCTGGTGATTGCGCTGTCAATTCACCTGCTAACAATAAGCAGCATAATGCCAGTAGTTCAACCGGCCGTTTCAGATTTTTCAGAAAATTCACAGTGCGGGCCTCTTTTTCCAGCGACATCAAACTCAGTCTCAAATTCTACCTGAAGCTCATTGGTAAATTCAGATCGAATTGAAACAGTCAAAGACTCGATATTTTCGATGTATCATTCAATCCATGAGACACCTGAACTATAACCATTTGCTGTATTTCCACACGGTTGCCCGCGAGGGTAGCATCGCCAGGGCTTCGGAACGGCTTCACCTCACCCCGCAAACCATCAGCGGCCAGTTGAAATTGCTGGAAGAGTCGGTTGGCAAACCGCTGTTCGACCGGGTCGGTCGCGGACTGATGCTGACCGAAACGGGACAGGCCGTCAGCAAGTATGCCGACGCGATCTTCTCACTGGGCGCGGAACTATCACAGTGGGTGAACAGCCAGGAGGCTGCACCTCATGGCACACTGAATGTAGGCATCGTCAATTCCATTCCCAAGTTGATCGCACACGAAGTCCTGCATACCGCTCTGGAGGTCGAACCTCCGGTGAGAATGGTGTGCAAGGAAGATTCTCTCCAGGTGCTGCTGGGAGACCTTGCCGTGCATCAGCTGGACCTGATCCTGTCCGACCGGCAGATCCCGATTGGATTCAACGTCAAGGCTTTCAACCACTCTCTTGGCGAAAGCGCCATTTCCTTCTACGGCTCTGACCCGCTGGCAGCACAGTTTGCCGGCGGGTTTCCGCAGTCACTGGATGGCGCGCCGGTTTTGTTACCGATGACCGGCAGCGCCTTGCGCCGCTGCCTGGACAGTTGGTTTGACCAGATCGGCGTCAGGCCCAATATCGTCGCCGAGTTTGATGACAGCGCCTTGCTCAAGGCATTCGGAGAATCCGGTGCGGGTATATTCCCCGCGCCCAGCGCCATTGAACAGCAACTTCGGCATACCTACCACGTTGTCAGGCTGGGCTCAGCCGCTTCGATCAAGGAAAACTATTACGCCATCTCGCCCGAACGGGTGCTTACGCAACCCGCCATTTTGCAGATCAGCCGTGCGGCTCGCGACCGGCTTGCCCGGTTGGCCGGGGCAGAACAATCAGCGGAATGATTTTTGCTGGAAATTTACGAATATTAGAATCGAAAAGATAGATTGGTCGAACATTTAATCATGCCTGGAATGCAAGTCAGTGGTACTCGCTGATCTATCATGACGCCCGGCCGCTGAAACGATTACACTATGAGCGTTGATGTCAAAACCTTTCTTACTGTTGCTAACGCTGTTTTTATTCGCAGCACTGAATGCCTGCGGCCCGCAGCAACCACA
>Ga0316187_10000437_pt1 | contig 32408 bp, 36 predicted proteins | sample CroRivburrow1_MG_FD_204927 | JGI IMG/M metagenome (GOLD analysis project Ga0316187, IMG submission 204927) | Coastal sediment microbial communities from Maine, United States - Cross River worm burrow 1 | ecosystem: Environmental > Aquatic > Marine > Coastal > Sediment | place: USA: Maine... | reverse complement strand
CGATTGCATAAGTGAGTTCATCGATCGAGCACGAGTCATTCCAGAAATCGGTCTTGGTTGTACTGACCGTCTGATGTAGCGGGCTGCGGAACTCAGTTTGCGGCATTCTCATCCCTCCCGATTTCGGGTCAGTTTAGCTCGCGAATACAGCCCAACCAGACTAGCTTGGAACGTTCCAATCCAGTATGCTGGAAACGAGCTTTCGGAACCAGATCACTGAAAGGGAACGCTCATGAGCCCCATTGATGCCCCCAAATTCGAAGACAATGCAGTCGGAAGATTGATGCAGGAGATCTGGGAAGCGCCGGACTCCGAGATCGATCGGATTCTCGCTGAGGAGTACGAGATCCCATCCCCCGGCGAGATGGAAACCCCCGGTACCTACCTCCAAAACACCCATCCGCGGGAGCTCGCCGAGAAGCGCGCAAAGAACGACATCGTGATGATTCCTCTGGGATCGACCGAACTCCACGGGCCCCATTCGGTGAGCGCCCAGGACACGCTCCAGGTGACCCGCCTGGTGGAGGGGGTCCGCCGAGCCACCGCGAAGCAGGGCAAAGAGGTCACTCTGGCGATGTCACCCTGGATGTACGGCAACCACCCGAAACACCACGTCGGCCTGATCGGCACCATCCCGATCAGCCAGAGCGTTCTGGAGAAGTTGCTCGTCGACGTGATGTTCGGGCTGTGGTCGCAGGGTTACCGCAAGATGATCTTCGTCAACAACCATGCCCAGCACTGGGTGATCTCCGGTGCCATCGACATATTTGCGTTGCGCTACCCGGAGTTGCCGTTCTTCGCCATGGCCTTCGATTGGTGCGCTGCGATGAACGAGTTCTACCGCACCAAGGACCGGGGAGGACCGTTCGAGTACGACTTCGTCCATGCCGACGAGTCGGAAACATCGCTGGCGTTGCTGCTCGCCCCCGAGACGGTGGACATGAGCCGGGCGGTCGACACCGAGGGCCGCAGCTACCTGCCTGAGGGGCACTTCAACAAGTCGGCCAATCAACTCAACCGCCCCAACCTGTGGTGGAGCGTTCGCAACAACACGCCGCTGGAAATGGTCGCCACCCCGGTCGGTGTTGTGGGTAAATCCACTCTGGCCTCGGCGAACAAGGCCAAGCGGGCGGTCGCTGTCGCGCTGCGGTATCAAAGCCTGCTCATCGACGACATCCTCGAGGCGTTCCCTCCGGGAGTGACTCCCCCGATCGAAGACGTGACCCTGTTCAAGAACAGTGAGATCGAGGGCTACCTGAAGGACCCAGACGATCCCGGCTACACGAACCCCTACCGGCTCTGGCGCCCCTGGAGCTGAGGCCGATCGGCTCCCCTCCGGGAGCTTGTGAGTTTGGCGGAGCCAAACTCGGGGCGAGATCGGTGACGCGGCGGTCGGCGAATCGAGCAAACTTCGACGCGCATCGACAGATCCCGTAGTCTCGGGGTATGCCAAACGTAAACGTGGACGGTTGCCAGATTCACTATGAGGTCGCCGGCGAGGGGGAGCCGCTGCTCATGCTCTCCGGTCTCGGGGGGGCCGGTCGAGCCTGGGGGCAGCTCACCGACATGTTGGCTGAGCACTACCTCACGATCGTTCCGGATCACCGGGGCACCGGAGCCTCGGATGTGCCGGCCGCCGGATATACGATTGAGCAACACGCGGCCGACATGGCAGCGGTGCTGTCAGCTGTCGACTGCGGCCCGGCCCACGTCCTGGGATCTTCGACCGGAGGCGCGATCGCTCAGCAAATGGCGCTCGACCATCGCTCCGTGACGCGCTCAATCCTGCTGGCGGACTCCTGGGCGAAGCCCGACGACTTCTTCCGCCACCAGTTCGCCGCCCGCAAACGGATCCTGCTCGAAGCCGGCCCCGAACTCTACGCGGCGACTTCGGCGCTTGTTCTCTTTTCGCCGCAGTTCTTTCGGGATCACTACGACCAGGTGGCGGCCTGGGTGGCGGCCTCTGGTGGCGGGCCCCGCGATCCCCAGGTCATGGCCAAACGAATCGACATGATCGTCGAGTTCGACGAGAGCCGGCGCCTCGGCGCCATCGATGTGCCTGCCCTGGTCCTGGTTGGTGACGGTGACGCCTGCACGCCCCCGTACTTCTCGGAGGAACTTGCCCGGCTCATCCCCAACGCCCGGTACGAGGTTCTTGCCGGCGGGCATCTCATCTACAAGGAAGCCCCGGAGGCGGTCTTCGCGGCAGTACACGAGTTCATTTCGGGGTCCTGAGGGAACTCTGCCACCCATTCGAGGTAGGAAGCGGGCCACGGTCGGCGCGGGCGCTCACTGGAGCGTGCGCATGAAGACCTGCATTCCGTAGTGGATGGCGATCATGCCTCCGAGCTCCATGATCTGAGCTTCGGTGAAGTGTTCCTTACCCTCTTCGTAGAAGCTGTGGTCGACTTCTTCAGGCCGGCGATACATGAGATACGCGTATCGCAGCGCCCATTCCTCAGCCGGCGTGAACCGCGGGTCATCTGAGACAACCCCGGAGCCGGCGTCGATACGTTCTTCGGTGAGGCCCGCGGCCACGGCCCGGCGCGAACGGAGGCCGGAGAAGTACGGGTCCTGTGCCGTTCTCGCCAGCTGGATCCTGACGATCTCCTTCAGCGATGGATCGACCCCACCTTCGCCACTGGCTCGATCCATCGCTCCCCATAGCGCCTCAGCGTATCCAGGGGCATGGGCGAGGATGCGCGGGAAGATCGCCTCGGGATCGCCCAGGTCGGCAAACGAATCGAGCACCGGAGCAAGACCTCTGCGCTCGGCCTCTTCACGATCGACCGGATCGATGATCGCCATGACCTCCCCTAACCCGTCTTCTCGTCCGCCGCGGCGGCGTCGTCTACAACTGAGGCGCTGCGATGCGACCCGGGACGGTCCCCGTAGATGCGCCGCGACTCCTCTTGGCTCACCAGCCTGCCGTCCGGCGTGAACATCGGGTAAAAGTCGAGCGTGCGAAAGAACGTGTGGTAGCCGACGTTGAAGCCGATGAAGGCGCCGAGTTCCACGATCTCGGCGTCGCTGTAATGCACACGAAGCCGATCGTAGAAGGCAGCATCGATCGCTTCGGGAGCGAACTGCATGAGCTCGCTGTATTCGAGGGCGATCTTCTCCGCCTCCGAGAAGTTGGGGCTGGTGCGGAACTCTTCGACTCCTTCGTCGATGCGCTCCTCAGTGAGGCCATTCCGCTTCGCCGAAGCGGATCGAACATTGCCTCAGTAGTTGCACTCGGCAGCTCGCGACAGCTGGACCCGAATGATTTCCTTGAGGCTGTGATCGATCGAACCGGTGTTGAAGACGGTCCCCCACGCCACGTACAACGCGGCGGACAACTTCGGGTTGTGACCCTGGATCGCATGGAAGGCCGGGTCGGGAGCCCGATGTTTGAGGCACTTCCTGACGAACGGAGCCAGCTCCGATTCCATCAGATCGTCTATTTCGAGCATTGAGATGTTCGGCAAGGCACCTCCCGTGTCCCGGGGACTCTATCTCGCTGCAACGGCCGGCGTCGGAGGCTAGATCGCAACGATGGGGCGGATCGCCTCGCGCGACTCCAGGGCGGCGAGAGCCTCTCCGACGCTCTCCATGGGATAGATGTGATTCATCAGCGGTGAGATGTCGACTGCTCCGGTCTCCAGCAGTTGGATCATGGCGGGGTATGCATTCGGGCTCGAGCGCACTCCCAACAGGTCGATTTCATCGAGCGTGAGTTTGTCAGGACTGATCGGAATCGTGCTGCCACCGGTCAATCCCAACAGGGCGACTTTGCCGCCGCGCTTCGTCGACGCGAGGGCCTGGGGAACAACGCTGGGGTTCCCGGCACACTCAAACACATAGTCGACCCCGAGGCCCCCGGTGAGGTCGCGGATGGCTTCGACCGGGTCCTGCGCCTCGTAGTCGACGACCTCGTCCGCCCCCATTTCCTCGGCGATCCCAAGCCGCGGGCCGCGGCCGACGATGATCACTTTGGCGGCGCCGAGCGCCTTCGCATTGGCAATCGACATGAGGCCCAAGAGGCCCGGCCCGAAGACCGCGGCTGTGGTGCCTGGGGCGAGGCCGACACGTCGCATCGCATGCACGGTGAGCGACCCCTGGTTGACGAGGGCCCCGGCGAGGGGTCCTATCGAATCGGAGATCTTGTGAAACATCACCGCCGGCCGGGCGGCGTACTCGGCGAGCGCTCCGGGGGCGGTGTGCCCGTATAGCTTGAACTCACCCCGGGCCGAGGAGATGCACAGGTTGTAGCGACCGGTGCGGCAATTGCTGCACTCCCGGCATCCGATGTGGTTCTCGGCCGCCACCTGGTCGCCCACCTGGAGGTCGGTACGGGTCACGCCCGGCCCAATCTCGGCAACCGTCCCCGTCCATTCGTGGCCCATGACGAACGGCAGCGATGGAGGCCAGCCGCGCTCCTGGAACTTGCCCTGCACCATCTTGAGGTCGGTGCCGCACAGGCCGCATGCCGTCACCTTCACGAGGATCTCGCCTGGTCCCGGAACGGGCTGCTCCACCTCCGCGACGCGCAGCTCGTTCCAATCCGCCAGGACCACAGCTTTCATGCTCATCAGCTCATCTCCCCAATGATCGCCACCCGCTTCTCCAACGCCGCCACGACGTCCTCGAACGAAGCCACCACGTGGTCGGCGACCTCATCCATGATCTGACGTGCCCTCTCCGGACTCACAGATCCGGGCGTCCCGTACCAGCCGGTGGCGGCTACCTCCCTGAAATCACGCATGATCGGGAAGACGTCCCGGCGCCGGAACAGGGCATGGCCGTCGGTGCCGATCTCGACGGGGTCTCCATCGAGCATCCGATCAAGATCGACGAGCCCTTCGTCGTGGGCGAGCACCGCGGCCGTCTCCATCGATCCGGCGTGGGTGAACTCCATCTCGTCGGGAAACAGCCCGTTGGTGATTATGTGCGTCTCGGCAATGACGACACGCACCGGGAAGGACCGTTGGATCTCGTCGGCCGCCAGGCGCACGGTCGGCGTGTTGCCCTCGTGCCAATTGACAACAAGCAGCTTCGTGGCGCCGGCCGCAGATAGCCCACCCGCGACGTCAACCATCAGGTCGATCATCGTCTGAGGCCGAACGGTGAGGGTTCCCGGCCACGGCAAGTGATAGGGCGCCACCCCGACTGCCGTCAACGGAAAGACCGGCGCCTGGATCCTGTCCGCCACCCGGAGGCCAATGGTCAGAGCTGCATAGTGATCGGTACCGAGCGGCAAGTGCCCGCCGTGCTGCTCGACACTTCCGGTGACGATGATGGCAGTGCCTCGCGCCAGCGCGGCAGCCGCGTCGGGTTGGGTCATGTTCGGCAGTAGCAAGGGATGGTCACCCGCCATGGCTCTTCCTCCGGTCAGTAGTCGGCCTGTTCGTTTTGTTCGAGAGCGCGTCGATGAGCGTCGATCGGTGTCTCCCACACCGACGTTACGACCTCCATCAGGGTGGGGCCGTCGATGCCGCCTCGGAGAAAGCCGGCAAGAGCCTCGGGATCTTCGACGCGCACCGCACGGAAGCCATACGCCGCCGCCACGTCCGCGAATCGAGTGGCGGGCAGGTCGGGCTCTTCCCACCCCCTCCCGAACGCAACCCGGCGGTACCAGCGGATCCAGCCATACGACGAGTTGTTGAGAACAACGAGCAGCAGGGGAACGCCGTAGCGAGCAAGCGTGGCGAGCTCACCGATCGCGTAGGGGGCGGCTCCGTCGCCCATGACCGCCACAACACGTGGCGCTCCCGCTTCGATGGCACCGATCGCAGCCGGTATCGCCCACCCGAGACCGGCAAGACCGCGGGGAAGGAGTGTCCTCGGGCCCTGATCTCCCGACTCGACGAAGGCGCCGACCCAGCCGCTCGACAGGCTGGCGTCGGCGATGACGACGTCGTCGGGCGTGATCACCTTGTTGAGCTCGCCCATCACCCGCTGCGGGTCTACGGGCACGGCCCCCGACGACCACAAGTCGCCACGATCGCGGACCCAGGACGCCTTGATCTCGGCGATCCGAGCCCGCCATCCTTGCCGATCGACATGGCCCAGGTCGAGGGCGGCGAGGGTGGATAGCGCATCGGCGCAGGCGAACACATCGACCGGCTGGTCACGTCCGAGCTCGACCGGATCGATGTCGATCTGAGCGACACGTTGGCCGGCAAGGGGCAGCGTCCAACCCGAAGTTGCGCCGCTTCCCCACTTCGTCCCGGCGAGGATGAGTGCATCAGCCTCTGCCGCCGCGACCGTGGCGGCCGGATTGCCGAGGGAGCCAAGGACACCAAGCACCAACTCGGCGCGCTCGTCGGCGGCGCCTTTGCCCGATAGCGTCGTGGTCACCGCCACGCCGGCGGCTACCAGACGATCCACCTGGGCACCGATCCCGGCGCGGTTGGCACCGCCGCCGATGACGAGGAGGGGTCGCTGCGCTCCCGCGATAAGCGCCGAGATAGCTGCGGCGCTATCGGAGTCCGGAGGCACCGGTATCGACGGGAACCGCCCGAACCGGGCGGCGTGGGAATCCTCGGCCTGGGACTCGTCGGGTGGAGGTCCGTCGAGCACATCTTGGGGAATGATTACCGCAACCGGCCCCGGACGGCCGCTCGTTGCCTCCCGAAACGCTCGCCGAACCACCGGACCAAGGTCTTCGGGACGCCCTACCACGCCGACCCACTTGGTGACCGGGCGCAACAGAGCTTCTTGCTCGAGCGCCTGGGAAGTGGCACCTCGATAGTGGCGGCTCGCCGTCGCCCTGGGCAGGTCGCTCACAATTGCCAGGACCGGGACCGACGAATTGAAAGCTTCTCCCAGGCCCGACGGGAGCTTGACCGCACCGGGCCCAACTGTGGCGTCACACACCCCGACCCGTCCCGTCAGCCGGGCATAGGCATCTGCGGCGTATGCCGCGCTGCGTTCGTCGAGGACATCAACATGTTCGATTCGATCGTCCTGAGCGATACCGTCGTATAACGCGTTGGTCTGCCCTCCGGGGAGCCCGAAGACGAGACTCACATCATGGGCGCAGAGGAGATCAACAAGCGTTCGCCCGGCATGTTCTAGACCGATCGGCAAGTGCCCACCTCGAGAGACGACCGCCCGCCAGCCTACCGGCCGCCCAACGAACCTGCGCTCTAGGGGGCGGTGTCGGTTTCGCGCCGTGGATACTGATCAACGATCTCTCGGAGCACCATGGCATGGACACCCTTGGTGGCGTTGACGACCTGAGTGACATGAAGGTCACAGGCGAGGCTGCACAGGAGGTAGGCGTCTGCGGCGGACAGGTCGGCGCGGGTGCCGAGCCAGTCGATCATGTCGCGTAGCGCGTGCTCGGCAGCCAGGTTGAGATCCGGATCGAAGCCGTGCGTGATGTAATGGGTCGGGGTAACGGCACGCGGCGTACTCAGCGGTTGTTGCTTCACCAAGCGGAGCTCGAACGTACCGGTCATACAGGTCTCGAGGGCCGTCAGGTCGACCTCCCCGTCGCCCTGAGCGGCGTGGCCGTCGCCGACCGAGAACAGGGCCCCGGCAGTGTGCACCGGTAGCGACACAACACTGCCGACTCCGAGCTCCTTGTTGTCCATATTGCCGCCGAAGAAGTCCGGAGGCTTCGAGCTCACCCTTCCCATCGCCGGCGGAGGCGCAGTTGCCAGGACGCCAAAGAACGGCTGTAAAGGGATCACGCCACCCCACGGCAGCATGGCCCTCATCTTCTCGCGGTCGATCTCCAGGTGCCGCGTCCAGGGATCTGCAACGTCGGATAGCGCCGCGAGCGCCGGCTTGTGGGTATTCCAACCCCAGTCGACATCAAGGTGAATGTCGAGTATCTCGATATCGAGGCGGTCACCCGGCTCTGCGCCATCCACGGCAACCGGGCCGGTGAGGATGTGCGGACCGAGCTCGGGTTGGAGCGTCGAGTGAATCTGCTGCAGCTCCGCTGGAACGACGAGCGGCGGATCGGGCATGTACTCCGGTGCTCCCGATACGGTTTGGATAGTGATCGTGTCGCCGGACTCGACGACAACCAATGGCGCCAGCGCCGCATCGAAGTAGCCCCAGTGAACGGTCTCGACGCTTGCCGACAGCTCGTGGTGGTTGGCCATGATTGGCAGCGTAGCTGGGGCGGCCGGAGCGTCCATCTCGCCGGGGACTACCGGCGGCCGCTACGTTGACAGACATAGAGCGTTGGGAGAACACCTTGAAGAACGGGGTCTTGCTTCTGATCATCCTCGTCGTGTCGTCGGCGGTGGCGTGCTCGCCCGCCGAGCCCGTTGCCGACACAACGCCCGAACCGTCCGTAACGGATCCGGGTCCCACCACAACGCACGTCGCTTCAACCAGCACCGTCGTCCCGGCTCCTACCAGGCCGTCACCGATGATGGAAGGCGAGAACGGCCACTTCGTAGAGGAGCTGTTCACCGTCGGCGGGTCGATCGATGGATATCAGCCGATCGGCAAGCTCGACGGCATCGGTGCCTACGAGCTGGATTCGAATACCGTGCGGTTGCTGGTGAATCACGAGGTCGGTGCCGGCAGCGGATACACATACGCGCTCGCCAACGGCACCCAGCTCACGGGTGCCCGCATCAGCTACTTCGACGTGGACAAGACGACAAGGGCGATCCTGGACGCCGGACAAGCCTACGACGTGGCATATGACCGCTCAGGATCGATCGTCACCAATGCTGCCCAGATCAGTGAGACGGAGCACCCGACCCACGGTTTCTCGTATTTCTGCTCTGCCCAGCTCGTCGACCCCGGCGGAGGTTTTGGCTTCGTCGACCAGATCCTCTTCACCAACGAGGAAGCGGGGACAAAGGATCACCCACACGGCGGCACCATCTGGGCACTCGACGTCCAGAATGGTGCACTTTGGGGACTCCCTGCGCTCGGCCGCGGTGCCTGGGAGAATGTGACGCCGCTCGATACCGGCGAGGCCGGCACGATCGCTCTTCTAATGGCCGACGACACCAACCAAGCACCCCTGTACCTGTGGATTGGCTCGCTCCACAGCGAAGCCGGTTCGGACAGGTTCGCGTATCGCAACGGCCTCGAGGACGGCACCCTCCATGTCTGGGTGGCCGGCGATCCTGCCACCGGGGCGCTCACCGACTTCACAGGCACGGGAACTTCCCAACCAGGTGTCTTCGTGCCCATCGCTTCAAGGGACGTCACAGGAGCCGGCGCATCCGGCTACGACGATGCCGGCTACAAGGACGCCGATACGCTTCGAAACGAAGCCATTGACGAGCTCGGAGCCTTCGGATTCGCTCGCCCCGAAGACGTTGCCACCAACCCACGTGACGGCACGATCGTCGCTTTCGCCGCGACGGGCGCAGAAGCCGGCACAGCAGACTGGGGGGCCGTCTACCTCGTCGATGTCGACTTCTCTGCTTCCAGCGGCCCGACCGCCGACATCTCGATCCTCCACGACAGCAATGATTGGGGCGATGAGGGCATCCGCAACCCCGACAACGTGGATTGGGCAGCCAACGGGTACATCTACGTCCAGGAGGATGGATTCCATCCCGAGTTCGGTTCGGTCGGCGGACGCGATGCATCAATCATGCAGCTCGACCCTCAGGGCGGCGCCTTCGTTGTGGTCGCCGAAATGAAGCGGAGCGGCAGATTCGCCCATCTGCTCGGGCAGTGGGAATCATCCGGGATACTCGACGTCACCGGGTTGTTTGGCGGGGCCGAGAACGAGCTCCTCCTCGTGGCAACCGTCCAACCGCATGGTCTCAATACGAGAAGCTTCCGTGCCGATCAGATGGTGAGGCGCATCGAGGAGGGCCAGCTCGTCGCGGGAGGCCAGCTGATCTGGGTGGGCCGCGACTAACAGAGCTCGCCGCCGCAGCCCGACCCGCTCGCCGTTCTAGGCGTGGGAGGAGTCCAGCTGTTGCTGCGCCCGCCTCGCCGCTTCCTTCTCGACGAACTCGGCGAATCAAAGGGTCGTGACAATCATGATTGCGGTCGCGAAGGCCGCTCCTAGCACGCCGAGGGGAATCAACCAGGCAATCCGTAGCCGGTTTCGTCGACTTCGTATTGCCAATGTGAGAACGCCCGCCGAGACGGCCAGATAGGAGATCATGATCGCGATACCAACTGTCTTGTTGATTTCGCTGAGAGCCCACGACCCACCAATGGAGTACACGCCTATCAGGTACAGGCCCAATCCGAAACCTGCGACAGCCGTTATCCAAGATCGGAAAGCGATCTCGCTGAGTCGATTGGGGCGGGCACCAAAGGAGGCGCTCTCCCCAGTCCTCAACGCGGGCGAACCGCGAACGCTCCGGATCGCAACCAGGAGGGTGAAACCCGCGGTGACGAGGGAGATGACGAGTAAGCCGAACGGGCCGAATGCCATTGAAGAGGATCGATCCGGTAGATACCCGCTCACGAGCTCGAAGAAGCGGTCCTCGTAGTCGGACAACGCGATCCCCATGTGATCCTCGAAAGCCGTATCGAACGCTGATCCGGCCGCCATGTCGGTGAACAAGCCGGTAGCGTCGTAGGGTGTTCTCCCGAGCCCGCGCTCGTCGAAGAGGTATTCGACGGCTAATTGACGCATCGGATAGTGGTACTCCGTGTATGCATCCACGCCGCCCGTAACCCGTTCGTCCGACTGGTAGGAAACCGGATTGAGCCGTCCGTATTTCGACGTCAAATAGTCGAGGTGATCCATTCCCCGGATCGAACCCCCGGTCGTCCCAGCACTCAGATCTTCGGCAAAACCTTCAAAGAACCAGACGTGCACCCAAGGCGGCTCGGGCAGCCCGCCGCCATGGAGGAGAGACAGCGTCATTACGTGGATCAACTCGTGTTTGAGGGTGGAGTCGTATTGACCCCGCTCCGTTCGGCCCAAGCCGAACATCGTCCTGCGATCGGGCGAGGCAATCACCAACCCGCCGTGGTAGGCCTTGCCGGCCCAATCCGGCGATTGGTCCTCGAAGGCGTATATGTCAACCTTCGTCTGGCCGGGCGGGAGTGCGAGCGGTTCGTTGTGAATGCCCATTTCGGCAACAATCTCAGTCCACAATCGTTCGGCTCGATCGGCCAGGTCCATCCGAGATTCCACACTCGCGGCATCGCTGTAGACAATGAAGCGCTCGCTCTCATACGGACGGCCATCGTGAGGCCACTGGACCCGCACGTACCAGGAACCGCCATCAACCAGCCCTTCTGACTGCGACGAATCGCCGCCCGAGGGTGATCCCGCGCACGCCGCGAGCAACATGACCAGCACTGCCGGCCAGAGCCGGCGTAGATGGCGTCGCCGGAGCATCCCGCATCTGGTTCGTCGCGTTCTCGAGTCGCTGTACAGCATGGCTGCTCCGTGGTCGAAATCTATGTTCAATTCAGTTGAACATACTCCACTCACCACTCATAGTCAACCAGTTTGAATATGATGCGAAGTCACTATTGGGAACGAGGGCAAGACGTTCGACCGGCGAGCGGGAACAGCTGCCGGGCTGTCTCAGGAATCAGTACCAAGATCCATTGGAGCGAAAACGAAGCTGAGGGCATAGAGGCTTCCGTCCTCGGCGCCGGTCTGCGCTTCGAGTTCGGCACACAGGTTCGCCAGCCGCACGGAGAACTCCTCGGCATAGTCATCGGTAACCCGTACCAGCAGTCGTACCACATCACCGGTTGTCGCTTCGCCACGAAACTTCTTCTCGAGCATGGTTTCTGCTTCAGTCCTCGCCGGATCGAGAGCAAGACCGGTTTCCAGTCTTGCCGCCTGGCGAGCATCATCAACCGACGCCGACAGCTCCGGACCCGGAGCGAAAGTGCGGGCGACGGTGCGATAGATACGCTCCACCCTGGCACCCGACTTCCGCTCATCGACCTGGATGAGCAATCCTTCCCTGACGAGAAGGTTCACGTGGTAATAGAGCCTTGTCTTAGGCAACCCGAATCGTTCAGCAAGAACCCCTACCGTCACCGGCTCGACGGCCCCCTGCAAGATCCTCATCCGGATCGGGCTCGAAAGCGCGTCCACCTGCGACAGGTCCGTCAGCAACTTCTTCTCGAGTACGTCGGCCACCAGCCCGTCAGACATACAGAATCAACCCCTCGTCGTTCAAACGATATGAATATACGCTTACCGAATATACTCAGCGACCTGACCGTTGCGCCAGGCGAGCGCCGCCCTCAAATCCTGGTTGCGCGCAATCTCGACGGACTTCGTACTGGACTCAGTCGTGGCGGGATACGGAGGTGCCACGGCGTCGAGGCCGACCATCATGACATGGTGGAATCCACCGGTGTCGGCTCCGCGCGTGATCGCCTGCTTGCCGGCAACAAGGGGGTCGGGATCGACAAGGCTGAGTCTGCAGGCATATTTCAGCGTGTAGTCGGCAAGCTCAGCCGCCGGCACGATCTTGTTGATCATGCCGAGTTCGAGGGCAGTCTCGGCATCCATGAGATCACCGAAATCCAGCCACCCCCGCACGCTGAAGCCCATGATCCACGGCATCACCATGGCGGGACCCGCTTCAGAGAATCGGATCTCCGGCTCGCCGAACTTGGCACCCTCGTCGGTCCCGCTCTCATGGACACCAGAGGGATTGCTTATCGGCATTCAGTTCGTCGGCCGCTTCGCCGATGATCCAACTGGTCCGCCGCGCCGCCCAACTCGAAGCTGCCCCCCCTGGTGGGAACGGCGAGCGCCCATGTTCGCCTGATCCTGCAGAAGACACCACACCTGATGATCAGTCGATGAGGGCCCTGACGGCGTCGTTGGCCCTCGCCAACCTATCCGAGACAAGCAGCACCATCGCCCGGTGCAACGCCATGGCAAGCGCCGGGTCGTCTCGCTCCATACGGCCGAGGGCCTCTTGGCTCACTCGTTCGACCACACAATCCTCGGTCGCTACCACCGATGCCGTCCGAAGCTCGCCCGTGTAGAAGCCAAGCTCGCCGACGACGGAACCCGATCCGACTCTGGCAAGCCGGACAACCGGCTGACCGGCGATCTCCAGCTGCGTGGTGAGCGAGCCGGTAACGACGATGAACAGGTCGGTAGCCGCGGCGCCCTGGTGGATCAGAGCCTCGCCTGCCGCTACCTCGATTCGTTCGACATATAGGCGCAGCCGATCGGCCCCGCCTTCGACATCCAGCAACGAGCTCAGCACGTGGTGCGCGTCCGCGGTGTGCTCGACGGGCGCTTCGGTGACCCCGAGCAGAGCGTCCTCGCACCACTCCAAGCCATGATCGAGATCCACGAAAAACTCCACACGGGGTAGCGACTCGTCGAAGCCGCCCGACTTCAGTTGACTTCGGATATCGGGGGAGACGCCGGTCACGACCACCGTGAAATCGAATTGACCGGCGAGTCGTGGCAGGCGCGCGAAGCTGAGCACGACGGAGGAGTCGATGCCCCTGACCCGCCGGAAGTCGACCACAACGAAGCGGACGGCACGTCCGTGCGGTTCGAAGGCGCGGCGCTGGATGCTCTCGATCACCTTGTGAACCGAACCGAAGAAGAGAAACCCTTGCAGCTCGAGAATGTCGATCTGCTCGCCCAACTCGTACAGCTCGGCTTGATGCTGCGGTGATCGATTCACCTTGCTTGTGTAGTCCGAGCCCGACAGCCGATGCTTCACCGTGTCAGTCCTGCTGTACGTGTAGGCGAACAAACCAGCGGCCAGCGCAATGCCAACTCCCACGCCCTGCAGAAAACCGGCAACGGCAATGACTATCAGGATCACAGTGACGATGAAGTACTCCGCAGGCGGCAGGCGCCGCCGGAACGCAATGAGCCAATCGAAGAGGAGGGCTACACCGAAACTGACGATGAGCCCGCCCAACACCAGTCGCGGGACGAGCTCGATGAGCCCTCCCCCCACAAGAGCGGCGGCAAAACAGACTGCGGCCGCCACAAATGACACCAGCCGAGTGGGATTTCCGAGCCCGCGCCCGAGAAGGGTGAGAGTCACATGATGGTATCCCGGGGGACCTCCCACCAGGCCGGCCAGGACGTTCGAGAGTCCCGCCGCCTGCAACTCGTCGTCGAGGTCAAGGTCCTCATGCTTGATGATCTCGAGCGAGTTCGCATTGAAGAGCAGTCCGACTACCGCCAACACGAGGATCGTCAGCAGATCGCCCACTTGTCCGACCACCGCGCCCCAGTCGGCGGCAGAGAAGTCGGACGGGCCGAGCGGAGTCCAGCGCGGAGTCGACTCGAAGGGTCCGAGGAGCCAACCGCCGGCGCGCGCCTGGTCGACCGACGCCAGCAGGAGGGTCGCCCCCCAGAACACAATGAGTGCAAGCCCGATTAAGGCCGGGAGCACCCAGGGCTGTCTGATGAAGCGCCGGGCCAGTACCAAAGTCAGCCCGAGGGCAACACCGGGAATCCACAACCTCGCATTCGCTGAAGACAAGAGGTCTGACAGCTCTGCAAGTCCCACGCTGTAGCCGACCAGGATGTCGACTCCTCCCCGAATGAGTAGCCAGCCGGTGCCGGCGAGAAAGCCACCGATGACCGGGAACGGAACAAAACGAATGATGTTCGCCAGCCGCAGCTTCCCGGCGATCCCGAAAAAGACGCCCACCAGGACCGTGGCGACCGCAACCAGCATCAAGGCGGTCGCCTCGGCTGCTTCCACGGCAACAGATTCGACCGCTTTGGAAACCACGACTGCCAGCACGGTTGCCACAGACGCCTGCAGACCGCCGATCGTCCCCGGCGACCCCCCTCGCCAACCCAGAATCAGGAGCGAAACGCCGGCACCGGCGAGAGCGAACCCCATCCCCCGACTCAAGGAACCGGAGAGCGCTCCAGCGAAGATGAGAGCACCCACCGAAACGGCGAGCACCGCTTCCACACTCCCGACAACGATGCCCGGCACGAGCGCCGCCGTCCACCGATTGCGACCGCCAGAAGCGGACCGGGACAAGACACCTTCGTTCGCTGCCCGCTGCGCAATCTCACCCGCGCTCCCACCGTCCGCACTTCTATCGGGAGTGAACTCGTGGGCCATTATCTCGGTTCGTCGACGTAGGTCAGCAGCAGCTCCGTCCCGGTGGCGGAAGTGGGGACGATAGCCGACGCCACCGACTCCTATTGACCCAATGTCTAGGCGTGGGAGGAGTCCAGCTGTTGCTGCGCCCGCCTCTCGTCTTCCTTCTCGACGAACTCGGCCAGCTCGCCATGCTGGGTGTGCAAGGTGAGCAGCCAGCGCTGGCCCCCCGATATGAACCCGATGTAGTGGCCGAGCTCAACGAGCTCGGGCTCGGTGAACTCTGCGTGCAACGCCTCCCAGAGCTCGTCATCGGCGTCGGTGGGGTTGCCGATGATGGCATCGCAGTAGCGAAGCGCAATCTTCTCACGGTGGGTGAACTCGTCCGACTCGAGGTACGACTGGTCGCCGTCGAGCGTTGCCATGCGGTGACCGGGAACATGCACAAACTGTGCAGTATTCATGGTCCCTCAGTAGTGGCACGCGGGCATCTCGAAGAAGCGATCCCACGATGTCGCTATCCGCGCCCGCATCAGCTCACGAAGCTCTGGCTCGAGAACACCTTCTTCTCGCATGGTCCCGATGAGCGACGTGAAGGAACGCATGACGACCTTGTTGTGCGCCCGGATCGCCTGATTCTCCGGACCGGGCCTACCGGTCTCGATGGCCGTAGTAAGCCACTCTTTCATTTCCGGATCGGTGACATCGTCCGGATGGACATAGCTGATCCTCGCCATCGGTCCTCCTATTGATCACTGTCTGATCGCGCTCGGCCGCGCTCTGTCAGGCTTGCATCCCTGCGCACGATTGTAACCAGCGGGCCTAGAACAACGGGCGGGCCACGCTGGCGCGCGGTGCGGAACACTCAGGAACCAGGAAGCTCCAGGCCATCCACGTCGTCTAGGCACGGCCCTGGTTGCTCCGGTCGGCCTGGTGGAATGCTGCAACCGCAGGCGCGCCGCACGGTGCGGGTAGTCCCCGAATTCGTTTCGTCGATGAGCCGGTCCTTGATGTCGAGAAACTCGTCGAGCCGGGCCGGGTCGACTTCGTATGCGACGAGTTGGGTACCTTGTGACATGGTTCTTCCTGTTGGGATGTTGGTCTGTCACCGGGTGAGCCGAAAACTCTCCGACATTTGTGACACGAACATCCGAACCGTGTCGAGAATTGTGACTCTCCTAGCAATCAGTGGGCCCAATCGAGTAAATTCGACCTGTTGATGACCGCGCTACCTGGAGGTCCGAAGTGAAGAAGGTTCTCATTGTCGTCGCTCTTGTTTTGGCCGCATGCGGGGGCAGCGACGCCGCCGATCCGCCGGCCGATGATCCCACCACCACAGCGGCCGCCGCCACAGGTGATGCCAGCACGACTGCCGCCCCCGAAAGTCAGGAAACAGAGCCGCCAACGACCGAAGCAACCACTCAGTCGCCGGAGTCTGCCGCGATTGTCCTGACCATTGGCGACGAGACTTGGCAATTCGATCGTGCATTCTGTGCATTCATAGGAGCCACTCCGGGCGACGAAGGCTCCGAGTGGAATGTGACAAATCTCGGCTCCGACGCCCAGGTGTATTTGGCCGACGACGAGTTCGGGGTTCTCGTGAGTTACGCAGACATTTCCAACGGGGGAAACCCCGACTTCAACTGGGAAGCCGAACTGGACGGCCTCTCGATGACGGTCGACGGCAATGACATCGCTGTCTCCGGACAGTTCACCGACTCGGTGAGCGGTGCGGGCCCGGTCGCCGGAACTGTCACAGCCACCTGCACAGACTGGGCAGAAGGCTAAGGGTCGGGCCCGACGCTCGGGCGAAAATCCGAAATCGATCGCCCAACCTTTTTCCTCAGGTCGGCCTGCTCGGAGTGCGCTCCCTGATGGACGGCTCACAGCACTCCTCGCGGATTCCGTGAGAGGCCGGAACGGCGCCTTCGGTTTATGACACTCCGCCGGTGCCAGATAAGGAAGTCGTCGACGACGATGGGGCGATCCCCGAAGACCACGACATCATGAATCCACGATGACGCCGAGATAACAATCCCCCGCATGCGCGGGGCTTCGAAATCAACACAAGCCGCTGCCACGGCAACCCGCAGGGCTTGCCGAAAGGACCAGAAGATGGCCGCTGGGGTGGACTACTCACCGAATACGACGGGTACATCATCGGCCTGGGCCAAGGCGTCTGGATCGGTACTCCAACCAACCGATTGATGATGGTGTGATGGTTCTCGCTCCTGCGGTGTTCTTGGGCGGCCCTATGGGTTCAGTGGTGATTGATCCTGGGCGAGGAGGCGTGTGAGGGTCTCGGTGCGTGGCGTCATTCCAAGATCTTGGGTGGCTGGCCATTCATCGATCTCGTCTCGCGCGAACTCGATCCACCGTTCGATGGTCTTGAACATCTCGATTTGGAAGGTGGCAAAGAGCACCGAGAGGTGGGTTCGTTGTGGGAACGGGTGTCCGCCGTCGAGGTAGGTGCCCATGAGTTCGACGATGGCTTGGTGGTGTTCGCCGATGTCGCTTTCAAGCTCGCCGAGGGCTCCGAGAACGTCTTCGCGTGATCCGTGATCGGCGAAAAGCACCCTCAGCAGGGCTTCGATCTCGAGTCGAGGTGGCTGGGTTCGGGTGCTCGTCCACTCGTTGAGAGCTTGGCGACCTTCTTCAGTGATCGTGTAGACGTTGCGGGTTCGGTTGCCTTTGTCTTCTTGGTGGACAGTGGCGAAATCGAGCTCGACAAGCTTCTTGGGTTCGGAGTAGAGGAGACGCTCGGATTTGGGCCAGGCGTAGCGGAGGCTCCGCTGCGCTTGGTGTGTGAGTTCGTAGCCGGTCCACGGTTTGAGGCCGAGGAGGGCAAGAACTGCATATGAGGATGTTGTCATTCTCGGTGGCATACCCTTGACTCTACTGCAACATACAGTATACGATCTGCTGCAACTTGCAGTACAGGTGCTTCGATTCAACAACACCACGACGCCTGTCGAAGCCATAAGGAGACACCGGAAATGAAGAGCAACGTCAAAGACCTCCCGATCGCCCACGAGGCCCTGGGAGAGATGATCCGAGGGCAGGACTTCGGCGGGATGACGAGCGCGTACATGCAATACCCGACCGGTCTCGACTTAGGCCCTCTACTCGAGGGCCTAGAACGGGACCATTGTCAGTGCCCCCACTGGGGATTCGTCATCGAGGGCAGCATCCGGGTGGACTACGAGGACGGCACCGAAGAGGTCGTGAGTGCAGGCGAGATCTACTACTGGCCCTCCGGTCACACCGTTGTCGTCGAGGAAGCGGTCAGGATGGTCGAGTTCAGCCCCCACGACCAGATGTCGCAAGTGCTCACCCACGTCGTTGGCAAGCTGTAGGAGAGAACCGAATCCAGGCGCGAGATCACGAGAAGTAGTGGGACCCTCACTCAAATCAATTGGGAGAACATTGTGGAGATTTCCGAGCACATCACAGCCGTTGGACGGGAAGCCAAGCTCTTGGCGGAAGCAGCCCGAGAGGGCGGACTCGAAGCAGATATCAAGACCTGCCCGGGGTGGAACATGCGGGACCTGGTCCGGCACCTGAGCGAGATCCACTTGTGGGCTGCGGCTCGCGTCGCGAAACGCACGTCGAAGCTCTGGCCCGACGACATCTCAGAACACACCGAGTCCTGGCCGGAGTTGGCCGTCTTCTGGCCGGACGATGACGATCTGATCGACTGGTATCTCAAGACGAATGCCAACCTCGTTCAGGCGCTGGAATCAGCGTCACCGGCCGATGACATACCCACGTTCCTCCCGGCACCATCGCCACTCGCTATGTGGGCACGACGCCAGGCTCACGAGACGGCCGTGCATCGATTCGACGCCCAAACCGCGACAGGCGCCGGATCCGGGTTCGATCCAGTATTCGCCTCCGACGGAGTTGACGAAATGCTCAGCGCATTCGCCCCGCGTTCCAACGAGTTCCCCACAAAGAGCACTCAGACCATGGTTGTTCACGCGGAGGACACCGACGATCGCTGGCACCTCACCTTCACCCCCGACGGCATCACCACGGTCCGCGGCGACGGTCCCGCAGATGTCACGATGACCGGTGACGCTTCCGACCTCTATCTTGTCTTGTGGAACAGGGGCAAGGACTCGGCCATCACCGTGGATGGCGATCGTGAACTCCTTGACCTCTGGCACGGCAACAAGAGGGTGCGCTGGACCTAGACGACCGGTCAATCCTCACACTCTTCAACGTGCCCTATCGCCCAAGTGGGGCAGGAGTCGGTCGTGACCGAAGCGGAGGAAGAATGCTCGAAAATTGAAGCATCGCGGTCTAGCCGCGGCCCAGAGACCGGTCACGCGGCGTGGATCTCGGCGGTAGATGACAGAAACCCCCGCACACACGCGGGGGTTTCGTCTTGAACGCGAATCGCTGCCACGGCAACCCGCAGGGTTGCCGAATGCAACGCGCAGCGTTGCCGCACGCCCGGAGGGACTCGAATCCCCAACTTTCTGATCCGTAGTCAGTGCGGAGCGGTTTGTATGACCTGGACTTTGGTCCAGAATCATACGCTGACCTGCTGTTTTGCATCTGGTTGGTGTGAATCGCCTGAATCAGTTTCAATCGTCCAGCGGCCCAGCCGCGGCCCAGAACGATGCGACGGCGACGCCCGCTCAGTCTCAGGCGGTGTCTTCGAATGGGTCGCGGATTTGGCTTGCGTTCCTCCTGGATCCGCCGGTTGAGATCCAAACTGGCTCCGGGGGGCGGCTGGTGATGCCGATCGACCCGGCCGGAGGCGGCCTGACTTCTCGCCGTCTTCACCACGGCCAAGGTGGGCGACGTCGGGGAGGAGGATCTCGGTTCAGTCCGGTTCGTGTCGTTCAGCCGGACAAGCGCGAACGGCCGAACGCCCGGCGCACCCGCCACTCAGTCCGAGACCAGGTAGGCCTCGGCCACGAGCTGGTGGGCGAGTCGCAGGGCATCCTCAGCGGCGTGCTCGTCCTGATCAGTAGCGGCTTCGCGACCGAGCTCGCGGAGATCGGCAAGCTCTGGCTTCACCGGCGCTCCGACCAACGTCACCGCATCGACAGCCGCAACGGCGACGAGCACCGCCTGCTGGCGGTCGCCACGTGCCGCGAGAGCTTCGGCCGTCTCGAGCAACCGCAAAGGAAGGGTCGCTTGAGCCGCGGTGGACTCCATCCGAACCGCGGCCCTCCGCTGAATCACGCGTTCGATCGCGACGCTGCCGAGCCCCGCCGATAGGATCGCGGCGCCGAGCCATCCGGGGGCACTGCTCACCACGGCTGCGAGAGCGCCCGCGGCCCATGCCAGCTCGAGACGGGTCTCCAGACCGGCGTATGCCTGGCCCCGCCGAGCGTGAGGTGCCTCGGTCTGCACCACGTAGTCGAAGGCTCGCCGGGCCACACTGGCGCTGATCCCGACGACGAAAACAAGCGCGACCGCGCTCACGCGATGGAAGCGGAGTGCGGTGACCAGCGCCATGACAGCCGGGGTTGCCAGCGCAGCCGTGAGCATCACCTGCTCCCCGACGAGTCGGCGCAGCCTCGGGGCGAGGAACGTCCCGGCGAAGGCGCCCAGGCCGATCGAGATGGCCAGCAGGCCGAAGAGCCATGCCGGCTCGCCGGTGCGCTTCATCACGAAGCCGATGTGGAACAGCAGGAAGCCGATGGCGGCCCGGAGGCTGGCCATCCCGAGAGTGGCAGACCGCACGCCGGGGCCCGACAGCTCCAACTGCTCGACGATCGGCGAGGCATTTTCCCAGGGATGAGGCGGAGGCAGACGAAGGGCGAGGAGAGCACCGACGCCATAGGCCACCGCACCGGCCCGCAGGACCCACTCGGCGCTCGAGGACTCCAGGATGGCCACGGCCAACAGAGCAGCTACCGCCCCCGCAATCGCGCTGATCCGGGCCAGCCGGGAGTTGACCACCACGAGGAGGGAGTGATCGGTCACGAGCACCGGCACCAGCGAGTTCCGGGAGACGTTGAACACCTTGGCCAGCACCAGGATCGTGAAGGCCAGCGGGTAGAGCAGCAGCCCCTTCAGTTGGGTGGCTAGAAGCAGCGCGAGCAGAGCTCGGCCTCCGAGAGCGCCCAGGAGAACCATCCGATGGCCGCCGCGGACCCGGTCGATCAGCGGTCCGATGAGCGGCGCCAGCACCAGGAACGGAGCCATCGTGACAGCGAGATACAGCACGATGCGAGGTCGGGCTGCGTCGAGCGACACGTTGAAGAACAGCGAGCCGACGAGCGACACGGCAAACATGGTGTCGCCGAAGCCGTGGAGCGCCTGCACGGGCAGGAGTCGGCCCGCATCGTCGGACAGCGACAGATCGTCAAGCCTGTCGGACGTGAGGCGACGGATCCATCCCATAGCCGACAGGTGGGTGGTTGCCGGACTCACAGCTCTCCGACCAAGCTCTCGGGTTCGACCCGCTCGGGCGGTTCGATCAACACCATCGTCTGGCCGCTGCGAACAAGCCGGAAACGGTAGCCAACGACACGATCCAACGTCCTGTAGACCTCGGCCCGGATATCGATGGGTCCCTCAATGGGAACGACGCCAAGCCCGAGGAGGATCCCGCCATCACGCACTGGTGCGCCGACATCCAACTCGTCGAGTGCTTCGGTTCGAGTATCGACAAACCTGATGTCAACGTCCGGTTCGAAGTGACGCACGACTTCCACCTGTACGTCCAGGTCGATTTCGTCGGGCCCCAGACTGTCGACATATCCGGGTGTCATCTCGTCGAGTGCCGGGTCCAGGGCGAACTCCGACTCGGCGAGGACCCATTCGATGACCGCGATGTAAACGTCGGCGACATCGCTGTCCCGGCTTGCATTGCCGTCACCGCATCCAACTAGGAGGGCGCCGCAGAGGAGAATGACCACGGCGGCACGACGGAGGGTCGCGCGGCGGAACATGCGATCAGGGTAGTTCCACGCCGCATCCGACGGCGAGGCCGCCCCGTCGTAGCTTCCGGACGGAGAGGAAGGCCTATGACAGAAACCCCCGCATACGCAGGGGTTTCAGCCGCACGCCCGGAGGGACTCGAACCCCCAACGTTCTGATCCGTAGTCAGTGCGGAGCGGTTTGGATGACCTCGGCTTTCGACCCGAATCGTCCGCTGAACTGCGGTTTTGCCTCTTGTTGGTTCGAGTCGTCTTGCATCAGTTTTTATCGTCTCGCGGCCCAGCCGCGGTCCAAAATGGTGGAGTGCCGGCCGGCGGTGCTGGCCCTCGTTCGGTCTCGTAGCGAGGTGGGTCATCGGTGACCCCTCTCTCACGCACTTCGACCACCCCGATCTCGTGGCGCCACCTCCCGTTCGACCTCGGCAATGTACGCCTCGGTCGGCTCGACGACGGGGGATGTACCCATTCGGAGTATCCATTGGGTGTTGTCACCTGACCGATGGAGATCCGAGACTGGGGTCGCCTGCCACTCGAGGATGGCTAGGCGTTCTCTGCGGCTAACGCTGGTGTGCGGTGGCAGCGCCCTCAGCCTGCGCATGGTACACAGAGAGCCGCCGCCGGTAGGGTCTCGAGACGCTCATCGGGTATGGGTGCTCGGCAGGCCTGGCATATGCCGTAGACGCCGGCGTCGATCCGTGCGAGTGCTTCGTTCGTGGCGGTGAGGCGGCTCTCGATGACGTCGGCTTGTATAGCGGCTTCGTCGTCGGTGACGCCGTGGGCCTCGTAGCCGAGGCGGCTGGTCGCAGCCTCTCTGAGTTCGGCGAGCAGCCGAGTCAGCTTGTCGCGCTGATCGAGCAGGCGGGATTGCTGTCGCCATTCGGACCGGGATGACACCCTCATGGACTGCTCCTTGGGGTCAACGCGCCATATCCAGTGAGAGACGAGTCCGAGATCGATAGGGATCCGGGGTGGAAGTGGTTGACCGGGGCGCCTGTCCGTTGCGATGATTGGCGGCTACATTCGACGCAACTCGGGGCGGCCGGCAGTGCCCGCAGCCGGGCAATTGGGATGCTGATGCCGCACCTGGTGCAATACCCATAGGTGCCGGCGGCGACTCGGACCAGTGCCTCGTCGACCTCCCGGAGGCGGGCCTCTGACTCTCTCGCCAGCGTCAAGACGGTTGCCGGATCGCAATCGGGCGCGGCGCCGTCATCGTCGAGCATGTCGCTGACGTCTCTGCTGCTCAGCACGTCGGCCGCGTCGCGACGAAGGGTCTCAGCAGAACGAATCGCTGCGGCTCTGCGGGTTACCAGGGCATTGATGAACGTGTCCAGGGTCCTCGATGCGAACCGATTGATAGAACTGACCATGGTTTCCTCCAAGGGAGCCGAGTTGCGGTTCGATCGTGCTGTCACAAGGCGGAGGCGGGGACGATCGCCGCGTACACGTTGAGGGCGACGATGAGTGCGCCGATGATCGCGGCTGCCTTGATGAGGTCACGGAAATCTGCCTTGGCGCCGCGGAAGCGGAGTAGGCGGGAAACCTCGGCCCCGGTGTCGGCCCGGCGGGGAGCCGGCGGTGTCGTAGCCGGCGGCGTGGCGGTGTCAGGCGTCGGCCTATCTGAGAGCGAACGGGCGGTCGATCTCGGTTGAGGCCGGTCGAACGGCTGGCTCACGTCCAAGGTACTCGAGTCTTCTGTGCCGGGCTTGAGCCGGATTGGCGGAGGGTGGAGGCTCGGATCCATGGGACTTAGCTGCCCTTTCGTGGCGAATTCTCTACACGATGGCCGACTGTCGATACACGACAATAGTAGCGTATGGCTAGTTTCGTGTCAATCATGTCGTCTAATGTGGTGGGTGTGTTCGGACGGAGATGTCGAGAGCCGTCCGCCCTGGGATCGAGGTGGCGGCGTCAGACAAACGACCGTTTCGTCGCCAATCCGTGCGGAAACGCGAAGCGAACAGCTGCCGCGCAGCGGCAGAAGCCATGACAACGTCGATCCCAAACGCGTGCTCCTACCGTGATCCAAGGGTCGGGTAGATCGTGGCGACGCCGACGACACGCAGGACTTGGTTATCATGCAATAGTTGTCAGGTCGCATCGAATGGAGAGGCTCCGATGAGCGACGAGCACGCACGAACCTGGACCTTCCTTACCAACCATGCCCGCGCCCTGACTCTTATCGCGGAAGAACCCGGGATCCGTCTGCGCGAGATCGCCTCCCGCATCGGCATCACCGAGCGCGCCGCCCAGCGGATAGTTGCCGAGCTCGAGGCCGCCGGCTACCTGACCCACGACAAGATCGGGCGCCGCAATCAGTATCACATCCTTCCCGAAGCGTATTTGCGCCATCCGCTCGAGAACGACGTAGAAGTGGGCAAGCTGCTTGCGCTCTTTGTCCATCGTAGAGAAGCGCGGCCGGCGTCCCCTCCAGCAGGCTCGTAGCCAGGCTGGCGGATGGCCCCCTCCCCTGCCGCCCCAGCGGCAAGTGACAGCAGACTCACCCGACGGCCGTTCGAGGCTCCCCCACTGCAATGACGCCGTGACGGATCCAATCCAGCGCGGCGCGTCACGGGATACTGTGCGGGTCCGCCGTGGCGGACTGCGGGCCGTGGTGGATGATTCCGACGAGACGTCCGGTGTGATCGACGACGGGGACGGGTCCGTAGTCGAGGTAGTGGGCGAGTTCGTGTGCGGCTTCGAGTGGCTCAGCGGAGGTGACCGCGACCGGGGATTCCATGACGTCGGCAACTGTCGCGTCTCGGGGCGCCTGATGTATTGCCGTGGCGCGTAGGATCCCGACGAGCTCACCGGCGACGGCAACGGGGACAGCTGTGTGGGTGACGACGCGTTGGGCGTCGGCGATGGCGAGGTGCGGTCCGATCGCGACCCCGGTCGGGTCGAGGGCATCTTGGTAGCAGCGCCTTGGTGCGCTGCGCACAACAACGGCGCCTGCGGGGGCTGCGACGAGTAGGCGGTGTCCCGGGCCGTAGATCTGACGCTGAAACCACGATCCTCCGGGGGCGCCGACGACGAGGAGGGTCGATGGCGTGAGTGTGTTGATCAGCCGGACCGCGCTCACTTCATGCGAAGCGCGTCGCTCGAGGGAGGGGTGGCGTCGGGCGAGGCGATCGAGGCGCTGTTTGGCGGCGGGCAATTCCTCGTCGGTGCGGTAAACAGTGGCGAGTTCTCCGGGCACCCCCAGGCTGCTGGCGAGCCGCGCCACCACCGCGGCGGCAAGCGGCGAGTGTGGACCGTCGCCGACTGCTGCGGTGACCGCGGTCACCTCGTCGAGTTCGATACCGTGCGGCACCACCGTCGGAACGAGGTCGAAGCTGGTGAACCGGCGGGCCACGAGGAGGTCGATCCGGTCGGTAACACAACTCCGCTGAAGATCTCCGCTGATTGCGATGGCGGGCCCGTCGTCGAGGCGCTCCGCCAGTGGGAGGCATCCGAGCCCACGAGTCCATGCCACCCGGCCGAGACCAGAGGTGTGGTGCTCGGCGACCGGTGGTGTGGCGGCAAATGTCATCTCGGCTTCGGTTGTGACGGGCTGACCGGCCTGCTGACGGTCGAGATAATCCGGTCAAGACTCGAATGAAGATGTGAGCGTGTCCCCCTTGGGTCACCACCGGGCTCTTCTGGCGGCCCTTTGTCTCGAGTGGGGCAAAGGTGCGATTCCCGCCGGGAGTCGTGGAGGTTGGTCCGCATACTCCAGTTGGCCTCCCGTCGAGTGGCCGGCTCGGAAAGACGAGCACCGAATCTCAATACACGATAACTATATCGGGTATCGACTTGAGTGTCAATGGCCCTTAGACCGGCCACTCGCGGGGACACCCGGCAAGCTCGCGCCTGCCTCCCCCCACCCCCCCGGGCACCTGTATTGAGTTGGGTTAGCCCGGGGGTGCATCTCGCCGTATCGCAGGTTTCACTTCCGGGTAGAGCTGGGCGGGGTTTCGCCGCGCCTGGGTGGTCGTGGCGACGAGGGTGGCAATAGTGAGCGGAGCTAAGAACCAGATCCTTGTGGTGGAGAATGGTTCTCGTGCCGGCGGCCCTCCATCCCCCGAGGCGCTGCCGTCGGCCGTCTCGAGTTAGCGATCGGCCATGGTTGGCCGGAGCAAATCGAAGAGGTCGCTAAGCATGACATGGGCCTCGACCGGGTTTCCCGGTGGTGCGTCTTCTAGGAGCTCGTAGCGGTTGCGTCGGCCGACCCGTTCGTGGCGGAGGTAGCCGGCCTCTTCGAGTTCGGCGATGATCCGTTGGGTGGCACGCTCAGTGATGCCGACCCGTTCGGAGATCTCGCGGGTACGGATGTTGAGATCCTCCGAGATGTGAAACAGGACATGGGTGTGGTTGGTGAACAACGTCCACGAGGTACTCAACGGGGTCTCCTCTGTCTCAGCTGGCACACCCCATCGAGAATATACGTCGCTGTAGTCGCGTAAAGTGGTTCGGGTTATGGTCTACCTCTTACTCCTCCATGTGGCGCTCGCGTTCGGGCTGGTTGCCGCGCGCAGCCGCATAGGGCGATGGCCGTTCCTGGTAGGCGCTGTGGGTCCGCTTGCCGTGGTGGTGTGGGCGCTCTCCAGGGCGGCTGCGGTGCTCGACGGTGCACCGCATCACGAGACGGTGGAGTGGGTGCCGAGCCTCGATCTCGTGTTCGAGTTCCGGGTCGATGCCTACGCACTTTTGTTCTTGTTGGTGATCGGGGTGGCCGGCACCGCCATCTTCCTGTACTCCGCCCGGTACTTCGAGTCGAGTCCCCGAGCCGCCGCTTTTGCTGGAACCATGACCGCGTTTGCCGGGTCGATGGTGGGTGTGGTGAGCACCGACCACCTGCTCGCCCTGTTCGTGTTCTGGGAATTGACAACAATCACCTCGTATCTCCTGATCGGCTATGCAGACCACTCCGCACAGGCGCGAGCCGCAGCACTGCATGCTGCCCTGGTCACCGGTGGCGGTGGCCTGGCGATGCTCGGTGGCCTGGTGCTGCTCGGCAATGAGGCGGGCAGCCTGTCGATCTCGCAGATCGTGGCGAACCCGCCGGCCGCATCCGGTGCCGTCACGCTGGCGTGGGGGCTGGTGCTGGCCGGGGCGGTGACCAAGTCGGCGCAGTTCCCGTTCCATGGTTGGCTTCCGGGTGCGATGGCGGCACCGACGCCGGCGAGCGCGTTCCTTCATTCCGCCACCATGGTCAAGGCCGGCATCTTCCTGATCGGTCGCCTCGCCCCCGCCGCGGTCGCCTCCACCGGATGGTGGCAAGGCGCCGTGATGTCCATCGGCTTCGCGACGATGGTGATCGGTGGTTGGCGGGCGCTGCGTCAACACGACCTGAAGCTATTGTTGGCGTTCGGGACCGTCTCCCAGCTCGGGTTTCTGTTCCTCCTCGTCGGCGCCGGCACCGTCGAGCTCCTCTTCGGTGGGCTCGCTCTGCTCGCCGCCCACGCCCTTTTCAAGGCGGCGCTGTTCATGGTTGTCGGCACCGTCGACCACGAGGCCGGCACCCGGGACCTGCGGCGGCTCTCGGGCCTCCGCAAGTCGATGCCGGCGGTGTTCTGGACCGGTACGGCAGCTGCGGCTTCGATGGCGGCGGTGCCGCTCACCTACGGCTTCGTCGCCAAGGAGGCAGCCTTCGATGGTCTGGCCAGCAACGGAATGTTTCTCATCGCCGCGGCGGCGGTGGCGTCGATCCTCACCGTGGCGTACACAGGACGATTCCTCCTCGGTGCCTTCGGCCCCCACTGGGAAGGCCATGACCCTGCCGGCGAGAACGCCCAGACGCCACGCAACGCGCTGCTGTGGGCGCCCCTGGGACTGGCCGGGGCCGGTCTGGTATTGGGAGTCGCTCCTGGCATCATCAAGCCGCTAGTGGCGGGCGCAACCGCCGCGGTTTTCCCCGGAGAGATACCAGGCAAGCTCGTTGTTTGGCCCGGTTGGGTGGCCGCTCTGGCGTGGTCGCTGGCGTCGCTGAGCGTAGGGGCACTGCTGGTGTGGCGCCGAGCACTCCTCGAACGAGCCACCGATGCGGTGGGCCGGGTGGCGGCTCACTTTCCCACCGCCGACGGGTCGTACCGGCGGGCCGTAGCTGGGCTGGTGAGATTCGCCGACCGGTCGAGCAGTCTCATCCAGAACGGGTCGCTGCCCACCTACCTCGCCGTTATCACGCTGGTTGCGGTGTTACTCCCCTCGTCGGCGCTGGCCGGCGGACTCGGTGGCTTCGAGCTGCCCCGGGCGGGTGGACTACTCGAAGTCATCGTCGGTGTCGTGATCGCCGTATCCGCAGTGGCGATCGTATTCACGAAACGCCGCTTCGCGGCGGTGATCCTGCTCGGAGGTGTCGGATACGGGACCGCCGGCATGTTCGCCGTGCTCGGCGCCCCGGACCTGTCACTAACCCAACTGCTGGTCGAGACGCTGGTCATCGCCCTCTTCGCGTTTGTGCTGAGGCACCTTCCGTCTACGTTCACCGAATCGAGTACGCCGCGCACCCCTCGCGTTGTCGTGGCGATTGCCGTTGCGGTGTTCGTGTTCGTCGGCGGGATTCTCACCGGCGCTGCCCGCAGCGGTCGTCCGGTGTCGGATCAGTATCTGGCGGACTCGGTGCCCGAAGCGGGTGGAGCCAACGTCGTGAACGTCATCCTGGTCGACTTCCGCGGATTCGACACCCTGGGTGAGATCACCGTGCTGGTTGCCGCCACCCTCGGGGCGGCGGGACTGGTGCTCCCGATCGTCAGACGGCGCGAAATGGACAAGACGTGAACCGACGACCCTCGCCCATCCTCGAGCATGGCATTGTCGCCGCCGCCGGCCCACTCCTGGTGTTCTCGCTGTATCTGCTCTTTGCCGGCCACAACCAGCCGGGCGGTGGTTTTGCGGGTGGGCTCGTCGCCGGTGTCGTGGTGGTGCTTGGGTGGTCGGCGGGTGGGCCCGAGGCGGTGAGCCGGATCATTGCGGTCCGGTCATCGGCGCTGCTCGGAGCGGGCCTGGTGGTGGCGGCACTGACCGGGTTCGCCTCCCTTCTCACCGGGTCGGGTTACCTCGAGTCGACGTCCTGGGAGTTGGCGATCCCCCTGATCGGGAAGGTCAAGGCGACGTCGGCGCTGGCGTTCGATGTTGGGGTGTACCTCGTCGTTGTTGGCATGTCGCTCGGGTTGGTGCAGGCCCTCGGCGAGGAGACCCCCGCAGACGAGGAGGCGACGTGAGCGTCATCGGTCTCGCCGTGGCCGCGCTCCTCTTCGGGGTCGGCACCTATCTGATCCTGCAGCGGCTCTTGTCCCGAGTGATCATCGGCCTCGGCCTGGTTTCGCATGGCGCCAACCTGCTCATCATGCTCAGCGGCGGCGCCGCTGGGCGCCCGCCGGTACTTGCCGACGGCGCCAGCCCAGTCGGGGTAAGTGACCCGCTGCCCCAGGCAATGGTCCTCACCGCCATTGTCATCACGTTCGGGGTCACCGCCTTCCTGTTGGCTCTGGCGTTACGGTCCTGGCGGCTCACCGGCAGCGACGCCGTCGAGGACGACATCGAGGACCGGCGCATTGCCAGAGAGACCGTCACGGTGGACGAGCCGCTCATCGACCGGGGAATGCACGAGGAGGGCCTCGGCTTGTGAATTGGCTGCTTCCCTCTGCGATCGCGGTGCCTCTGCTCGGCGCCGGGCTGACGGTGCTGGTAGGGCCGCGGCTCGTCGCCCAGCGGCTCATCGCCGCCGGTGGTGTGCTATTCGTGCTGGTGGCGGCAGTGGCGCTGCTCCTCGAGGCCGATGGCGGCAGCCCGGTGGTGGCCCAGCTTGGTGGGTGGCCGGCGCCGGCCGGCATCACCCTTGTCGCCGACCGGTTCTCCGGCATCGTGTTGACGGTGTCTGCGGCGATGCTGCTCGCCGTGCTCGGCTACGCCGTGGCTCAACTCGGCCGCGACGCCCTCGACTGGTGGTTCCACGCCAAATACCTGATCCTGACCGCAGGCATCGCTATGGCGCTGCTCACCGGTGACCTGTTCAACCTCTTCGTGGGTTTCGAGGTAATGCTGATTGCCAGCTACGCCCTCCTCACGGTCAAGACCGGCCCGACCCAAATTCGGGCCACCATGACGTATGTTGTGGTCAATCTGGTGGCGTCGGCCCTGTTTCTGGTGGTGATCGCCTTCACGTATGGCGCCACCGGCACCGTGAACCTGGCCGACCTGGCCGTCCGCCTTCAAGAGGTGGACCCAACGGTGCGGGACACGTTGGGGCTGCTGATGCTGGTGGTGTTTGGCATCAAGGCAGCACTGTTCCCGCTGTTCATGTGGCTGCCCGACTCCTACCCCACCGCCCCGACACCGGTGACCGCCATCTTTGCCGGTCTCCTCACGAAGGTGGGAGTGTTCGTGATCATCAGAACCCAGACGCTGCTGTTCCCCAACGACGGACCGTCGACGCTGCTGCTGGTTGTTGCCGGGGCGACCATGACGGTGGGAGTACTGGGGGCAATCGCCCAGAACGACGTCAAGCGGATCCTCAGCTTCCACATCGTCTCCCAGATCGGTTACATGATCATGGGTCTCGGGTTCCTGACGGTGGCGGGTCTGGCGGCCGCCATCTTCTATATCACCCACCACATTGTGGTCAAGACCGGCCTGTTCCTCGTCGGAGGCCTCGTCGAGGCCGAACACGGAACCGGAGCACTCAACCGCACCGGAGGCCTCCTCCACAGCCGACCCCTCGTCGCCGCGCTATTCCTCCCCCTGGCGATGAGCCTGGCCGGGATTCCACCGTTCAGTGGCTTCGTCGCCAAACTGGCGCTGGTTCAAGAAGGTGTGGCACTCGGTCGGGGCCTCATCGTCGGGGTGAGTCTGGCGGTCGGGCTCCTCACCCTGTTCTCGATGACGAAGATCTGGAGCGCCACGTTCTGGGGAGTGCCGATGGAACCGGCCGGCCGGGCCGGACCGGGCATGATCGGTGCAACCGTCGCGGTCGTGGCGCTCAGTCTCAGCGTGGCGCTGCTCGCCCAACCCATCGCCGACCTGTCAACTCGCGCCGCCACCGACCTCCTCAACCCCGCGACGTACACCGATGCCGTGTTGGGAGGCGGCTGACATGGAGACCGTCGTCACCATCGTGCAGGTCCTCCTGGGACTCGGCGCGGTGCTCGCCCTCATCCGGGCCATCCGGGGCCCCAGCCTGGCGGATCGGATCATCGCCCTCGACCTGATCCTCTTCCTCCTCGCCGGAGCCGTTGCCGCCCAAAGCGCCAGAGAGGGCACCCAAAACTTTGTGCCCGTGCTGCTGGTGGTGTCGTTGGTTGCGTTCGCCGGGACCGTGCTCGTCGCCCGTTTCATTGAATGGCGTGATACGCAATGAATGTGGCTCGCGGAGTCGGGGCGGGACTGATGCTCGCCGGGACGGTGTTCTCGGTGCTCGCTGCGTGGGGTGTCGTCAACTTCCCCTCACCGGTGGCACGGTTGCACGCTGCCACCAAACCGGCGTCGCTCGGGCTCGCCTTGGTGACGCTGGGCGCTGGCGTCGCTGCCGGGTCCTGGGCACTCGTCGGCATTGCCGGCCTTGTCGCAGTGTTCCTATTCGTCACCGCCCCCATCTCTGGACACCTGGTCGGACGCGCCGCCTACCTCGCCGGACACGCCGGCAACCTCGTCTACGACGACCTGGCAGAAGCCGACTCGGTACCGCTACGCGCTGGAGAACCATACCGGGGAGGGTTCTCCAGCGCCCGATGGGTCGGCATGGTCGTGGTATGGATGCTCATGTGGAGAGACGCCAGCGTCGGGACCGCAATCGGCGGGGCGGCCGTCGCCGCAGTCGTCGAAACCATGCGGAGCAGCTATCCCCGGGGAGCGAACCGCAACCCGCGGGGCTTGGTCGTGTTCTTCTGGCGGTACGCCGCGATGGTCCTGTCCTCCAACCTCAGGGTGGCGTGGGAGGTGATCACCCCGAGGAACGATCGGATCCGGGAGGCAATCGTCGCCGTTCCGCTGCAAACCGTCTCGCTTCCTGCGGCACTGCTGGTGGCCAACGCGGTCAGCTACTCCCCAGGAACCCTGACCGTCGAGCTCACCGATCACCCGATGGTGCTCTACGTCCATGTCCTCCACTTCACCACCACCGACGAGGTCCGTCAACAGGTTGCCCTGATCGAACGTCTCGTCGGCGACGCCATCACCTAGCCGACGCCGGGCTCACATGTCTTCGCTCACACGTATTTGATTGCACGATACGCGTTACGTGCTAATGTAGTCGTCAAGATCACTAGGCGCCGATTGGACTCGGAGGTAGCTCTTGCGGCAACACGATCAGGCGAGTGTCCCTCGAGACTTCGGAAGGACCAACGTCACCCGACATCCCGCCGACGTCGAGGATGAACCCGTCGCAGAGGGGACGCCTTCGACCCGATGCTTCCCGGGGAACGAACCAGTCCACCGCTTCGCTCCGGCCGCGGGCCGTGCCATCACCTCCGCGTGGACGGCGTCGCAGCGATGAGGCGATTCAAGAACATCCTGATGGTCGGCTCAGGCCGCACCGTCACGTCGTCGACGCTCGCATCAGCAG
>Ga0316187_10000436_pt1 | contig 32451 bp, 25 predicted proteins | sample CroRivburrow1_MG_FD_204927 | JGI IMG/M metagenome (GOLD analysis project Ga0316187, IMG submission 204927) | Coastal sediment microbial communities from Maine, United States - Cross River worm burrow 1 | ecosystem: Environmental > Aquatic > Marine > Coastal > Sediment | place: USA: Maine... | reverse complement strand
AAGAAGTTGTATCATTTGCTGTGGCAAATAACACAAAATCTATCAACACTATTCAGGAATATATATGAGGCTCTATATTAGAGCAATAATATTATGATTGATGTATAAAAGCGTATGAATACAGTAAATAGTGGCATAAGCATCTTGCAGCTTGTTGTTTGTCACTTTGTGGCGGGGAATACCATGATTGCCCATGCTGGTCTGGTGGTGCGCGGAAGTGTCAGGTAGTGCCGTGTACGGATTGTTATGATATCCCATCTGTCTATATGCCTGGGCAGACTTATGCAATAAAGTAGGAATTATCATGGATGCCGATACCATTACAGCGTTTTTAGATGAACATTTGTCCACGATCATGGCGTGGGCGGTGAGTCCGCAGTTTTATTCGCAGCTGGGTCTGGTTGTGCTGGCGATCCTGCTGGCCTATTCTGTGGCGCTGATGTTGAAGAAGCGCTCGCCGATTCTACAGCAGGCGCCTGCCGATGGTGCCCTTTACAATTTACGCCTGGCTATCTATCAGCTGCGAAACCTGCTGTTGCCGCTGCTACTGGTGCTGATTTTTTCTCTGACGCTTGACCTGAGTGACTTTCTGATTGGCCAGAGTGAGTTGATTCGTGTCTGCCTGAGTCTGGCGATTGTGTTCATGTTGTATTCGGTGATCTCGCGTTTTGTTGAGAACCGCTTGATGCGAAAACTCGCCAGCTGGATAGCCATTCCTATTGCCATCCTGCATGTATTCGACTGGTTGCCTTATGTGTCGACCTATCTTGAGGCTATGCGCTTTGAGGTGGGCAATATCGTGATATCGGCCTATGGTGTGGCCCGGGTGTTGATCTTTGGTTCGATCCTGTTCTGGCTGGGGCGGCTTTCCAATGCCGCCGGTCAGGCGATCATTCGCAAGCAGGAGGACCTGGATATTGGCACCCGTGAGGTGTTTGCCAAGGTGTTCCAGGTGGTGTTGTTTGTGGTGGTATTTATATTGTTGCTGCAGGTCATGGGTATCAACCTGACGGCGCTGGCTGTTTTTGGTGGTGCCCTGGGTGTGGGGCTGGGTTTTGGTTTGCAGGCCATCGCCTCCAATTTTATTTCCGGTATTATTTTATTGCTGGATCGTTCGCTGACGGTGGGGGACTACATCCAGATGGAGGATGGCCGTAGTGGCACGATTCGTGAGCTGAAAATGCGTTCTACGACTCTGGAAACCTTTGATGGTAAAGACATCATGGTACCCAATGAACAGTTTATTACCACGAGTTTTACCAACTGGACACACAAGAACAAGAAACAGCGTTATTCACTGACCTTTCAGGTGGCCTATAAAACCGACATGGAACCGCTGTTTGAGCTGATACGGCGGGTGGTCAATAGTCATCCCAAGGTCCTTAGTGGTCCGGATTTGCCTATCGAAGAGCGGGCCGATGCCGAGATCAGCGGTTTTGGTGAATTCGGGGTGGATATCCTTGTTGAGTTCTGGATGGAGGGTATTGATGATGGCCCGAACCGGGTGGGGGCCGATTTGTTGATGATGATATTCGAGGCCCTGAAAGAGCATCATATCGAAATTCCGTTCCCGCAGCGCGAGGTCAGAATTATTGATTCCGCAGCGCCGGATTAATCTACCGCTTTTCCCCGCGTTATCCTTTGCATCATGATGTAACATGAGGCATTATTTTTCGATGTTAATGGCTGCGGCGATGTCGCAGTCATTAGTCACCGCTTGGAGTTGTAGTCGTTGAGGTTGTGGTATGTACGAACAGGTTTCCCATTCATTACTGAATGATATTCTCAATAATCTTGAAAAAGATATTAGCCGCGAGGATCTGCGCCATTTTTATACCCGTCTGGGGGCCAATTTTTATGGCATCCATTCGTTGTTTGAACGGCTCTATGGCCGTCGTGATGACTTCGAGGAGCAGGCCCAGCGTCTGGTCGAAACGATGGCGCGGCAGTATATCCAGCGTCCAGACACGCTCAAGCTGGTGGATATCGATCGGGAAAAAGATCATAACTGGTTTCTGAGCCAGAAATGGGTGGGGATGGCGCTGTATAGCAACGGTTTTGCCAGGGATCTGGGCAGCATGCGTGATCACCTGGGCTATTTTCAGGAGCTGGGCGTTAATCTGGTGCATATCATGCCGATACTACGCTGCCCTGAGGGGCACAGTGATGGTGGTTATGCCATTAGTGATTTCCGTCAGGTTGATCCGCGCGCCGGCACGATGGAGGATCTGACGGCCCTGGCCGGGGAGATGCGCGAGCGTGATATCCTGCTGGTGCTGGATATTGTGCTGAACCATACCTCCGATGAGCATGAATGGGCGCAACGGGCCCGTGACGGCGATCCGGTGTGTCAGGATTATTATTATACCTTTGACTCCCGCACGGTACCGGATTCGTTCGAACAGAATATGCCGGAGATTTTTCCCGAAACCGCGCCCGGTAATTTTACCTGGGATGTTGAGATGCAACGCTGGGTAATGACCGTGTTCAACGATTACCAGTGGGATCTGAATTACAGTAATCCATCGGTGTTCATCGAGATGCTGGATATCATTTTATATTGGGCTAACAAGGGTGCCGATATCCTGCGTCTGGATGCGGTGGCCTTTTTGTGGAAGAAGATAGGCAGCACCTGTCAGAATGAGCGCGAGGCCCATTTGATCCTGCAATTGATGAAGGATTGTTGTCAGGTGACGGCGCCCGGGGTGTTATATATTGCCGAGGCGATTGTGGCGCCGGTAGAGGTGGCCAAATATTTTGGTGAGGATGCCGTGATCGCCAAGGAATGTGAGATTGCCTATAACGCCACCTTCATGGCGCTGTTGTGGGATGCGGCGGCGACCAAGAATACCAAGTTACTCAATCAGGGTATCAAGAGTCTGCCGGTGAAACTCGACCGTGCCACCTGGCTCAATTATGTCCGCTGCCATGATGATATCGGTCTGGGTTTTGATGATACGGATATCACCCTGGCCGGTTATGAGCCGGCCGGACACCGCCGCTTTCTGGTGGATTATTATACCGGCCGTTTTGAGGGCTCAACGGCGCGTGGACTGCCATTCGGTGAAAATCTGAAAACCGGGGATGCCCGTATATCCGGTTCGCTAGCGGCACTGGTCGGCCTGCAATATGGACTGGAAATTGGTGACCCCGGCATTACCGATGATGCCATTAAGATGATCCTGTTGTTGCATAGCCTGATTCTGTCTTTCGGTGGTATCCCGTTGCTTTATTACGGTGATGAAATCGGCACGCTTAATAATGTTGATTTTCAGCAGGATCCACACAAGGCCGGTGACAGCCGCTGGGCGCATCGCCCGGTGATTAACTGGGACAAGGCCGAAAACCGGAAACTCCCCGGTAGTGTCGAGTACCGGATATTCAGTGTATTAAAACGTATGATTGCGGTGCGCAAGGAGATCGATGTGTTTGCCGATTTCAACAATCGTGAGCTCATCGATGTGGGTAATCCGCATTTGTTTGTATTTAGCCGATATAGTCCGGTCAAATCTTCAGACCGGGTGCTGGTGGTGGCCAATTTTGATGGTAAGCCGCAACACCTGAATCTGGATGATGTGAAATATCCGCCCGATGTGGGGTCGGGGCGGCTGGTTGATCTCTATTCGGGTGGTTCGCCGGATATCTTCAAGGGTTCTCTGGTGGTACCGGGGTATGGTTTCTACTGGCTCAGCGACTCGGTGTAGGATCGCCGGATTATTATGACCAGATTAATACGACCAGGGTGACGCTTCGAGCCAGCTCAGCACTTCGTCAGCTGTGATTGGGCGGCTAATCAAATAACCCTGCACGGTATCACACTCCATCTGGCGCAGGTGCTCCAGGATATGTTCATCCTCCACACCTTCGGCGACGACGCTGAGTTCCAGATTATGGGCAAGGTTGATGGTCGCGTGGACGATCTTTTCATCGCGTTTGTTTTCCTGCATCTGCATGACGAAGGAGCGATCGATCTTGATTTCATTCACGGTCATGCGACTCAGATAGGCCAGCGATGAATAACCGGTGCCGAAGTCATCAATAGCGATGTGAATACCCATGTCATGGATGCTCTCAAGGACGTTGAGGGCGCGCCGGGGATCGGCCATGATCGCGCTTTCGGTGATTTCCAGTGTCAGCAGTTCTACCGGCACTTCATAATGGGCCAGCTTGCCGGCGATCAGGTCCGGCAGGTCATGATCCAGTAACAGATGGGCTGACAGGTTGACGGCGACACTGAAGTTGTGGCCATTGTCGCGCCAGGCCCTGATCTGTTCGAGCGTTTTGTCGATGACCCAGATCGTCAGCGGATGGATCAGTCCCGTGCGTTCCGCCAGTGGTATAAATTCATCCGGACCGATGAAACCGTGGCTCGGGTGTTGCCAGCGCACCAGGGCCTCCATGCTGCTGACCCGGTTGTTTTTCAGGTCGAGTTTGGGCTGATAATGAATCAGTAATTCATCGCGACTGATAGCCTGGCGCAACTCTCCCATCAGGGTTAGCCGTTGTGGGCTATGCTGATCCAGCTTGGGGTCGTAGATGACAATGGCATGTTTCCCGACCTTGGCCGCATAAAGTGCGACGTCGGCCCGCTGTTGCAGGGTATCGGAATCAAAGCTGTGTTCAGGGTATAAGGCGATACCGATATTGATATGGATACCCAGCGCCAGGTCTTCTATTTCAACGGGGCTGTCCAGGGCGACATGGATTTTTTCGGCAATTTTGCGGGCACTGCCGGTACTGTCGACTTTCGGTAACAGGATGGCGAATTCATCTCCGCCCTGACGGGCAATGGTGTCGCTGTCACGCAGGACGCCACGTAGACGGGCGGCGACTTTTTTCAACATACGGTCGCCATTATGATGCCCCAGCGTGTTGTTGATCTCTTTGAAGTTGCTGAGTTCCACAATCAGCACGGCCAGCATGTGATCTTCGCGCTGGGCCCGGGCCAGCGCCTGCTGCAGGCGATCCCGGAATAGGGTCCGGTTTGGCAGGTCGGTGACCGGATCATGGGTGGTGTCATGCAGGGCCTTGTGTTCCAGTGAGCTGGTTTCCAGGCGTAACTGGTTGGTCTGGTCCAGCACCATGGCGCCGGCCTCGTAGGCCATCAGTGATCCGGCATATTGCCCCCAGATGGCGAACACAAACGGCATGGCGTCCAGTAGCCATAATACGATATTGTTTTTTTGCACCAGTAACAGGGTGTCAAAGCTGATCTGCTGATATTGCTGGTGACTGGAAAAGAGGGTGGCCAGGATGATGGTGACCGTAGCAATCATTGCGCCATAAATGGAGAATTTATTGGCTCGAGATTTAAGTAGAGCAACGGTGGTTGACAGGTTACTGCTTTTATCAAACATAGATTGACTGCTCTATTCTTGCCGCGTCCCTGTTAGCCTGTTAATACGGTTCCATCGCCATGGCGACCCTTTATAAAGCGGCAGTGCAGTCGAAATCTTGAGCGTTAATATGGGGTTATGAGAGGCGAATAATCACTTGCCAGCGGGCTGGTGGTGCATTTACCCTGAGGGTGTTGGTCTTGCAGCATGGAGATGCGCGGGTGCCTTTCGAACATGTGCTAACAGAGGTGGCGGCTATTCTGGCCATAGCGGCAGTGGTCGGGGCGCTGGCCCTGTGGTTACGTCAGCCATTGATTGTCGCCTTTATCTGTGTCGGCATTATTGTGGGCCCGGTCGGTCTGGGCTGGGTGGAAGACGAACAGTTTGATCTGCTGGCGGAGCTTGGTATCGGCCTGCTGTTGTTTGTGGTGGGGCTCAAGCTTGATCCGACCCTGATTCGTTCAGTGGGTTCTGTTGCGGCAGTGGCCGGCCTGGGACAGATGATGCTGACCTTTGGTCTGGGTTATGCCCTGGCCCTGCTGCTGGGAATGGAGACCCTGCCGGCCTTTTATGTTGCTGCCGCATTGACCTTCTCCAGTACGATTATCATTGTCAAGCTGTTGTCTGATAAACGCGAGATCGATGCCCTGTATGGCCGCATAGCCCTGAGTGTCCTGATCATGCAGGACATCGTGGTGGTGTTGCTGATGCTGGGGCTGGCGGCCTATGGCAGTGAGATGAATGGCGCGCATCTGGGGCTGGCCATGATGTCGATATTGGTCAAGGGCATCGGTTTCCTGCTTGTCGTATCGATCGCTTCGCGTTATCTGATTCCGTCGCTGTTGCGGTCACTGGCCCATTCACCTGAGTTGCTGGTGTTGTTTGGTATTGCCTGGGCCATCGGTCTGGGGTCATTGGGGGTCGGGCTGGGTTTTAGCAAGGAAGTCGGGGCCTTTATTGCCGGCGTATCGCTGGCGGCAACACCGTTTCGCACGGCGCTGGGCGCGCGGCTGGTGAGCCTGCGTGATTTTATGTTGCTGTTTTTCTTCATTGATCTGGGGGTACGTATCGATGTCGCTAATTTTGGCAGCGCCATTGGTCCGGCACTACTGCTGTCTCTGCTGGTGCTGATTGGCAAGCCGCTCATGGTTATGGCTCTGGTAGGGTTTATGGGTTATACCAAACGTACCAGTGCCATGAGCGGATTTTCGCTGGGACAGATCAGTGAGTTTTCGTTGATCCTGGCGGCTTTGGGTGTTGCCCTGGGTCATATCGATGAAGAGACGATGGGGTTGATCACGCTGGTGGGTCTGATCACCATTGGTCTGTCCACCTATATGATCCTGTATGCGCCAGTCCTGTATGGATGGTTGGCGCCGTACCTGGATTGTATTGAACGCAAGGCCAACCATGTGCGTGAGGCGGCCATGGGTGATAACGTCAGTATTGATGGCGAGGCCATTGATGTCATCCTGTTTGGTGTTGGTCGGTATGGCGGACGGATAGCCCACGAGCTTCAACAACGCCAGGTCAAGGTGCTGGGCGTGGATTTTAATCCCGAGGTTTTGCGTGTGCGACATCGGGACGGTTTATTGACGCTTTACGGGGATGTGGATGATGCCGAGATCTTTCATGCCCTGCCTATCGACAGGGTGGGCTGGGTGGTCAGCACATTACCTTCAGTTTCACATGGGCTGGCACTGTTGCATCTGTTGCAGCACGCCGATTATCAGGGTCGGCTGGCATTAACGGTGCATACTGAACGAGACAAAGCCATTTTGGAGGCTGCCGGTGCCGATCTGGTGTTGATGCCATTTCGCGATGCCTCGAAGGAGGCCGTGGACCTGATTCTGAATACGGATACCGATACTTGAGTTGGTGAGGATGTTTGGGTCGATTATTATCTTTCCTGCCCGGATGTAACGGCGGGAAATGCGACGCTACAAAGACGATTGACGTAGCGGTTCCCGGCTTGCTGGTGAGGATTGGCTGACGGCAGATTCCCCTGCCAGCCACAACTCGTCTATAATACCCCCTGTTGTTTGCCGGACAGGATAATCATGCTGGAACTGAATGCCGTATTCACCCGTATCAAGGATATGCAGGGTCGCCTCGACGCCCTTAGGGGGTATCTTTGACGTTGATGCCCGGCGGGAACGGCTGACCGAGGTCGAGCGCGAGCTCGAGGCGCCGGCTGTCTGGGATGACCCCGAGCGCGCTCAGGGGCTGGGCAAGGAGCGGGCGCAACTGGAAACGGTGGTCAGGGGTTTTGATGATCTTGACGCCGGTATGGCCGAATGTGAGGAACTGCTGGATCTGGCTCAGGAGGAGCAGGATGAGGAAACCGCCGAGGCGGTGATCGCCGACCTCGAGCGTCATGAGGCGCGGCTGGCCGAGCTGGAATTCCGGCGTATGTTTGCCGGTGAGATGGATCCCAATAATGCCTTTGTTGATATCCAGGCGGGTTCGGGGGGAACCGAGGCCCAGGACTGGGCCGAGATGTTATTGCGTATGTTTCTGCGCTGGGGGGAGCGGCGTGGTTTCAAGACCGAATTGATGGAGGCCTCGGCCGGTGATGTGGCCGGTATCAAGAGTGCCACGATCCGTTTTGAGGGTGATTATGCCTTCGGCTGGTTACGCACCGAGACCGGTGTCCATCGTCTGGTGCGCAAGTCGCCGTTTGATTCCGGTAACCGGCGGCATACCTCGTTTGCCTCGGTGTTTGTTTCACCTGAAATCGATGATGACTTTGATATCGAGATCAACCCGGCTGATCTGCGTATTGATGTCTATCGCGCCAGTGGTGCGGGTGGTCAGCACGTTAACCGTACCGAGTCGGCAGTACGTATCACCCATGGCCCCAGCGGTATTGTGGTGCAATGTCAGAATGATCGCTCGCAACATAAGAACAAGGCCACCGCGATGAAACAGCTCAAGGCCAAGCTGTATGAAATGGAAATGCAGAAGCGTAATGCGGATCAGCAAAATCTCGAGGAGAGCAAGTCCGATATTGGTTGGGGCAGCCAGATTCGTTCTTATGTGCTGGATCAGTCGCGCATTAAGGATTTGCGTACCGGTGTTGAAACCGGCAATACCCAGGCCGTGCTGGATGGTGATCTGGATGCCTTTATCGAAGCCAGCCTGAAAAGCGGCTTGTAATTTTTGTCAGTGGGAAAACAGCTATGACCGAGTTGAATGAGAATGAACAGATTGTCCAGCGTCGCAGCAAGCTGCAGGCCATGCGCGAGCAGGGTAATCCCTTCCCCTGTGATTTTCGTCGTAACGTCATGGCGGCCGAGCTGCATATCGAATATGACGACATGGATGAGGCGGCTCTGGAGGCAGAACCGCGGCGGGTGAGCCTTGCCGGACGGATGATGACGCGACGGCTTATGGGTAAGGCCAGTTTTGCCCATGTCCAGGACATGTCCGGGAGTATGCAGGTGTATATTCAGCGTGATGTGGTTACGACCGAGGTGTATGGCGCCTTCAAGAAGTGGGATATCGGCGATATTGTGGGTGTTGAAGGTACCTTGTTCCGAACCCGTACGGGTGAATTATCGGTGCGGGCCGAGTCGATACGACTGCTGACCAAGGCCTTGCGGCCATTGCCGGAGAAATATCATGGCATCGCCGATCAGGAGATACGTTATCGCCAGCGTTACCTGGATCTGATCATGAGTGATGTGACCCGTGATACCTTTCGTACCCGTACGGCGATTATTAACTACATCCGCCACTATCTGAATCAGCGCCAGTTTCTTGAGGTCGAGACACCGATGATGCAGGCGATACCGGGCGGGGCGACAGCACGCCCCTTCGAGACCTTCCATAATGCCCTCGATATGGGTTTGTATCTGCGTATTGCACCGGAGCTCTATTTAAAACGTCTGGTTGTGGGTGGTTTTGAGCGAGTTTTTGAGATTAATCGTAATTTCCGTAATGAAGGTTTATCGACGCGCCATAATCCTGAATTTACCATGCTCGAATTTTATCAGGCCTATGCCGATTATCATGACCTGATGGACCTGACTGAGGATATGCTGCGTGGTCTGGCCGAGCAGGTGCTGGGCCAGACGGTGATACATTATCAGGGTGATGATTATGACTTTGGCAAACCGTTTGCGCGTCTGACAATGAAAGAGGCGGTGTTGAAGTTTAATTCTGACATCAGGGTCGAAGAACTGGATGCCCTGGACAGTTTGCGTGCTGTAGCTGTGCGGCTGGAGATACCTGTGTTAGATAGTTTTGGTCCGGGCAAATTGCTCACCGAGATATTTGAAAAAACCGCAGAACACCGCTTGATGGACCCGACCTTTATCACGGCCTATCCGACCGAGGTATCACCACTGGCGCGGCGGAATGATGATGACCCGAGCTTGACCGATCGTTTTGAATTTTTTGTGGGTGGGCGCGAGATCGCCAATGGTTTTACCGAACTTAATGATGCCGAGGATCAGGCCGAACGTTTTCGGCAGCAGGTGTCGGCCAAGGATGCCGGTGATAACGAGGCCATGCATTTTGACGCCGACTATATCCGGGCGCTGGAGCATGGGATGCCGCCGACGGCCGGCGAGGGTATCGGTATCGATCGGTTGGTGATGCTGTTTACCGACTCGCCATCGATCCGTGATGTGCTGCTGTTTCCGCATATGCGGCCGGTTGTGACTGCTGCTGTTGAAGTTAAAGCAGAGGATGCTATTGTAAGTGTCACAGGAAAAATTGAGCTAGATGATAGGTAATGAGTGATGAGGCAATCAAGCATCACTCATAACCCATTACTCATCACTTCGGACTTAGGGTTTTTACTCAGTCCTCAGTCCTGATTTTAGATTGCTGAGGAAAACAGTTCGCGGATTTCCTTAACTTCCTCACTGGCGCCCTTGATAACTTCAATGGTTTCTTCGGGTGACATGCCCAGACGTTTGAAGGCCGGTATTCTGGACCAGTCCAGCTGGGTGTGTGGATGTTTGCTGCCGATGTGGGTCAGCAGATTGGCGACGATAACGATATCGGTATAGTCCGGGTTGAGTCCGGGGTCGCGCATCAGGTCTTCATGCTCGGAGACAACACTGATCAGTTCGGGAGAGAATTTCCACGTTGTTAGAACCAGTTTGCCGATACGGGTATGCAATACTTCAATGACTTTGCGCATGGCGTTCTCATTGATCATGAGATCCGGCACCATTTCAATGTATTCCAGTATCGGTAGTTTACCGATGTCATGAATCAGCCCCGCCAGCATGGCCTCATCGGGATCAAGTGGATGCAGCGCGGTATAGTCGCGGGCGATCAGATAAGACAGGGCAGCGACATGGGCGCTATGTTCCCAGGTTTCATGCAGGATGGCCTGGATGGGTTTGGAGAAGGTGGTGCTATAGAGTTGTTCCATTGCCAGTGTGGTGATAACACTACGCACATTTCTGTTGCCGAGCCGGGTAATGGCGGCCTTGATGTCTTCGATTTTGTGGTCGGAGCGATATAAAGGACTGTTGACCAGGCGCAACATCCGCGTGGTGATCGTGGCATCGGCACTGATGGCGCGGGCGACCTGATTGGCCGTTGAGTTTTCATCATCAAGCAGCTTGCGTGTCTTGAATACTACTTCGGGTAGCGCTGGAAGCGTTATTTTGTTGCTCTTGATGTCGCTGACCAGATCATTCCAGAAGCGTTCTATTACCGGCGATGCCATGTGTTAACTCACTGAATTATTTTAGGTTGTACTAACAGTTATTAGCCTATAGATCGTTCATTGGCGGAAAATCTTTAAGCGCCAATGATCGGTCTCAGGCAGCGCCATTATTTGTTATTTCTTCAGTGGCATAGGGCAATGGCCGGGCTTCCAGCACCGGTCCGGTGGTCGATTGCCAATGTATATGCCCCTGTTTTAGCCCGGTGTTTGCCAGCTCAATGACAATGACGGCCAGTACAGATATGCCACCATCCGGGGCTGGCTGGCAGCGGGCGATGTGGCCGATGGCCTTGCTTTCCTGGTCTGCCTGGTCATGATAGAGGATATCACCGGGCTGGGGTGGGGTGTCAAAACCATCGCGGGCAATATAGGCCAGATACATACGTCGTTTGAGTTTGCCACGATAGTGTAAGCGGGCAATGATCTCCTGTCCGGTATAACAGCCCTTTTTATAATTGATGCCATCAAAGGCCTCGAGGTTAACCATTTGGGGTATAAAACTCCCTATGGTTTCGGGATAAACAACCGGTATTCCGGCCTGAATGTCATGCCAGCCCCAGTTGCTGGCGCCGACCGGTGCGAGGTGGACATTTAATTTGTTCCACAGGTTTTGCATATCTGCCGGTGGGCCAAATACCAGGAACCGTGGTACTGATCCGGTACTGACAGGCAGGGTACAGAGTCCTGCGCTGACACAGGCACTGTGTTGAGTGTCAGGCAGGCTATCGAGCAGGGGTTGCAGGCGTTCACTGGCCTGTTTGCCATAGATACCGATACGGACCCAGTCGTCACTGGCATCCTTGATGGCCACTTTTGACATCAGGATGAATTTTTTCAGGCGCTCCAGCGTTTCGTGCAGCAGGCTGGAAGGCAATAACAGAAAATAATCGCCCTGAAACCTGAATATCTGGAAGATGGCCAGGAGTCTCCCCTGGGGGTTGCAATAACCACTGATCTGGCAATGTTGTTCATCGACCTGATTGATATCGTTGGTCAATTGACCCTGCAGGAAACTGGCGGCATCTTCTCCGCTGGCCTGGATGACACCGAGGTGGGACAGGTCGGTCATTACGGTGCCGCTGACGCTGGCCTGTTGCTCACGTTGGGGATTGCCAAAATCCTGCACAATGCCATTATCAAAGACGGCACCGGCATCTTCGAGGAACGTTTTCCAATCATTATTCATGTGCTGATTATTCCTTTGTCTGGTGGTGAACCTGTATGGAGCTTGTTATATACCTGTGTTATCTTCTGTTCAGTGATAACTAGTACTTTTCGGGAAAAAGGCTTATTAAATATAAGGCCTGTGCCGATGACTAGGATGATTGGCCATACAGTTGCTTCTAATGTGTTTAGCGGTCATTGTATACCGTCCTGAAGCTGGCGCTACTACAGAATATGGGTGTCGATCAGGCCAGAACAAAAAGAATACAACAGGTCGAATATGGCAAACAATAATAATAGACCGGTCTTTCTCAATCTGTTTCGCATCCATCTGCCCGTGACGGCGGTGTTGTCATTGGCCCATCGTGGCACCGGCGTGTTGCTCTTTTTATTCATCCCCGTGCTGATCTATCTACTGGGTTTGTCTCTGGAGAGTCCCGAGGGTTTTGCGCGGGTTCGGTCCCTGGTTGAACTGCCTATCTGGCGTTCTGTTCTGATACTTATTGCATGGTTTTTGGCCCATCATCTGTTTGCCGGTATTCGCTACCTGCTGATCGATGCTGATATCGGTGTCGAGGCTGCGGCCAGCCGCCGCGGTGCCTGGGTCGTACTGATCGCCGGTGTGCTGGTGATGTTGATCACCGCGGTGGTGTTGTTATGAGCCGGCGTATGTCGGGTTTGCGGGCCTGGTTGTTGCAGCGCCTGAGCGCTTTATATATGGGCGTTTACCTGTTGCTGTTTATGTTGCATATGTTGACCGATGCCCCGGCCGATTATCAGGCCTGGCGTGATTCGCTGGCCAATCCCTGGGTGGCACTGGCCATGCTGCTGTTTTTTGCATCCCTGTTGATCCATGCCTGGGTCGGGATACGTGATGTCATTATTGATTATGTCCAGTGGCCGGCCCTGCGTCTGTTCAAGCTGGCCCTGACCGGGTTGGTGCTGGTGGCCTGCGGTCTGTGGGTGCTGGATATATTATTTGCGGTGATGGAATGAATCAGATCAAGACTACGGTGGAACGACGACGCTTTGATACCCTGGTTATCGGCGCCGGTGGTGGTGGCCTGCGAGCGGCCCTGCAACTGGCTCAGGCCGATGCCCATGTCGCTGTGGTATCGAAGGTGTTTCCAACCCGCTCACACACGGTGGCGGCGCAGGGGGGTATCAATGCGGCGCTGGCCAATGTTGTGCCCGATAACTGGCACTGGCATATGTATGACACGGTCAAGGGTAGTGATTACCTGGGTGATCAGGATGCCATAGAGTATATGTGCCGTTCCGCCTCGCGTCTGGTGGTGGAGCTGGAACATTTTGGTGTGCCATTTTCGCGGCTCGAAAACGGCGGGATTTATCAGCGGCCCTTTGGCGGACAGAGCCAGAATTTTGGGGGTGATCAGGCCGCGCGTACCTGTGCCGCCGCCGACCGTACCGGTCATGCCATTTTACATTCGCTGTATCAGCAGAACATTCGCGCCAAAACCCATTTTTTTGATGAATATTTCGCTATTGATCTGCTCAAGGATGATGAAGGTTATATCCTCGGGGCGCTGGTGTTGTGTATTGAAACCGGTGAGCCGTTGATCATCGAGGCCAAGACGACCCTGTTGGCGACCGGTGGTGTTGGCCAGTTGTTCCGCACCAATACCAATGCCCATATCAATACGGGTGACGGTATCGCCATGGCCCTGCGGGTCGGTATCCCGATACAGGACATGGAATTTTTCCAGTTTCATCCGACCGGTATTGCCGGTAAGGGCATGTTGATTACCGAGGGCGCCCGTGGTGAGGGTGGTTACCTGGTTAACAAGGATGGCGAACGTTTTATGGATCGTTATGCTCCGCATGCCCGAGACCTGGCCAGTCGTGACGTGGTCTCTCGCGCCATTGCCACCGAGGTGCGTGAAGGCCGTGGTTGTGGTCCCAATGGTGATTATGCCCTGCTCAAGCTTGATCATCTCGATAGCGAGGTGATCAAGAAACGCCTGCCCGGTATCCGCGATATGGTGAAAACCTTTTTGCATATCGATCCGATTGAGCAGCCGATCCCGGTGGCGCCGACAGCACATTATACGATGGGTGGCATCCCGACCAATCGTCATGGTCAGGTGGTGGTGCCGGTACAGCAGGGCGCCGAAGACCCGATCCCGGGTTTGTATGCTGTGGGTGAGTGTGCCTGTGTATCGGTGCATGGTGCTAACCGCCTGGGCGGCAATTCACTGCTGGATATTGTGGTGTTTGGTCGTGCCGCCGGTAATCACATCATCGAATTCCTCAATGAGAGCCGTTACCACCGGCCGTTAAATATGCACAGCGTTGACAAGGCCATGGCCCATCTGGCGCGCTGGGAGCGTAAGGATGGCACCGAATCGGTCGATAGCCTGCGTAACGAGGTGCAGGCGACGATGGAAAAATACTGCAGTGTGTTTCGTACCGAAGAGGTGATGCGTGAAGGTGTCGAGAAGATGCTGGAGATCGAGCAACGTATGGATAATGTCTGCCTCAAAGATCATAGCAAGATTTTTAATACCGCGCGTATCGAGGCCATGGAGCTGGAAAACCTCGTCGATCTGGGGATTGCCACGGTCGTTTCGGCATTGGCGCGGCAGGAAAGCCGGGGCGCCCATTCGCGTATCGATTTTCCGGAACGAGATGACGCTCACTGGCTCAAACATAGCCTGTTTTATAAAGAAGGCCGGCAACTGGACTACAAACCCGTGCGCATGAAGCCGCGTTCGGTTGAGGCCTTTCCGCCCAAGCCGCGTGTTTATTGATAGAGGTGAATTTTTATGCCCAGCGTACGTTTTTCAGTCTATCGTTATAACCCGGAGCAGGATCAGGCGCCGTACATGCAGGACTATGTGCTCGATGATGTATCGCCGGGCATGATGGTGCTGGATGGCCTGAAGCAGATCAAGGCCCAGGATGAAAGCCTGAGTTTTCGTTATTCCTGCGGTGAGGGTGTGTGTGGTTCCGATGGTCTGAACATCAATGGCCGTAATGGCCTGGCCTGTATCACCCCGCTGTCAGTTATGAAACAACCGGTTGAGATCCGCCCTCTGCCGGGTATGCCCGTGATCCGTGATCTGGTCATCGATATGGAGCCGTTTTATAAACAGTACCGTGCAGTTAAACCCTATTTGATCGTCAAGGATCCGGAACCAGAGGTCGAGTACCGCCAGTCACCTGAGCAGCGTGACAAACTCGATGGTTTATATGAATGTGTGTTGTGCGCTTGTTGTTCGACGGCCTGTCCCTCGTTCTGGTGGAACCCGGATAAATTCCTCGGGCCGGCGGCGTTATTGCAATCCTACCGTTTTCTGGCCGACAGCCGTGATCAGGCCACTGAAGAACGTCTGGATGCGATGGAAGATGCCTATAAATTATATCGTTGTCATACCATCATGAACTGTGCCCAGGTTTGTCCCAAGGGTCTGAACCCGACCAATGCCATTGGCAAAACCCGACAGATGATGCTCAAACAGTTTTTGTAATGAATGCCGCAGTGATCGATAATGCCCCGGTTGATGAAAAACAACGCGACCGCCTGCGCTGGCAATGCCGTCGCGGTCTGCGGGAGCTCGATGAGTTATTGCAACCATTTCTACGCCGTCACCTGTATGACATCAATGAACAGGAGTTACAGGTGTTTCGGCAATTGCTGGCCTGCCAGGATCAAAAGTTACTTGCCTACCTGATGCTCAATGAAACTCCGGATGACCAGGGATGGGTCAATGTCATTACAAAAATCCGTGCCTGCGCTGCAGATTGAGCTGCGGCCTTCACGTTATCTACTTATCTTTATTCTGATTAGCCACCTGGGTGCGCTGGTGTTGCTGTTATTGTTGCCTGTTCAGTTGTGGGCTAAATTACTCGTAGCACTGCTGGTGCTGTTTAGTCTGACCCGGCAGTGGCAAAGCCATGTCCATGTCTATCAGCACCTGCGCTGGGATAGTCAGAACCAGTGGTGGCTGTCGGATCAGTCTGGTAAAAATTATGCAGCAGCATTATTACCGGGCAGTTATGTACATCCATTGATGCTGGTGTTGCGCTTCAAGGTGCAGAAGCGAACATGTCATCTAGTATTGCTGCCGGATAGCGCTGATCCGGATTTGTTGCGGCGGTTGCGGGTGAGGTTGAAGCAATCGGCAGGTAATGGGTAGGGTTGCCCTCGTTGCCACGCCCTAAAAGTTAGTTCAATAAATATGTGTATAACTAACCCAGCAGTATTAATTGTCATGAAAGACGTTTTCAAATAGGATTTATTGGAGTTCTGGTAAGATTTAACCGTATGAGAATGAAAGCGCTGCTGATAACAGTATTATTGCTCCTGTGTGGGGCTGCGAATACTGCAAAAAATTGATAATGCTCTCTGCGAGACCTGTAAACTACAGAAAGGAGGGAGTCCTGGTATGACCTTGCTGGATTAATAAAAAAAATGCAGAAAACGGGCTTAAGCTAATGAGCTCGTTAATGCCTGAAGAAGACCAGGATTACAGCTTTGATTTGTGGAAATACTCTAAAGCGGAGTTTTACGTTCGTGGGTATATGCTTAAGCAGGAGCCGTTGTGGGCCTGGAAAAATCGTGAGCATGATGGCGATGAAATAGGAGGTGGTTTATGTTTGTTATTTTGCTAAGGTTTTCTGAAAACAAGGATAAAGCTGGTGAATTAATGGCTGGGCATAATGTGTGGATCAAACAAGGGTTTGAAGATGGTGTTTTTTTATTGGTTGGCAGTCTCCAGCCTAATCTGGGTGGTTCAGTCATTGCGCATAATTCATCATTAGCCGAATTGCAGCAGAGAGTGGGTGACGATCCATTTGTTGCGGAAAATGTTGTATCCGTAGAAATTCTTGAAATCGACCCTAAAATCTCTGATGAACGTTTGAACTTCCTGATTCCTTAGGTGCATTCAGGAAAGTAAGGCCCTGGCATCAGTAAATGGTCAACCTTTATTTGTATATGCATAACTAAAGCGGGATGATTGGCTGGAATTGTTCAAAATATAATCATGACAACATGCTCTTGATATGTATAAAGAACTTCTGAGCGCAATGGCCATTGCGCTAACCTTCACTGCATTTTTTCCCTATATACGTTCCATTCGTCAAGGTGTTACGCGGCCGCACGTATTTTCATGGCTGATCTGGGCTATAACTACGTTTGTGGTGTTTCTGGCGCAGCTGGCGGATGAGGGGGGTGCGGGTGCCTGGCCCATCGGGGTTTCGGGCCTGATCACGCTTTACGTAGCCGCGCTGGCCTTTATTAGAAGGGTGGATAACTCCATTACTACGGCAGACCGGGTGTTCTTCGGGGCCGCGCTGTCGGCCTTACCGCTCTGGTATATAACGGCTGATCCATTGTGGGCGGTGGTGATTTTAACGACGGTAGATTTATTCGGTTTTGCTCCGACATTCAGAAAGGCCTGGTTTTATCCTGCCGAGGAACAGTTGACGTTTTTTGTGTTGATGGCGACACGTAATCTTGTTGCTATGCTGGCATTGGAGCATTATTCAATGACTACGATGCTATTTCCGGCTGCGACTGGGGCAGGGTGTGTATTACTTATCCTGATGGTGGGTTATAGACGACGGGTTCTATTAGTATAGGATTGTATAACTCTTCTCCTGCAGTCGCTTATTTTAGTTATGCCCTGGATGTCACTGAAAAATAGCCTATCATGACTTGCCATAACCACCTCCGCCCGGTGTGGCGATTACAAATATATCATCTATTTCCATCTCGGCCTTATCACAGCCAGATAGTTGTTGCTGGTGTCCGTTGGCACGTTCAATGCGGTTATTGCCGCATTGTCCGGCTTCGCCACCCTCAAGCCCGAACGGCCTGACCTGTCGTTGGCCGGAGATGATGCTGGCTGTCATCGGTTTGAGGAAACGGATGCGGCGCAGGGTGCCGTTGCCGCCTTTGTATTTGCCATTGCCGCCAGAGTTTTTGCGAATACTGAAGGCTTCGAGTAATACCGGAAAACGTTGTTCGAGGACTTCGGGGTCGGTCAGGCGTGAGTTGGTCATGTGGGAATGAATGGCGTCGCAGCCATCAAAGCGGGCGCTGGCGCCGGTGCCGCCACACAGGGTTTCATAATACTGGTGTTCATCATCACCAAAGGTAAAATTATTGCAGGTACCCTGGGATCCGGCCTGGATGTCGAGGGCGCCGAGCAGGGTGTCGACGATGACCTGTGAGGTTTCGACATTGCCGGCAACAACGGCGGCCGGGTAGTCGGGTTTGAGTATGGAGTTGTCGGGTATTGTGATATGGAGTGGCCTGAGAAAACCATGATTAAGCGGGATGTCTTCGTCGATCAGGCAACGGAATACATATAATACGGCGGCCTTGCATACCGAGGCCGGGGCATTGAGGTTGCCGGGATGGATGCCGCTGCTGCCACTAAAATCTATGTGGGCCTGATTGTTATTGGTTACCTTCTCAATATGGATGGCTACCTGAATTTGGGCGCCGTCGTCCATGCGATAAATAAACTGGCCGTCACTGATGTTTTCGAGGAGTCGGGAGACTGCACGCGCGGCATAATCCTGGATATGTGTCATATAGGCCTGAACCACATCGGTACCATAATGTTGGCAGAACGATGCCAGTTCGTGGCTGCCGCGTTCACAGGCGGCGATCTGGGCCTTGAAATCGGCGATGTTCTGATCAATGTTACGTGCCGGCCAGCGTGAATTGCCAAGCAGTGTGCGCAGTCCCTGTTCATCGAAATGGCCGTCACGGACGATGCGGATGTTGTCGATGATGATGCCTTCTTCCTCGATATGCCGGCTGTAGGCTGGCATGGAGCCGGGACTGATGCCGCCGATGTCGGCATGATGACCGCGAGCGGCGACAAAGGCGATGAGTTGCTGATCAATATAGATTGGCCGGATTACGGTGACATCGGGCAGGTGGGTACCACCGTTATAGGGGTTATTGGACAGGTAGACGTCACCGGCCTGGATGCCGTTGCCATGGTCGTGGATAACGGTTTGTATCGTGTCGCTCATCGAGCCGATGTGGACCGGGATATGCGGGGCATTGGCGATCAGGTGGCCGTTGCTATCGAACAGGGCACAGGAGAAGTCCAGCCGTTCCTTGATGTTGACTGAGCGGGCCGTGTTTTGTAATACGAGCCCCATTTGTTCGGCTACTGACATGAACAGGTTGTTGAAGACTTCGAGTAACACCGGCTCTACGGTAGTGGGCTGGCGGGTGACTGATGTGTTCTGTTGTGTCTTGCGGTTTAATAATAATTCGCCACTTGCAAGACAGTCAGCCTGCCAGGCGGGTTCAACAATAATGGTGCTGTTGGGTTCTATGATGATGGCCGGGCCCTTGACCCGATGGCCATGCGAGAGTTGATCCCGATCATAAACCGGGGTGTTATTGGTTTGCCCGGCCATCGTGACCTTGACGTGTTCACGTATGACCGGTGTTGGTGTTTTGGCTTCATGTTTTGCTTGAGCCGGTGTAGTGGGTGGTTGTGCTGATTTGTTGTGATCAGCAGCGATCATCTCGACCTGTAGTGCGGCTATTATCAAGGGTGTTGTGCCATTACTAAAACCAAATTGGCGTCGATGGGCCTGCTCAAAATGGTTGCGCAGGTTGTGTTCGGATGAATATTCGATCAGCAGCTGGGTGTCGGCATCCTGATAATGTATGTGGCAGCGGCGGCGGCAGTTAAAGTGATCATTGTCAAAACCTTGTTGCCGGAGTTCCAGGCTGGCCTGGTTTTCGAGTTCGGCAAAGCCTTGTTCCAGTTGTGGTATTAGCCCCTTAGATAAGGGCTGTTCGATTGCTGCTTCGCGAATGATGCGGGGTTGCGCCAGGCCAATACCCAGGGCCGATAATACGCCGGCATGGGGGTGAATCAATATCCGTTGCATGCCCAGAGCGTCTGCGACCAGGCAGGCATGTTGGCCACCGGCACCGCCAAACGAACACAGGGCGTATTCACTGATGTCATAACCGCGTTGAACCGATATTTTTTTGATGGCATTAGCCATATTATCGATGGCAACGGCGAGGAAACCTTCGGCAACCTCAAGGGCTGTGAGCTGTGTGCAGTTGGTGCTGTTGATGTTGTCAGTCAGTTCAGAGAACTTTTGGATGACGGTTGCATGATCAAGGTGCTGGTCAGCATTTGGGCCAAACACCTGTGGGAATAGTGTAGTTTGTAATTTACCGAGCAGAACATTGCAATCGGTGACTGTTAATGGGCCATCGTTGCGATAACAGGCGGGTCCCGGATTGGCACCGGCCGATTCCGGACCGACGCGATAACGTTCGCCGTCAAAATGCAGGATTGAACCACCACCGGCGGCGACGGTATGGATACGCATGAGCGGTACTCGCAGACGGGCTCCGGCAATCTCGGTTTCAAAGTCGCGTTCGTAGTCACCGGCATAATGGCTGACATCGGTAGAGGTACCGCCCATGTCAAAGCCGATGACCTTATTAAAACCGGCGGCGGCGGCGATATGGGCCATGCCGATAATACCGCCGGCCGGGCCGGAGAGGATAGCGTCTTTACCATGAAAGTGGCTGGCCTTGCACAGGCCGCCACTGGATTGCATGAACATCAGCGGTGTATTGCCGAGCTGGCTACGGACCTGTTCGACATAACGGCGCAGGATGGGGGACAAATAGGCATCGATGACAGTGGTGTCGGCACGACTGACCAGTTTGATCAGTGGGCTGATGTTATGACTGCAGGATATCTGTTCGAATTCAAACTGCCTTGCACAGGCCGCGATCTGTTGCTCATGTTGCGGGTATTGATAACCGTGCATGCAGGCAATAGCAATAGCGCGGATGCCTTGTTGATGTAATGTTTGTAGAGCCTGTTGTAGTTGTTCGATATCGGGTGTCTTCAGGACGGCACCACTGGCCGTGATGCGTTCATCGATCTCTATAACCTGGTCGTAGAGCATGGCCTGGCGCTGGATATGCAGGGCAAAGATATCGGGCCGATTCTGGTAACCAATCTTCAGGGCATCAGCAAAACCACGGGTGATGAGCAAGGCCGTCGGGGCACCACGTCGTTCCAGCAGGGCATTGGTGGCCACCGTGGTGCCCATTTTGACGGCCGCTAGCTGGTTTTCAGGCAATACGGTGTTGCTCGCTAGTCCCAGAATAGTCCGGATACCCTGGATCGCGGCATCATTATACTGGCGCGGATTATCAGACAATAATTTATGGCTGCTTAGCTGCCCGGCAGGGCTTATGGCGACAATGTCCGTGAAGGTGCCGCCGCGATCGATCCAGAATTGCCAGCCTTGCTTATTAATCGGTTTGTATGCCATGCGGGGTATCCCTGTCCAGGCCCTATGATACCGGATTAATATCATGAAAAACAACGAGATAGTTATTTGGTCCTGTATGGCATCAATTTCTGATGCCAGGGAACTTTTGTCATGGAAGCGGGTCTTATTATGTAATTGATAGATATCCCTCCCCTCAGGATTTACCGCCGTTGAAAAACCACACCATGGACGGGTGTGGGGCGGCGTTTTTTGCCTGTCTACCGCCCAAAAAACCCTGTAGTAACAAAGGGTTTTGTCGGCCTGTTTTGCTCAAGCTCTATTCATCGCGGGTCGATCTAGGGGTATGATTGGGGATCAGGGGCGGAATTACTATGAGTGTTAAGACATTTACTTTTTGTGATATATGTAATCCGCATTGCCAGATTACCACGGACCGGCGTGAACAGCCGCGTGATGAAGGCTCAGGACGGCGTGGCAGTGATGACTGTAGCTGGTTTGAGGGGTTTCCTGACGATAGTACGGAAGATGGCTGGATTGTGACCTCCAAGGGTAAACATGTTTGCCCGCGCTGTTATATACATCATAAGGAAGCGGTATTCAGTATCTAGTGAGGGCTTTGATATGAATGATTCAGGGATTGATCTGTCCAGTGGACAGTGTGAAGCCTGTCGTGTTGGTGCACCGACGGTTAGCGATCAGGAGCGGGATGAACTCTCTATCCAGATTCCCGAATGGCAGATAGTCAGGCGCAAGGACATCCAACGTCTGGAGCGGGCCTACAAGTTCGCCAATTTTGTCGATGCCCTGGCATTTACCAACAGGGTCGGTGCGCTGGCTGAGGAGCAGGGGCATCACCCCGATCTGCTGACTGAATGGGGACGGGTGACCGTGACCTGGTGGTCACATAAGATCAAGGGTCTGCATAAAAATGACTTTATAATGGCTGCCAAAACCGACCGGCTTTATAGCTGTTGATGCCAGCAGGTGTTTTTTCGTTTTAGCGGATCTAGCGTTCAACAATGCATTCGTGTGTTGTTTCAAGTTGATCTTCTTCATTGATGGTTTCCAGGCGTACAGTAAAACCCCAGAGACGGCTGACATGTTTTAATACTTCATGCATGGATTTATGCAGGGGTTTACGGTCTTGCTGGAAATAGCGCAGGGTTAATGAACGGTCACCCTGGCGATTGACATTATAAACCTGGATATTGGGTTCGCGCTTGCTGAGGTTGTACTGGTCAGCCAGTTTATTACGAATGGCCCGATATCCATTGTCATCGTGGATGGCGGTGATTTCGAGTTTCAGTTTTTTATCATCATCAAGTACCGAGAACAACTTCATGTCACGGATCAGTTTAGGTGACAGGTACTGCTGGATAAAGCTTTCATCTTTAAAATGACGCATAGCAAAATCCAGCGTTTTAACCCAGTCACTTCCGGCAATATCAGGAAACCAGCGTTGATCCTCTTCGGTTGGGTTTTCACAAATTCTCCGGATATCACTCATCATCGAAAATCCCAGGGCATAGGGGTTAATGCCGGAGTAGTAGGGGCTGTCATAGGATGGCTGATAAACTACGCTGGTATGTGATTGCAGAAACTCCATAATAAAACCATCGTTAACAAGGCCCCTGTCATACAGGGTGTTGAGGATGGTGTAGTGCCAAAAGGTTGCCCAGCCTTCGTTCATGACCTGGGTTTGTCGCTGTGGATAGAAGTATTGGGCAATTTTACGCACGATACGGACGATTTCCCGCTGCCACGGCTCCAGCAACGGTGCGTTTTTCTCAATGAAATACAGCAGATTTTCCTGGGGCTCCGAGGGGTAACATTGTGCCTCGGTGGCTTTTTCTTCAGCCCGGGTGGGGATAGTGCGCCACAGGTCATTGATCTGGGATTGCAGGTATTCCTCGCGTTCAATTTGACGTTCACGTTCCTCGAAGGCTGAAAGTTGAGATGGCCTGTGATAACGGTCTACGCCATAGTTCATCAGGGCGTGACAGGAATCCAGGGTTAGTTCAACAGCCTCTTCACCAAATCGTGTTTCGCATTCGGAGATGAAGTTGCGTGCAAATAACAGATAATCGATGATGGCGTCGGCATTGGTCCAGCTTTTAAACAGATAGTTGTTCTTGAAAAACGAGTTATGGCCATAGGCGGCATGGGCGATAACCAGGGCCTGCATGGTCATGGTGTTTTCTTCCATCAGGTATGAGATGCAGGGGTTGGAGTTGATGACTATTTCATAGGCCAGCCCCATCTGGCCGCGGCGATAGCGTTGCTCGGTACTCATGAACTGTTTGCCAAATGACCAGTGGTGGTAGCCCAGGGGCATGCCAACTGATGAATAGGCGTCCATCATTTGTTCAGCGGTAATAATCTCTATCTGATTAGGATAGGTATCAAGGCCATATTCGGCGGCGATCTTGCTGATCTCCTCATCGTAACGGGTGATGAGATCAAAGGTCCATTCCGAGCCGGTGGAAATGTAGTTTTTTTTTCTCATGCCTGCTGCTTCTTGAAAAGTCTTCGGAATACAGGGTAAATGTCGCTGACTGAGGCGATGTCCTGCATAGCAAAATTCTCATAGGCTTCTTTTACTAACTCATATTCATCCCACAGACGTTGATGTCTGTCAGCCATGATTTCAACATAGGCAAAATACTGGACCAGTGGCATGATGTTGTCAGCCAGCAAGGAACGGCAAATAGGTGAGTCATCATGCCAGTTATCGCCGTCCGAGGCCTGGGCCGCATATATATTCCATTCGCCGGAGGGGTAGCGTGCCTTGATAATGTCATACATCAGCTCCAGGGCGCTGGATACCACGGTGCCCCCGGTTTCACGGGAATGAAAAAATTCGTCTTCATCGACTTCCTTGGCAACGGTATGGTGACGTATAAAAACGAGCTCGATATGTTCATATGTTCGGGTCAGGAACAGGTACAGAAGGATAAAGAAACGTTTGGCGATGTCCTTACGGGCCTGGTCCATTGAGCCGGAAACATCCATCAGGCAAAACATAACGGCCCGGGTGGAGGGTTTGGGTTCTTTAATGTGGTTGTTATAGCGCAGATCAAAGGTGTCGATGAATGGAATGCTGCCGATTCGGCGTTTGAGTTCTATGATCTCGTCATGTAACGCGGTAATTCTTTTTTGTGTATCTTCGCTGTCGGGTTTGCCCTGCAGGGCTTCAAGCTCCTGTTCTGCTTCATTGAGACGGTTTCTCAGCGGCCCACCCAGGGCCAGACGCCGTCCAAGGGCGCCCTTGAGAGAACGGATGACATTGATGTTGGTTGGTATGCCATCATTGCTGTAGCCGGCACGAACCGGCTTGAATTCAATGATGGTGGCTAGTTGGGTCTTGGTCAGGTCGGGCAGGGCCAGGTCTTCAAAAAAGAATTCGAGGAATTCTTCGCGTGAGAGCTCGAATGAGAAGTCATCCTCACCTTCGCCTTCATTGCTGGCCTGGCCACCGGAGCCGGCGTTACCACTGGGCGGGCGTTTGACCTTGTCGCCGGTAATAAAATCGGTGTTTCCCGGATGAACCGTTTCACTGCTGCCGCCCTGATCATGACGGAATACCGGTTCAGAGATATCACGGGCGGGGATATTGATCTTTTCCCCATTATCTATATCCGTAATGCTGCGTTCGGATACGGATTCAGTGACAGCCTTCTTTATCTGTTGTTTGAAACGACGGATAAAGCGTTGGCGATTGACTGCACTCTTGTTTTTCCCGTTAAGTCTTCTGTCGATTAATTGTCCCACAATGCCTCGCAATCATGATGACTTTCTAACACGCAAATACCATTCGGATAACAGGCGCACCTGTTTTTCAGTATACCCTTTTGCGGTCATGCGGCTGACAAAGTCATCATGTTTTTTCTTATCTTCAGTGGATGCTTTGGCATTGAATGAAATAACCGGTAGCAGGTCTTCTGTATTTGAAAACATCTTTTTCTCGATTACTTCGCGTAATTTTTCATAACTGGTCCAGTTGGGATTGTTGCCGTCATTCTGTGCCCGGGCACGGAGTACAAAATTAACGATTTCGTTGCGGAAATCCTTGGGGTTGCTGATGCCGGCCGGTTTTTCAATCTTTTCCATTTCTTCATTTAATGCGGCCCGGTCGAAGCTTTCACCCGTGTCAGGATCGCGGAATTCCTCATCCTGAATCCAGTAGTCGGCATAGGTGACATAACGATCAAAGATGTTCTGGCCATATTCTGAATACGATTCCAGGTAGGCTGTCTGGATTTCCTTGCCAATAAATTCGGCGTAATGTGGTGCCAGATAACCCTTGATATAGGAAATATATTTTTCCTCCAGTTCCGGTGGAAACTGTTCCTGTTCAATTTGTTGCTCCAGTACATAGAGCAGGTGAACGGGATTGGCGGCTACCTCGCTGTTGTCATAATTAAAGACCCGGGACAGGATTTTGAAGGCGAAGCGGGTTGAGAGTCCGGCCATGCCTTCGTCGACACCGGCATAATCACGGTATTCCTGATAGGATTTGGCCTTGGGATCTATATCCTTGAGGTTTTCGCCATCATAGACACGCATCTTGGAAAATACATTGGAGTTTTCCGGTTCTTTAAGCCGTGACAGGACGGCGAACTGGGATAATAATTCCAGTGTGTCAGGGGCACAGGGCGAGTCACTTAATGAGCTATTGGCCAGTAATTTCTGGTAAATCTTGACCTCTTCTGAAACACGCAGGCAATAGGGCACCTTGACGATATAGACACGATCAAGGAATGCCTCATTATTACGGTTATTCTTAAAAGACTGCCACTCAGATTCGTTGGAGTGTGCCAGGATAATACCATCAAAGGGCAGGGCAGACAGGCCTTCGGTGCCCATATAGTTGCCTTCCTGAGTCGCGGTCAGCAGTGGGTGCAACACCTTGATCGGGGCCTTGAACATTTCAACGAACTCGAGTAATCCCTGATTGGCCAGGCATAAGCCGCCGGAATAGGAGTAGGCGTCCGGGTCGTCCTGTGAGTATTGTTCCAGTTTTCTGATATCAACCTTGCCGACCAGGGATGAAATATCCTGATTGTTTTCATCACCAGGTTCGGTTTTGGCTATTCCGCTTTGCGTCAAAATTGAGGGTTTAAGTTTTACAACCTTGAACTGGGTGATATCACCATTAAATTCATGCAGGCGTTTAACTGCCCAGGGTGACATGATGCCGCTCAGATAACGTTGTGGTATGCCATAGTCTTCTTCCAGGATGGCGCCATCTTCTTCAGGTGAAAACAGTCCCAGTGGCGATTCATTGATGGGGGAGCCTTTGATGGCATAGAAGCTGTGTTTTTCCATCAAGGATTTGAGTTTCTCGGCCAGAGATGATTTACCGCCACCAACGGGTCCGAGCAGATATAAAATCTGTTTTTTCTCCTCCAGTCCCTGGGCGGCATGGCGGAAATAGGAGACGATTTGCTCAATGGTATCTTCCATGCCGTAGAACTCACGGAAGGCCGGGTAAATTTTGATGACCTTGTTCATGAACAGGCGACTGAGCCGCGGATCATTACGGGTGTCAATCATTTCCGGTTTACCAATGGCCATGAGCATGCGCTCTGCTGCACTGGCGTAGGTGCTGGGATCCTGTTTACATAGATCGAGATATTCCTGCAGCGTGTATTCTTCTTCCCGGGACTGTTCAAAGCGGGATTGGAAGTGATTGAATATGGTCATCGTTTAGCCCTCTTTGCCGCTGTGTAGGCCCGGACTTGCCGTGGTCTACCGTGTTTGTTGGGTCGGTGATATTCTTGCAAGCGTTATGCCATTTGTTAGGTGGCTGTGGATGAATTTTAAATTACTTTTTAATAACATGTAGTTAACATAGCTTTTGTTCCCTTGTTAAAAATTCAGTTTTTACCATAGTTGTCGAGTCAGGTTTGAGATGGCATTGTGTCATAATTATGACGTCCCTGTCCGTGATAACAATCGCACTTTAATAGCAATTCGGACTGGAGAAATCCAGTAATCGACCGATCATATACTATATGACACCATGGTAGCTGAAGGGTTCCGGTCTGGTGTTATCAGGGATGTAGAGCTCGGTATTGCTGTAGCCGCATCTGTATAGACAATCACGTAATTAGGGTTTATCAGAGCCATGCCAAACAAAGCGCAATCAGTTATCAAACTGTCAAAACAGGCGTATTCACTTCTTAGTAAAAAACAATACCGTCAGGCTGAAAAGGTTTTTCTGGAAGCCTACGATTATGATAATGGTAATTCATTTATCCTCGTTGGTCTTGGGCATGTTTATCGTGAGCTGAATGATTTTCAGAAGGCCATACATTTTTACCAGTTAATTCTTGATATTGAACCGGATAATGCCTTTGCCATGAAGGGTATCGGGCATGCCTATCGGGGTATGCGTGATTATGAGCAGACCGTGTCTTACTGGCAGCAATATCTGGCTAAAAATGGTCGGGATTACCACATGATGGTGCGTTGCGCCGATGCCCTGAAAAAGCTTGAGCGACTGGATGAAGCAGAGGCCTGTTATCTCAGGGCCCTGGAATTTGACCCGAAAGATAAATACGGCAATCTTGGTTTGGGTAGTCTGTATTACAAAACAGGCAATGAAGCGGGTGCATTGAAATGCCTGGAATATTTTGTCGAGCACGATGATACCAATGTCGCTGTGTTGACAATGATTGGTAATATCCGCCAGCGGCATAAAGAATTTGACCAGGCGATTGCTATTTTCTCCAGGGTTATTGATCTGGAAATGGATAATGGTTATGCCCTGTATGGTCTTGGCAATTGTTATCGTGGCTTGTGTCAGTATGAAGATGCAGTTATCTGGTGGTTGAAAGTACTGGAAGCTGAGCCGGATAATCAGGGTTTGCATTCACGTCTGGGTGATGCCCTGGTGCATATCAATGATCTGGACAGGGCGCAGAAGCATTATTTACGCAGCCTGGACCTGGCTTTTGATCCATTTGCGCTGATTGGCTTATCAAAAATTTACTCCCAGCGGGGTGATTATGATGAAGCGCTGGCATGCTGTGAGCGTGTTCTCGAGCGTCAGCCTGGGCACAATCGCACGCTGGAGCAGATGGCCGAGGTTTATGAGGCCTGTGGCGATACAGATCATGCTGTTCAGCTTAGAAGTCGTATAGGCTAGGCTGTCTCTGCCAAAACGCTAGATTCCCGTCATAATTGCCCGCTATTCTGTTCAGAGATGGGTGTTTCGCGTCAAAATATTGAACTGTTCCCGGTTATATATGTGGTTCCGTGTGGATTTTGCACTGGTATGCATGGTTGTCTCCGGCGGACTGTGTCACGGGAGCATGAAACTTAGATAAATCTGTCGTTATTAAGCGAGTCTAAACCAGGGTCTATTACCCTATGGATAACATGCTAATTCTGGATCGATAGTGTTGCCGTGGAGCATTCACTGTATCAGCAGAAAGTTTGATAATAAGTCAATAAATGACTTGTTTAATTAAAGAAAATCTGTATTTTACAGCTATTAATATGTATTAGAGCCCTGTCTTTTGAGAGGGTAATGGCCATTTTTCCCAGGCATTCCTGGCCGGTGAGTGGATGTGGTCGGTAACTGGTTGAGTAAGCCACAAGGCCAATAAATAACGCCCGAATATGGACAAGCCTAGTCACGATAATGATCTACATGCCCTGCAGGCTAATTCAATGCTGGCCGGCGGAAATGCTGCCTATCTTGAGCAGATATATGAAGACTACCTGCGTGATCCCAACCTAGTAAACCCTGCCTGGAGGACGTATTTTCAGGTGCTGCAGGGTGATAGTCATGATGTCCCCCACTCCGATGTTCAGTCAGCAATTCGACAGCAGGTTATGCATCGCCGGGCCGGTAAGGCTGCTGGTCAGGCAGAGATGGTTAACATTCACCATTATGAGCAGCAGCTGCGTATTGAGAAATTGATAGATGCCTATCGTTTTTTAGGGCACCAAAAGGCCAATATTGACCCACTTGGACTATGGCAAATGCCACCTCTTTCGGAGCTGGATTATCGTAATTATGGCTTTACTGAAAGTGATCTGGAAGCCATGTTCGACGCAAAATCTTTTTCATCGCTTGAACATGCCAGTCTGAAAGATATATTACAGGCTCTGGAGCAGACCTATTGTGGTCATATTGGTTCTGAGTACATGCATCTTACCGATATGACCGAGCGGCGCTGGATTCAGCATCGACTCGAAGGTGGTCGGGTACAGGTGGATCTCAGTAATGAGGCGCGCCAACGTTTACTAAAGCATCTAACAATGGCAGAGGGGCTTGAGCGGTACCTGCATACTCGCTATGTTGGTCAAAAGCGTTTCTCTCTTGAGGGTGCAGAAAGTCTGGTACCTATGCTGGCTGAATTAATTCAGCGATCTGGTACTCATGGTACTCAGGAGCTGGTTATTGGCATGGCCCATCGGGGACGACTTAATGTCCTGGTTAATATCATGGGCAAGACGCCGGCTGAGTTATTTCTTGAGTTTGAGGGTAAACATGCCCGAGAGGCGGATGGTACCGGTGATGTCAAATACCATATGGGTTTTTCATCAAATATCAAAACGACTTCTGCTGATGTTCATGTGGCGCTGGCATTTAATCCTTCGCACCTGGAAATAGTTAATCCTGTTGTAGAAGGCTCTGCCAGAGCTCGCCAGGAACGTCGTAATGACCGGGAAGGTACTCAAGTAGTACCGGTTCTGATACATGGTGATGCGGCATTTGCCGGTCAGGGTGTAGTCATGGAAACCTTCAATATGTCGCAATCCCGCGGGTATTCCACCAAGGGTACTGTCCATATAGTTATCAATAACCAGATTGGTTTTACTACCAGTAATCAGAAAGATATGCGTTCAACCCTGTATTGCACTGATGTAGCAAAGATGGTGAATGCTCCTATTTTTCATGTAAATGGTGACGATCCTGAAGCCGTGATTTTTATAACTCAGCTGGCATTAGACTATCGAATGACTTTTCATAAAGATGTTGTCATTGATATGATTTGTTATCGCCGTCATGGGCACAGCGAAGCCGATGAGCCGACTGTCACGCAGCCGCAGATGTATCAGGTTATTAAAGAATTAGCGACGGCACGTGAGCTTTATGCACGTTCTCTCGTTGCAGCCGGGGTTGTTACAGAAGCCGGTGTCCAGGATATGGCGGATAATTACCGTGCAGCGCTTGAACAAGGAGAGACCGTTGTTGATGAGCTGATCCCTGATGACAAGTCGGTGTACGAATATGATGTTAACTGGGATCCTTTTAAACGTACTGATTGCACGGTGTATGTAGACTCGACCGTCCCGGTTACGCAAATCCGCTCTGTTTACGAGAGCATGGCAGAAATACCTGAAGGGTTTATGGTGCACCCAAAGGTAGCCAAGATTCTGGATAATCGTAAAAAAATGGCGGCCGGTGCGTTGGGAATAGACTGGGGGTTCGCTGAGACCATGGCCTATGCGACTCTTCTGGATGATGGATATAGTGTTCGTCTCTCAGGTCAGGATTGCGGGCGTGGAACATTTTTTCATCGTCACGCAGTATTGACACATCAGAATGAAAATCAGACATATATTCCTTTGCGTAATATCGGCAAGGGTGAGGTCAATTTTTTGGTGATTAATTCAGTACTGTCTGAAGAGGCTGTATTGGCTTTTGAATACGGATATGCAACTACAGACCCTAAGACTCTGGTTATCTGGGAGGCGCAGTTCGGGGATTTTGCTAACAATGCACAGGTAGTTATTGATCAGTTTATCAGCGCGGGTGAACAAAAATGGGATCGCAAATGTGGTCTGGTGATGATGTTGCCGCATGGGTACGAAGGCCAGGGCCCTGAGCACTCATCGGCACGCCTGGAACGTTATCTGCAGTTATGTGCACAGCATAATATGCAGGTTTGTGTCCCTTCTACGCCAGCACAAATATTTCATTTATTAAGGAGGCAGATGCATATGACCTGCCGGACGCCGCTGGTGATCATGACGCCAAAAAGTCTCTTGCGGCATCGGCTGGCAATCAGTAGCCTTGAAGATCTTAGTGAGGGTAAATTTGATACGGTTATAGGTGAGATTGATGATATTAATGATACCGATGTTAAACGTATAATTCTCTGTAGTGGAAAAATTTATTATGATCTGCTGGAAAAACGTCGTCAGGACGAGCGTAGTGATGTTGTCATTATCAGGCTTGAGCAGCTTTATCCTTTTCCCGAGCAGGTGTTGCAGGATGAGTTGAGTCGCTATAAATATGCTGAGGCCTTTGTCTGGTGCCAGGAAGAGCCTAAGAATCAGGGAGCATGGTTTTCAAGTCAGCATCATATTCGAGGCCTGCTAAGCTCTGATCTGGAGTTGCACTATGCCGGCAGGCCATTTTCAGCAGCGCCGGCGGTGGGACGTGTTTCACTTCATATAAAACAATTGCATGATTTGCTTGATGCTGCGATGAACGGCTGATAAAAAAGATAATAATAAACCGGAGCATATTAACATGGATATTGAAGTCAAGGCGCCAGGATTTCCGGAGTCGGTTGCTGATGGCAGCATTATTGCCTGGCACAAACAGCCAGGAGACATTGTGAAGCAGGATGAGGTGCTGGTAGATATAGAAACCGACAAGGTTATGTTTGAGGTGCCGGCATTAAGGAATGGGGTTTTAAAAGAAATTATTGCTGGTGTCGGAGAGACTGTCATATCGGAGCAGGTTCTGGCAATCCTTGATGAGGATGTGAGTGCTGTTTCGTCTTCATCTGTTGCTGCTAAAAAAACAGATAGCAAAGTGGTAGAGACGCGGAAGGTCGAGGGAGCAGGGGTTGCTGTTGCACCGGCGGCGCGTAATTTGATAGCCCAGAATGATCTGGATGCTGCTCTGATTACGGGTACCGGTAAGGGCGGTCGGATTCTTAAGGAAGATGTGCAGCGTTATCTGGCTGAACAGAGTAAGGAGGAGGTGCCAGAGACATTGGCGCCGATAAC
>Ga0316187_10000435_pt1 | contig 32461 bp, 31 predicted proteins | sample CroRivburrow1_MG_FD_204927 | JGI IMG/M metagenome (GOLD analysis project Ga0316187, IMG submission 204927) | Coastal sediment microbial communities from Maine, United States - Cross River worm burrow 1 | ecosystem: Environmental > Aquatic > Marine > Coastal > Sediment | place: USA: Maine... | reverse complement strand
CCCGGTTAGCTTCGGAAGCGCGGCGAAGGTCCTGATTTTACAGGGCTACTGGCCATAAACCCGCGTCTCGGAGGCTGGTATAGCGCCTATGACCGACGATGACGTGATCCAGGACCCGGATATCCAGCATGGAGCCGGCCGCCACCAGTCGTCCGGTTAGCTCGAGATCCTGGGGACTCGGCTCCGGATCACCGCTTGGATGGTTGTGGATGAAGATCGCCCCCGAGGCGGATTCCGTGATCAGAAAGCGCAGCACCTCGGCCGGGTCCACCTGGCAGGCGGTCCGGCCACCCCGCGCGACCTCGCGCTCCGCGCTCGGACGGTTCTTCGCGTCCACCGAGATCACCAGAAAGCGCTCGACCCGGCTGCCGCTGAGGGCCCGGCCGTAGCGGGAGAAGACCGCTTCGCTGCTGGAAAGCGGGGCGGATTGGTTCTCAGGCGGGCTCAGGGCACGGAGGCCGGCCTCGAAGGCGGCGGCCAGCCGAGCGGCCTTCGCAGGCCCGATCCCCGGAATGCGAGTGAGCTCGACGAAGCTCATCCGCCGCAAGTCCCAAAGCCCCCGCGTCTGCTCGAGGAGCCGAGCCGCGGCCAGCGCCACGTCCTCGCCCGCCCGCCCGGTGCCGAGGAGCAGGGCGAGAAGCTCAGCGTCAGAGAGGGCAGGCGCCCCACGAGAGGCGAGGCGTTCACGAGACCGGTGCATGGGTTTCCGGGATGCAGGCGGCGTGCCGGGTCAGGGTCAGAAGATCTCGCGGACTTGCCGCCCCCAAACCGGCGAAACCACCCCCAGCGCCAACACCCGATACACACGGAGAATCCGTCGCGACGCCCGTGCTCGCGAGCGGGCCCCGCTCGCGAGTACGGGCGTCGTGACCGGGGGCTCCGTGTGCCCTTATTTCTTGAAGAACTTGCCGAAGATGCTTGGGCGCTTGCCTTCGCCTGGGCGTGGCGGCGGGGCGCTGCTGCGGCCGCGGGACTTTCGCATTTCGCCGACCCGGACCTCGCGTAGTGCCTCGAGGTTCTTCGGATCGAGCTTGATCACCTTCTTGAAGTGCTTGTGGGCCTTCTCGTGATCACCCATGCGCTTCAGGAAGTGGGCGCGCGTGAAATGGCCTTGCACGTGATCCGGGTTCAGCTTGAACGTCGCTCGAAGCAGGTCGCGGATTTCGGTCGCGACCTCTTCTTCCTCGACGCCGTCTCGAAGAAGCAGGATCCACGCCTTCATCGCGGGGTAGTCGGCTTCCTTCTTCACGACCGCCATCGCGCTATCGCAAATCTCGATCGCCTCATCGTACCGGCGCCGTTTCACCAGGATGTCGACCTTCTGAAAGTTGATGGCAGCCTCGACCATCACGTTGAGCTTTCGCTCGGATTCGGGCGTTCCGCCGCCCTGCATCACCGTCTTTTGGTAGTCCGCACGCTTCTTTGGGTCGCTCAAGGTGTCGTTCGCGACGGTGAGCATGTGGAAGACCTCTTCGACCCAGGGCCGAAGCTCGTCGAGCTCGGCGGGCAGTCGGTCCGGATGCCACTTCTTCGCGAGTGTCATGTACTTGCTTCGGATATCGTTACTCTCGGTCGACTCTCTGGCCCCGAGCATCGCGAAGTAGTTCTGTCGATCCATCATACCGATGATGCGAGAGACTTCGTCCCAGCGCTTCGTGTGTTCTTCGCTGAGCCCCTCGGGCGCTGGCGGCGGCAGATCTCTGGGCGCGACGATTTCGCCCGACAGAGTCCTCGCCGGAGGCAGGTTGCTGAGCGAGGTCGGGAGCACCGAATCACCACCCGGTAGATGCGAGTCGCGGGCCCTCGGCGGAGAAGAGCTTCGTCCGCGCTGCGGAGGAACGCTACCGGACGAGCGGGAGACACGATCCGGTGGCGTCGACTTCCGCAAGCCGTCCGACGACGACACGGCCCTTAGCTTCTGCTGCGAGACCGGGCGGTACACCTCCAAGCAATCGGCGATGGCCAGGAGATAGATGATTCGCTGTGCGACCTTCCGGTCACCGAACTGCTCGATCAGAATCGGTGCGGTTGCTGGCTCGGCGCGCATCAGCTCGACGAACGCCATCTCGTTCGACTGAAGGCCCAGTCGATTCACGACGGCGCCCTTCTTGATCCTCTGCCGCTCGAGCCCGAGCTTGCGAATCACCCGGCTGACGGCGTCCTTCGGAAGTTCGGCTCGAAGGGCTGTGGCAATCAGCGCGAGGATGTCGACCTGGCCCCGGAGTGTGCCTTTCGCATCACCGATCAGATCCGCCTCGTAGAAGGCGTATGGGCTGTTGCGCCGGGGGAAGACATTGAGGAGCGCCCGCTGGAAATCCGCGGCGGGATCGAGGAAGCGCCCTGATGCAGGCACGCCTGATCGAAACAGGATACGGTCTTGCCCCGGTCGCTCGTCCTCCGGCCAGATCGCGAGGGTCCCAGAAAGGCCCTTCTTCTGGATCGAGAGAAGTACATGCCCGAACGGCGTCGCACTCAGAGTGCCTTCCGCCAGGGGCTTTGGGACAGACGATGTCAAAGCTCGATGCTCCAAGGAATTACAGGGTGACATATCGAACGTGCCAGTGACAGATTCGCGCCAGCCGGCCGGCCCGGAAATCATGGATTTCAAGCAGTTCGGGGCGGCGCCCCTGATAATTTCATCAGTCCGTGATCGTCCAGCCCGTGCCGTCCGCCCGGTCGAGTAGCTCGACGCCCTTGTCCGCGAGCTCGTCTCGAATCCGGTCGGCCTCTGCGAAGTCCTTCTCGCCGCGGGCTGTGGCGCGCGCCGAGATGCGCTCCTCGACCCAGGCTGCGTCGATGCCCCGGTCGCTCGCGCGGCGGTCCCGAATGCGAAGAAGGATCTCGTCCGCTTGCTGGGCGCCGACGCCGAGCTCTTTGCCGAGCGCCTCGAAGCCAGCGTTCGCCGCATCGACTGCTGCGCGTGAGGCCTTGCCCTTCTTGCGCATGGCCTGATCGCAGAGCTCGTTCACGCCCTTGAGGAAGTCGGCCAGCTTGGCAAGCGCGACCGGCATGTTGAGGTCATCGTCGAGCGCTTCTCGGAGTGCCTTCTGGAAGCCCGCGAGCTCGGCTGGGGCCGCGCCGTCGCCTTCGACGATTCGTTTCGGCGGTAGGTCTGCGAGTCGCTGCTTGGTCTTGTAGACGTAGGCCACACGTCGCTCTGCCTCCTCGAACTGAGGAAAGCCGGTCACGTTGCCTGCATCGTCGAGCGTCCAGTCGAGGTTGAGCGGGGCTCGATAGTGCACCGTCATCATGAAGTAGCGAATCGCCTCTGGCTCCACGCGGTCGAACAGGTCTCGCGCCGTGAAGAAGTTGCCGAGGCTCTTGCTCATCTTCTCTTTGTCGACTTCTACGAAGCCGTTGTGCATCCAACAACGCGAGAAGGGTTGTCCCGTGGCGGCTTCGCTTTGAGCGATTTCGTTTTCGTGATGCGGGAATACGAGATCGAGCCCTCCGCCGTGCAAGTCCAGAGTGTCGCCAAGGTGCTTCATCGACATTGCGGAGCACTCGATGTGCCAACCGGGTCGGCCGAGACCCCACGGGCTTTCCCATCCCCACGCACCTTCCTCGCTCCTCTTCCAGAGCGCGAAATCGGCAGGGTGACGCTTGCGGGCGGTCTGTGCACTGTCGAGTCGGTCGCTCGCGCCAACCTTCATCTGTTCGAGGTCACGATGGCTGAGCTTGCCGTAGTCGGGGAACGACTCGACCGAGAAGTAGACGTCGCCATCCGATGCGTACGCGTGCCCGCGATCGATCAGACGCTGTACCAGCGCGAGGATGTCGTCGAGATGCGTGCTGACGCGCGGTTCTACGTCCGGGTCGAGGTTGCCGAGCCTGTGCATGTCCTCGGCGTAGGCTTCTGCGAATTTGGCGGCTAGCTCGGTGGGCTCGATGCCGACGTCCGATGCCCGTTTCAGGATCTTGTCGTCGACGTCGGTGATGTTCCGAACGTAGGTCACACGGAGTCCGTTCGCGCGAAGGTGGCGGACGAGGACATCGTAGACGACGTAGCAGCGCGCATGCCCGAGGTGGGCGTAGTCATAGACGGTCGGCCCGCACACGTAGATGCGTGCGTGGCCGGGGTCGGCGGGCTTGAAGGGCTCTTTTCGGCCGGTGAGTGTGTTCTGCAGGCGGACGGTCATGACGGCGCAGTTGGAGCACCTTCCGCCCGAAAGGGCAAGGTTGCGCGGTTGACCCCGTCCGGCGGACGGCTAGAACCTCCGAAATGCTGAAGATCTTCGAACGCACCGAGCCCGGATATGAAGAGACGCTCACGTCTTTGAGCCGGCGTGGTGATGAGGATCTCGCTCGCGTCGAACCAGACGTGCGCGCCATTCTCGATTCGGTCCGCGAGCGGGGTGACGAAGCGGTGCTCGACTACACCGAGCGCTTCGACGGGAGGCGGCCGGCGCAGCTCGTCGTTCCCCGGGAGACCTGGCTCGAAGCCGCCCAGCAAGTCGATCCTGCCGTCCGGGACGCGTTGGAAGCCGCCGGCGAGCGCATTCGTCGCTACCACGAACACCAGCGCGATACTGGGTTTCGCTACGAAGAAGGGGGCATCGAGCTCGGCCAGCGGGTTCAGCCCGTGGCCGCTGCGGCCGTGTACGCCCCGGGGGGCAAGGCGCGCTACCCATCCACCGTCTTGATGACGGCCATCCCCGCGACGGTTGCGGGCGTCAAGCGCATCGTTCTCGTCACGCCCAACCCGACTCCAGAAATTCTGGCGGCTGCGGTCGTCGCCGGGGTCACGGAGGTGGTCGACGCCGGCGGGGCCCAAGCGATTGGCGCGGTCGCATACGGCACGGAGTCGGTCGCTCGGGTCGACAAAGTCGTCGGCCCCGGCAACATCTACGTCGCTTGCGCGAAGCGTCTGGTCTTCGGTGCGGTCGACATCGATTCCATCGCAGGGCCCAGCGAGATCCTGGTGGTCGCAGACGATGGTGCAGACCCCGAAATCGTTGCGGCGGACCTTCTTTCGCAAGCAGAGCACGATGAGGCAGCCTATCCGCTGCTCGTTACGCTGAGCCGCCCCCAGGCCGACGCCGTGGCGGCCGCCTTGGGGCGCCAGCTCGATGCGTTACCGCGCAAGGCGATCGCTGGCGAGGCGGTTCGGAACAATGGCTACTGCTTCGTCGCGGGCGACCTCGAGGAGGCCGGCCGCGCGGCGACGATATTGGCCGCAGAGCACTTGAGCCTTTCGGTAGCGGACCCCGACGCGCTGCTTCCTCGGATCGGGGCGGCCGGCGCGATCTTTCTCGGCTACCACACGCCCGAGGCTGCCGGCGACTACGCGGCCGGACCGAGCCACGTCCTTCCCACCGGGGGGGCCGTGCGCTTCGCATCTCCGCTCGGCGTTTACGATTTCGTCGTCCGCTCGTCGCTGATTCGCTATTCGCAGGCCGCGATTACGGCCCAGGCCGACCTGCTCGAAGGCCTGGCGCGTCTCGAAGGACTCGAGGCGCATGCACGCGCCGTAACGCTTCGACGAGTGGATTGAAACCGATGCTTGCCGCTTCGTCGCCCTCCGAGTACCCATCCCCCGTGGGGCAGGCCACTTTGGAGAAGCGACTCGCGCGCGAGATGGGGCGCTGCATCGCCGACTTCGAGCTGATTGAGGCAGGCGATCGCATCATGGTCGCCATCAGCGGCGGGAAGGACAGCTACACGCTGCTGCACCTTCTCGAGCGCGCCCGGCAGCGCGCTCCTGTGCCGTTCGAGATCATCGCCGTGCATCTCGACCAGGGTCAGCCTGGATATGACGGCAGCGCACTCGAAGCGTGGCTTCAGCGGCAGGGCTACGAGCACCACATCCTTCGTCAGGACACCTACCAGCTGGTCACCAAGCGCATACCCGAGGGAAAGACCTATTGCAGCATGTGCTCTCGGCTTCGACGCGGGATTCTCTATAATGCGGCCGAGCGGTTCGGGTGCACGAAGATAGCGCTCGGCCATCATCGCGACGACACCATCGAAACGCTAATGCTCAACATGATGTTCAATGGCACCTTGAGCGCAATGCCGGCGAAGCTCCAGAGTGATGACGGTCGAAACACCGTCATCCGACCGCTCCTGTATTCCTCGGAGCGAGACATCGCTGCCTATGCGGCCGGGCTCGATTTCCCAATCATCCCCTGCAATCTCTGCGGCTCGCAGGAGAACCTCTGGCGGCAAGAGATCAAGCAACTGCTCGATGGCATCGAGCAACGGGCTCCACAGGTTCGAGAGAGCATGCTCGCGGCATTGAAGAACGTACACGAGTCACATCTTCTCGGGACGAGTCAGCCTTGATCGCTCGCATTACGCCCACAGTCGCTCTTCTCGTCGCGCTAGGCATTGGTGCGTCGGCCTCCGCGCAGGGCATCAACATCGAGCGCTTCCGCCCCGCCCTCGACCGCTTCGGGTTCTTGGGATTCAACGGGAGTGGCACTCCTGGCCACGGGCGATGGAACCTCGGTTTCTCCACCTGGTACTCGAATCGACCGCTGCGGGTCATCTACGACGATGGCGTCGTCGATCAGGTCATCGACAATCGCATGACCGGTGATCTATTCGCCGAGGTCGGTTTGTTCGGACGCTGGTCGTTGGCCCTCGAGGTACCTCTGGTGTTCTACCAGAACGGAGATGCCAGTCGTCCGATCAATGGGCGCACTGACTTTTCCGGCTTTGCACTCGAAGATCCGCGCTTCACGACCAAGATCCGTTTCTTTGGAAAACCGACCGAGACAATTCAGGACAAGCCGGACGGGCCCGGGATGGGGCTCCTGCTCACGGTGCCCATTCCAGTCGGTAACGAAGAGCTCTATGCAAGCGAAGGGCAGTTCACCTTCGACGCGCAGCTCTTGGCTGACTTCCATCTGCTCGGGACGGGCGCCGGTGCCATGCTCGGGTGGCGGTACCGGGTCAACGAACGCACGTTCGGAAGAGACACGCTCGGGCAGGAGCTTCAGTATGGCTTCTCGATCAAACCACCGATCCCATCCGTCAACGATCTCTATGGCTTGATCGAGATTCGCGGCACGACATCGTTTCGCGGCAGAACGACCAACACGCTCGAGGGCGATATTGGCGTCCGGTGGACTGCGAATCACATCACCATGACCGCGGCGTTTGGCGGTGGCTTTGTTCGCGGGCTCGGTCAACCACGGCTGCGTGCAATCGTGGGTATCGCCTGGTCGCCTCAAACCGATGACCTCGATGGGGACGGCATCCCGGACTCTCGCGACGAATGCCCGCGCCTTCCCGAAGACATGGACGGCTTTGAGGACGAGGACGGTTGCCTGGACCCGGACAACGACAACGACTTCATCCCCGACGTTGACGACAAGTGCCCGAACGAGGAGGCGATCGAGGGAAGGGACGCCGATGAGGACGGCTGCACCGACCCGGAGTAGGACGCCGGCGTTCTTGACCGTGCTGTCATTGACCCTGGCTGGCTGTACCCCGCAGGGCGACCCAGGCATCGGGGCAGTCTTCTACGACGACTTCGAGCGTTCACAGCTCGGCGCGAGCTATCGGAAGACCGGGGGAGACTGGCGTGTCGAGAAAGGTACGCTGCACGTGCAGGGGGCGAAGAACCATCCGCTTTGGCTGTTGCGGACCCTCCCAAGCGACGTCCGGGTCGAATTCGACGCCCGGAGCGAGAGCCCCGAGGGCGACATCAAGGTGGAACTGTTCGGCGACGGGGCTTCCTACGCCAAGACCGACCAGTACGAGGCGACCAGCTACGTCATCATCTTTGGTGGCTGGAGCAACTCCAAGAATGTCCTAGCTCGAATGGATGAACACGGGGAAGACCGCGTCGAGGGAAAGCCCCGCAAAGTCGTGCCAGGACGCACCTATCACTTTGTGATCGAGCGGGTCGGTGGCACTCTTCAGGTGTGGGTGGATGAGCAGATTCTGGTCCAGATGGAGGATCCGGAGCCCTTGGCAGGCCGCGGTCACGACCATTTTGGGTTCAATAATTGGCAATCCGACCTCTGGTTCGACAATTTGAAGGTCACGCCGCTCTAGCGGCCAGGTCATGACGCCGAAAGAGTTCGAAATCACGCTGTCTGATGCGGAGGTGCAGCTCTCGCGCCTCAAGCACCTCTACGAGCAGTGGTTTCAGGGGATCGAGCGCATCGAGCCACACATCCCTCGCAAGCAGCTCGAACGAACGATTCACCTGCTTCGCAAGACCCAGCCGCGCAACACGGCGATGCGCTTCCGCTTCCAGACGCTCTTGCAGCGCTACACGACCATGCAGACCTACTGGCGACGCATCGGCCGGCAGATCGAGGAAGGCACCTACCGACGCGATCTCATGAAGGCGCGTCAGCGCCGCGATGCCTTGAGGGCACAGCGCGCTCAGGAACGCCTGCGTCGTAGCAGCAGCCCGCTCGAGCTCGACCCCAATTCCGATGTCAACGTCGACCGGCTGATCGCGCAGGCTAGCGATAGCGTCGATGAACTACTGAAGGCGCCGAAACCAAGTGCTGCTAAGTCGGCGCTCGATCTCGACGAGTCGAACCTCTCGATGAGACCGGCACCACCGGAGCGCCCTGCGGCGGGCACCGAGACAGTGTCCGCCAACTTTGGCAAGCCGAGGTCACGTCGACCTGCCACCAAGCGCAATGCCCCGAGCCCACCGCTGCAGCCCAGTCGAAAGACCGCGCCTCCGATTGCGGCGCGAGCCAAGGGTCCGGGTGATGCGAGGATGCGTCAGATCTACGAGAGTTACGTCGACGCCAAACGTCAGAACAACGAGCGCACGGACCGCATCGACTACGAAACCGTCGCGAAGAGCCTCAAGAAGATGGTTCCCAAACTCGATCGCAAGCACAAGGGTAAGCGGATCGATTTCACGGTCATCGTCAAGGACGGCAAAGTCGGCATCAAGCCGGTGGTGAAGAAGTAGGTTCCGGCTCGCGCAAAAGCGGATGGGTCGCGTCAAGCCGATCGTCGATCGCTCGGAGAAGCGGGCCCAGCGTGCTCGTATCGAGGGCGCTGATCGGTACGCCCCGATTCGCCAGCGTCGGCTGTGGGGTCTCGAGTCGATCGCACTTGTTGTAGACGAGAACCCGGGGGATGCGCTCGAGGCCGAGATCGACGATGAGCTTCTCGGTCGTTTCGACGTGCTCGCTTCGGCATGGGTCCGATGCGTCGATCACGTGGAGCAGCAGATCGGCGTCCTGAGTCTCGTCGAAGGTCGCGCGAAACGCAGCGAAGAGATCCTTGGGCAGGTCGCGGATGAACCCGACCGTGTCGGTCACGATGACGTCGCGCCCCGAGGGAAGGTGGAGCGCGCGCGAGCGCGTGTCGAGGGTCGCGAAGAGCTTGTCTTCGACGATGACATCGCTGCCGGTCAGCGCATTGAGGAGCGTGCTCTTCCCGGCGTTGGTGTAGCCGAGGATCGCGACGGTGGGCGTGCCCCTTCGCTTTCGCCGTGAGCGGCGTTGCTCCCGTTGCCGCCCGAGTTGTTTGAGCTGCGACTGAAGCCGTGTGATTCGCTCTCGTGCGCGCCGCCGGCCTACCTCGAGCTTGGTCTCACCCGGACCCCGTCCGCCGATGCCGCCAGTCAAGCGTGAGAGGGCGTCGTCTCGCTGTCCGAGGCGTGGGAGCAGGTAACGCATCTGCGCGAGCTCTACCTGGAGCTTGCCGTCGCTGCTCTCGGCGCGCTGCGCAAAGATGTCCAGAATTAGTTGGGTACGGTCGATGACCTTCAGGTCGGTCATCCCCGCGATCTTGCTTGCCTGCGCAGGGCGGAGGTTTTGATCGAAGATCAGCGTCTCCGCATCGAGCTGCATCGCCCGGATCACCACGTCTTCGAGCTTGCCTCGGCCGAGCGCGTATCGAGGATCGACGCGGTCGCGAACTTGAAGGATGCGATCGACCACCTCGACGCCCGCGGTCCGTGCCAGCTCTTCGAGCTCACGAAGCGAGTCTTCGGCCTTGCCGGAGCTTCGCTTGTCGCAGACGTGGACGAGGATCGCACGGCCGTCCTTCGCGCTGACGCCCCGTGCCCGCGCGGTCCGAGCGAACTCTTGCTCGAGCGTGGCAATGATCTCCGCAGGGTTGTCGCGCGCCTTCGCGTAAGGGATCGGGCCGAAGGTACGGAATGGGGGCTCGTTCGTCTCTTCGAGCGAGGGGAAGTTGTGGCCGTAGTACACACAGAGGGCGCGCTCTTCCCCGGGCGCGAGGCAGATGGCCACCACCATGTCGAGTCGAAGTCGAGTGAGGTCGACCAGGTCGTCTCGGCTGAGCGGCTCGTTTCGAAGGTGTGTGTGGATTAGGCGAAGACCGCGGAGCCTGCCCGCTCCTGCGCGAAGGCGGCCGACGTCTGGCAGCATCAACTTCGAGGCGTCACCCACGATGACGTGGTGGACTCGACCGCCGCGGTCGACGAGGACCCCAACCTGGCGACCCGTCGCATGGGATACTCCGACCAACGCGCGGGTCAGCTCTGTTGTCGTCAGCCGGTCGAGCGGTACCCGACGCCGATAGATACGCTGAAGCGCCTTGGTCTCGGACGGGCTCAGGCCGCTGGTGTCACCGTGAATTTCCATGTTTAGCTCACCATACCGAGTGGTGCGCCTCGACGACGCCAAAGGAGCCAGTGATGTCGCGGCCACAGACTCGGTCGGCGAACCGGCCATACGGCTGCACGAAGTCCGTTCGCACGAGCCCAAAGTTGCTGTGCTCCTCGCGGGCGCCGAGTGGCTCGAACTCGAGGTCTACGTCGTCTCCTTCGAGGCTCACGATCCGCCAGACCGCCATCGAGCCGAATCGAGCGCCCGCCGAGCTCGAGAGAGCCCGAGACGGGCCAAGCAGCGGCCTTGTGGGTATAGGCTACGCGGCCCGGTCCAAGGCGATGGAGCATGGCCAAAGAATCGCGACACTCGATGTGGGCGCGGCCGCGAAGACGTTCCGAGCCAAGCGGGATGTCGAGCGCGAGGTCCCATCCGTTGCGGGCCGTGATCGAGACGTCGGCGCTTCGGCTTTGCCACCGGGTCGTTCCTGCGACGGAGCTCGGCGCCTCTTGAAGTGGATGCGTTGAGGTCATACGAGGTGCGAGAGCCGTTCTTCCACGGCCTTCGCCTGCGCGTGGTGTAGCGCGTTTTCGATCGATACGGGAGGGGCCAGCTTCGTCGTCTGGCGACGCAGCTGATCCGCGCGGGCCCGTGCCTCTTCGAGGCGGGAGCGAAACGCGCGGCTGCGTTCCGCTTCCTTGGTGAGGTTCTCGCGGAGCCGTCCTGCAGCGTCGAGGTCGGAGCATACGAGTAGAAGGTCACAGCCCGATTCGATCGCGAGCACACCTGCCTCCTCGATTGGGTAGCGATCGCTCACGGCCTTCATCTCGAGGTCGTCGGAGAAGACGGCGCCGTCGTACCCGATGTCCGTCCGGAGCAAGTCGTCGAGCACCCTGCGTGACATCGTCGCGGGGACCCCCGGGTCGAGGGCCTCGAACACCACATGGGCCGTCATCAACGAGGGCAGGCGGCCGACGGCGGCCCGGAACGGAGCGAGCTCCACTTCATCGAGTCGGGCGCGATGATGGCGCAGGGCGGGGAGGGCGAGGTGGCTGTCGAGGTCGGTGTCGCCATGTCCTGGGAAATGCTTCCCGCACGAGAGCACTCCGCCTGCGTGAAGCCCATCGGCGAAGGCGAGTGCATGTTGAATGACCAAGCCCGGTGTGTCTCCGAACGAGCGGTCGCCGATCACTGGGTTGTCCGGGTTGGTGTCGACGTCGAGCACTGGAGCAAAGTCCAAGTTGAAGCCGAGGGCGCGTAGCTGTCGTCCAAGCGCGCATCCTGCATCTCGCGTCAGATCGACGTCTCCTGCTCGCGCGAGCGATCGCATCGGTGGAAGTCGCAACACGGGAGGACCCAGACGAGCGACGCGCCCGCCCTCTTGATCGACGCTCATCAGAATCGGAAGCGATGCCTTGCTTCGCTCGTTGCAAGAGCGGATCGCGGATTCGACCTGTTCCATGTCGGCGATGTTTCGCTTGAAGAGGATCAAGCCGGCTACCAACTCGTCTTCGATCCATCGCTGCAAGCTCGGTGGGGCTTCGAGGCCATCGAAACCACATACGATTACCCCGCCCGCTGTCGTTTCAAGCTCGCTCATTTTGTTGGGGGACGGTAGCATCGGTCTTACATTGCCGTTAGCAGCCCTTGTTGCTATGAACTGGTCACAACGTCACGGCCCCCGGTTTTTTCAGCGGGGCCATTGGTAATCGATGAGCCGAGTTATAGATTCCGACTTCGGTCGCCGGGAGGACGAAGAGCGAGACGAGCTCGCTGAAGACCCTCCCGAGCCGATAGTCTACGCACATGAAATCCCGCGCCGCCTGGTTGATCCAGATGCGGCAAAAGTCATTCGTCGTTTGAACCGACACGGACACACCGCCTACTTGGTCGGCGGCGGCGTCCGTGACCTGATGCTCGGTCGCAAGCCCAAGGACTTCGACCTCGCGACGAGCGCTCGTCCGTACGAGGTCCGCGACTTGTTCCGAAACTGCCGCGTCATCGGCCGACGGTTCCGCCTGGCGCACGTCTTGTTCTCGGGCGGAAAGATCATCGAAGTCGCCACGTTCCGTCGCGATCCGACCCAGGACTTCGAGATCATCAAACCGAAGTTTGCAAAGGAGATTCCGCTCTGTGCGGGTCCCGAGCCCGTGCGGCTCATTCCCTCGAAGAGCGCGAGCACCGAAGGCGACGATGCCGACTTGTTGATCACCAACGACAACGTCTTCGGTGAGCCGCACGAGGATTCGATTCGTCGCGACTTCACGATCAATGGCTTGTTTTACGATCTGGAGCGCGGCGAGGTCATCGACTTCGTTGGTGGTGTGGCCGACCTCGAGGAGCATCTCCTTCGTACCATCGGAGACCCCAACGTTCGTTTTCGCGAAGATCCCGTGCGAATCCTTCGAGCCATCAAGTTCAGCGCCCGCCTCGACATGGGCTTGGACCCGGAGGTGTACGACGGCATGGTTCGTCATCGCGGCGACCTTCGCCGAGCGGCTGCACCGAGAGTCCTCGAGGAGCTGCTGCGATTCCTTCGCGGTGGCGCCGCTCATCGTTCGATCTTCCTGACTTGGGATGTCGGCGTCCTGAGCGAGGTGTTGCCGGAGGTCGCTTCCTTCCTCGACGACGATCTAGAGCGCGCGGAGCTCACGTTCGGCCGCCTGAAGGCGATTGACGCGCTAGCCGCCGAGGATCGGCTCCCCAATGACGCCGTCCTTTTCGCTGCTCTTCTCCTCGGTCCCATCGATGAAGCGATCGAAGGTGTGACCGACGTTCCTGTGGCGTACGAAGAGTTCTTGCACGAGCTCTCCCTTCGTCTTTCGCTTCCACGACGCCTCAAGGACCGGATTCGTCTGCTCACCATGGCGCAGCGCCGGCTTCGCACGGGACGCATCCAGTCCATCGCCCGGCGCGAATACTTCCCGGATGCCGCCACCCTCTTCGCCCTCGATTGCATGGCTCGCGGGGAAGAGCTGCCCAAGTGGGCGCGCGAACCGGGTGATGCGGTGTACGATTCCGAGCCTCGTACCCGCCGTCGTCGTCGTCGCCGTCGACCTCGGAGCTAGTCCATACGGTCCACGACGAGTTGGAACGCGCGCTCGTCGGAGCTTGGTTCATCAGCGTCCGGAAGCCCACTTCCAAGTTGAGTCACCACGAAGAGGACTCGCGCCGTGTCTTCTCGTAGCTCGATCGGGAGATAGGCTCTCGGCGTGATGGACGTGCTCGGCGCATCGATACGATCGAGCTCCGTTCCGCGCGAGTCGAGCTGGATGGCTACGAGCGACCAGCGAACGCCAAACTCTCCTCGCAGCCAAGCACGAAGGCCTTTCGCCTCCGTCCAGGCCGGCGCGTCCATCACCAGGTACGCGCTTCCGAATGGGCGTAGTGGCTCCGCAGCGCTCACCTTGCTTGGGAGCCGTGTCATCTTCTTCGTGATTGGAACTCTCGCATCGCTGTCGATCGCGTCGAGGGCATGGCCTGCAGGCTCGGTTCTTCCGATGAACCAGCGCAGTACTGCGAGGTCCACGATGTTGTCGACCAAGCGGTCGCCGCTCATCTCGATCGCGACCTCGAAGGCCGACCACAAGTCGGGCTCTGCGCGAAGGCCTTCGCCTTCCCAGGTTCTCTGCCGGGCCAAGTCCCAAACATCGCGAACGAACCGCGTCGACCCCTCACTGTGTCGCGCGGACAGGTACGCGAGGAAAAGGGCGCCTCCCGCGCCGTCGTGGGAAGCGTCCGAGATCCAAGACCGGAACGGCTCGGCCTGCTGCTCCGGCACGGCATCTTCACAGCCGAAGCGCCCGGTGAGCTCCCAAGCGAGCCATGCAGCGGTTGCTCGCCTCCACGTCCTTGCTTCCGCAGGGTCGGCACTCAGGAGCAGGGCCTCTGCGTATGCGGCGGTGACGCAGGCGTCCAGCCACTCCGTCGGCGTTGCGGGATCGACGACAGCGAACACGGATGCCCGGTCGAGGTACGTCCACGGCACCAGCCCATCCGAATACGCGGCGGCCGGCGAAGACGTTGTCATGTAGAGATCGATTCCGGCATCGCCGCCGAGCAGGCCGTCCTGGACCGGGGTTGGCCAGCCGAGGGTCGCGAGGCGAGCGCGAGCCTCTTCGAGGGCCCCGAGCGCACCGGCAATCCGATCGTGCGGGACGGAAGGGTCCGCGTGCACCGACAGCATCGCGCGGGTGGATCGGAGCGTCTCAGTCGCACTGCGAGGCCGTTCGAGCCAGTCTGGCACAGGGGTTCGGGGCCCTGTCCAGACCCGTGAAGTCATCGCAATGATCGCCTCGGCCATCCCGTCCGCTCCGAGCGGATCGCCCTCCGCCTGCGCCGTTTGCGTCTGCAAAGCGAGCAGCAGGGCGATGCAAACGAGAATTGATTTCACCCATGGCATTTGACACGATCGGGCAATACCTTCTACATCCAGGCTGGAGGGGGACATATGCACGACGGCCGTTTTGATCCTAGCGGCTTCTACGAATTCAACCTGACCGGAGGCACCGTGCGCACGCGCGGCGGCGAGCGGGTCGTGATGTTGAGTGAGGGCGTCCTGTCGGCGCTTGTGGAAGCGGCTGCACGCGATGGGGACCTGACCCCTCTGCGGCGGCTCGGAGAGCTGCTTGGGGAGCAAGTTCTCGGCGGGCTGGACCGGCCAGCTTCGGTCTTGTCGGCCGAAGCGGTCCTTGGTCACACGTCCGCGATCACGGCGCTCTTTGGCTGGGGACGTCTCGCCTTCGAGCGTTGGGGCTCTGCCTTGGTGGTCATGCTTCGCGACAAGCCCGAGCTCGACGAAGATGAGCTCGGAGCAGCGGCACTCCTCGGCGGAATGTTCTCGGAGATCTCGCAACGCCAGGTCTCCTGTGTTCCTACCGGTGACTCCAAGTTCATCATGGTCGACTTCGAAGTCGCCGAGACCGTTTGGGGTTGGTACAAAGACGGGGCGGACTTGCCCGCCATCGTGGGCATGCTCGACACGAAGAGGGCGTCATGAGCAATCGCGAAGACAGGCTTCGATCTCTTCTCGACAAGGTGCGTGCCAAGCGCCCTGAAGAGCGCACCACACGAGCCGCCGATGCGCTCGAGCGCATCCGAACGGCTTCTGGCACGACGGCCGCTGCTGCTGCGGCGGTCCAGAGCACGCCTCCCGTGCCCCCTTCGGTCCGACCGACGCCGGTCCCGAGTTCCTTCCCGACTCAGGCCGCGCCAGAACCAGCGCCCATGTCGCGCGCGCTCGAGCCGATTCCTGAGCCGCCAACGACACCGGGCCTCGAGAGCCCGACGCGCTACTCCTCGCATCCGCCCGAGGTCGAGCGTCCACTCTCGGTGCAGCCTCGGGGACGCTCCGTCCGCCCTTCGTCGGGCTCCATCCCGGCCGTATCCGGCTCGCGGCGCCCGGAGCCGATTCGCCCGCAAAGCGTGGCGCCGAGTGGGCAGCCGGTCGTCTATGCGACGGATCCGCCCGAGTTCCCGAGGCCCAGTACTTTCGGAGAACTGCTCGAGCTCACCCTGTCTCTTCGGCCGCGCTAGATGCTCCTCGTCGTCGATGTCGGCAACACGCACACGGTGCTCGGCCTCTACGACGGGGAACGGCTAGTCCACGACTTTCGTATCGAGACTTCCAAGGGTCGAACGAGCGATGAGACGCACGTTCTTCTGATGAATCTGCTGAGTCTTGCTGGCGTGAAACGTACCGACGTTCGCGCCAGCATTCTCGCGTCGGTCGTGCCCTCGTTCAACGACACCATAGTCGATGCCGTCGACCGAGCTTTCGATCACGAGATCATGGCGGTCGGACCTGGCATCAAGACGGGCATGCCGGTTCTCTATGAAAATCCGCGAGAGGTGGGTGCCGACCGAATCGTCAATGCCGTCGCAGCGTACGAGCGAATCAAGGGCGCGGTCATCGTGGTCGACTTCGGAACCGCGACGACTTTCGACTGTATCTCCGGGAAAGGCGAATACCTCGGAGGCTCGATCGCGCCAGGCATGCAGATCAGCGCGAGCGCACTGTTCGCGCGGGCAGCCAGGCTTCCTCGGAGCGAGATTGCCCGGCCACCCAAGGCCATTGGGCGAAACACGGTCCATTCGATGCAGTCGGGGATCGTCTTCGGCTATGTCGGCCTCGTAGACGGGCTCGTGAGGCGACTCATGAGCGAAATGGGAGAAGACGTATCGGTCATTGCAACCGGCGGTCTAGCGTCTCTCATCGAGCCGGACAGTGAGACCATTCAAGAGGTCGACGAGTTCCTGACACTCGAAGGCCTGCGCCTCATCTACCTCCGCAACACCTAGGTCCGCATGAGGAGCGCCATGGCGATGACGCTGATGGCGACCACCACCGCGGCGAGGCCGTACACCGCCAGCTCGCTTCGCCCCAGCTTCTGGGCGGGCTCCGAGGCCGAATGCTCCGAGGGCCGAGATGAACGAGGTCGCGAGGGCCTCGATTCCCGCGGTGGCGGCTGACTGGGGATTTCTCGCGGAATCGGCAGGAGGTCGATCCGTTCATCCGAACCTTGCTGAATCGCGTCGAGTTGGGCTTCGAGCTGGTCTGCCGCGCCCGGTCCCGCCTGCTCCGCGAGCATGCTCCGTGCGAAGCTGGCAGCGTGGCGTGCGGACATCGTGTGGGCGACCGGGATCCCGACTTCGATGGTCAGACGGTAGCCGCCGAGGTCGACGAGGTCGTGTGGACGGAGCGTCTTTGCGCGCCCCGGTACCAGCGGAGTTTCGTTTACGCGTGTGCCGTTCGTGGACCCCTCGTCGAAGACGACGTAGCCAGCCCCCTCCGTGCGAATGCTCGCGTGGGTCCCGCTGACCGCCGCATGCGGAAGCTGAACATCCGCACTGCGTGAGCGCCCGATCACAACACGAGACTGCGCGAACTCGTAGACGAAAGTCGATGCTTTCGTCGTCGGCCAAAGCGATTGAACCTTGATCCGGACACCCATCGAAGCGGGCCAAGACTGCTTCCGCGACACCAGTCGGTCAAGGAATCGGGTTGCAGAAAAGTGGACCGTCGCCACGACTTTTGGGACCAGTCGAGGTGGCGCGGCTTGCCACTCGCGCTTGGGAGCAATCGATGGATACATCAGCGGGATACTATCAAGCACCTCGGCCGCCCCGCGTGCCGCTCGACGAGGTCTTGATCAAGCTCCATCCTGAGGGCTTTCACGAAGCGTTCGACGCGGACGGCATCAATGTAGGTTCGGGCGGGATCTCGATGCGCGCATCTGTCCTACCACAGGTCGGCTCGACGCTTCGCTGCCATCTCGACAACCCTGCTGGAGACGAGGCGATCGAGATGATCGGTCGCGTCGTCTGGGCTCACGATAGCGGAGAGCATGCCGGCGAGTTCGGCATTCGCTTCACGCATCTGTCGAGCGACGACCAGTTGCGGATCGAAGCGCTGATCCAGCGTTGGGGCAGGGCGTCTGCGAGCGCGCCTAGCGTGCGCCTCCAACTCGGCGGAGTCGACTCGTCGATCATGGCGGAGATTCACACCGAGAGCGATGATTCGCTCACGGTCGAGCAGCCGCTTCCGTTCCTCGAGATTGGAAGCCCCGTGCGAAACGAGAACAGCGGGCGTCGGGGGCACCTCGAGGCGGTCGAGCTCCGCATGGACGCGGAAACGCCCCGCCTGGTGCTCAGCATCGGCTACGAAGATCTTTCTCCGGAGCGCGAGTCCGGGGTCGAAGACGCCGCACGCGATACGCTCCCCGATGAGCCTCCGCTGGTGCGCGCAAGCCGCCCCTTGGCGGAACGGGCTCACGACACCCCGCGCGTCGTTCGCTACGACCACGAAGCGGAGCTCTCGGCGACCCAGGGCGTCGCCGAGCGACTGCGCGCCTATGCCAAGTCTGCAAGCGATCAAATCGCGAGCACGGTGAGCGGCGCGAAGAGTTCGCTCACGGAGGGGCTGGTGCCGAGCGCCGGTTCAAAGGTCCGAGAGTTGGTCGCTTTGCTCCTCCGTTTCATCGGCGCACTCCGTGCCCGCCTAGACGAGGACAAGCCGCGCCGCCAGCAGGTTCCTCGAAGCGAGGCTGCCCGAGCGCATCTCAAGAACACCCGTCGAAACGGTCGGCGCTACCTGCTCCTCGTCGCGATGGTGGCTGGCATCGTGAGCGCAGGGTGGGGCATCTTTCTATGGGCTGCCGGCGAGTCGGCGCAGGAAGCACCTGAACTCGGTGAGCTCGAGGCCGCCGCAGAGCCCGCCTCGACCCCCGCACAGACTCCGACGCCAGCGCCAGCGCCGGTCGCGGAACCCTCGCCAACGCCGAGTGAGGCGCTTGCGTCCGTCGCGCAGGTAGCCCCCCCAGCGCCCGAGAGCGTGAAGGGGACCTCCTTTGGAGCCGACTCGGTCGCCCGAGGCGAGACGTACGTCCTGCGTATGAGCAACCCGGTTGGCGAGATGGACGGGATCGTCGAGGAAGACGGCTTCTCCGTTACGATTCCAGGAAGCCTGTCGCTCTCCCGTGCCGGACCCATCGCGTCTTCGCATCCGGACGTCGAGCATGCGAGCATCCTCAACCGAGGCGATTTTTCAGAGCTTACCGTTCGCTTCGTCGCGGGACGGCGGCCAGCCTACCGTGTCGAGGCACGCGGACCGGCCATCCAGCTCACGATAGCTCGCTAGGCCCTACCGTGTTCGTGCGATTGGCTTGAAAAAGCGCTGTGAGTCGCGCTCGACGTAGAGGAGTGCCTTGCCATCTTGCAGCGCAGCGCGGATCTCGGCGATCGACCGGACCGGTTTTCGGTCAGCCTCCAAGATGATGTCGCCCGGTTGAAGGCCGGCTCGGTCGGCATCGGAGCCCGGCTCCACGCCGCGAACGAACACTTCCCCGTCCCCCTCGTATCGGAAGCGTTCGCGAAGACGCGGGGTCATTTCCTCGAGCGCCAGGCCCAGCATTCCGCCTTCCTGAGCGTTCGCGTTCTTCGACTCAGCGCGGTTCTCCGAGGGTCGCTCTCCGGTGACCACGGTCAGCTTCTTCGTCTTGTTGCCGCGGAGCACGTCCACGCGCAAGCGCTCGCCCACACCATGCCGAAGGACAGTGCGAAGCAAGTCATGCCCTTCGCCGATCTTGGCACCGTCCACGGACGTCACGACGTCCCCCGGCCGCATGCCAGCTGCGTCCGCTGGTCCCTTCGGCACCACTCCGTTGATGAGCGCGCCGCCCTCGAAGCTACCGCCGAAATGGGCTGCCAGCTCGGGCGTGATCTCTTGAAAGGAGACACCTAGCCATGCGCGCTTCACCTCGCCGCTCTCGATCAGCTGGCCAGCGACCCGCTGCGCGATCTCCGACGGAATCGCGAAGCCGATTCCGGAGCCTCGGCCGATGATCATGGTGTTGATGCCAAGGACTCGACCTTGAAGGTCCACCAACGGACCTCCGGAGTTGCCGGGATTGATGCTCGCATCGGTCTGAAGATAGTCCTCGATCTCGTTGGCGCCGATGCCTCCGCGGCCCTTCGCACTGAGGACGCCCGTGGTCACCGTGTAGTCCAGACCGAATGGCGATCCGATCGCGATCACGAACTGACCCACTCGCGCCTTCTCGGATGAAGCGAAAGAAGCCTCGGGCAAACCCTTCGCGTCGATCTTCAGCATCGCGAGATCTGTCGCTTCATCGTTTCCGACGAGCGTCGCCGAGTAGCTCTTGCCGCTCCTCAGGCGCACGTCGATGCGCGTCGCCTGCGCTACGACGTGATTGTTGGTCAGGATATACCCATTCGAGCGGAGGATGATTCCCGAGCCCCCACCTCGCACGATTCCCCCGCGACCTTGTCCCCCGAAGAAGAACGGAACCCCGCTGTTCTGAGGACGTGTGACTTCGACCTGGATGCTCACCACCGAGGGTGAAACCGATTCCGCGACGGTCGTTAGCGCAGTCTCGAATGCCATCGCGCGCGAGAGCGCCTCGTCCTCAGAGGCGGTTCGCTTTGGCGACGCAGACGCGGTTCCGATGGCGGTGATGGCGAGTACGGCAGCGAGGCCCAGGGCCGAGGGCTGCCAAAGCGGTGTTCGAGTCATCAACATGTCCTCCCTATTGCGCCGGTAACCCACGGAGCAACGGTTTGATTCCATCGGAACCCACAAAGGCAGAATTTACAGACGTTTACAGGTCGAGACAGGGCAGGGTGATCTGGACGCTCGTCCCGCGGCCCACCTCGCTCTCGATCTCGATGCTGCCCCCGTGACGCTCGACGATGCTCTTCACGATGGAGAGACCGAGCCCCGTGCCCTGACCGCGGCGCCGCGTCGAAAAGAACGGCTCGAACACTCGCTCGAGATCGGCCTCACCGATCCCGACACCTTCGTCCTCGATGCGAATCCGAATGCGGTCGTGTCCATGGAGTCTCGTGCTCAGACGAATGACTCCGCCTTCTTCGTTGGCGGCGTTGCACGCGTTCGTGATGACGTTGACGAACACCTGATGAAGCTGTCCGGGCACAGCGTCGATCTTTGGTAGACGCTCCCCGTAGTCACGCTCGACCGTCACTCTCGCTTCGCGCACGAGATGGTCGCAGAAGCCGACCGCTTCCTCGAGGACGTCGTTGATTGACAGCGGATGCGCCTCCTCTTTCGATGGGCGGGCGTACGTGAGCAGGTTCCTGGTGAACGACATGATGCGCTCGGTGCTGCCGAGGATTCGCTCGACTCGTTGGAGGTCCGATGCTTCGGCTCCGCTTCGAGCAAGCTTGCCGAGCAGGTACTCGCCGTACACCGAGATGCTCGTCAGTGGATTGTTAATCTCGTGCACGATGCCGGCTGCGAGCTGGCCAAGGGTCGCGAGCTTCTCCGCGTGCAGCACTTGACCTTCGAGCTCCCGGACCTCGGTGCGATCTTGACCGATGGCGATCACGCCCGCCGCGCGGCCTTCAGAGTCCAGGATAGGCGCCAACGTGAAGGAAAGCCGCGCGTGACCGCCTCCGGCTGCTGGGAGCCGGAGCTCGAAGGGCGGGACCTCTCGGCCACGCATCGCACTGACGAAGGCGGAGAGCACACGGGCTCGATCGCTCTGTCCGGCCAGCCGCAGCACGTCCTTACCGTCGAGGTCGGCCCGGTCGAGCCCCGTGATACCGAGGAATGCGCCGCTGACGACTCGAACGCTCCGATCTCGTCCAACCACCAGAACGGGAATATTCGCGTGTTCGAGGAGCTTCTCGAGGTAATCGCGAAGGTGGAGCGACTCTCGGCGAAGTCGGCTCGTCTCGAGCTGAGCGCTGGCCTGAGCTGCGGCGATGAGGAGCGCGTCTTCGAGTCGTGGTGGCAGCTCGGCTCCCCGGTCGAGCTCGGCTGCGATCACGCCGATGACCTCGCCCCCGATCGTCAGCGGTGCGTCGAGCCCGTCTGCGGGGTGGGTCTCATCTTGCCCGTCGACGAGCAGAATCGGCTCGTAGGTCCGGCGCAGGGTCATCCCCGCGGGTTCCCGGGCCGGTGGGCGGAAGCCCGCTCGCAGAAGTCCAGCTTCCGTGATGCACACCTCATCCGCTGCCTCGTGTCGTACGTGGTGGGTCGTCGCCTGAACGATCGCCACGCGGTCGATGCCTCGCGTCGAGAGCCGCATTGCGAAACGGAGCGCTGGGTAGAGCTGCTCGAGCGCATGCACGTGCGCGCGGAGCACCTTCTCGTCAGTCGCGAAACCTTGGATGCCGTCCTCCGCGCTCCGAAGTGTTGCGAGGATCTCCGGTAGTCCCGGGCGATCGTGTCTGCGCCTTTGCGATACGATCGAGTTCACCGCCGAGAAGCGCGGATCGAGGCTTTGGCGTCTCGGGGGGGTCTTCTTATGGGCGGAGTCGTCCATCGTCAGCCCTTCGCCTCTGAGTCGCTACTCGCGTCGGCTGCGCGATCCAAATCGAAGATCTTCTGGTGCCCGACGTAGGCGGTGGTTTCGTAGCGGGTGATCTTGCCGATCTTCCGAACGATGTCCGCCATCCGCTCCGCCTCGCGGATCAACACCTCGGCGGCTTTGGCTGCCGGAGAGCCCGGCTCCGACTGGCGCAGGAGCAGCTCGGCGTACGCCATCATGCTCGTCAGCGGCTGGTTCAGTTCGTGCGCGGCCGTGCCCGCGAGCTCCGCCAAAACACCCTGTTTTTCGGTGAATGCGAGCTTTTTCTGGGCCTCGGCGAGGCGCTCTTCCACGCGGATTCGATCTCGGAGGTCGGCGAAGATTAGAACGATGGCGGACGGCTCGCCCTGCTCGTAGATCAGCGAAGCAGAGAGCTGCACAGGGATACGTTCCCCATACACGTCCAGCAGATCGAGCATCGTCGGTTCGAGACGCCCGTCGCCACCATGCCCGGGTGCGACCAAACGTTGGAGCACGAGCTCGGATGAGGAGCGACCCAGCAAGTCTTCGAGAGTCACGGTGCCGATGACGTCCGCGACGTCCCGTCCGGATACCCGCTCTGCACTCGGATTGAACAGCACCACCCGGCCTTCCATGTCCGTCGCGACGATCGCATCGACGCTCGCGTCGATCAGCGACTCGAGGAACTCCATCGTCTTCAGAAGCTCGCGCTCAGTTTCGCGTTGCTCGGTGACATCCTCGAAGGTGATGACGGTGTGGCCTTCGGCTCCGATCAGTTTCGAGAAGGAGCAGCTGCACAGGATCTGCGAACCATCTCGGCGAACGAATTGGATGTCCATCGCTCGCGGATACTGTCCTTGATCGAGTGCTTGGCGGATGCGTGCCAGGTCCCGAGGTGCGACGACGCGATCGACGTCGTTCGCGGAGATGGTTCCGTCGCGATGCCCGACAATCTCGTATGCGCGTGGATTCGCAAAGACCATCCTGAAATCGCGCCCGAGCACGACGATACCGAGCGTCACGGAGGCAAAGGTCGTCGCGTAGCGTCGCCGAAGGTTTTCGAGGGGCGTTCGTATGAGCAGTCGCTCGAGCCGCGCACCAAGCTCCTTTGGCCGGAGCGGTCGAAAAAGGATGTCGTCCGCGGCCTCGCCCAAGTCAGGCGCACCTGTCTCGTCGAGAACCAAGAGGACAGGCTTCCGCCCCGTTCCGCGCCAAGCGGCTGCTTCGGGGTCTGCGCCGTCGAGCACGATGACCTCTTGCGAGAGCCCCTCTTCGGAAGCCTCGTTCGGGGCTCGCTGGTGCACTGACCAGTCCTCGCCCTCGAGCGCGTCGCGAAACTGCCGGTAGAGGTCTTGGTCGTTCGTGATCAGTGCCAGCGCAGGCATGTAGTAGCGAGCCTATCAGAGAGCACCGCACAGGTGGCTCTTTCGGGACGGGTGTGTAACCTTGCGCCGCACGGACGACTTGGAAAAGCCGATTGGCATCTTCGATTCGGGGTTGGGTGGGCTGACGGTCGCGCGAGCCGTGCGGGCGGCGCTGCCGTCTGAGCACCTCGTTTACCTCGGAGACACTGCGCGGGTTCCCTACGGCACACGCAGTGCCGAGACGGTCGTGAAGTACGCCATCGCCTGTGCCGAACGCCTGTTGGCGTACGACATCAAGCTGCTCGTCGTCGCCTGCAATACCGCGAGCGGCGTTGCGCTCGAGACGCTTCAGTCCCGGCTCGATATTCCGGTCATCGGCGTCATTCGACCCGGAGCGGCTGCGGGCGTACGGGCCACCCGTAGCGGCCGAATCGGAGTTCTGGCAACGGCCGGAACAGTTGCATCAGGCGCGTACGAGCGCGCAATTCACGCAGAAAACGAAGCCATCCAGGTGTTCGCCCAGCCGGCCCCCCTCTTCGTACCCCTCGCCGAGGAAGGCTGGGTCACCGGCGAAGTTCCCCGCCTCGCGGCGAGGAAGTACCTCGAGCCGCTCGCCGAAGTCGATGTCGACACCATCGTTCTCGGCTGCACTCACTACCCGCTGCTCAACGAGACCATCCACGACGTGGCGGCCGATCTGCTCGGGCACGAGGTGGTCGTCGTCGATAGCGCGGAGGCCACCGCCGCCAGGCTCGTCGAGCTTCAAGGCTCGGGAAGTCCCGTGCCGGCTCCGGATGGTGATCTGCGCATTTTAGTGACCGATCTGCCGGGTCAATTCGCTTCCTCGGCCTCGAGATTCCTAGGAAAAGGCGTCGACGGGCTCGACATCGAAGCCATCGACCTTTGAGTTTGCAAATTACAGTATCACCAAGATAGTATGTAAATACTGATATGCGTGATCTGGGTGGAAGGGCCGTCGCCGCGAGTGAGCCGCCTTTTGGGGAAGAGAACCGAATCTTCGCCACCGGCGAGCTCCTGGATGGTGTTTACGAAATTATGCAGCTGCTCGGCCGGGGCGGGATGGGGCAGGTCTTCGAGGCCCACGACCATCTGTTGAACCGTCGGGTCGCCATCAAGGCAGCCTGGCCCAATCCCTTGAGCCCGCCGCTTCGGAACGAGGCCCGTGCGCTCGCCGCGTTCCAGCATATGAGCCTCGTCGGTGTCTACACGCTCGGCGAGCACCGCGGGATCGACTACCTCGTCATGGAGCGCATCTACGGTGTGTCGCTGACGCAGCACGCCTCGACGCGCTGGGGGAGCGCTCAGCGCTTCACAGCGGCCGAGGTCGTTCAGATCCTATTGCCGGCAGCCGAGGGCCTCAGCGTCGTTCACCGCGCAGGTCTGGTTCATCGCGACATCAAGCCCGACAACATCATGCTCACGCCGGCGCAGCGGGTGGTCTTGATGGATTTCGGCTTGGTGCTTCCCGAATTCGACGTCAACGGGCAACAGCGCGTAGCGGGCTCGCCGCCCTACATGGCTCCCGAGGCGCTGCTGAACATTGCGGAGCCAGGAAGTGGCCACCTCGTGGACATCTTTGGCCTTGGTGTGGTCGCGTACGAACTCTTGACCGGCCTCCGCCCGTACGCGGGAACGACCATTCGAGAAGTCGTCGCTGCGCACGAACGAGGCGCGCCGAGCTTGCTCGAACGAGAGAGGCCCGACTGTCCTGCGTCGTTGTGTCAGGTCGTGCACGAGATGCTCGACCCAGACCCGAAGCATCGCGTGCAGAGCGCCGAGGCCGCGGCTTGGCAGCTGCGCGCCGTGCAGGAGAACCAGGTCCGGAGCGAGCCATTGGTTCGTCGCGAGCCCGAGGCGCTTGCGGTCCTGATCGTGGATGACGATGTCGACCTCGCGAAGATCCTCACATTCTACGTCCGGCAGATCGTTCCGGGCGCCGCCATCCGCGTCGCGCATGATGGCGAAGCGGCGTTGCGAGAAGTCCAGGCCAGCGAGCCCGACGTGATGCTCCTCGACCTCCACATGCCGCGAATGAACGGTGTCGAAGTGTGCATGCAACTCAGAGGAGAGGGACTCGCGGAGTCCTGCTCGATCGTGTCGGTGAGCGCCGGCGCTCAGGAGCACGACGTTCAGCTCCTGCACCAGCTCGGGATCCACCACTTCCTCGAGAAGGGTTCGAACCTCCGTGGTCGACTGCGCAGCGTATTGGGCGAAGTCTGCGGGGACCAGGTCCTAGCCGCCGAGTGATCCCCCGCCTAGAGTGCAGCCATGGCCGACTCGGGGAGCGGAATATCGAAGCTCAGGCAATGGGCGGAGCGCCTCGTGACGCTGCTCGACGACCGATTCCGAATCCCGGGCACGGATCTTCGGTTTGGGCTCGACCCGATCATCGGGATCCTGTTTCCCGGCATCGGAGATGCGGTATCCGGGACCGGCTCGATCGGCCTCCTGACCCTGGCCGTGCGTCGAGGGGTTCCGCGAATCGTGCTCTGGCGCATGGTGCTGAACATCCTCATCGACACCATCTTTGGCTCGCTCCCCATCGTTGGCGACATCTTCGACGTCGCCTTCAAAGCGAACCGCCGCAACTTCGAGTTGATTCGCTCGCACGAGAGCCCCGGCGCCAAGGGCTCCCCATGGGACTACCTCGTCGTTGCGCTCGGAGTCAGCCTTGCGATCGTGAGCATCATCGTGCCGTTCGTCGCGATCTTCTACTTCGGCTTCAACTACGGGCCGGAGCTTCTCGATGAGCTTCGGCGTCGATGAGTCGTTCTTCGGCTTCCCGCAACTCTTGCTCGAGATGGCGGATCCTTCGATGGAGCGCGCGCAAGTCTTTCTGAGTCGCGAGGTTCAAGCGGCCCGCCATCGACTCGAGGCGTCGATCGATCGCCCCTTCGACTCGGCCGCGCAAACGCAAAGCACGGACCGCTGCCGTCTGCACCCGCGGGTCCTTCATCAGCTTTGCGAATCGAGGGTCTTGCATCGCCTTGAAAAGTCGATCTTTCAGGGCGCCCATCGTCGCTCTTTCTTTGCGGTCACCCGATGACCGACTGCAGCTTCGTGGCGAGCAGTGCGTTCCCGGTGACCTTGATCTTGCCTTGCATGAAGAACTGCATCGCCGAGCCCGGCTTCTCCGTCATCGCCTTCCAATCTTCGGTGGAAAGCTCGATCGTGCACTCCGCGTTTCCGGCGTCTCCCTCGGTGACACCAGGCGCGTCCTTCATGTTGACGGTCCAGACGCCGCCGTCCTCGCCGCTCACCTTGAACAAGAAGACCGCGTCGACGGCTCTCGCCTTCTCGACGTCACTATCGATCGACTCAGGAATATTCTTTGTAAACGAGGTCTTGGCGTCAGGCATCGGCGGACGGGGAGCTAACAACGGCGCCCAAACGCTGTCAAGCCGGGCGCCCCTAGGTGCCGGTCTCGAGATCCTGCGCGAGGTAGGCGAGGATCACTTCGTCGAGTGTCTTTTCGGTCAAGACGTCGTGGCCGAAGGGTGCAGGCGGGGCCTGCGACACGCGCTTGTGTGAGCCACTTCCCGGCTCAATCTGCTCGTAGGTCGGCGAGCCTTCGACCAGCCGTGCGGCCGCATGCTCGAGCACCTCGGTCGTGACCTCTGCGAGCGGAGCCGCCGCATCCGCCGAGGCTGTCGCCGCCTGAGGCTCGTCGTCGTAGACACCGTCGCGAAGTCCGATGAAGACTCGCTTGTGTTGCTCTTGCATGAGCTTCTTCACGAGCACCGAGAGGTTCTCGGCTTCGAGATGCTCTTGATACGAGGTCTTCTCGGACGCGAGTATCCGTCCGCCATCCGCAAAAAGCTGCGTGATGATGTGCGGCCGCTTCACACCCGAATCCTCGGTTTGAATGTGATACAGCTTTCCCTTATGGCGCACGTTCGTGTTGTATCCCACGAGCGGTGAAGGACTCGCTGCCATCTCAAAATCATATCCCAGAAAAAGCGGGCACACCCCTTTTTCCGAGTGTTAAGGAAACGCGCGCTAGTTCATGGCTGGAAACAAGAAGAAAAAGACGAAACTTCGCCCGCTGACGCCCCGCCCAGGGGCTCGCTACACCTGCTTCGGCGACGGCCTATGCTGTACGGACATCCACGGCATCGGTCCGCTCACCAAGAAGGAGTGTGGCCAGATGCGGCGAATTGACCGCAGGTCGGCCGGTTGGAACGATGACCACGACGACTACATGCTCAACACCGCCGCGGACGGTGGCTGCGTCTTCTTGATGAGCGATCAGCGCTGCTCGGTGCACGCCGAGCTCGGGCCGGATGCGAAACCCGAGGGGTGCCGGCGCTTTCCGCTTGGGCTCGTCGCGACGCCCGCCGGAGGCCGCATCACGACCGAACATCGATGTCCCTGCCGGACGATGGGTGATCGGCCGGACATCGACCCGGCTGCCGTCGAGCCTTCGATCATGGAGCGGGGCAAGCTGGTGGTCGATCGCCACATCAAGCGGGTCCCACTCACCGCCAAGAAGCAAGTGAAGTTTGAGGACTGGGAGCCGATCGAGGCCGAGTATCTGAGCCGGCTGAAGGGCCGGGAGCCGCTCTCGGACATTTTGGGTGCGGAGCCGTTTTCGAAGCTGCGGGGGAGCAGTTGGGAAAAGCAGGCAGACGAGTTCATCGATGCGCGCGATGGCTCGCAGTTCGGTGTCGCGATGGCGTGGGTCGGCGATACGATCCGCTCCATGCAGGGCGGAGGCTCGCCGCGCCCGCCCGGTCGTCCGTGGAGCGCGGCGTTCGATCGGGCGCAGGCCCGCTCGCCCAACCGACGAACTAGCCGGGACCTGTTCGGGGACTGGCTCGCCGACGAGATCTGGGCACTCAAGTGGGCGGAGGACTATCACTTCGCGCTCGCACGCACGGAGCTCGCAACGCGCCTGGCGATAGCAGAGGACATCTGCGCTCGGCTTCGAGGTGAAGGAGCTCGTGCCGATCGTGCGGCCGCCGAATCGGTCATGATGGTCGAGCTCGTCGGTGAGTCTGACTTCTGGACTGAGGTCAAGGACCGCATCCGCGTGTCATGAGCGAGACGCGCGATGGCGAGGTACTAGCCCTGCAAATAGGGCGTCCGTTGCGCGCTCACTCTTGCGTCCTTCGCCGCTGCAACCTCGACCTTCCAATCGTCGCCGAGGTGCCGCCGCTCCTCGACAGCGGCGAGCCGTTTCCGACGCGCTACTGGCTCACCTGTCCGCTCGCCCATCGCCGCATCGCCCGAATCGAAGCGCGCGGTGGCGTACGCGACGCGCAGGCCAAGGTCGACTCGGATCCTGTGCTCGCGGCTGCCGTCCGAGAGACGCACGCGCGCTACGCGGAAGAGCGGGATGCGTTGCTCCCAGAGGACTCGCAGCATCGGCCCTCCGGCGGCGTCGGAGGCTCGTCGGGGGGCCTAAAGTGTCTTCATGCGCACTACGCCGACTTCGCCGCAGGTCACGACAACCCGATCGGGCGCGAGGTGGCAGCGGAGATCGGCGAGCCCCGCTGTGAGACGCCGTGTGTCACGTTCGTTGACGGCAAGCTCTTGCGTAATCCAGACTGGCGGGAGCCCACGAGGGGTCCGAGCGATGAAACCGACGGCCAGTGATGCTTTGCCACGACGCTCGCTTTGCAGCGCGCTTTGGTGGACTCTCGCGTTCGGCTGCGCTCTCGTGCTCGGAGCGGCGGCGATGCTCGAGCCCGACGCACGCGGGTACGGCACCCACACCCAGCTCGGGCTTCCGCCGTGCGGGTTTCGGTTCCTGACCGGCTTGCCGTGTCCAGGCTGCGGCCTGACGACGGCGTTCGCCTACGCGATCCGCGGCGAATGGCTGCTCGCGTCCTCGGCGAACCCGCTTGGCATGCTCCTGTTCGTCCTCGTATGTGCCACGGTTCCGCTGAGCATCGCCGGCGCGTTGCGCGGCTGGTCGCTCGACACCCTTTTCGAGCGCTTCTTCCTCGGCCGCTGGGCCCTCGCGGTGGCGGGCTGTGGTGTCGCGCTCTGGGCCGCGCGCCTGGCCGACGCGCTCTAGTCCCGCCGCGCGAGCGCGTGGCGGGTCTTCTTGAGTAGGTCGTCGCCGCTCTTGACGGCGGTTTCCGGCATGCTGATCACTCCGATGTCGATCGCTGGGCCGGGATCGAGCGGCTCTCCCCAGAGCTCGCCGCTCTGAGCTTGCCCCTCGAGTCGTCGATACACGTAGCCCGCACCCACGGCATCGGTCTCGGGCAGCAGAATGCAGAACTCGTCTCGCCGCAGCCGAAAAAGATGGTCCACCGCGCGGATGCAGCCCTTGAGCCCCGCACCGGTCAGGGCCATCGCACGATCGGCCGATCCGTCCTTGCTGGCGGCAGCGAGGTCGGCCGCATTCGTCAGCCGAATCACCATGCAGGTGAGGGGATGTCCGTAGCGCGTGGCGCGGGTGTGTTCGTAGTCGAGGCTGATCAGAAGCTGCGACGGGGTGCCAGCGCCGGTGACCGGATCCCGTTGGTCGGCTGGCGGCGCGCTCTCGGGGATCCCGAGTCGATCGCGTCGCGTCGCGCGAAGCACGTTTCGAACGCGCTGTTGAATCTCGAAGACGCGATAGGGGCGGGTGAGCGTATCCTCGGCGCCGAGCTCGATGCCGCGGCGGCGGGCATCGGTTTCGCCCTCGTCGCTCACCAGCAAGACAGGGATGCTCGCCAGGCTCGAGTCGGCCTTGAGGATCCGAAGGATCTCGAACGCGTCGATCTTGCTCATCTTGGCATCGAGGAGGAGCAGATCCGGAGGCTGCCGTGCCACCATCGCGAGCACGTCTGGCCCATCGGCGGCCGTGATGACGTCGTAGCCGGCGGCTTCACATGCCTCGTGAAGAAGAAGGAGATTGAACGGATCGGGATCCGCGACGAGAACCAGTGCGCTCATCTCGTCGACCCGCTCGTTGTCTCCCCAGCCTGCGCTCCCACCCGGCTACGCTATCACGCCCTCGGCATCGCCTCCAATCTCCGTGCCTGCCACGTCGAGCGGAGTAAGCTTGCCCGCGTGGTAGCTCCGGCGAGACAGATCGCGACGCACGTGCTCTATCGAGTGCTGCACGACGAGGCATGGGCATCGCCCACCCTCGACGCCGAGCTCCAGCGAGGCGCGTTCAGCCGAGCCGATGCGGCGCTCGCGACTCAGATCGTCTACGGAACGCTGCGCGTCGTGCCCGAGCTCGAAGCCGCCATGAGGCGCCACGCCCGGCGGCCCATCAAGGTGGACGACTGGGTCCGTGCGGTACTTCTCGGCGGCGCGTTTCAGCTCCTTCATCTGCAGCGAGTGCCGCCGCACGCCATCGTGCACGATGCCGTTCAGCTCGCGACCGACAAGCGCGGCAAACGGGTAGCCGGCTTCGTGAACGCGATCCTTCGCAAGATGGCCCTTGAGCGGCCGGCCGATGCCGAGCCTCCCGATGCGGTGAGCGTATCGCCCTGGCTCCGCGACGCGCTCGTCGACTCGATCGGCGCCGAGCACGCGAACGGCTTGCTCCGTGTCGACCTCGAATCTCCCTCGATCGATCTTCGCGTTCGGGCAGACGCCGACCGCGAGGCACTGGGGCACGCCATTCTCGAAGCGCAGCCTCATGCCTCCGTTACACCGACTCGCCTCTCGCCCTTCGGCCTGCGCGTGAGCGGCGCGGGCGATCCGCGTGAGCTGCCCGGATACGCCCAAGGCGTTTTCGCGGTTCAGGAAGAAGGCGCTCAGCTCATTGGGCTCTTGCTCGATGCACAGCCCGGTGAGCGCGTGCTCGATGTCTGCGCGGGTCGTGGAGGCAAGACCGCGCAACTGGCCGAAGCCGTCGGGGAAGGCGGCCGCGTGGTCGCCACCGATCTGCACGAGCACCGGCTCGAACAGATCGCCGGGGAGCTCGCGCGGCTCCGCATGAAGCCCGAGTCGCTCGAGACAGCGTGCGTCGACTGGACCTTGGGGCCGGGCGGCCTCGAGGCCGGGTTCGATCGTGTGCTGGTCGACGCCCCATGTACCGGTCTCGGCACTTTGCGCCGTAGGCCTGAAATTTTACTGCGAGCCTCTCCGGGAGATGCGGCCCAGATGGGCGAAACCCAGCTCCGGATCTTGCACAACGCGGCACCGATGGTACGGAGGGGCGGCTCGCTCCTGTATGCGGTCTGCTCGCCCCTCTCCGAGGAGGGCAACGAGGTGGCCCGGCAGGCTCAACTGCCCGGCTTCGAGCGTGTCGAGGAGCCTTGCTCCGCTTTGAAATCATTGTGCTTTGGATCGAGTGGCGAGCTGTCGCTCGGCCCCTGGGTTCCCGGTGCCGGACCCTGGGCGGATGCCTACCAAGTCTATATGTGGGTAAATGTAGGATAGCTCGTTGACAGCACTCGGCGGTAACGCTAGATTCCGCCGAGCTTGAAATACGGGGCGTAGCGCAGTTTGGTAGCGCGCACGGTTCGGGACCGTGAGGTCGGAGGTTCGAATCCTCTCGCCCCGACTAGAATTGAACACTGCAATCACAATTGCAGCGGAGGCAAGATGTCAAAGGCGCTACCACCAGTTCGAGTTCTCGTCGTCGATGACGACCAGGCGATCTTGGAGTTCATGGAGACCTTCCTCACGAAGGACGGATTCCAGGTCACTACGCTCGCCGACCCAAAGGACGCGCCTGACGAGGTCAAGGACGGCGGGTATCACCTCGTCGTGCTCGACCTCATGATGCCCGGGATGGGCGGGGTCGAAGTCCTCGAGGCGATTCGGAAAGTGGATAACGACGTCGCTGTCGTGTTGTTCACCG
>Ga0316187_10000434_pt1 | contig 32490 bp, 24 predicted proteins | sample CroRivburrow1_MG_FD_204927 | JGI IMG/M metagenome (GOLD analysis project Ga0316187, IMG submission 204927) | Coastal sediment microbial communities from Maine, United States - Cross River worm burrow 1 | ecosystem: Environmental > Aquatic > Marine > Coastal > Sediment | place: USA: Maine... | reverse complement strand
TGCTGGCCATCGGCGACCGTTTCGAAGAGAGCATCGCTGAAAACCGCCGGCAGGATGCGGCTTATCGCTAAGCGGAGCAGAAACCATGCCGATTTATGAAATAGTGTTTTACGTGTTTTCGCTGGTGATGCTGGGCGGTGCCGTGATGGTTATTACCGTGCGCAACCCGGTATATGCAGCGCTCAGCCTGGTACTCACTTTTTTCAGCGCTTCGGCGATCTGGATGCTGCTCGAGGTCGAGTTCCTGGCCATTATCCTGATCCTTGTTTACGTAGGGGCGGTCATGGTGCTGTTCCTGTTTGTAGTGATGATGCTGGATATCAACGTTGACCCGCTCAAGGAAGGATTCATACGCTACTTGCCGGCGGGCATCGTGGTCGCATTGCTGATGGCCGGTGAACTGCTGGTGGTGATGTGGTCGAAAGGGCGTTTCGAGGCAGGCTCTTACCCGATCCCGGCGGCAAGTCCGGTTGAATACAGCAATACCAAGGCGGTCGGTGAGTTGTTGTTTACGGAATATCTGCTGGCATTCGAAGTGGCCGGTATCGTTCTGCTGGTTGCCATTATCGCTGCGGTGGCGCTGACCTTGAGGCAACGCCCCGGTGGTCATCGTCAGAATCCTTCCCTGCAGGTCAGGGTCCAGCGAGATGAACGGGTCCGCCTGGTGAAAATGAAACCGGAACCCCGCCAGGGTAGCTGAGGAAATCGACCATGTTGACACTGACACACTTCCTTACTCTCGGCGCATTGCTTTTCAGTCTCAGCGTTGCCGGGATTTTCCTTAATCGCAAAAACGTCATCATTCTGTTGATGTGCATAGAATTGATGTTGTTGGCGGTAAATATGAACTTCGTCGCTTTTTCACGCTTTCTGGGCAACCTGGACGGCCAGGTATTCGTATTCTTTATCCTGACCGTCGCCGCCGCGGAAGCTGCCATTGGCCTGGCCATTCTCGTGGTGCTTTTCCGCAATCGCCAGACCATTAACGTGACCGAACTGGACGACCTGAAGGGCTGATATGTCTTTGAAAATGATTTTGGTCTTGATCCCACTGCTTCCGCTGGCAGCCGCGGCTGTCGCCGGCCTGTTGCGCAACCAGGTGGGGAGAGCCGGTTCTCACTGGGTCACTATTCTGGGCGTGGGAGCCTCCTTCATTCTGTCTGCCTGGGTTTTGTACATGCAGATGTTCGACAACCTCGGCCCGCAGAACCTCAGTATTTACACCTGGATGGTATCGGACGGAATTCGCTTTGAGATTGGTTTCCTGATCGACCATCTCAGCGTTTTGATGATGACTGTCGTGACTTTCGTGTCCCTGATGGTACACATCTACACGATCGGCTACATGGCCGATGATCCCGGCTACCAGAGGTTTTTCAGCTACATAGCGCTATTCACGTTTTCGATGCTGATGCTGGTCATGTCGAATAATTTCCTGCAGCTGTTCTTTGGCTGGGAGGCTGTCGGCCTGGTGTCTTACCTGTTGATCGGTTTCTGGTTCAAACGGGAATCAGCGATTGCTGCGGGATTGAAAGCATTCCTGGTTAACCGGGTGGGCGACTTCGGTTTTCTTCTGGGTATTGCAGCAGTGTTGTACTGTTTCGGCTCGCTCGATTACTCCTCGGTATTCGGCCAGGCCAATAGCGTCGTGGGTAAGACCGTCAGCATTGTCCCTGGTTTTGAATGGCAATGGATTACGGTCATCTGCATATGCCTGTTCATCGGTGCGATGGGCAAATCGGCGCAAGCGCCGCTGCACGTGTGGCTGCCCGATTCGATGGAAGGTCCGACACCAATTTCGGCATTGATCCATGCCGCAACCATGGTCACCGCGGGTATCTTCATGGTGGCCAGGATGTCACCCCTGTTCGAATTGAGTGATGCGGCGCTGAGTTTTGTGATGTTGATTGGCGCTGTCACCGCTTTCAGCATGGGACTGGTCGGCCTGGTGCAAAACGATATCAAGCGCGTCATTGCGTACTCCACGCTGTCACAACTGGGCTACATGACGGTCGCACTCGGGGTTTCTGCTTATTCAGCTGCGATTTTCCACCTGATGACCCATGCATTTTTCAAGGCGTTGCTGTTCCTGGGGGCCGGCTCGGTGATCATCGCCCTGCATCACCAGCAGGACATGCGTTTCATGGGTGGATTGAGAAAACAGATGCCGATTACGTGGATCACTGCCTGGGTTGGCACCCTGGCGCTGGTCGGTTTCCCGTTTCTTTCCGGGTTTTATTCCAAGGACGGAATAATCGAAGCGGTGCATGCCTCCAGTCGATTCGGATCTGACGTGGCGTACTGGGCTGTTTTGCTCGGGGTGCTGATCACTTCGTTCTACAGCTTCCGTCTTTTATACCTGACTTTTCATGGCCAGCCGCGTTACAAGGTCGATATCGGTGCAGGCGACCACCCACCGGATGGCATTGTGCAGCACGCGCCGCATGAATCTCCGCTGGTTGTGACCGTGCCGCTGATCATGCTTGCCATTCCTTCAGTCATCATTGGATACATGACGATAGAGCCGGTATTGTTCGGCGGTTGGCTGTCGGACGCGATAATCGTCATGCCGCAAAATGACACTCTGGCAGCCGTGGGCGAGCATTTCCACGGGCCGATCGCGATGGCGACGCATGGCCTGCAAACGGCGCCGTTCTGGCTGATGATCGCCGGTTTCTTGCTGGCGACGTTTATTTACCTGTTCCGGCCGTCCGTGGCGGACCAGTTGCAACAGAAAATGCCACGAATGCACCGGCTGCTTGAAAACAAGTTTTTTATCGACGAGTTGTATCAGAAGGTGTTTATCAGCAGAACCGTGAACATCGGCAACTTCCTTTGGAAACGGGCGGATGCAGGCCTGATTGACGGCGGCCTGGTGAATGGATCTGCCCGCCTGGTGGGTAACCTGGCCGGCAGGGTTCGCCTGTGGCAGAGCGGCTACCTGTTCCAATACGCTTTTGCGATGATCGTCGGCCTGATTGGCATGATCGCAATCTGGGTAATGTGGTAGCAGAGGGGCGAAAATAAAAATGGCATCTAACTGGCCCATCCTGAGTGTTCTGATCTGGCTGCCGATCATCGGCGGTCTGGCCGTGATTGCGGTTGGTGAACATCGAGCCGCGCTGGCGAGGCTACTCGCCCTGGTCATTGCCGGGTTGACGTTCATCCTAAGTATCATGCTGTTTACCGGCTTCGATACATCGACAGCGGCTATGCAGTTCACGGAACACAAGCCCTGGATCGAGACTTTCGATATTTTTTACAGCCTGGGGGTCGATGGTTTTTCGGTGCCTTTGATCCTGTTGACGACGTTTTTCGGAGTGCTTGTCGTGATCGCAGGCTGGGAAGTCATCCAGCAGAAAGTCAACCAGTACATGGCGGCATTCCTGATCATGGAAGGCCTGATGGTGGGCGTTTTCTCAGCGCTCGACGCCATGTTGTTTTACGTGTTTTTCGAGGCCATGCTGATTCCGATGTTCCTGGTGATCGGTATGTGGGGCGGGCCGCGACGCGTCTACGCCACGATCAAGTTCTTCCTCTACACGTTCCTGGGTTCAGTGTTCATGCTGATCGGCCTGATCTACCTTTATATCCAGTCCGGCTCCTGGTCAATCCTTGACTGGCACCAGTTTCCGCTGACGCTGGAAGTCCAGAAGTGGCTGTTCCTGGGTTTTCTCGCCGCGTTTTCGGTGAAGATTCCGATGTGGCCGGTACACACGTGGTTGCCGGATGCGCACGTGGAAGCACCCACCGGCGGCTCGGTGGTCCTGGCGGCGATCATGTTGAAGATCGGCGGCTATGGATTTATCCGTTTCAGCCTGCCGGTAACGCCAGACGCTTCGGCCGCACTTGACTGGCTGATCATCACTCTGTCCCTGATTGCCGTGGTGTATATCGGTTTCGTGGCATTGGTTCAGCAGGACATGAAGAAACTGATTGCCTATTCATCCATTTCCCATATGGGCTTCGTGACACTGGGCATGTTCATTGCGTTCGCCATTTTCCAGAACACTGAAAGCGGCAGGGGTGCGGCGCTGGGCGTGGAAGGCGCCATGGTTCAGATGATTTCGCACGGGTTTGTTTCCGGTGCCCTGTTCCTTTGCGTCGGCGTCCTGTATGACCGGCTGCACAGCCGGATGATCGCGGATTACGGTGGCGTCGCCAATACCATGCCCTGGTTTGCAGCGTTTGCGGTGCTGTTCTTCATGGCTAATGCGGGCCTGCCGGGCACCAGTGGCTTTGTCGGTGAGTTCATGGTCATCCTGGCGGCTTTCCAGGCAAATTTCTGGTATGCATTCCTGGCTGCGATCACGCTGATTCTGGGCGCTGCCTACAGCCTGTGGCTGGTCAAGCGGGTGATTTTCGGAGAAGTCACCAGTAATGATGTCGCGATGCTCGAAGACATCAACGCCAGGGAAGCGCTGGTTCTTGGGACGCTGGCCATAGCGGTATTGCTGGTTGGAGTCTGGCCTGAGCCGCTGGTGAACCTGATGCATGCTTCGGTTGAGCAGCTGTTGCAGCATATCCAGCAGCCCAAGTTTTCTGTGGCCGGGATCTGAGGGGCCTTGATATGAATAATGGAAATATGTTGTTGGCCGCCCCTGAATTCTGGGTGCTGATCATGGCCTGCGTGATCCTGATCGTTGATCTGTTTCTCAGTAAGGAGCGGCGCGGCATTATTCATATGCTGGCCATGCTTACCCTGGTTTTTGCCGCCATCATTACCGCCCGCGGCGATTATGGCACAGGCGGCCTGGCGTCAGAAACCGCTTTCAATGGTTCCTTTATCCGCGATTCCATGGGTGATGTGCTGAAATTATTCAGTTACCTGATCCTTGGCCTGGTTTATATCTATTCCAAGTTCTGTCTGCGCCAGTTCCGTATGTTTCGCGCCGATTTCTACACCTTGTCACTGTTTGCCCTGCTGGGTGTGATGTTGCTGATTTCAGCCAATAGCCTGGTGACCATCTACCTCGGCCTGGAATTGATCTCGTTGTCGTCCTATGCACTGGTCGCATATGACCGTGATTCGAAAATGGGGTCAGAGGCGGCGATGAAATACTTTGTGCTCGGTTCGATGGCCTCCGGAATGCTGTTGTACGGCATGTCGATGATTTACGGCGCGACCGGCACTCTCGACCTGCAGCAAATCGCCGCGGCGGTCAGTGAGCTGGGAAGCGATAATTACCTGCTGATCTTCGGCCTGGTGTTCCTGGTGGTGGGCCTGGCATTCAAGCTCGGAGTGGTTCCGTTCCACATGTGGATACCGGATGTATACCAGGGAGCACCGGTAGCGACCACGCTGTTCATCGCTTCCGTACCGAAAATGGCTGCATTCGCAATGGCTTTTCGTCTGCTGCAAACAGGATTGAGCGACCTGCAGCACGACTGGTCACAGATGATCAGCATCCTGGTGGTTCTGTCGATCATCCTGGGTAACCTGGCCGCGATTGCCCAGACCAATATCAAACGCATGCTGGCCTACTCGACTATTTCACACATGGGTTTCGTGCTGATGGGCCTGCTGCCGGGCACTGCCTCCGGCTTTGGGGCCGGTATGTTTTATGTCATCGTTTACTCGATGATGTCGGCCGCCGCATTCGGAATGATTATTCTTTTATCTGCCCGCGGCGTCGAGGCTGACAAGATTGATGACTTCAAGGGGTTAAACCAGAGAAACAGCTGGTACGCTGCTGTCATGGCGATGGTCATGTTCTCCATGGCGGGTGTTCCGGTATTCGTGGGATTCTTCGCCAAGTGGCTGGTCATCAAGGCAGCCCTCGATGCGGGCCTGTTCTGGCTGGCCATTGTGGCCGTGGTTTTCTCCGTGGTAGGTGCGTTTTATTACCTGCGAATCGTCAAACTGATGTATTTCGATGAACCTGTTTCAGAGGCTGAAATCGACGCCCCGGTAGATTTTCGCGCAGCTATATCACTGAATGGTATAATGATGCTTGGACTGGGTATATTCTCAAGCTCACTGATCGCAATCTGCATGGCGTCATTCGGGGCTTGAATTAGTTCCGGGGAATCTATATCATTCCCCACCTGCTGATGCGGGGTGGAGCAGTCTGGCAGCTCGTCGGGCTCATAACCCGAAGGTCGCAGGTTCGAATCCTGCCCCCGCTACCATGTTCTTTGAAAAGGCCCCAGCAGGGGCCTTTTTATTGGAGATTTGGTTGGAGTACTGGTGACAGTGATACTCCTTGAAGGGGGCCAGCGTGCCCTTTTTTTGTGCCCGGCTGAATAACAGGCCGGTAGATGATTACGGAGACGAGATTGAAATCTGTCAAGTTGACCAATCTGTTACAGCCCCTGGTTGAAGACCTGGGTTATGAGTTCGTTGGTCTTGAGCATGGCAGCAATCCAAAGAACCCGGTGCTGGTCGTCTACATCGACAAGCCAGAGGGTATCGCCGTCCAGGACTGTGAAAAGGTGAGCCGTGAAGTCGCTGCGCTGCTGGATGTCGAGGACCCGATTCCAGGTCACTACAGCCTTGAAATATCATCTCCAGGCCTGAAAAGACCCCTTTTTACGTTGGCTCATTTTGAGCAATTCGTGGGCGAAATCGCAAAAATTTCGCTGTATGCACCGCAAGAAGGCCGAAGAAAATTCAATGGTGAAATCCTGGGCGTGGTAGACGAACAGGTGAAACTCGAGCAGGACGGTACGGAAGTTTTGCTGGAATTGGGCAATATCGCCAAGGCCAGGCTCGTTCCTGATTACGACAATCTATTTGCAAAGAGAGAAGAGGCACGATGAGCAAAGAAATCCTGCTGGTTGTGGACGCTGTTTCCAACGAAAAAGGCGTTGCCAAAGACGTCATATTCGAAGCGCTGGAAGCAGCGCTGGCTTCGGCGGCGCGAAAACTCAGTGAAGAAGAACGTGATGTGCGTGTTGCCATCGATCGAAGCACCGGCGAATATGAAACCTTCCGCCGTTGGGAAGTGATCGAAGATGATGAAGAGATGGAATTCGAAGATGCGCAGATCTATCTCGCTGCTGCGCGGGAAATAGACCCGGAGATTGAAGTCGCCGGGTTTATCGAAGAGCCCATGGAAAACGCGGGCTTTGGCCGAATTGCAGCCCAAACCGCCAAACAGGTCATCGTGCAGCGCGTCCGGGAAGCGGAACGCGCCCAGGTCGTTGAAGAATACGAAAGCCGTGCCGGAGAGTTGATCAACGGCATCGTCAAGCGGGTGGAACGGGGTAATGTCTATCTCGATCTGGGTGGCAATGCCGAAGCCTTTATTTCCCAGCGAAACATGATTCCGGGAGAATCTGTTCGTCCGGGTGATCGTTTGCGCGCTTTCTTGTATGAAGTCAAGGCAGAACCACGGGGACCACAGTTGTTCGCCAGTCGTACGATTGTCGAATTCCTGGTCGCCTTGTTTGAGCTCGAGGTGCCCGAAATCGGCCAGGACCTGCTGTCCATCATGGGCGGAGCACGTGACCCCGGCCGCCGCGCCAAGATCGCCGTGCGTTCGAACGACAAGCGCACCGACCCGATCGGCGCCTGTGTCGGTATGCGGGGTTCGCGCGTTCAAGCCGTGTCCAACGAGTTGGCGGGCGAACGCTTCGACATCATTCTATGGGATGACAATCCGGCACAGTTCGTGATTAACGCGATGGCGCCGGCCGAGGTAGCCTCCATTGTTGTCGACGAAGAAAACCAGTCGATGGATATCGCCGTCGAAGAGTCCAACCTTTCACAGGCAATTGGGCGCGGTGGCCAGAACGTGCGCCTGGCCAGCGAGCTTTCCGGTTGGGAACTCAATGTTCTGACCATCGAGCAAGCTGAACAGAAAGGCGAGGAAGAGGCTCACAAGATCCTGGACCGATTCATGCAAAAACTGGATGTTGGCGAGGATGTCGCGAATATCCTGGTGCAGGAAGGCTTCAGTAACATTGAGGAGGTCGCGTATGTGCCCGAATCCGAATTGCTCGAGGTGGAGGAATTTGATGAAGAAATCGTCACTGAGATTCGCCGTCGAGCGCGGGATGCACTGCTGACGCAGCTTATCGCCAAGGAAGAAGTCCTTGACGAGAACGCTCCGGAGGATGACCTCATGCAACTTGAAGGAATGTCCGAAAGGCTTGCATTCAGACTGGCGGAGAAAGGCGTGCGTTCCCAGGAAGACCTGGCGGAACTGGCGGTCGATGAACTGATCGACATTAATGAAATGAGCGAAGAAGATGCCGCGGCGTTAATCATGGCCGCCCGCGCACCCTGGTTCGCGGAAGAATAAACAGCCGGTCCGCTAAGCTGTAAATTTTAGGAGCTTAATATGTCCAAAGTAACCGTTTCACAACTGGCCGATGTACTTGGGGTCGATAGTAGTAAGCTGTTGACGCAGCTTAACGACGCCGGTATTGCAGCCAGCAGTGGTGACGACGCGGTTTCCAACGATGACAAGAAAAAGCTGCTTGCCTATTTGCGAGCAAGTCATGGAAAAGTGGAAAGCGATGCAACGGCGCCGCGTAAGGTGACACTCAAGCGGAAAACTGTCAGCGAGTTGCGCGTTTCGGGGCAGGGTCCCAGGGCAGCGACACGCACCGTTAACGTCGAAGTCAGGAAACGCCGGACTTACGTTAAGCGCGAAGTGGTCCAGGAGCAAATGGGCACACCGGACGCTGATCGCGAGGAAGCCAAGAAGTTGCTGGAAGAGTCCCGCGCCAAGCGGGCTGCCGAAGAGCAGGCAGTTAAAGATGCTGCGGACAAGGTGCGCAGAGAGCAGGAAGAAAAGGAACGCGCGATCGCCGAAGAGCAGGCGCGCCAGCAGGCTGAAGAAAAGAATCGTCAGGCAGCCGAAGAACAAGCCAAGCAGGAAGAAGCAAGGAAGCGTGCACAAGACGAGGAACGCAAGCGCGAGGAAGAGCGTACACGCAAAATTGCCGAAGAAAAACGTCGTCGCGAACAGGAGAAAAGCAAGCCCAAGACCCGCTATGGCCGCAAGGAGTTACACGTGGCCAGTGGCGCTGCGGCACGTCGTCGCAAGCCTGGTCTGCGCGCCCGTCCATCGTCATCAAGGCCTTCGGAACATGGTTTTTCCAAGCCCACGGCGCCGGTACTGCGTGAAGTAGCCATACCCGAAGCAATCACGGTTTCCGACCTGGCCAAGCAAATGGCCGTCAAGGCTGGCGAAGTCATCAAGGTACTGATGCAAATGGGCATCATGGTGACCATCAATCAGAGCCTGGACCAGGACACTGCAATCCTGGTCGTTGAGGAGATGGGCCACACGGCGGTTGCTGCCGAGCAAAAAGACATTGAGCAGGAACTGGTCGCTGTTGAACCGGAAGCTGAAGGCGCCGCTGTTCCGAGGCCACCGGTAGTGACCGTCATGGGTCATGTCGACCACGGTAAAACCTCATTGCTGGATCATATCCGCCATTCACATATTGCTGATGCCGAAGCGGGCGGAATTACCCAGCATATTGGCGCCTACCATGTAAAAACGGACCGGGGCATCATTACTTTCCTCGATACACCGGGCCATGCCGCCTTTACGGCCATGCGGGCGCGTGGCGCGCAGGCGACGGATATCGTGATCCTGGTGGTCGCGGCGGACGACGGTGTGATGCCTCAGACCAAGGAAGCCATCCAGCATTCACGGGCGGCCGGAACGCCGATCATCGTGGCTATCAACAAGATCGACAAGCCGGATGCGGATCTTGATCGGGTGCGTACAGAATTATCCAAGGAAGAAGTCATTCCCGAGGAATGGGGCGGCGAAGACATCTTTGTCAATGTATCTGCCAAGTCCGGAGAGGGTGTAGACACGCTGCTCGAGAGCGTTTTGCTGCAGGCGGAAGTCATGGAGCTCACCGCCAACCCGGATGCCAGCGCCCGTGGTGTAGTGGTTGAATCCAGCCTGGACAAGGGGCGTGGCCCCGTGGCTACGCTGCTGATCCAGCAAGGCACGCTGAAACGCGGAGACATGATCCTTGCCGGACAGGAATATGGCCGGGTTCGCGCCATGTTCAACGAGAGTGGCGATACCATCGAATCGGCCGGTCCATCCATGCCGGCGGTGGTGCAGGGCCTGTCGGGCGTACCTGCAGCGGGTGACGAAATGCTGGCTGTGGCCAACGAACGAAAAGCCAGGGATGCTGCGTCGCAGCGACAGGATCGTCAACGGGAGAGCCGCCTGGCGCGTCAGCAGGCAGCCAACCTGCAAAACCTGTTCGATAACATGGGCAAGGAAGAGCAGACCAACGTCAACCTGCTGATCCGGGCCGATGTGCAGGGCAGTGTCGAGGCACTGCGGGATGCGCTGACCAACCTCAGTAGCGAAGAAGTAAAGGTTAATGTGGTTGCTTCCGGCGTTGGCGCGATTACGGAAAATGATGCGTCACTGGCCCAGGCGTCCAATGCCATTATCATCGGCTTCAATGTCCGGGCCGACGCAACGGCGCGCAAAGTCATCCAGGAGCACGAGCTGGACCTGCACTATTACAGCGTGATCTACGATGCCATCGACGAAGTCAAGAAAGCCATCTCGGGCCTGCTGGGCACCGAGGTCAGGGAACAGATCATCGGCCTGGCCGAGGTCAAGGACGTGTTCCGTTCTTCCAAGCTGGGCGCCATCGCCGGTTGCCTGGTGGTCGAAGGTGTCGTCAGGAAGGACAACCCGATCCGCGTATTGCGGGACAACGTGGTAATTTTTGAAGGTGAATTGGAGTCGTTGCGCCGATTCAAGGATGACGTCAAAGAGGTACAGTCCGGTGTCGAATGTGGTATCGGTGTGAAAATGTACAACGATGTCAGGCCGGATGACCATATCGAATGTTTCGAGCGCGTCGAAATTGCCAGGACCCTTTGAGGATAGCCTGCCGTGCCTCGTGAATTCAACCGCTCGGAGCGGGTGGCCGGAACCCTGAGGAGGGAACTGGCCCAGCTGATCCAGATGGAAGTGAAGGACCCGGAAGTGGGTTTTGTCGGTCTTTCTGACGTCGAAGTCACGCGCGACCTGTCGCACGCCAAGGTGTTTGTAACGGTATTTGAAACAGACAAGGCAGAAGCCAGCATCAAGGCGCTGAATCGCGCTGCGGGTTATCTGCGCCGCCGGCTCGGGCAGGAGATGCGTATTCGCTCGGTGCCGGAATTGCATTTTCAGCACGATGCATCGGTTGAGACAGGACAACGCATGGATAGCCTGATCAACGCAGCAGTTGCGTCTGACCGGGACGAATCCGAGGACCTGGAGCGCGACGAGGAAGAATGAGCCGCAGGCGCAAGGGCAGGGATGTCCACGGAATTATCCTGTTGGACAAACCGGCCGGCTTTTCATCCAACCAGGCCGTGCAGAAAGTCCGCTGGCTGCTGCAGGCCCGCAAGGCAGGTCACACGGGCAGCCTCGATCCTTTCGCAACCGGCATGCTACCCATTTGCCTCGGTGAGGCCAGCAAAACAGCAGGATTCATGCTGGATGCCTCGAAGACCTATCTGGCGGAAGCTTTTATTGGACAGGCCACCACTACCGGTGATATCGAAGGTGACGTTTGCCTGGAGCAGCCGCTGCCTGCAATCGACCCGCAGCTGATCGAAGACGTGCTGGCCAGCTTCTGCGGCGAGATTGAACAGGTTCCGCCCATGTACTCTGCGCTGAAACACCAGGGGCAGCCGCTGTACAAGCTGGCACGTGCGGGGCAGGAAGTCGAGCGTAAACCTCGCCCGGTAACCATTCATTCACTGGATTTAGTGGACTGGAAGCCGCCCCTTTTAACTTTCAAAGCGCATTGCTCCAAGGGCACCTATGTGCGGACGCTGGCAGAAGATATTGCGGCCGGACTGGGGAGTTGCGCCCATTTAAAAAACCTGCGGCGCATCGATGTCGAGCCATTCAGAGAAAGGGATATGATCAGCCTGGAAGCATTGGAGAACGCCGTCCAAGCCGGCAAGCTGGAACAGATCCTGCAGCCGGTGGACGCCGGCCTGGTGCACTGGCAATGGCTTGAACTGGACGCTGAATCCGCGATTCGCTTCAGTCACGGTAATCCGGTGGAGACTGACAGCGACAAAGCCGGACTGATCCGGGTGCGCGACGCCGCCGGTAAACTGCTTGGCATCGGCGAGATGACCGCTCAAAAGCTACTCAAACCCAGGCGCATCATGCACCTGTGATGCAAACGAAGGGTGCCAGGCAGAGTGGTTTTGTCAAAGGCAAAGAATTGCTGCCTGACACCCTCCGCGTTTTGCCGTCAAATAGCTTGTTTATCTGCAGAACTCGGTATATCATACGCGCCTCATAACCACCGGGGCTTCGAAGTTTTTGCAAAGACCCTTGTTTTACCGGGAATTTTCCGGCGGGTTTTTCCAAAGGCTTCGCGGCTCTAGATATGGAGAAGGAACCATGTCTTTTGATGCAGAAGCAAAAGCAAAAATTGTCAGCGAGTACGCTCGTTCAGAAACTGATACAGGATCACCTGAAGTCCAGGTTGCCTTGTTGACGGGCCGTATCCAGTACCTCACCGACCATTTCAAAGCTCATAAGGGCGATCACCATTCACGCCGCGGATTGCTGCGCATGGTGAATCAGCGTCGCAGCCTGCTCGATTACCTTAAGAATAAGGATATCGAACGGTATCGCGACCTGATCAAGCGCCTCGGCTTGCGACGTTAACAAAACGTCGTTGCATCACGACTGGCCTTCGCTCTGGTAGATGGTTCATCTGCCGGAGCGTTCGTGTATACAGCTTTTAAACAATACAAACAGGAAATTGTCCAGTGAATAAACTGACCAAGACGTTCAAATACGGTGACCAGGAGGTCACGCTGGAAACCGGGCAAATCGCCCGCCAGGCCAGCGGTTCCGTGATGGTATCCATGGGTGACACACGAGTAATGGTTACCGTGGTAGGCCGCAAGGAAGCCGATCCGGGGCGCCCTTTCTTTCCCCTGACGGTAAATTACCAGGAAAAATTCTACGCGGCAGGCCGTATTCCCGGTGGGTTCTTCAAGCGTGAAGGTCGCCCGACGGAACATGAGACGCTCATTTGCCGTTTGATCGATCGCCCGATCCGCCCGCTGTTTCCAAAAGGTTTCATGAACGAAGTGCAGGTCATTGCGACACTGATGTCTTCAAACCCTGATATCAGCGGCGACATTCCGGCACTGATCGGCACCTCTGCCGCTCTCGCTTTGTCGGGAATGCCTTTCAACGGCCCTATTGGCGCAGCCCGGGTCGGTTACATCGGCGGCAACTACGTGCTTAACCCAACCGCTACCCAATTGGAAGAGTCTGATCTCGACCTGGTGGTCGCCGGCACCGAAAGCGCTGTGCTGATGGTTGAATCTGAAGCGAAACTGCTTTCGGAAGACGTCATGCTGGGCGCGGTTACGTTTGGTCACGAGGCTTCAAAAGCCGTTGTCCAGGCAGTCAAGGAACTGGCAGAAGAAGTGGGTGTTGAAGCCTGGCAATGGGAAGCACCGGCCGCCGATGAAGGTCTGGCCGCCAAGGTTGCCGAACTGGCGACCCAGGGTCTGAAGGACGCTTACGCGATTGCAGACAAGATGCAGCGCCGCGACGCCATTGGCGAGGTCAAGAACTCAGTGGTTGAGGCATTGTGCAGCGAAGAAGACGAAGATGCACCTTCACAGGGTGATGTATCCGGAGCATTTTCCAAGCTGGAAAAATCTCTGGTCAGGGAACACATTCTTTCGGGCAATTCCCGTATTGACGGCCGCGACCTGAGCACGGTCCGCCCGATCAGTGTCGAGTGTGGTGTACTGCCCCGGGCACATGGTTCAGCGCTGTTCACCCGTGGTGAAACGCAGGCCATCGTTGCCACGACGCTGGGCACAGGCCGTGATGCACAGATCATCGATGCGGTAACCGGCGAATACAAAGATCCGTTCATGCTGCATTACAATTTCCCGCCGTTCTGCGTGGGTGAGACCGGCTTCATGAGTGGTCCAAAACGCCGTGAAATCGGTCATGGCCGCCTGGCGCGCCGTGGTGTTTCAGCAGTGCTGCCCACCATGGAAGATTTTCCTTATGTCATTCGCGTGGTTTCAGAAATCACCGAGTCCAACGGTTCAAGCTCTATGGCTTCAGTCTGCGGTACGTCACTGGCGCTGATGGACGCTGGTGTTCCGGTCAAGGCGCCGGTAGCCGGAATCGCGATGGGCCTGATCAAGGAAGGCGATCGTTTCGCCGTCCTTTCCGACATCCTTGGTGACGAAGACCACCTCGGTGACATGGACTTCAAGGTTGCCGGAAGTGAAGAAGGTATCACCGCTCTGCAGATGGATATCAAGATCGAAGGCATCAACGAGGAAATCATGAAGATTGCCCTGTCACAAGCACGTGATGGCCGTAATTTCATCCTCGGTGAAATGAACAAGGTCATCAGCGAGACCAGGAGCGAGATGTCCGAGTTCGCTCCCCGCCTGATGACCATCAAAGTGCATCCGGACAAGATTCGCGACGTGATCGGTAAGGGTGGTGTGACCATCCGTTCGATTACTGAAGAAACGGGTTGTACGATCGATATCGCTGATGACGGCACCGTGACCATCGCATCGGTCAACAAGGAAGCTGCGGACGAAGCGCGCAAGCGTATTGAGCAGATCACCGCCGATGTTGAACCTGGCCAGGTATTTGAAGGCAAGGTCATCAAGATCATGAATTTCGGCGCGTTTGTTTCGCTGACCCCGGGCCGCGATGGCCTGGTTCACATCTCTCAGCTTTCTGAAGAGCGTGTTGAAAACGTCACCGACGTGGTCAAGGAAGGCGATATGGTCAAGGTCAAAGTACTTGAAGTCGACAAGCAGGGCCGCATTCGCCTGAGCATGAAGGCAGTGACCGACGAAGACTGATTCGGCCGCAAGGTCAGATGCAAAAACGGCGCTCTGTGAGCGCCGTTTTTGTTTCGGCAGCACCTGTCCTCGGGAGGCAAGGCTTCAAACCACCCTGATGAGCTGGTCCAGGACGGGGTCGGGTTTTTCAGCCAGTAAAGCGTGGCCTGAGCCCTTCAGAATCACCTGTTCGGCATTGGGCAGTGCCGACACTACCTTCATCGCCGAGCGAACGGGCGTAAGCATGTCGCGTTCTCCCAGTATCAACAGGGCAGGGCAGGCAATATCGGCCGCATGCTCCAGCCCTTCGATATATTCATTGCAGGCATTGAGATCGGTGTAGATCACGCCGGGGCCGGCTCTTTCCATCAGGCGCATGCCTCCGCCCAGCATCCAGTTGCCCGGGGTTGCGTTTCCCCCAAGCTGGGCCGACTTGCTGTAACCCCAGTAATTGAGCATCTCAATGGCTTCATGCTTGCCGTGTCGTGCCTGTTCGAGCAGGAATTCTGAAACCGGCATCGGGACCGTGACGCCGACCAGTGCGATGGCGCGAACCCGATCCGGGTGCCGTGCCGCGGTGGCGATTGCGATCAGCGATCCAAGACTGTGACCGACCACTGAAGCCCGCGAGAGACCTGACGCATCGAGGACCTGAACTGCCCAGTCGGCCATCGCTTCGATGGACTGCAGCGGTTGTCCTCCGGATCGCCCGTGTCCCGGTAAATCCACTGCCAGTACATTGCGATCATGGCGGGCAAAATAGCGCGTCGGCAATACCCAGATGGTATGGTCCTGGCCCGTGCCATGTATGAATAAAACCGTATCCTTGTCGGGGTCAGGTTTCTTGTTTCCGGTCGCCACATAGACTTCGTGGCCATTGATTTCCAGTTGCATTCTGGTTGTCCTGCCTACGCTTTTTGAGACGCTCGGAGAGCTTGCCCGATGTCTTCGATCAGGTCGTCGATATCCTCGATTCCAACCGAGATTCGGACCAGCCCCTCGCTGATACCGGCGGCCTTGAGGGCGGCCGCGTCCATTCGGTGATGAGTTGTGCTGGCGGGGTGAATGATCAGGGTCTTGGCGTCTCCGATGTTGGCAAGGTGGGATACCAGTTCGAGCCGCTCGATAAAGCGTTGACCGGCCGGCCGGCCGCCTTTGACACCAAAACAGAATACCGCGCCTGACCCCCTGGGCAATAGGGTTTTTGCCAGTTTGTGATCCGGGTGGCCGGGGAGTTCGGGATACACGACCCACTCGACCGCCTCGTGCTCGTCCAGGTGCGTGGCCAGTTGTCGTGCGTTATCCACGTGCTTACTCATCCTTAAAGGCAGCGTTTCCAAACCCTGCAAAATCAGGAAGGACGTCATTGCGCTCATGCAGGCGCCAAAGTCGCGGGCGCCTTCCTTGCGGGCGCGGGTAATGAAGGCCGCCGGTCCAAACTCTTCGGCAAAATCCAGGTCGTGAAAACCTTCATAGGGTTCGGTCAGCGTGGGAAAAAGGCCCGAAGCCTCCCAGTCGAAAACGCCGCCATCAACCAGCAGGCCGCCGATAACAACACCATGGCCGCTAAGGAACTTGGTCGCCGAATGCATCACGATATCGGCGCCCTGGTCAAACGGCCGGCACAGGTAGGGCGTGGTGAACGTCGAGTCGATCATCAGCGGCAGTCCAGCCTCATGAGCAACTTCCGCGATCTGCGGGGTATCGAATACTTCAAGACCCGGATTACCCAGGGTTTCGCCAAAAAGCAAGCGGGTATTGGGGCGTATCGCCTGCCTGAATGCATCGGGATCACGGGGATCAACGAAAGTAGTTTCAATGCCGAACCGCGGCATGGTGTAAGCCAGCAAATTGTGTGTGCCGCCATACAGCGACTGGGATGACACGATATGTGAGCCCGCCCCCATCAGGGTCGCAACGGCCAGGTGCATGGCCGCCTGTCCGCTGGCCGTTGCGATGGCCCCCACGCCGCCTTCCAGGGCGCAAATCCGCTCTTCAAGAACGGCGTTGGTCGGATTGGATATCCGCGAGTAGACGTGTCCGGTGCGCTCGATATTGAAAATTGATGCCGCGTGGTCGGTATCTTTGAAAACATAGGACGCTGTCTGGTAGATCGGCGTGGCCCGTGCGCCAGTCGTGGGATCAGGCCGCTGACCGGCATGCAGGCTGAGCGTATCCAGGTTATAAGTGCGTGGCTTGGCCATAAATCGATTCCTGATGAGGGAAATATCAACGATAATTCTACTTCGAAACAGAGGCCGGTCGAGAAAAACCATGCTCAATAACAAGAATAATCGCTTGCTGATGATATTGATTGTCATCGTGATGGCTTGCGGACTGCTTGCAGCCCGGATCCAGACGTCCGCCGGCCGGGTAGTGGTCACGGATATCAAGATCCCGACGCAGAACGGACAGTGGGTGGTCGGCGACCTGTTCAAACCACGTTCGGCGACCGCGGAAAGCCCCGCTCCTCTGGTTGTTGTCGTGCCCGGCTTTCAACGCTCTAAAGAAGCCCTGGCGAATATCGCAATCGAGCTTGCCAGGCGCGGAATCGTGGTTATCTCAATCGACCCTTACGCCCAGGGCCGCTCCAGTTCCTCGATGAGTCGCAGGGCGGCAACTACCGAGGGTTACGGGATGTTCGCAGTCGTTGACTACGCGGCGAGCAGCGAAAACCTGAATTACATCGACAAAAGTAAAATAGCCGCAACCGGGCACTCGGCCGGGGGCAATGCTGCGATCCGTGGCGGTAATTACTTCGGTAAGAAGGCGCGCCTCAGTGGCGAACCGAGCAAACTTCATTCCGTTTTCGTTTCGGGTTATGTACTGACCTTGCGAGAGGATGTGCTGAAGGATGTCCGTTCCAATATCGGGGTCAGTTACGCTTTTTACGATGAGGGCGCCTACCGCAATGAACTGAAGAACGGGGACATGCGGTTCGCCCCGGAGGCGCTGCGTGTCGTCAACCTGGGGCGCTCGTCGGACCTGCCTGAACTTGCCGAGGTCGAATTGGGCCGCTACTACGGCGAACTGGAGGACCGGACCCTGCGGGTGGTGCACAACGAGAGAATTCTGCACCCGTTCCAGCCCTACATGGCCGAGGCTACCGCAAATCAGTTGGAATTTTTTGAAAAAGTCTTTGAACTGGATTTCGATTTGTCCAGCCGCGACCAGGTCTGGTACTGGAAAGAGATACTCGGAGCCATTTCGCTGATTGCGGCCATGGTTTCGTTGATTCCGTTGTCCCGCATACTGTTGGAAGCGCCCTATTTTCGTCCGCTGGTTGCCGCCGTGCCGCCGGCTCTGCCCAGGCCGAGGGGCAAGGGCAGGGTGTTGTTCTGGAGCCTGTTTGTTTTCGCGGCCCTGGTAGCCTGTTTTTCCTATATACCGATGGCGGAGCTGTCGCAGAAGCTGTTCGTGGACGCGTCCAGCCGGCAGATGACGTGGTTTTTTCCGCAACGCATGAATAACGCGGTCATGCTGTGGGCGTTATTGAACGGAACCCTCGGCTTCGCGCTGTTTTTCGGCAGTTATCATTTTTTTGGAAAGCACCATGGCGTCAGACCGGCAATGTGGGGTGCGGCGATCAGTGGTTTACAACTGTTCAGAACGTTCATGCTGGCGCTGGCCCTGTATTTTTACTATTTTCTGCTGGTTTTCCTGGTGTATTTCCTGTTCCACGTCGATTACAACTTCCTGTTCATGGGGGTTCGGGTGTTTCGGCCGGACCTGCTGATCCTGTTGTGCATGTACGCTCCGCTGTTCTTCATTTTTTTCCTGTCCAATTCGCTCAGGGTCAACGGCGCCATGCGGGTGAACGGTGACCCGGAATGGAAAAGCATGCTGCTGGCGGGCATTGCTAATTCGCTTGGCCTGTTTCTGATTGTGCTGGTCCAGTACATCACTTTCGCGGTAACCGGAACCGTGTATTGGACCGACGGCTGGCTCTACGTCAACCTGCTGTTCGCAGTGGTGCCCATGATGTTCGTGCTGCCGTACTTCAACCGGTACTTCTTCCGGGTGACCGGCCGAATCTACCTGGGACCGATGGTGACCTGCCTGATTTTCATCATGGTGCTGATCTCGAACACCGTGTTTTACCTGCCGCTTTGATGGATTCCAGCTCTTGCAGACAGCGTTCTCTTGTTGCCTGCAGGGAGTCCAGAACTGGCAGGATCTCAGCTTCGTTCCTGCGCCACTTTTCCGGGTCGGGAGGCGTGTGGGTAAAGCGTGAGTGAGGCAGGTTTCCGCTGATACGCTGTTGTAGCCGGTTGTCCACTTCCAGGCCCGCGAAATCACAAATCCGGGGAATCAGTTTTTCAGGGCTACTGACCAACTCGTCGTATGAGCAGGCAGTCCAGCGCTCGACCGGCAGTTTTTCAAGGTCATCGAGAATGATGCGGTTGGCCGATTTCCACTGGAAAGCGCAGATTTCGGCCAACGGGTGACCGCGCATTTTTGCATATCCGGGTGGTAGTAACAGGGACCAGGGCGGCCCTCTCCAACCCCGCAGTCTCGGGTAAGTTACCCAGCGCCCGGATTTCCATGCTTCCATCATGCTACTGATGCTTGGCGCCGGTTCGCGGTAAAGATAGACATAGAACGCACCCGGAAAAACCCGTTCCAGGAAAGGCTGGCGCAGCGCGTTCTTGGGGGTTTTTTCCAGGAAACGGAGGCTTTCCGGCGGCGACTGGCGATTGATGACGCGTTCGTCCCGGTCGCGCAGGCCCTTTTTGAATCGCCGGTGAAGCGCTTCCACGACAGGCTCCGTGGCGTGCCTGGCCTCCAGCCGGTTGGAGTCGACACGGCCGGACATCGGGTTCAGCGACCGGATTCCTTCGATGTAGTGGTGGCTTTCGCCGCCCACGGTCCAAACGTCCGGTGACTCAGCGAGGGTCTCGAACAACAAGGTGCTGCCCGAACGCGGGGCTGCCAGCAGGATGACGGGCCGGTCAAACAATGTCTTTTGGCAGCTCTTTTTCAGCAGTGAACCAGGGCGGTTTGACTACGGTTGCGCTGGCCTCGCCGCCCGGAATGCCCAGTGTCAGGCGGGTGCCGATCCTGGTCAGTTCGGCGGGCACATTGGCAAAACCGATATTTTTCTCCAGCCGGGGTGACCAGACACAACGGCTGACATGCCCGAGTTTTTCGCCGGCAATGCCGTCCGGTCCCCAGACCGGCCAGAACGACTCGTTATGGCTGATGGGGTCGCATTCGATTTCAATGCCTACCAGGCGTCTGTGATTGCCCCTGGCATGAATCTCACGGAGCGCTTCTCTGCCGATAAAGTCCGCTTTCTTGTCCAGATCGACCAGGCGCCCGAGGCCGATCGTGTACGGATTGTCTTCGCGCCGTATGTCCGAGTAAAAGGACAGCAGAGCGCCTTCAATACTGCGGATGGTGTTGGGAGCGGCCGGAATAATATTGTAATCCTCGCCGGCCTGCATGATGGTCTCCCACAGCTTGTCGCCATGGATGTGGTCTTTCAGGTAAAACTCGTAGCCGAGTTCTCCGCTCCAGCCGGTGCGGCTGACCGCCATCTCGAGCCCGTTGAGTTCGGTTTCAATGACATCGTAATACCCCATGTCCAGCGCTTTCTGGCCCAGCAAGCGGTATGCAACATGCGGTGATTTTGGACCCTGCAGTTGCAGTGGGCAAATATCCCCCTCTTCGACGCTGACGTCCATAGCGGTCATCGCAGCCACACCCTGCGCCCAAAGAATGACATCCCCGTCCCCCGGCGAGAGCCAGTACTCGTTTGCCCGCATATGCATCAAAACCGCATCATTGACGATGCCGCCTCGTTCGTCAGTGAGCAGTACGTAAAGGCAGCGGTGCGAAGGACAGTTGCTGAGGTCGCGTGGTGTCAGCATTTCCATGAAGGGCTTGGCATCCGGGCCGCTGATGCGGATCTGGCGCTGGCAGGAAACGTCCCACAGGGTCACATCCCTGACCAGGTGCCAGTACTCGTCGACCGGGTCGCCGTAATGCGTTGGCATGTACATGTGGTTGTAGATCGTGAACGCCTTCGCGCCATACCGTATGGTCGCATCGAAATAAGGCGATTTGCGAACCCGTGGATTGATACTGATCATCGGGCTCTCTGTAGGTGTGCTGTGATTCTTCCCCAGGTTCAATCCGGCTCTCCCTGTTGCTCAAGACTCCATCGGTTACAACAGGTGGAGCCTCTAATTTCATCGTTTTGCCAAAACTCCGCCAATGATAAACTTCCGCGTATGCAATTCACAGTATCAGCGCGTGGAAAACCTGCTGCCCTTCCCATCCAGCAGTTCATCAAGAGGAACTACAGCGAATTTCCACTGGAACAGATTGACAGCTTTTTCGGCTTCACAGAGAAAAGCACGCTCTACGGCGGCAGGTTCTTCGCCGCCACCGAGCTCAGCCGCTACGATGTCAGGTCTTTGTACCAAATGAAAATCAATGTCCGTCTGCCGCTGACCAATCATGTTGCGACCGCCGAGGAGTATGCGGAAAATCAGGCGTTCCTGGAAAAGTATCACCGTCCGGGCAATTCACTGATCATTACCAATGACGACCTGGCGAAATGGATAAGGACTGATTTTCCGGATTACAAGCTTGAAGCCAGCGTGATCAAGAACATCAACAATCTCAAGAAAGTGCATGAGGCGTTCAAGCTTTACGACACAGTCATCCTGCCGATGGCGTCCAACGATGATGTGCCCTTTCTGAAAGCCATCGACAATAAGAAACAGATCACGCTGTTCGCCAACGCGGGCTGTGCCTATACCTGTCCTTCGAAGATCTGCTATCCGAGTATTTCGAAGGCCAACAAGACGGGCGATAATACGTTGTTCAAGTGCTCCCAGAAACTCAAGGAGCGCAATACCATTGGCATGTATGATTTCGACCTGGATTACCTTCAATCCCTGGGTTTCGAACGATTCAAACTGCTGAGGCCCCGCAGAGGCGGCCAAACCGGGTACTGAAACAAATGGAAACACAAGTTCTGGACAAGGAAGAAAGCATTCACGCGGCGCTCAAGGCCCTGAAAAATAATCGCCCGCTCCGGGCCGAGGAAATTTGCCGTGATTACCTGTTGCTAAAGCCGGGCTGCGCCGATCACCTGCGCCTGTTGGGACTTGCGCTGCAGAAGCAGGACCGGTTGCCAGAAGCAGAAAAACAACTGCGTTTCGCATTGTCGCTGAAGCCCAATTTTCCACAGCTGCACGAAAACCTGGGCAGCGTTCTGGCCCTTTGCGGACGGTTTGAAGAGGCCATAGAAAACCTGGAAAAAGCGATTCAGCTGGATCCTACGCAGGCCATGGCCCACAAAAAGCTGGCTGAGGCGCTGGCGATCGTGGGCAGGGGTGAAGATGCCGATGAAGAATTCCAGGAATATTTCGAAAAGCGGCCGGAAGACGGTCTGATCGCCAAGGGGGCCAACCTGCTCAAGGCCGGACAAGTTGAAGAAGCCGTGGAAATCTTCCAGGGCCTGCTCAGAAAGAGCCCGAATAACGTCAATGCCATGCGGTTCCTGGCGCTGGCCTACTGGGAAGAAAAAGCGCAGCTGGACGACGCTGAAGCGCTGCTTCGAAGAGTGGTGGAGATCGCGCCCGATTTTACCGTTGGCTGGCTGACACTGGGCATGGTGCTGGTGGAACGCACCAAGGCGGTCGATGCGATCGAAGCCTACCAGCGCGCAACCCGGCTGGAGCCCAATAACCCGGCAGGCTGGGGCGGGCTGGGAAATGCCTATGCTGTCGCCAACTACCAGGACAAGGGCGCCGAGGCCTACGCTCGCGCCGTCAGCCTGAACCCCGATGCGCCCAATCTGCAGATGGGTTACGCCCATATCCTGAAAACCCTGGGGGACCAGGAGGGCTCGTTGAAAGCTTACCGGGCGGCCATCGCCTCCAAGCCCGATTTCGGGGAAGTGTACTGGAGCATGGCAAACCTGAAGATTTTCAATTTCGAGGAACAGGAAGTCAGCGCCATGGAGTACCAGCTGGAAAACGAGGACCTCGATGACAGCGCCGAGGTCCATTTTCGATTTGCGCTGGGTAAAGCCTACGAGGACAAGAAGAACTATGACCGGGCCTGGCACTATTACCACAGCGGCAACCAGAAGCAGCGCATGCTGGTTTCCCACGATGCGGTTGAAATGCAGACCCGGCAAAACGACATCATCGACGTTTTCAGCCGGGAATTCATCGACCAGCACGAGGGCGGTGGCTTTGACGCAGCGGACCCGATTCTGATCGTGGGCCTGCCACGATCCGGTTCGACGCTGGTGGAGCAGATCCTGGCCAGCCACAGCCTGGTGGAAGGCACGTCGGAGTTGCCTAACCTGGCAAGGATCGCCAATTCCGTGGGCCGATACCGATCGGACGGGAAAGTCTTCCCACAGTCCGCGAGGGCCCTGAAAAACCGGGATTGGAGAGCCTATGGCAAGCAGTACATCGATGAAACCCTCCGGCACAGGGAGGAGGGCACGCCGTTCTTCACCGACAAAATGCCCAACAATTTTTCCCTGGTCGGATTTCTACACTTGATACTGCCCAATGCGAAGGTAATCAACACGCGACGCCACCCTTTTGACAGTTGCCTGGGAGCCTACAAGCAGTTGTTTGGCAAGGGGCAGAATTTCACCTACGACATGTACGACCTGGCTGACTACTACAACCAGTACCATAAAACCGTTTCCCACTGGCACGAAGTCCTGCCCGGGAAAATCCTGGATGTGCATTACGAAGAGACCGTGACGGATCTGGAAGGGCAGGTGCGGCGGATTCTCGAGCACTGCGGCTTGCCTTTCGAGGAGCAGTGCACCCGCTATTGGGAAACTGACCGGGCGGTGCGTACCGCGAGTTCGGAGCAGGTTCGTCAGCCTATATACACGGGGGCGCTCGGTAAATGGCGGCACTATGAAAACCACCTGGAGCTTTGGAAGGAACAACTCGGCGATATCGTTTCCGAATTACCGGATGTAGTCGTCAATGCCGGAAAGTGAAGGTGCCCGTCAGTGCGGCCAGAGTATGATGTCGTTGATGGCTTCCCGCTGATTCTTGGTGAACCGCACGGTCAGCAGCTTGCGGTTTTCCTTCAGGTTGTACAGGCTGATGCCGGCAGGCGTACTGCCGCCGGCCACCAGCGTCCCGGAAAGCACGCATAACCCCCTGGCGTATCCCCGTTTCAGCATCCGCAGCTCGTCCGGGTCGTGTCGCTGGTGGTCCGAAGCCTCGAAGTAGGGAACCTCAAGGGCCCGGTCCTCGGTTCCGTCATCATCACCCGAGTAGCGCAGCACACCCGCCCTGCTGTCGTTGAGCAGCAGGCCATTGCGGAATACCTGTGCATCCTGGGAACCCTTCGGTGCTTCGGCCAGCATCTGTATTTTCGAGCCGTTGAAGTGCAGCAGGCCGCCGGTTTTCATGCCGCTGATATAGAGACCTCCCTCGCTGCAGCGCACACTTCTTAGCTGGAGCTTGTTGACCGCGACAGGGCCTTCCTGCCCAGTGGGGTCGAAGGCCACTGGCCGGAATTGAAAATGCTGCGCACGTATGTGCATGGCCCAGTGGAACTTCTTTTCGTCCAGGTCGAATGCAAGGATGCAATCATTGCCGCAGCAGGCGATGAAGAGTTCGCGCTGGTGGATACTGATGCCCTGGCAGTTGGCAAGGTAAGGGTTTTGCCAGGTGCCGTTGGGTTTGAATTGAGTGTCATAGGCCAGCAGGCGGTTGCCGGCAGCGATGTAAAGCGTGTCACCGTCCAGTGCAAGCCCGCGAAGACCACGCCCACCCTCTTCGCCAAAACACTCGATGTTCGGGAAATCGTACTTTATGGGGTGGAAGACGGCCTGGTTGGCGAGGTCGACGAGGTAGGCGCCACCGTGGGTTTCACCCTCGGCGGCGCCGTGAACAATCGTGGTCGCCAGTAGTTTTGGCCCGACCCTGTCTATGGCTTAATCCCAGTTCTTCCTGAACTGGACACTGATGGAGCGCGGCCGGTTATAGGTTCGGATGTCCCGGTTCCAGTCGGCTCCAAACCAGTCGGAAATATAGTTGCTGCCGGTATCCAGCCACTGCATCGCTTTCTGGTCGAACAGGTTTCGAACCACCAGATTGATTGACCATTCATTATGGAAGTTGGCGCCGATTTGCAGATTACTGATGTTCCAGGATGGCATTTTGCCCAAATCCCCTTCATCCCGGGCGTTGTCGATGTTGTTGTATCGCTTGCCTTCAAAGCTGATGTCGTAATAAAGGAATACGTCTTCGGTGCCAAAAAGTCCAGGTATGGACCACCATAACGAGGCTCGTCCCTTATATTCGGGAGAGTTGGGCATCAGGGCGCCTTTCACGATGCCGGGCTCATCAGTTTCCGGGTCCTGGTAGGGGAACCAGTAGGTATCACTCCACTCCGGATCTGCCCAGTAACCGGTTAAAGACACTTCCAGATTTTCGGTGAACAGGTAGGTTGTTTCGAGTTCGATACCTTTCTGTTCAGCATCTGCAGCGTTGAAGGTGCCCCTGAGCCACCATTGCCCGCCAAGATTGCTGCTGCTTTGCTGGTAGTCCTTCCATTTCATGTAGAACAAGGTGGCATTCAATAGCAGGCGATTGTCCAGCCATTGGCTCTTGAGCCCAAGCTCGTAGTTATGCAGTTTGTCCGGGTCGTACTCCAGTGGCACCAGGCCGGTATTGGCGGCTCTCAGGCTATTGAAATTGCCCAGTCTGAAACCTTCGCTGTAGAGGAAATACAGCATTTTGTTGTCGTCGATCTGGTAGGTGACGTTACCTCTGAAAAGTACGTCGCTGGTTTTCCCACTGGAGACGACAACGCCGTCGGTGTCCATGGTTCCCCACGGAGGCAGGCCTTCGGGAAACTGGGTTTTCTCATAATAGTCCCGGTCGTACTGGAACCAGCGTAAACCACCCAGTATCCGCCACTTATCTGTGATGTCGTAGCTGATCTCACCGAAAGCGGAATATTGCTGGCTATCTTTATCCATGGTTTCCGAATAGCCCACAATGGTGGGCTGCAACGGATAATCAACCGGATATCCGTAATAATTGTAGTAATACGCCCAATACTGGGCGTAGGGCCACATCACGGTGTCCATCATCTGTTCATTGCTGGCGCCGTAATACCAGTCGTCATGCACTTCCTCGTAGTAAAGGCCGGCCAGCCACTGGAATTTGCTTTCGCTTTGCGAAGTCCAGCGAAACTCCTGTGAAAATCGTTTCTGGTTCTGATCGTTGAAAATCGTTCCGAAGGTGTACTGCGAATTGTAAAGGACATATCCATTGTAATATCCCCAATAGGAATCCTTGTACTGTTCGTACGCCATGTTGTCCCATTCGTACTTGATGTCGCGGTCGAAAATACTGGTGACGGATTTGAACGCGGCAAAGCCGAGGTCGGCATCTAGCGTGAACGCATAGTTGGTCCACTTGTCGTCGCGGTATTCGTCATAGAAGCGGATAATTTCAAAATCATCAAGCGATGGGTCTACATTCCACGTGCCGTCGTCATTCTGGTCTTCGGTGATGACGGCAAAGCTCATCGTCAGGTTGTCCGACAACTCCCAAAGCGCTGAAATGCGGCCCCCTGTCAGTTTCGATTCATTCTGGTTCTTCTCTACGATGGCCGCGTTGCTGGTCTCGAAAAAAGGCCCGGATTCGGTCGGCCCGCGATAGGTTTCACCCGGGACATTATCGATCCAGCCACCGTCTTTCTTGTGATACGCCACGAATCTCAAGGCAAAGCTGTCAGCTAACGGGACATTGATCCAGCCATTGACGTTATAGCTGGCATCGCCGCCCTTGGTCGTTCCCAGTTCGGCAAAAATGCCGCTGCTGACCCCGGCCATGTTGGGTTTGTTGGTGATGTAACGCAGCGTACCTGTCTGCGAAGCCGAACCGAACCGCGTGGCTTGCGGCCCCGGCAGGGATTCCAGGCGTTCGGCATCAACAAATTGCGGAAAGATCTGTTGTGAAATCAAAGAAACAGACGAATCATCGATGTAAACTGCTGTTTGTGTTTCTGTGTAGTATTCGCCGGTACCTGACGAGATTCCTCGGTAGACCAGTTCATTTCTGCCGGGTTGAGAATTGACCAGTCCCAGGCTGGGCAAAGCCCTTACCAGGTCGTCAAGGTTCTGCAGATTGGCTTTCTGAATATCCACCGAGGTGAAAGCCATGATACTTTGCGGAACGGACTGCAGGTTGGTTTCGCGAAACGTCGCGGTAACGATCACTTCCTCAAGAACCAGGTTTTCTTCCGAGTCGGAATCCTGCGCAAGCGCGGGTTGCACAGGGTACAGGACGGCTGCAATGGCTGCAGCGAGAGGCGTTAATCTAACGGACTGCTCGGACATCTGGCATGACTCCTTGCTGAATTTTTTGGTAGATTGCCGATGATTCTTTTTCTGAATCCCTCGGCTAGAATACTCGCACGTCTTGGGGCTTGATTTCAATCGGCTTTTTAAGCATGTGCCATGCGCGACGCCATAAAACTTTGGTTTTTTCATCAACAAAAGGAATAATAAAAGCCCTTCCTGCCAGGCCAGGGCCGCAACCAAAAGGAATAAATACAGCTGATGAAGATTCGCATTGATTACGCCGGTGTCCTGTTCTGGATTGCGTTGCAGATCACATCTGCCCCGGTCTTTTCCGCCGATTTGGAGGAAACGGATCGCCCTCACTGGAATAACATCGAAATCATTCGCGAGAACACGGAGCCACCCCGTGCGCACTTTGTTCCTGCCGGCAGCGCGTTATTCAGGTCACTCAACGGCAACTGGCGGTTTCACTTCAGCGAATCACCCGCCGGGCGGCCTGCCGACTTTTTCCGCAAAGGCTATGATGCAACAGGCTGGGCTGTCCTCCCGGTCCCGTCCAACTGGGAGCGACATGGATTTGGCTACCCGATCTACGTCAATGTGCCATACCCCTTCGAGATCGACGAACCCAACGTGCCGGTGGACAAAAACCCGGTAGGTTCCTACCTTCGTGAATTCAGTGTGCCGGCTGACTGGCAGGGCAGGGATGTGTTCCTGAATTTTGGGGGTGTCAGTTCCGCGTTCTACCTGTGGATCAACGGCGAATACGTCGGTTACAGCGAAGGCAGTAAAACGCCTTCCGAATTCAGGGTCACGGATTTTGTGCGGCCCGGTCAGAACACCCTCGCGGTGGAGGTTTATCGCTGGAGCACCGGGAGTTATCTCGAGGACCAGGATTTCTGGTCGCTCAGCGGTATCCAGCGGGATGTAAGCCTGTATGCAAGACCGAAGCAGAGGCTGAGGGACTTCTTTGTCCACACAGAGTTGACCAACGGTTATGCCGACGCGGATTTTCGCCTCGAAGCGGAATTCCTCAACACCGCTGATAAGCCGGTGAAAGCAGAGTTTCACGTCAGGGTTCTGGACGGCGAAAAAGCGGTTTTCGACGAGTACCGGGGTGTCACGCTGCAAGCTGGCAGCAATGCGCTGGAACTGGGCCGGGTGCTGCCGAATGTGAAACCCTGGTCAGCTGAGATCCCCAATCTCTACACGCTGGTCATGGAATTGAAAGACGAGTCGGGCGAACTGCTCGAAACCATTTCGCAGGAGGTCGGTTTTCGCAGCGTGGAAATCAGGAACGGACGATTCATGGTCAACGGAAAATTGGTCAAGCTGAAGGGCACCAACCTGCATGAGCACCACGACGTGACCGGCCACGTTATCGATGAGGCTACCATGGTCGAGGATATCCGCCTGATGAAGGCCGCTAACCTGAATGCCGTTCGCACATCGCATTACCCATTCCCTGAACGGTTTTACGAATTGACATCAAAGCATGGACTCTACGTTGTTGATGAAGCGAATATCGAGAGCCATGGCTATGGTTATGATCACGACAAGACCCTGGGCAACATGCCGCACTGGAAAGAACACCACCTTGACCGGACCCGGCGCGTGGTGGAGCGCGATAAAAATTTCCCTTCGGTAACGATCTGGTCGCTGGGCAATGAAGCCGGTGACGGCGTCAACGTGGGAGCGACGTATCGCTGGATAAAATCCAGGGACCTTTCGCGCCCGGTTCAATACGAGACGGAGGGCAACATCGAAGAAGTGGGTGAACGTCATTCGGATTTTCACTCCAGCATGTACTGGCGTTACTGGGACATGGAAGCGTATGCGCAAACCCATAACGACCGGCCGTTCGTATTGATCGAATACGCGCATTCGATGGGTAACAGCACGGGTAACCTGAAGGAATACTGGGACGTGATCGACCGCTACGATATCCTGGCCGGCGGCTTTATCTGGGACTGGGTCGACCAGGGACTGCTGGAGCACGATGGGGAAGGCAATCCTTACTGGACTTATGGAGGTGATTACGGTCCTGCAGACGTACCCTCCAGTGGCAATTTCAACTTCAATGGCATCGTCTTTCCGGATCGTCGAATCCAGCCGGCTTACTGGGAAGTCAAGCGCATCTACCAGCACATCGGTTTTGAGATGCCAGATCCGGCGAGTGGCAAGCTGTTGCTGGAAAATCAATATGATTTTCTGTCTTTGGACGGCTTTGACCTGCGCTGGGAATGGCTGGAAAACGGCGTTCCGGTTGAATCAGGACGAAAGGTCAACCTGGGGATACCAGCCGGCGAAAGCTCCTTTGTGAAATTATGGGGCAAGGCGCCTGCAATGAAACCAGGCATGGAGTATCACCTTAACCTGCAAGTGTTTTCGCCGACTGAACGCGACCTGTTGCCCGCCGGACAGGTGTACGCCGAGGCACAGTTCGCCCTCAGCCAACCCGCGGGCCGGGTAGTAAGCTCCGATAAACGGTGTGGAAAAGTCGGTCTGCAGAAAGGGGCGGCTGAGTTCCGCCTTTCCTGTGGTGAAGTGGAGATAAGAATCGACCGTGGAACCGGCCTGTTGAGCTCTATTGAATACGAAAGTGAAAAAATGCTGCTCAATCCGCTGGCGCCAAATTTCTGGCGGGCGCCGACGGACAATGATTTCGGCAATTACATGCCTGATTGGGCTGCTGCATGGAAGGAGGCCGTCGATCACCGGCAACTGGATTCCCTGAGACTGGTAACAGAAGAAAAATCACTGGTTCAGATCCAGGCAGAGTACCGGTTTTCCGATGCTGCCGGGCAGCCGGTAGCAGCCTGGTCTGCGCTGTTCAGCTTCGATACGGCAGGTGAACTGCATGTCCTCAATTACTTCAGGAAACAAGAAGGCCAGCCCATAGTGCCACGGATTGGCATGAACGTGGAACTGCGGCCCGACCTGGACCAGGTCAGCTGGTTTGGCAGGGGGCCTTTTGAAAATTACAGCGACCGAAAGCAGGCGGCAGACGTGGGGATATACCAGAACCGTGTGAAAGACCATTACGTTCCCTACATGAGACCCCAGGAGAATGGCTACAAGACAGATGTTCGCTGGCTGCGCCTGCAGAACGCTGAGTCGCTGGGTATCGAAGTCCGGTCGGACGGATTGATGGGATTTGGCGCACACCATAACCGGCTGCAGGATTTCGTACCGCCCGTGAAAATCGCGATCACCAGTGAAGACGGGCCCGGCGCCAGGGAAAACCAGCAACGCGTCAATGTCCACGTAAATGATGTGGTGCCCCGGGATTTGATATCCCTGAATATCGACCTGGGCCAGATGGGAGTCGGTGGAGATGATTCATGGGGTAAACTCACCCTGATGAAATATTCATTCACGGAATCCAGTTACAGTTACGGCTTCACGCTCAGGCCATTCGACGCAAGATAGTTTTAATCAGAATAAAAATGGAGCCCGGCATGCATCTACAAAGTCTTGATTATACGGTTGTTATCGTTTACGGCATCCTTCTGCTGATCCTTGCGCAATGGGTGTCCAGGGAAAAAGCAGGGCACCAGAAAACCACCCAGGATTATTTTCTGGCCGGCCGTGCACTGCCCTGGTGGGCGATCGGCGCCTCGCTGATCGCTGCGAATATTTCCGCCGAGCAGATTATCGGCATGTCGGGCTCCGCCTACCTGATGGGTTTTGCCATCGCGTCATACGAGTGGATGGCTGCCCTGACCCTGATCATCGTGGCCAAGTACCTGTTGCCGGTTTTCCTGAAATACGAAATCTACACCATGCCCCAGTTCCTGGAGCAACGTTTCGATCACCGGGTGCGAATGGTGATGGCGACTTTCTGGCTGGGCGTCTATGTCTTCGTAAACCTGACATCGATCCTCTGGCTGGGTTCTCTGGCGATCAACTCAGTCACCGGGCTGGATCAGACCATCGGGCTGGTAATCCTTGGCCTGTTTGCCGTTTCTTACTCCCTGTATGGCGGCCTCAAGGCCGTTGCGCTGACAGATATCATCCAGGTGGTGTTGCTGGTGTTTGGTGGGCTGATGATCGCCTGGATTGCAATGAATGAAATATCCGGCGGCAACGGCGCCCTGGCCGGGTTCATCAAAACCATGGAGGTGATGCCGGAAAAATTCGACATGATCTTCACCAGTGACCTGCCGTACTACAACGATTTGCCGGGTATATCGGTGCTGGTCGGCGGCATGTGGATCATGAACCTGTCTTACTGGGGCTTCAATCAGTACATCATCCAGCGTGCCCTGGCCGCGAAGAATGCACGTGAAGCGCAAAAAGGCATCGTTTTTGCCGCTTTCCTGAAAATGCTGGTTCCCGTGCTGGTGGTGTTGCCGGGAATCGCGGCCGCCATCCTGATCCCTGGCATTGAGAATGATCGTGCTTACCCGGAACTGATGAAGCTGTTGCCGGTGGGCCTCAAGGGACTGGTTTTTGCCGCCCTGATCGCGGCCATCGTTTCTTCGCTGGCATCGATGACCAACAGCATCTCGACGATTTTCACCATGGATATGTACAAACATTTCAAACCCGATGTCACCGACCAGCGGCAACTGGTGATGATTGGCCGGACGGTGGCGTTTTCAGCCATGGTGGTCGCGATGATCGTGGCCAGGCCATTGCTGGGCAATTTCGACCAGGCGTTCCAGTATATCCAGGAGTTTACCGGCTTCTTCACGCCCGGCATTGTCGCCATTTTCCTGCTCGGGTTTTTCTACCGGCGCACCACGGCAAATGGTGCTTTGTCCGCCGCCATCGGTTCCGCGGTACTTTCACTGGGCTTCAAGCTGATCTGGCCGGCGCTGCCGTTCATCGACCGCGTTGGGCTGGTATTCCTGTTGTGCATGATCATCGGCGTATTGATCTCGCGATGGGAGCACGGTGGTGAGCACCCCAAGGCCGTCAATTACGGCGAAGTGGATATCAGCACCAGCGCCAGCTTCAACCTGGCCTCGCTGGTCATTATCCTGATGCTGGCCGGGCTCTATATCGCCTGGTGGTAGTGCTCAGGCTACTGGCAGGGGTCCCGCCGACCGAAGGCAGGAAATCACCGTTCCGGGGTCATCCCGGCAGACCAGGTTTATGCCTGAAACGCCGGGTATGCCGCTGACATCGCGGATCATCTGTGCGCAGCTGTCCACGCCTTGCTCGGTCGGTGACAGTGTCAGGATGACTGAATAATGCCAGGTGATCTTTTCCTCCACCAACCTGGCCATGTGGCTGCGGATCAAGTCAAGCTCAAAACAGGGGTGCAGATGCAGGAATCGCGCTCCGGCAGCGGACTGCTCAAGCAGGGCAGAGGCGTTCCAGTCGGTGCCGGGCGGGGGCACCTGGTCCCCGGTTC
>Ga0316187_10000430_pt1 | contig 32556 bp, 25 predicted proteins | sample CroRivburrow1_MG_FD_204927 | JGI IMG/M metagenome (GOLD analysis project Ga0316187, IMG submission 204927) | Coastal sediment microbial communities from Maine, United States - Cross River worm burrow 1 | ecosystem: Environmental > Aquatic > Marine > Coastal > Sediment | place: USA: Maine... | reverse complement strand
GTAGTAAGCCAAGCGTTCGAATCACCCTGCTCCAGCCGGCATCTACAGTTCGCAGAAACAGGGCTGAGAGCAGCACCAGCAGCACACCATATGCGACAGCCGAAGTCGCTGTTGCCAGACTTAAAAGTGCCAGACCAAGCAGGAACCTTGAAGCCGGATGGATCGTGTAGAACAAACCTCTATTCACTATTATTCGACCGATCTGTAACAGCTTCAGGTGTTCTTATTCTTATCCTTCTCCTCATCATCATCGTCATCACCAAAGTCGATTAGCAGATCATCCAGCTCCTGAGTCGCACTAAGACTATTTTCTTCAGCCTCACTGCTCACCTCTGCCTCTCCACCGGGCACTTCCAGCCCGTTCTTGGCTGACAATTTACCAAGCAGTTCATCAAACTCCTGAGTGGCATCATGACTTCCGACGACCTCCTCTTCAGGTGACTCTTCTGCAGAAGAAGTATCCGGGAACATGCTGTTATCATCGAACTCCAGCAGATCACCATTCTCTTCGTTACCTGCGAACTCACTCATCAGGGAGCCGAGGTGCTGTGTGGATCCGAATATGTCTTCATCCGTAGCTGCCTGCCCCGGCGAATCCGGATCACTTTCTCCTTCTAACGGAGATATAGTTTCTTTTTCAACTTCGAACAGAAAATCATCTTCATCATCGAACTCACCAAGAAGGTTATCCAAATGCTGCGTCGCAGTAAGTTCTTCTTCCAGATTCAGCGCATCTTCATCTGAAGGAGCCACAGTTTCATCCTCGGAAACCTCTTCCGGTACCTCTCTCTCCTCGGTATCGGTGAAAGCATTGAAGAAGTTGTCCAGCTCCTGTGTTCCACCGACTCCAGCCAGATCTATCGTGCCATCAGATTCCGGAAGTTCTTCGGCAGTATGTTCTGTATCAATCGAGTCCCCTTCCAGAGATATCTCATTTGAGTCATCATCTACAAATTCATCCAGAATTGAGTCGATCGTACCGGCTTCACCATCTTCCACGTTCAGCGTGACAGCTTTAGCATCGTCTTCCTCTTCACCGGCATCAACTTCATCCTCAAACGAGGCATCGCGCAACCAGTCCACCTCTGAGAGATCATCCATACTGGAGGTATGGGTCTCCTCTTCGGTGATCACTTCACCTGCCTCAGAAGCCTCTTCTTCCGGTCCATCCACCCCGGAAAGATCATAATCCAGTGTGGGTTCCTCTTCGGTTTCAGTTGCTGTAGAAGGCGCCACGTCGTTACTTTCTGCCGGTGCAATTTCAGCCACTTCATCAACAGCAGCACTCTCGCCTGCTTCAGAAAGTCCACTCACTGCAGCATTGAACTTCTCAAGCGCAGCGCCAGTGAGAAGAGCCAGAGCAGCCGAGCTTGCCACATCAAAGGCTGCGCTATCGCCCTTACCATGCAGCAGTTCAGCCTTACGAATATGGGCTTCTACATTGTCCGGATTGGCAGCCAATGCCATCTCCAGCTGCTGCAGAGCCTCTTCTTCCATGCCGTAACGAATGTAAACATCAACCTCCGAGAGGTAGTCGACATTCGAATCACTCGCCATTTCAGATGAGTCAAAAGGCACCATCTCCGCAGTGTCTGTCTCGGAAAGGTCCTCAGACAGGTTGAAAACTTCATCAACCTCATCTGCTTTTGTCTCAACACTCTTCTGCACGGCCGCATCTTCGCCAGAAGATGCTTCCTGAACCGGCGCAGAAGGCTTTTCCGCAACATCAGGGGCAAGCATTGACTCAGCCGGATGGGCAGGCTCCCTGCGCATTAGCAGTACAACAACAATTAACAGAATAATGACCAACCCGACCAGTACCCAGACTATCCAGTCCATGACACCTGCCTGTGGCGACGCTGCCTGCGCTCTCGCATTCTCCAGTTCTTTCTGCATACGGGCTACCAGAACTTCCAGCCTTGCAACTTTGGCATTGGATACTTCGGCAGAACCCTCATCCACCCTCTGACTCAACGCCTGAAATCTCTTTTCACTCTGCTCAAGCTTCTGCTTCAGCAGTTCATTGTTCTCCTGCAGTTCTGTCAGCAGGGCGCTCTCTTTGCCAGCAGCCATCTGTTGAGCAGCTGCAGCATCTACTGCAGTAGCAGGCTCTTCAGTGAGGGTCCCGCTCTCTACGCCATCCTTGACGCTGGCAGTAGCACTCTCGCTTTTAGTCTGTCCCGTTGCAGCATCAATTGCTGGCGCAGGTGCTGTAGCAACGCCTCCTGCTGTCTGACCAACATGAACGCGTTTAGAGTAGCGGGTACGCTGTGCCTCGGCTTCAGCGGCATACCTTGGCTCCTGCTTCAATGCTTTCCACTGCTGGTTATGCTCTTCAAAAACCTTATAGGCCTCACTGGCAGAGAGGCGTTCGACCTCAGCTGCAGTCGGCACATCAAGGAAGCTACCCTTCATCATCAGGTTGATGTTTCCCTTATTAAACTTCGATCTATTCTTCTCAAAAAGCGCAACCGCCACCTGAGAAAGTGTATATCGTTTGTCGATGCTCAGGCGATGAACAACCGTCGAGAGCATATCGCCACGCACAATCGGCCCGTAGCGACTGGTTCTGGCCCAGCCGTCAAAATATTCAACCTTGGAAGCAGGCTGATCATCAACCGCGACAGCTTGATTCGTTGTTCCTGCAGCCTGATCTGTTGATGCAACATCCTGCGGCGCTGCTTGCTGAGATATTGAAGGTTGTCTCTTCTCTGCTGCATGGATAACAGTTTTCGGTGGTTCGAGGAAAACAGGGTACTTCTTGAAATGGGAGACACGGCCATGACGTATTTTTACGATCAGGTTAAAAAACGGCGCTTTAACCTCGGTGGCTGAAGTGAGTTCAACACGGGTACCTCGAGCATCGTTGGCTACTCTGGCGCGGATACCCTGCAGGGCAGAATCGCGATAAACCTCGAAAATTTTGTAATCGGAAGCTGTTGCAATTTCGACAAAGACCTTGGTAACCAGTTCATCGGCATCCAGCTTGAGCGGGATCTCTGCATAGAAAAGCTCTCCCAGGCGGGAGTTAACCTCGATCTTTTCAAGGGATGCAGCATATGCGCTACCCGCCATCAGTAGCGCTACAGCCACCCAGACCAGTCGAAAAATATGCCTTGCTCGATTCATTTTGCTCCCCTCCATCACCTCTTCAGGAGCTTCTATCCTAAGAGTGAGGAATCAGAATTTCCGCTATCTGTACAGCATTTAGAGCCGCACCTTTACGTACGTTATCGGCAACAACCCACAAATGCAAAGAATTCGCACAGGAATCGTCATTGCGAATTCGTCCCACCCAAACAGGGTCCGTACCGGCCGCTTCGCTCGGCATCGGATAATCTTCAGTCGTCGGATCATCGACAACACAGATCCCTTCTGCATCAGCAAGCAGTCCGCGCGCCCTGTCTGCATTCATCGGCCCGCTAAATGTAATATTCACCGATTCAGAGTGACCGTAAAATACAGGAACGCGAACCGTCGTGGCTGTGACCCCGATCTCACATTCCATAATCTTGCGCGTTTCATCGATCATCTTGCGCTCTTCCTTGGTATATCCATCTTCCATGAAGACATCGATATGCGGAATCACATTAAAAGCGATACGGGCAGGCAGCACCTTTACATCAACACTCTGGCCGTTCATCAGCTGCGCTGACTGCTTGGCCAGCTCATCCATCGCCTTGCCACCTGCGCCGCTTACTGCCTGATAGGTAGAGACAACCACACGTTCGATCGGCACGGCATCATGCAGCGGCTTGAGCGCCACCACCATCTGGATGGTCGAGCAGTTCGGATTGGCAATGATTCTATTATCGCGCGCCATCTCAAGTGCATGCGGATTCACCTCGGGAACAACAAGGCAAACCTCCTCATCCATACGCCAGGCACTGGAGTTGTCGATCACATAGCAGCCTGCCGCTGCAAAACGCGGCGCATGCTCTTTGGAGGTGGATCCACCTGCAGAGAAGAGTGCAATATCAACACCAGTCGGATCAAAGGTTTCAAGATCCTGCACAACGTACTCTTTGCCCTTAAACTCAACGGTGGAACCGGCACTGCGGCTGGATGCCACAGGATAGAGCTCATCAACAGGAAAATTTCGCTCAGCAAGGATCTCCAGCATGGTCTGTCCAACCGCACCGGTTGCCCCGACTACTGCAACGACATAACCCTCTTCTTTTTTCAGCAAAAATGGTTCTGCACTCACGCCAATGCCTCCAACTCTTTACAGATCGCATCACCCATACCGGAGCAGGATACGAATGCCCCACCATCGGCAAGATCGATCGTGCGCACACCAGCATTCAGAGCATTCTCCACTGCCTGCTCCACCTTTTCAGCCAGATCGGTACGATTGAGCGAGAAACGAAGCATCATTGCCGCAGAGAGGATGGTCGCCAGTGGGTTGGCCTTGTTCTGGCCGGCAATATCGGGAGCAGAACCGTGGATCGGCTCATACATCGCATGATCCACACCAATGGAAGCAGATGGCAACATACCAATGGAACCGGTCAGCATGGATGCCTCATCAGAGAGGATATCACCAAACATATTGGTGGTTACAATCACATCAAACTGCTTGGGATTGCGAATCAACTGCATAGCCGCATTATCGACATACATATGCGAGAGTTCGACATCGGCGTATTCGGCTGCATGAAGCTCAGTAACCACTTCGCGCCAGTACTCGGTGGATTCAAGTACATTGGCCTTATCGATCGAGCAAACCCTGTTGGAGCGCAGGCGTGCAGCCTCAAAGGCCTTGCGGGCAATGCGCTGGATCTCGGAAGTTTTATATTCAAGTGTGTTAAAACCACGCTTCTCACCATTTGGAAGCTCTTCAATGCCACGTGGCTGACCAAAGTAGATGCCGGAGACCAGTTCACGCACCACCAGGATATCCACACCGCTGATTACCTCAGGTTTAAGTGTTGAGGCATTTAACAGCTGCTCAAACACCTTGGCCGGGCGATAGTTGGCAAACAGGCCGAGATCTTCACGAATACGCAGCAATCCCGCTTCAGGTCGCAGAGGTTTATCCAAAGGCTCCCATTTCGGGCCACCCACAGCGCCAAGCAGCACGGCATCGCATGCCTTAACCAGTTTCTGTGTTGCTTCCGGATATGGATCGCCCGCCACGTCATAACCGACGCCACCAAGATCACCCTCTTCCCAGGTCGCATCAAGAGCGAAGTCACGATTAAGCACCTCAAGCACCTTCAGCGCCTCATCAACAATCTCTTTTCCGATGCCATCACCGGGTAATACTGCAATCTTTACAGACATATCTACTCCTTCTTTCCAACCACGGTTTTTACCGCAGCCAGAAAATCATCCACATCTTTAAACTCGCGATATACAGAGGCAAAGCGCACATAGGCCACACCATCAAGCCTGCGCAACTGCTCCATCACAAAATCACCAACACTCTCTGCAGCAATCTCTGGCTCACCCTGCTCCTGCACAGAGCGAAGCACCGCATTAACGCCTTTCTCTAGCGCTTCTGCTGAGACCGGACGCTTCTCCAGCGCCTTCTGCATACCCGAATGAATTTTTCCTATGCTGAATGTCTGCCGCGTACCGTCCTTCTTCACCACCAGCGGCAGCTTGAGTTCAGCACGTTCATAGGTCGAAAAACGTTTTCCGCATGCCTCACACTCACGGCGGCGGCGCACAGCAGCGCCATCCTCCACCACACGTGAATCGACCACGCGCGTGTCATCATTTGCACAATAGGGGCAATACATTCAGATCAACTACAGGTTACAGCTAACGATCTTAACTTTCGTAAATCGGAAAACGGTCCGTCAGCTTGCGCACATCCTTAAATACCGCCGCATGAACAGCAGCATCTTCCGGAGCCTTCAATACCTTCAGGATCATCTCACCGATCAGGCAGGCTTCAGCCTCTTTCATGCCACGTGCAGTAACCACTGAAGCACCGATACGGATACCGGAGGTAACAAATGGTGATTCAGGATCAAACGGAATGGTATTCTTATTGGTTGTAATACCGGCTGCTTCCAGAGCCTCTTCGGCCTGTTTACCTGTAATACCCTGCGGACGCACATCTACACGGAACATATGGCAATCGGTACCGCCGGATACAATGCGCAGACCACCGTCTGTCAGGGTCTTAGCCAGTGCGCGTGCATTGGCAACCACCTGTTTCTGGTCAACCTTAAACTGTTCACCAAGTGCTTCGCCAAAGGCAACCGCCTTAGCTGCGATGACATGCATCAGCGGGCCACCCTGAATACCAGGGAAGATACGCGAGTTGATCTTCTTATAGATCTCAGCGTCATCTGTCAGAATCATGCCGCCACGTGGGCCGCGCAGGGTTTTATGGGTTGTAGTGGTAATCACGTGGGCATGGCCAACCGGGCTCGGGTAGACGCCGGCTGCAATCAGGCCTGCATAGTGCGCCATATCCACCATCAGGATGGCACCAACGGAATCAGCAATTTCGCGCATACGGGCAAAATCGATACCACGCTCGTAAGCAGATGCACCACCGATAATCATCTTCGGACGATGTACTTCAGCCATCTTCTGCATGACATCGTAATCGATCAGTTCGTTATCCTGGCGAACACCGTAGGCCACAACCTCATAGAGGCGGCCGGAGAAGTTCACAGGAGAGCCGTGAGTCAGGTGGCCACCGTGTGAGAGATCCATACCCATGATGGTATCACCAGTGCTCAGCAGCCCCATAAAGACAGCCATATTAGCCTGAGAACCGGAGTGCGGCTGCACATTGGCATATTTGACACCGAAAAGTTCGCAGGCACGCTGCTGTGCCAGAGATTCAACCACATCAACATGCTCGCAACCACCGTAGTAACGGCGCCCCGGATAACCCTCGGCATACTTATTGGTCATCACAGAGCCCTGCGCCTCCATCACGGCACGTGAGACGATATTCTCACTGGCGATAAGCTCCAGCGTGTGTTGCTGGCGACCAAGCTCGGCTGCTATGGCATCTTTGACCACCTTATCGGCGAGTGGCGCATTAAAAAAATTGCTGCGATCAGACATGAATACTCCTGAAAAATGACAAAAAGGCGATGTTATCACACGCCTTTTTTCTCTGCTCCCGAGCAATGAAGAATTCGGGGGGCGTATTATGGCGAAACGAGAGGGTTACGTCGACTTCGATTTCCAAAGCCGCGCACAACGACAGCTAGAACCCTCCCTATTGTAGCTGGTGCATCCCTTCATAGAGCATGAAGCGGCCTGCATCGGCTGGATTCATACGCACCACCACATCCACGACGGACTCATCAGCCGTTTTCGACAGCACCGAACCTCTCTGGTAACAGAAAGCCAATGAACGCCCATCAGAAATATCCAGCTTCAGATGTAATTCGTGCATGTCCTGTTGCAGCCAGTCGGATAGGAGATCAATCAGGTCCCCCACCCCATCACCTGTGACGGCAGAGAGTGCGATGCGGCTACCCGACACCGTTTCGGCGCGATAGCTCTCCAGTCCCGGAGCCAGATCCTTCTTGTTCATCACCTCAACCACAGGTGGTGCCAGATCATCCACCAAGCCCATCTGCTCCAGTGTCTGCTCCACTACCTTGCCCTGCTCAGACAGCATCGGATCAGCAGCATCCCGCACATGCAGCACCAGATCAGCCTCGATTACTTCTTCAAGCGTTGCTCGAAAGGCATCGACCAGCTCATGCGGTAGCTCCTGCACAAAACCCACCGTATCGGAGAGCATCAGTCGCAGACCACCGGGAAGCTCCAGCAACCTCATAGTGGGATCGAGTGTGGCAAAAAGCTGGTCGGCAACATAGACACCAGATTCCGTCAGATGGTTGAAGAGTGTCGATTTACCAGCGTTGGTATAACCCACCAGCGCCACAGTCGGAATATCCTTCTTCTTGCGCCCGGCCCTCTGGGTGGCGCGCATCTGGCGCACCTTCTCCAGATCCTTCTCCAGGGATTTGACCTTGCCCATAATCATACGGCGATCGAGTTCAAGCTGGCGTTCACCCGGTCCACCCATAAAACCAAAGCCGCCACGCTGACGTTCCAGATGGGTCCAGCTACGCACCAGCCTTCCCAACTGGTAGTTGAGGCTGGCCAGCTCCACCTGCAATACACCCTCCCGGGTGCGGGCACGCGATGCGAAAATCTCCAGAATAAGGCCGGTACGATCCACCACCTTGGCATTCCATGCTTTCTCCAGATTGCGCTGCTGCACAGGTGTAAGCGGGTGATCCACAAACACCACCACAGCTTCCTTAATTTCTATCTGAATGCGAATATCTTCAACCTGTCCAGATCCAAGCAGGGTACCAGATAGAGCCCTGCGCACTGTAAAGCGAAGTGACGCTACCAGATCACAACTGCTGGTCTCGACAAGTCGGTCGAACTCTTCAGCGCGTGCTTTCCATGCGTAATCACCAACGCGCCTGCTGGCAAGCTCCGGATGCACACTGATCGCAATATCAGGTGCCTGTTGTGTATCGTTCAATTCACCACTCATCGATTTCGCAGTATCTCCATCATCTTATCTTTGAATCCATCAGTAGTCCCGTGTGTAGCATCCGGTGTCTGATGATTGAACCAGGTCACCTGCCGTTTGGCGTAGCGACGCGTAGCCGTAATCGTGTCGCTGACCGCTTTTTCAAGAGTCAGATCACCCTTCAGATGATCGAGAAGCTGCCGATAGCCGACTGCCCGCATTGCCGGATGGGTATCAGGCAGCTTCAATGCTGCCAGCCAGAGCACCTCATCCAGCCAACCCGCCTCCATCATGGCCTGACAGCGTGCGGCAAGCCGCTCACGCAAAAGCTCACGCTCAACATCGAGCACAAAGACCGGGCAATCGATCGCCACCACCTGGCTGGAAGCTTCAGCCTGCCAGTCGGCGAGTGAGCGCCCCGTACTCTCCAGCACGCAGAGTGCACGCATAATACGCTGGCTATCGTTCGCTTTCAGACGCGCAGCCATCACCGCATCATGCTCTTGAAGGTAACTGAACAGCCCCTCTGTCCCCTCTACCCACTGAATCATTTCAAACTTCTTTCGCACCTCTTCCTTCTCATCCGGAATATCTGCGAAACCTTGTAAAAGCGCTTTGAGATAGAGGCCCGTACCGCCGACAATCAGCGGAGTGCGCCCCTGCTCATTCTCCGCCTTGATCACAAGTCGGGCTTCCTGGGCCCAGCGCGCTGCCGAATAGAGGCCGGGAAGTTCACAGCAATCGACAAGAAAATGTGCAACCTCTTCACGCTCAGCCCCGGTTGGCTTGGCCGTGCCGATATCCAGCCCCCGATAGAGCTGCATCGAATCGCAACAGATAATTGAGGTTTGTGCCTGGGCAGCAAGCTGCATCGCCAGCGCCGATTTGCCGGTGCCGGTTGCTCCCATCAAGGCTACAGCCTGAAGTGCGTGACTCATAAGCGATCCTTTGTATAGATACCTTGCATCCGGGAAAACCTCTTGATCAGAGCGTGCCACAGTGGGCTGAGCATCAGTGTTAGCGCTATAACCAGCACCGTCATGGTGTGCAGATCCTTATCAATTAGTGCTACATGCAGGCCAACGGCCGCAAGCAAAAAGGAGAATTCACCGATCTGGGAAAGCAAGCCGGCTGTGATCAACGATGACTCCCACGGCTCACCAAGCGCCCGCATGACAAACACGTTACTGCCCGAGTTAAAGAGGAATACCAGCAATGTTAATCCAAACACAACCTCGATATTGGCCAGCAGGTAGTTGATCTCCACAAGCATGCCGACAGAGAGGAAGAACATCGCCATGAATATAACCTGCACGGGAGCAATATGTTCATGCACCCATTGTGACTGATCCGATGATGCCAGCAGCACACCGGCAAGAAACGCACCCAGAGCCGGAGAGAGCCCCAACCAACCAGTCAGTGATGCCGAACCCAGACAGAGCAGTAAACCAAGCATCATCCGGTGTTCGTAACTTCCCAGCAGCACCTTAGGAATGTGAAAATGGTTATTACGCATCAGCCAGAAGACAAACAGCAAAATCGCCACACCACCGATTACTTGCAGCGCCACATCTGAAATCGAAGTACTGTCACCGCCACCAAGCATGCTGAGAATAACCATCATCGGAATAATGGCCATATCCTGAACCAGCAGTACACCAAGCGCATTCTGCCCCATCGGCAGCTCCAACTCTCCAGAGTCCTGCAACATTCTCAGTACCACAGCAGTACTGGAAAGACTGATGATAAAACCGTAAAGCACGCCCTGTTGCCAGCTCATATCAATCAGCAGGGCAAGAGCAACGCAAACGGCCACACTGATCACGATCTGAACATTGGTGCCGACAAAGGCGATTTTCCAGCCAGCCATAAGGCGCGGAATGGAGACCTCCATACCGACAAAGAAGAGCAGCATAATCACACCGATCTCTCCAATGCGGGTCACCAGATCGTGATCCTCGATAATGGCGAATCCAGAAGGGCCTATGACAATACCGGTGAGGATATAAGCGACGACAATCGGCAGTTTCATGCGCATGGCGGCATAAGCCATCAGCATGGAGAAAAACAGCACAATGGTGATCACCAGAATCACTGGATCTAAGTGCATTTAAAACTCATTACTCTTTCCTGCCAAAGAGGCGATCGAGATCATTCAGCGACAAGGACACATAGGTCGGACGGCCATGGTTGCACTGGGCGATATTGGGCGTCTGCTCCATCTCACGCAGCAGCGCCTCCTGCTCCTCATGAGAGAGCAACCGACCGGACTTGATCGAACCCTTGCAGGCGCGGTTACCAAGCCAGCGCTCAAGAATCCGGCCCAGCCCGCGACTATCCCCTTCCGCATCGCTCCCCATCAGCATGATACTCTGCACAAGCTCAGCCACCAGTTCACCTGCAGCTTCCCGCACCAGCATTGCAGGCACGGCACGAATCAGGAATGACTCCTCGCCGCTGATCTCAAGCTCCACCCCGAAGGGCTCCAACTCTTCAGAGTGATCATGCAGCCATGCCGCCACCTTACCACTCAGATGCAGTGGTTCGGGGGTCAGAAGTTTCTGACTGGAGACCTTTTTACCTGCCAGTTGTGTTTTCAGCTTTTCGTAGGTCATACGCTCGTGCGCCGCATGCTGGTCGACGAGAATTACGCCGGAGTCAGTCTGGGCCAGGATATAACAGCGGTGAATCTGAGCCAGCGGCTGCCCGAGATTCAGCTGTCCTGACCCATACTCTGCGCCCGGTTCGGAAACACCCGCTGCAGAGAAGAGGATGCGCTGCATATCTTTCGGCATTGAGGTGGAACCAGCCGGCATTGATGGCGCCCTGAAATCACCTGATGAGAATCGCGGCATGCCGCCATGCCCCATCGAAGGTGATGCCGGACCTCCGTAATGCATCGAACGCATCGCCTGATCTGTAGTGGTTGAGGAGACAGCCTGCCCCATCTTCTCAATCGCTGCCCGGATACAGGAGATTACACCCGCCCGCACAGCCTGCGGAGATCTAAAACGCACCTCGCGTTTGGCCGGATGCACGTTGACATCCACATCAGCCGGATCGATCTCGATCCTGATTACCGCCACAGGATAGCGGTCATGGAACATCACATCCCGGTAGCCTGCCCGAACTGCGGCAAGCAGCTGTTTATCGCGAATCACACGCCCGTTCACCATGAAGAGCATGCGCGTGGAGTCGCGATGATGGAATGTCGGAAGCCCGAGATGCCCTGAGACCTGCATCCCCTCATGTTCTATGGCCATCTCGATACTGTTATCGGAAAAATCACTGCCCAGAATCGCCATCACGCGTGACCGCTCATCCTGCGGCATGAAATCAAAACGCTTGCGCCCATCGAGCTCCAGAACCATCGCTACAGATGGATTGGCCAGCGCCAGTCCACGGAACACCTCAACAATCGCGGCATCCTCGGTTTTATCCGTGCGCATAAAGTTCAGGCGTGCAGGTGTGTTAAGGAAGAGATCGAGCACCTCGATACGGGTACCCCTTCGTGGCGCAGCCGGTCGCAGCTCGGTGGTGGCACCACCATCCACGCGCACCTCTACCCCTTCACTACTTCCTTTCAGGGCAGTCTGCATGCGAAAACGGGAGACCGATGCAATTGAAGGCAGTGCCTCGCCGCGGAAACCGTGGCTGGCAATCAGGTGCAGATCCTCTGAAGTTTCAATCTTACTGGTTGCATGGCGCTGCAGTGCAAGCTCGGCATCTTCAGGTGACATACCACAACCATCGTCTTCAATGACAATGGACTTCTTGCCTGCGCCTGTAATGCGCACCACAACCTTTGTCGCACTCGCATCAAGCGAGTTCTCCACCAGTTCCTTGACCGCAGAGGCCGGGCGTTCCACCACTTCACCGGCAGCTATCTGGTTGGCCACCTGCGGCGAGAGGATATGAATCAGATGTTCAGTAGTCATAGAAACGCAGTCTGGTGCAGAGAAACAGCGATGTTGAAACTCCTTGCAAGAAAAGTGGCGTAAATCTGCAAGCTTTAAGCGCAACAATCCACCTTTCACAATCAAAAGGTGCACATATTCCGTCCTCCCCTAGAGTGTAGCAATTCCGAAACAGGGGTCTGACATGGGCGATGCGGCAAACACGATAAGAATGATGAAAGGCAATTCGCTCTTTGCTCCCCTTCCCGCAGAAGGTCTGGAGCAGCTGGCCGATCATTGCAGGTGTAAAACATTCAACGCAGGTGAGAAACTGATCGAAGAGAATGGCAATAACGAATCGCTATTCCTGCTGACCAAAGGAGAGGCGAAAATCGTATCCAATGGCACCGAAGTCGACAGACAGCAGGCAGGTGACACTGCCGGTGAGGTTTCGATGTCAAAAATCAGTCCGCCGGTTGCCGATGTGATTGCGGTGAGTGATGTTGAAGCGATCCTGTTTCCAACCAATGTGATTGATGAAGTTTGTGCCAGTTACCCTGATTTTGCCAGAGAGCTGCGCGAAACAGCCATGAAAAAGGTTTACGACAGATAATTCTGAGCTGACAGGGTTTCAGCTTCTGAAATAGACAACCACCAGATGATAACCAAATTTTGACTTAATCGGCCCATGCACCTTCAGCAGCAGTTTCTTAAAAATCACATCCTCAATCGGTTTCACCAACTGGCCGGGATAGATCTCGCCAAGATCACCGTCCCGTTTCTTCGAGTTACATAGCGAATACTTTCTCGCCAGTTTTCCGAACGCCTCACCCCTGACGAGCCGCTGTTTCAACTGCTCAGCCTCATCCTTCGTTTTCACCAGAATATGTTTCGCCATTGCGCTTCGCATAAGGCTTATAATCTCTGAATTTTCGGGTTGTCAGTTATTCGTATGCGGCAAGTGCTGCGGCAACAGCAACACCACTGTTCACCGGCGCATTAACCCGAGCAAGCACCTCATCAAGTGCAGCCAGACATTTCAGCACATTATCCTTGCGTGCGGCATAACCCATCAGTCCGATACGCCATACCGTGCCGGCCATAGGCCCCAGGCCTGCACCGATCTCAAGGTTGTAGTCATTAAGCAGTGCTCCGCGCACTGCGGCATCATCAACACCATCGGGAATGGTTACGGCATTTAGCTGCGGCAGCCGTTCAGCCTCAGGCACCACAAATGAGAGCCCCAGCGCTTCAAGGCCTGCCTTGAGTGCATTGTGATGCAGACGATGCCTTGCCCATGAGTTTTCCAGCCCCTCCTCCTGCAGAATCACCAGCGACTCATGCAATGCATAGAGGGTATTGACCGGGGCGGTATGGTGATAGGCACGTTTTGCACCCTGCCCCCAGTAACCCATCACCAGATTCAGATCGAGGAACCAGCTCTGCACCGGCGATTTACGCCCTTTGATCGCCTCAATGGCACGGTCGTTAAACGAAACAGGTGAGAGACCGGGCACACATGAGAGGCACTTCTGGGTGCCAGAGTAGATCGCATCCACCCCCCACGCATCGACGCGCAGCTCGGTACCGCCGAGTGAGGTAACTGCATCAACGATGGTCAGGCAATCATATTGATGTGCCAGCTCCACGAGCGTTTTCACATCCGAGGAAGCGCCGGTTGAGGTCTCAGCATGTACGAAGGCAACCACCTTTGCCTCCGGATGTCCTTTAAGTGCATCCTCAAGTTTGTTGGCATCGACCGCCCTGCCCCACTCATCCTGCACCATGACAGCAGTAGCACCACAGCGTTCGACATTCTCTTTCATGCGACCACCGAAAACGCCATTCTGGCAGACAATCACCGTATCACCGGGTTCAACAAGATTGACAAAGCAGGTCTCCATGCCAGCAGAACCGGGTGCCGAGACTGGAATGGTCAACTGATTCTCAGTCTGGAAGGCGTACTGCAGCAATCCCTTCATCTCATCCATCATAGCCACAAACATCGGATCGAGATGGCCGATCGTTGGCCTTGCCATCGCCTGTGAAATACGCGGATTTACATCCGAAGGACCAGGCCCCATCAGAGTGCGTTGTGGTGGATAAAATGATGTTGTCATGTTCTACCTCTCTATTTGGCTGGCTGCAGACTAGAAAAAAGATTCGCCTGCATCACCCTCTATCTGTTTGTGGTTTTTCGTATAACTCAGCCAGCAGTTCAATCCAGTGCACCACCGGAATCTCACTGGCAGCCTCAATCTGCTTCATGCATCCGATATTGGCCGTGGCAATCCGGGTCGGTCGCCCTGCCTCAAGTGACTCTATTTTATTCGTTCTCAGCGCCTCGCCAATCTCTGGCTGCAGCAGTGTATAGGTACCTGCGGCACCACAGCAGAGGTGGCTGTCATTGACTGCTACAAGCTCATATCCTGCATTGCTAAGGATTGCCTCGACAATGCCACCCAGCTTCTGGCCATGCTGTAGCGTGCATGACGCGTGGAAGGCGATCTTTTCAGCCTCGCCTGCTGGCACGATTGGCAACGTCTGGGCAGCCACCAGCTCAGAGATATCAGCAGTAAGTGCTGATATCTGCCTTGCCTTCTCTGCATATGCCGGATCGTTGCGCAGCAGGTAACCATACTCTTTAAGTTGCAATGCGCAGGCACTCGCCGTGGATATAATCGCCTCTACACCTGCTTCAAGATAGGGCCACCAGTGATCGATATTGCTGCGCATGCGCTTCACTGCGACATCGGTTGCATTCAGGTGATGCTCCAGCGCCCCGCAGCACTGGGCCATACCTGTGCGCTGCACCGAAATTCCAGTCCGATCCAGGACAATTGCCGCAGCACGGTCAATGCCCGCATCAAGCACCGGCTGTACACACCCCTCGATCAGCAATACCTTGCGCTCATGCCTGAGCGGCGGCCAATTCAGTTGGGTCTGAGAAACAGATGGAAGCGATGCCTTCAATCGCTGCGGCAGCAGAGGTTTGAGAAGAGAGGCTCCCTTAAGCAGCAGGGAAAAACGAGCCCGATTGGGAAGCAGAGCCACCATAGCTTTACGCTGCATCCGCTCCCCCATTGGTCGCTCTGTTCCTGCCTCACACAGTTCACGGCCAATATCGAGAAGATGGGCATACTCCACACCCGACGGACAGGTTGATTCACAGCTGCGACAGGTGAGGCAACGATCGAGATGCTCGCGCGTCTTCTCCGTGACACTACCGCTCTCCAGCATCTCCTTGATCAGGTAGATACGTCCGCGTGGCCCGTCCAGTTCATCACCAAGCAACTGGTAGGTCGGGCATGTTGCCGTGCAGAACCCACAGTGCACACAGGAGCGCAGAATACGATCCGCTTCTTTCCCTGCTTCGCTGGCCAGTTTCCCGGCTGGGATCTTCGTCTGCATGTCCTATAGCTCCCCGTACATGCGGCCGGGATTTAGAATCGCTTTAGGATCAAACGCCGCTTTTAGTCGCTTTTGCAGAAGCACCTGACCGTCACTCAGCGGTGCAAACACTTCCCCGCTTCGATCACCGCCACGAAATAGCGTGGCATGGCCACCGGCTGCAGAAGCAGCTGCAAAGATCTGCTCAGCAGGCAGCTCCGACTTCAGCCAGCGCTGCGCCCCGCCCCAGCCGATAAACCAGTCGACCTCTTCTGAGGCAGGAAGTAGTGGATGTTTAGCATCCGAAGGTACGGAGAGGCGCCAGAGTGGACGCGGATCATCGAAAAAAGGTAGTTGATGCTCACGGATATCTTTCCAGAGCTGCAGGCCATCCTCGTAAATATCACCACCAATCAACCCTGCTGATTTTCGCACTGCCGATTCAGTGCCACAGATTCGGAAATAGATCCGTTCACCATCTGCAGCCATGGCCGTGACCGGCAACGGAGTGCCAGCCCAGCGATTCATCAGCCCGATTGCACACTTATAGTCCGCTTCGATCATCAGGGTCTGCTCGGCCTGCCTGTGCGGCAACACCTTCAGTGACACCTCAAGCAACACTCCGAGCGTTCCAAGACTACCGGCCATCAGCCTTGAGAGATCAAAACCGGCGACATTCTTCATCACCTCACCGCCGAAGCGCATCTCCTCGCCCTTACCATTGACCATGCGGCAACCGAGCACGAAATCGCGGCATGCCCCCGCATAGGGCCTGCGTGGACCGGAAAAACCGCAGGCAATCGTACCGCCGAGGGTTGCATCATCACCAAAGTATGGCGGATCGAACGGCAGCCGTTGGCGATGCCCATCCAGAGCATCAGCAATCTCGGTAAGTTTTGTACCTGCGCCTGCGGTAATCACCAACTCTGTCGGCTGGTAGGAGACAATCCCGCTGTTACCCGAAACATCCAGTGCTTCCCCCACAGCTTCGCGGCCATACCAGGACTTTGTGCCGCCACCAACAATATTGAGTGGGAAGCTATCATTATAGGCCTGCTCGACCTGCTGCCGAATCTCAATAGCTGTCATCAGAAACGCTCCAGCTCCGGATGCGGCAGCTCTCCATTGTGGACATGCATGCGGCCAAGTTCTGCGCAGCGATGCAGTGTTGGAACCGCCTTTCCAGGATTAAGAAGACGATCGGGATCGAAGGCATCTTTGACAGCGAAGAACTGGGCAAGCTCCAGCGCACCAAACTGCACGCACATCGAATCAAGCTTCTCCATGCCTACACCGTGTTCACCCGTGATGCTGCCACCCGACTGCACGCAGAGTTCCAGAATCTTTGCACCAAACTCTTCAGTTCGCTCTAGCTCTCCCAATTTATTGGCATCATAGAGGATTAGCGGATGCATATTGCCGTCGCCTGCATGGAATACGTTGGCAACCGGCAAGTTGTACTCCTCAGACCACTCGGCGATACGGCGCAACACATTCGCCAGTGCCGATTTAGGAATGGTGCCGTCCATACAGTAGTAGTCGGGAGCAAGCCTTCCCACCGCCGGGAACGCCGCTTTGCGCCCTGCCCATAACTGCAGCCGTTCCGCCTCATTGGCGCTGGTTTTCATCGCTGTGGCTCCAGCTTCACGCAAAACCTGCTGCACAGCAGCAATATGATCGCCCACCCCCTCAAGTGTACCATCAAGTTCACAGAGCAGGATCGCTTCAGCATCGGTGGGGTAACCTGCATGGGCAAAGGCCTCAGCCGCTGAAATCGCCAGTTTATCCATCATCTCAAGCCCAGCAGGCACAATGCCGGCAGCAATGATATCAGCCACCCCCTGCCCTGCCTTTTCGATATCATCAAACGCGGCCATCACCACCTGCGCGACTTCAGGCTTGGGTAACAACTTCACAGTCACCTCGACAATCACCCCGAGTAACCCTTCCGAGCCGTGCATCAGGGCAAGAAGATCATAACCCGGTGTATCAAGTGCTGCGCCACCGAGTTCAATCAGCTCCCCCTCCATACTAAGCATCTTCAGCCCCAGCACGTTATGTACAGTCAGACCATATTTAAGGCAGTGCACCCCGCCAGAGTTCTCGGCTACATTGCCACCAATGGTGCAGGCAATCTGGGAACTGGGATCAGGTGCGTAGTAGAAACCGAGATGATCAACCGCCTGTGAGATTGCCAGGTTGCGAACACCGGGCTGCACGACAGCGGTGCGATTATCGGGATTAATGGAGAGAATCTGATTGAATTTGGCCAGCGAAAGCACCACTGCATCGGCAAGTGGCATAGCACCACCAGAGAGGCCTGTGCCTGCGCCCCGGGCCACCACTTCGACCTTTTCTGCATGACAGAGTTTGAGGGTTGCAGCGACCTGTTCAACCGTCTCAGGGAGTACAACCAGCGCAGGCAACTGGCGATAGACAGAAAGCCCGTCGCACTCATAGGGCCCGAGCTCTTCGCGGCTTGCAAGAATGGAGGCTGCAGGCAAAAAACCAGCTAGCCTCTCTATTAAGTTGTCTTTTTTCTCCCCGTCCATAATCCAATATCATGAAACAGAGACCGTCAATCGTCCACCCCTCTTTATTAACGGTTATTATAGGCAAAATCTCAAGGGGGTAAGATCCACCTTCACACCACAATCTATTCTTATAGGTAGGCCATCATCCTTTCTTTGATAAACGGTTTGGGATTTCAAATTCATATCTACCGAAGCAGTCCAACGATACAGATCAGGACTAAAGCACCGCCAATCATCTGCTTGAAGGTGGCAGAATCGCCTGCAATCAGGCGTTCGTGCAGCTTGAGGCCAACGATGTGGCCAAGGGTTGCACAGGGTAGCAGCCAGAGGTGATGCAACCACCAGAAGTCGATGCCTGCCCAAAACAGGACCGAGAGCTTGATCACCACCAGAATAAACCAGAGCACGAAAAGTGTATTGCGCAACTGCTCTATGGTCACGTTGCGTGCAAACACAGCAACAATTAGCGGGGCACCGATCAGGGATACACCTGCTGCATAGGCGCCACTGATCAGCAGCGTGTTATCCACCCAGGCGTTGCCGCCTCTGATCTGGAATTTGAACAGGTAGCAAAAGGCATAAAAGAGCGTAGTGAGATAAACAAAAACAACCACCCATTGCGGCGGCAGGGTCAACAACCCGAAGACGCCGATCAGCATGGGGATGATCATAATGCCGAGTGCCTTTTTCAGATAAGGCCAGTTGACCGCATGAATGCGGGAGCTGACCGTGATGGAGGAGAAGAAAAGCAGGTGCATGCCGATCAGTGGCAGCCAGATCAGTGCATCATCGACAACCAGCAGCAGCAGCGGCAAGCCAAGTGCGGCACCACCAAATCCTAGACCTGATCGGACAAAACCGGTCCAGACAAAAATCAGTGCCGTGGCAATGTATTGCCAGCTTTGCAGGTCATCCATGTTGTATGAAAATACTAACTAATTTGCTTGGGAACCGGTAAAGACAAACCCGTAGAGTTACGCATCAGCAGCTGCTTGATCGCACCGGAGTTGCCCATCAACCGCATGCCAAGCCCCCTCACCTCTTTCAGCCCTGGAATCGTGCTGGTAAAGACCTGATGCAGCCCTTCCATGGAACCCATCACCGAGAGCACATCGGGCATACGCTGCTTCATATAGCGTTCCAGCACCGCCATCTCACCCCAGTCCTCATCAAAGCGCCTGGCATCGGAAATCTCCTGCGCCAGCACCATCGCATCGCGCAGACCCAGATTAACACCAAGCCCCGCCAGTGGATGGATACAGTGCGCCGCATCGCCAATCAGCGCCACGCGATCTCGCACAAAATGTTTGGCAAGGCGTGCAATCAGTGGAAATGCAGCCCGCTCACCTGCCTCGGTTATACGACCCAGTGTTGGACCGAATGTGAGGTTCAGTGCATCGAGAAATGCATCCTCATCCATCGCCATCAGACGATCAGCTTCACTGGTCTCAGCACTCCAGACAATGGAGCAGAGACCACCGGTCATCGGCAGCATCGCCAAGGGGCCAGTCGGCAGGAAACGCTGGAAGGCGATACCGTTGTGGCCGCGCTCAGGACGCACCGTAGCAACAATCCCCTTCTGCTTGTAATCACGCTGCCAGACACCGATTCCAGCCTGTTCGCGAATCCATGAACGCCCACCATCAGCACCGACAATCAGCGGCGTGGTCAAAACCCGGCCATCAGCCAGCTTGACCAGCACATGCTCCTCAAGCCACTGCACCTCGGAAATCTCGGCAGGTGAACAGAATTCGACGTTATCGCTCTCCAGCATCGCTTTGTGCATCGCCTTTTGGGTGGCTGAGTTCTCAATCAGGTAGCCCAGCACATCTTCACCAATCTCGCTGCCATCGAAGCGTATGCCGCCGGCCTCCTGGTTATCCCAGATGCGCATACTGCGCATCGGTCCTGCATCGTCCTGTAGATATTTCCAGACACCTAACCCCTGCAGGATCTTTACATTTCCCTTCACAATGGCGGAAACGCGGCAGTCGCGCTCCAGCGATTTAAAGACCGGCGCTTCACCGCGCTCAATCACTACAATATGCAGCCCGGAATGGCGCAGTGCGCAGGCAAGGGCAAGTCCCACCATACCGCCACCAACAATAATCAGGTCCGCATGATCGGCATGTGAGGTCATAATAGTTCTCCTGAAACCTTATTCATCTGGCCGATGCCCGATGCCTGCCTGAGCAGCAGCCCCTGCAGCGATGGTGCAAAGGCCATCTTCTCAAGTGCCAGGCCGCGCAATAGTTTCGCGCCCGGAATCGTACTGCCGAAGGTGTGCACCATCGACTCGGTAAAACCGGCAACGGCCATCACATCAGCGCGACGTTTCTCGGCATAACCCTGCAGAATAATCGGCTGGCCAGGATCACTGTGTGCAAGCTCCCCATCAAGCATGGTTACCATATCCTGAACATCACGGAATCCGAGATTCATCCCCTGCCCTGCCACCGGATGGATCGTATGGGCGGCATTGCCGACCAGTGCGATGCGTGGTGACGTAAACTGTTTGGCGATGGAGAGTTCAAGTGGATAGGTAGCTCGCTTTGAAACAGCGGTAATGGCACCGATCTCGGCCATCGTATTTTCTCCCGCAGCTCTCTGCAGGGTGGAGATAAATGATTCATCACTCATGGCTAATAGCTGTGTCGCCTCAGCAGGTGCCGTGGCCCAGACTATCGAGAATCGATCATCAGCCAGCGGCAGGAATGCCAAAGGGCCGGAATTGCGAAAGCACTCGTGCGCAAAGTCACGGTGTCCTCTCTCGCAACTTATCGATGCCACAAGACCGAAACGATTGTAATCCCAGCCGAACAGGCCAATACCGGCCATACGCCGAATCTGGCTGTGGGTACCATCTGCAGCAACCATCAATGCAGCAGTTAACCTCTGCTCTCCCTCGCCAGTTGAAAGCGTGATACCCACACGGTCGGTATGCTGCGCAAACTCAGAGAGCGATGCGGGTGAAAAGAGTGTGACCGAAGAGGCACGCAGCTTTTCGTACAGCGGTTTCAGCAACAGTCCCATCTCAACCACGTAACCAAGCTCTTTCATAGCCGGCATGTCGTTGCGGCCATCGGCGGCATCAATATCAGCTCGACCGCGATTACCCGGCTCTGTGACAATGATATGGCGAATATTGCCAACGCCACCCTCTTCAACACCCTGCCAGAGGCCAAGGCGTTCAAGGTGGCAACGGGAGCCATAATTCAGGGCTATAACACGTTCCGGGTTGGTGGATGCAAATGAGGGTTCAGCGTGTTCAATAACGGCTACACGGTACGCCAGACGCTCCAGCTCAAGGGCCAGTGTCGCCCCAACGGCACCCCCGCCGACAATGACAATATCAAAATGTTCTGCTTTGCCCATGCGTTATCCCCCACGCTCCGTCCCTAACCGCATTATCCTTGCGGGTTTAAATAGGATTGCAAGCTGTGAGCAACGCGCTTCTCTGCGGCTTGACACTTTCATGCCGGATGACAATGCTTCGCGCCGTCTCCGATAGATCATTTGCAATGCCTGAGTGGTGGAACTGGTAGACACCCGGGATTCAAAATCCCGTGCCCTCACGGGCGTGCCGGTTCGACTCCGGCCTCAGGTACCAGCAAGCCAATAATTGATTAAGTATCAATTATTCACGCGATAGTAGTTTTTCCCTTCAAACAATGATTGAGAATCAATTTTTAGCGCGATAGGGAGAAACCATTCATGCTTTCTATCTGCCCTTAACAACCACCCTCATATTTAAAAACACAACAGCGAGAAGTGATTTATCGCTTAAATCTCCTCGACTAGAACCAGGCTTGCGACAGATGGGCCACACTCTTATGCTCTGCTATGTGCCTTAAGCTGGTCGGAATATAAAATGGAGGAACCATGGAAGTATCAGAACTACTTGCTTTTACGGTAAAAAACGGCGCTTCGGATCTACATCTCTCATCGGGCGAGCCGCCGATGATTCGTATCAACGGAGATATGACGCGCATCAAGATGCCCGCTGTCGATCGACGTGAAGTTCAATCCATGGTTTATGACATCATGAGCGATCACCAGCGTAAGGCGTTCGAAGAGCATCTGGAGCTCGACTTCTCATTTGCACTGGGTGAGATCGCCCGTTTCCGTGTTAACGTATTTGAACAGCGGCGTGGTATGGCTGCTGTGTTCCGTGTGATTCCGAGCGAAGTGCTGACTCTGGAGAATCTGAAGTGCCCAGATATCTTCAAGGATATTTCCATGACCCCGCGTGGCATCTGCCTGGTGACCGGACCAACAGGTTCCGGTAAATCGACAACCCTTGCCGCCATGATCAACCATCGTAACGAGACTGAACGCGGTCATATCCTGACCATTGAAGACCCGATCGAGTTTGTGCACAAATCCAAAAATTGCCTGATTTCACAGCGCGAACTGGGACCACACACCCACTCCTTTGAAAATGCCCTGCGCAGCGCACTGCGTGAGGATCCTGACGTGGTTCTGGTTGGTGAGCTGCGCGATCTGGAGACCATTCGACTTGCCCTGACCGCTGCCGAAACCGGTCATATGGTATTTGGTACCCTGCACACCTCATCCGCCCCTAAAACAATCGACCGTGTCATTGATGTGTTTCCTGCCGCGGAAAAGGAGATGGTCCGTGCCATGCTTTCCGAATCAATTCGTGCCGTCATCTCACAGACACTGATCAAAACGGCCGATGGCAACAGCCGCGTTGCAGCCCACGAAATCATGATCGGTACGCCAGCCATTCGAAACCTGATACGCGAGAATAAGATTCCCCAGATGGTATCGGTGATGCAGACATCACTGCGCGAAGGCATGCAGACGCTGGACAGCAATCTGCAGGCGCTGGTGAGCTCCAGGAAGATCACGCAACAGGCTGCACTTGAAAAAGCAGCCAACAAAAAGTTGTTCGGCGGCGGTGCCGTTTAAGGGCTGATATTCGCATCATATAATATATGTGACATGAATTTTCAGAATAGCCCATGTATTTCTATATTGGAGAGGACTCATGAACAAACCTGAAGAACAGCTATCGATCAAGCAGTTACTGATGGTGATGGAAAAACGTGAAGCGTCTGACCTCTACATCACTGCAGGCATGCCCCCCTCCTTGCGCATCAACGGAGTTGTTCACCCGATGAAGCAGGGGCCGCTGACACCTCTGCAGTGCGCAAAACTGGCCAACTCGGCCATGAGCGAACGCCAGCGCGCTGCCTTCGCCGCTGAATATGAGATGAACCTGGCAATCGCTTTTCCCGATATCGGCCGTTTCCGAGTCAATGTCTTCCGCCAGCGCAGCCATGTTGGCATGGTGATCCGTAAGGTGAAAACTGAGGTTCCAACCATCGATCGGATGGGCCTGCCGGAGATCTTCAAGGATATCAGTATGTCCCCCCGTGGACTGGTACTGATGGTAGGAACTACAGGTTGCGGTAAATCCACCTCACTTGCTGCCATGATTGACTGGCGCAACAGCAATCAGGCTGGTCATATCATCTCCATCGAAGATCCGATCGAATTTGTGCATGAGCATAAGAAGTGCGTCATCACTCAGCGTGAGGTTGGCACCGATACACTTGAGTACCAGACAGCGCTGAAAAACACCCTCAGGCAGGCTCCCGATGTCATCATGATCGGCGAGATCCGTGATCGCGAGACCATGGAGCTTGCACTCGAATTCGCCGAAACCGGCCACCTCTGCATGGCCACACTGCATGCCAACAACGCCAATCAGGCGCTGGAACGCATTATCAATTTCTTCCCGGAGGAGATGCATCCTCAGGTCTGCCTGAATCTGGCTCTTAATCTGAAGTCGATCCTCTCCCAGCGACTGGTGAAAACACCTGATGAGAGCCGCGTTGCAGCCATTGAAATCCTGATCAACACCCCGCGCATTGCCGATCTGATTGGCAAATGGGCAGTTGCAGAGATCAAGGAGGTGATGGCAAGCGGTCAAAACTATGGCATGCAGACATTCGATCAACATCTGCTGCAGCTCTGGACAGCCGGGGTCATCAGTGAGGATGAGGCGCTGCGTCAGGCCGATTCGGTCAACAACCTGCGCCTGCAGATTAAAATGGTGAGCCTGGAGGATCAGGGTGACGATGCTGCTGATCTGGAGCAGCTATCAGGCAACATGAATTCAGAGGGGTTACGCATCTGATGGAGAACACACAACTGATCGACGAACTGCTGCACATTGCCAACAAAAACGGCGCCTCAGACCTGATTGTACGCACCGGTGACCGTGTACGCCTGCGCATTGCTGGCGAGATTGTCACCATACCTGTTGAAAAGTTCCCGGAAATCAGCCTTGAAGATGCCACCGCTATGATCAAACACCTGATCCGCGATCACCCCAAACGGCCGAATATTGATCAGCTTCAGCATCTGGACTTCCACTACAGCTTGAAAAGCACCTCGAATTTTCGCGTGCATGTGCTGCGTACCAATAACAATTTCGGTATTGTCGCAAGGCTGATTCCGCAACAGATCCCCAGCTTCGATACATTACGCATTCCCCCGATCATACAGGAGATCACCAACTATCGAAGTGGCCTGATCCTGATGGCCGGTGCTGCAGGCTCGGGAAAAAGTACAACGCTTGCTGCTATGCTCAACCACATCATCCATAACAGGCCGGTGCATGCGGTTACACTAGAGGACCCGATCGAATTCAGGTACAGCACCAGCCATAAGGGTACGGTCACCCAGCGTGAAATCGGCATGGATGTAGATAGCTACCCGCAGGGTCTGATCGATTCGATGCGCGAAACGCCGGACATTATCGTTGCCGGTGAAGCTCGCGGTCGTGATGAAGTGCAGCTCGCACTGGAAGCAAGCGAAACCGGCCATCTGGTCATGGCTACAGTACACGCCACTACCGCTATCGGTACCATGCAGCGCATCATGGCCTCCTTCGGCAGTGATGAGCAGATAGGCATCCGAGAACGCCTTGCTGAAAATCTGCGCGCTATCATTGTGCAAAAGCTGCTGCCAATGAAAGATGGCAAAGGGCGCATCGTGGTGCTGGAAATCATGATCAAATATTCAGTCATCAAGCATTTCATTCTCGATCCTGATCGCTGGAGCGAGATTCCGCGCGCCATGGAGGAGGGTCATTCGCTTTATGGCAGCCAAGCCTTTGACCAGCATCTTCAACAGCTGGTAGAGGAGGATCTTGTCGATTATGACGAAGCGGTTTTAAATGCAGTATATCCTGAAGACTTCGTTATCCGCATGGGTCGCAACTGATCGGCTCAGAGAGCCCAACTGAGCAACAGCCCTTTCCTAGATTCGGTTCAAATTTTTAATAGCGTGCCTGATCAGGGCCGTATCACTGCGCACCCCCTCTTTTCCCGGCTGCTCTTTGGGAAGATAAAAAGGGGTGCCGACCACTACTCTGGCCCGACTGCGGCGGTAAAATGAATACCACAGGTTCACGTGATCAAAGGGCCAGACACCCGATACCCTGAATGGAATGATTGGCGCACCGCTGGCGCGCGCAATCAGCGCTGCCCCCGGTAGAATCCTGTGTAGCGGGATCGGTGGATTGGCCGCCCCCTCGGGAAAGATACAGATCGCATGGCCCTGCTTGACCACTTCAACCGCCTCCCTGAGTGCATAACGATTGGCTCCACCCGGTGAAACGGGAATTGCACCCACCATATCAAAGCCCCAGCGCAACCAGGACATCTTCAGATAATATTCGCGTGCCATCAGGAACGCGAGAGGACGATTTACCGATGCCTGAATTAGCAGCGGATCAAGGCCGCAGATGTGATTGCCAACCAGTATCACCGGTCCGTCAGGAAGTTCACACTCGATCTTCGCAAGCCTGTGCCAGCTGCGGCAGAAAAGCCGATTCAACCCGCGCAGAAAGGCATTTGGCCCAGCGACCTTATGGGCTTCTGTTGTCACTGAAGGCTCCCCGTTTCACAAGTGACCGCTTTGCCAATTCGGTCGCTGCTATCTATAGTAGTAATAACAGCGTATTTATACGGAATTAAGCAACTCATAGGCAGAATATACACGATCCTCCCGGCTGGGATAGAGGTTGAAAGATGGCACATAATCAAAACGCATCACGTGTACTCATCGTAGGTTATGGCGAGATGGGCCATGCCATGCAGTATCTGCTGCGTGATCGACACCACCTCTCCATTTACGACTCTCGTCCGATAGAGGGGCTAGCCCCTGTTGATCTCGAACAGGAAGCCGCATCCGCCGACTTCATCCTCTTCTGTATTCCTTCCCAGCCGCTTGGGGATATGTTGGAAAGGATCTCCCCGCTCCTTCAGCAGCACTCGATATGCCTGAGTATCTCCAAAGGGCTGGATGAGCTTGGGCGCCCCCCCGCCCAGATTTACGAGCAGACACTCCATACAGGCCAGCGCTACTGCCTGCTTTACGGACCGATGATCTCTGAGGAGATCCATGCCGGCCGCTACGGCTTTGCCGAACTTGGATGCTCTGACAGTGCGATATTTGATGAGATACAAACACTCTATCGGGGTTCAGCTTTATCCATTCGCAAGAGCAATGACATCATCGGCATCTCTTGGTCGGTGATCCTGAAAAATGTCTATGCCATCGCATTCGGCGCTTCCGATGCATTGGGCCTGGGTGATAATGTGCGCGGATTTCTGGCTGTTACCGCCATGGAGGAGCTCAGTTCAATCATGGCGCACATGGGCGGCAAAGCGGCCACACCACTTCGGCTGGCGGGGCTCGGTGATCTTATTACAACCGCAACAAGCGTGGGCTCCCACCACCATGAACTGGGCATCAAACTTGCCAGAGGTCAAACAGAGGGAATCAGCGGTGAAGGCATCCATACACTGGCAATGGTGGAAAAATATAACCTCTTTGGTTACCGCTCATATCCCCTCTTCTCACTGGTCCGTGATATGGTCACAAAACCTGCAGAGACGGAACAACTCTTCCGCGCCTTAATCAGTCGCAGTCAACTCTGACAGTAATCCGCTGATTCTCTCCAGCATCTGGAGTGCTTTTAGCCTTCCTCGTCTGGCCTGAGGATGACACATGAGAGCGGCGGCAGCGTCACCGTAATGGAGTGCGGCTGATGCATACAGCTATGGTCATCGGCCATCACGCCTCCGGCATTACCGATATTGCCGCCACCATAGAGTTCAGAGTCCGTGTTGAGAATTTCGCTGTAGTGCCCCGGTTTCGGTACGCCTAGGCGATAACCGTAACGCGGAACCGGGGTAAGGTTGAGGACAACCACTACAATGCCACCATTCTTGTCGCGACGGAGATAGCTGAGTGTGGAGTTCTCGGCATCGTTACAGTCAACCCACTGGAAGCCCCCTCCATCAAAATCTACCTCATGCAGTGCAGGCACATCCTTGTAGAGATGGTTCATGTCACGCTGCATCAATTGCAGGCCACGGTGTGGCATGAAGTTGGCCTGATCCCACGACAGTGAGCTGTCAAAATTCCACTCTGGCCACTGACCGAACTCCAGCCCCATAAACTGCAGTTTCTTGCCTGGATGGGTATACATATAAGCAGAGAGCAGGCGGAGGTTGGCAAACTTCTGCCAGTCATCACCCGGCATTTTTTGTGGCATGGAACCCTTGCCATGCACGACTTCATCATGCGAGAACGGCAGAATAAAGTTCTCGGTAAACGCGTAGACCATCGAGAAGGTCAGCGCATGATGGTCGTAGGAGCGATACAACGGATCGGTCTCGTAATAGGAGAGCGTGTCATTCATCCAACCCATATTCCACTTCATCGTAAAGCCAAGACCACCGAGGTAAGTCGGGCGGCTTACCATCGGCCAGGAGGTTGACTCCTCAGCCATGGTAACAGCGCCTGGGAAACGCTCATGCACCAGATGGTTGAACTGCTTGAGGAATTCAACCGCCTCAAGGTTTTCGCGGCCGCCGTATTTGTTGGGTGTCCACTCACCCTCTTCGCGTGAGTAGTCGAGATAGAGCATCGAGGCCACGGCATCAACGCGCAGGCCATCGATATGAAATTCATCCAGCCAGAACAGCGCAGAGGCAATCAGGAAATTACGCACCTCATTACGTCCGAAATTGAAGATATAGGTACCCCAATCCTTGTGTTCACCAAGTCGTGGATCCGCGTGTTCGTAGAGGGGTGTACCATCAAAACGGGCCAAACCGAATGCATCTTTAGGAAAGTGGGCAGGAACCCAGTCGAGGAATACGCCGATGCTATTCTGATGGCAGTAGTCGACCATGTAACGGAAGTCATCAGGCGTGCCAAAACGGCTGGTCGGTGCGAAATAACCGACAGTCTGGTAACCCCAGGAGCCATCAAATGGATGTTCGGTGATCGGCATCAGTTCGATATGGGTGTAACCCATCCACTGGCAGTACTCCACCAGCTGATGTGCCATGTCGCGATAGTTAAGATATTCGCCACCGGCCCTGCGCCATGAACCCGGATGCACTTCATAGATATTCATCGGCTTGTCGGCAGCCTGTGTCACCGCCCTCTTCTTCACCCATGCATCATCACCCCAGTGGTATGCCTTGGGGTAGTGAACAACACTGGCCGTATTAGGGCGCAGCTCCATCTGCTGAGCATAGGGATCGGCCTTCTCGAAAATATCGCCATTCTGGGCGCGAATTTCGAACTTATAGACCTCGCCTTCACGAAGACCTGGAACAAATATTTCCCAGACACCTGAGGAGCCGAGTACGCGCATCTGGTGCTCGCGACCATCCCAGTGATTGAAGTTACCGACCACGCTGACGCGAACAGCCGATGGCGCCCAGACGGCAAAGCCGACACCCCATACACCTTCATGCTCGCGTACGTGGGCCCCCATGAGCTTATACTTCTCGAAATGGTTGCCTTCACCGATCAAGTGCAGGTCCATCTCACCAAGAATCGGGGAGAAGCGATAAACATCCTCCTCCTCCCAGGTGTGTCCCTCTCTGTTCTCAATACGCAGTTTGTAGGCGGAATCAAAATCCCCCTCCTCCCACAGGTATTCAAAGATGTCAGTTCCCTCGATGCGTACCATGGCAATCGCACCATCACCCTCGGGCAATAGCCACATCTTCTCTGCCTGGGGTTTATTGGCGCGCACGACAATCCCCCCTTCGGAGTGATAATGACGACCCAGCCAGGCAAACGGATCGTGACTGCGCGCCTCTACTATGGCCCACGCTTCAGGTGACAGAATCGGCTTCTTCATAAATATCCTCTACTCCGGTTTAGATCGCTCAGTTTAATGATCGGATCAGGTAATAACAGTGGGTTTATCGCGTCCGGTCAACTGTTTCAGACCAGATATCTCATCAGCGGCAACAATCATATCTGCCAGTGCATCCTGTGCATCCAGTCCCTGCTTCTCAGCATCAGCCTCATAGGATTCCAGATAAAGACGAACCGTCGCACCGCTGGTGCCAGTACCAGAGAGGCGGAAAATGAGCCGCGAGCCATCCTCAAACAGCACCCTAACACCCTGATTTTCACTTACACTGCCATCAACAGGATCGGTATAGGAAAAATCGTCACAGCTGGCCACTATGCATCCAGCCAGTGTTTGCCCAGGCAGCGCATCAAACTGGTCGCGCACATTCTGCAGCACCTTCTCAGCCGCAGCTGAATCCACGCCCTCATAATCGTGACGCGAATAGTAATTACGGCCAAATCGCTGCCAGTGGTCAACCACGATCGCTTCAACTGACTCTTGGCGGGCAGCCAGAATATTCAACCAGAAGAGCACAGCCCAGAGGCCATCTTTTTCGCGCACATGGTCAGAACCTGTACCGAACGACTCCTCGCCGCACAGGGTCACCTTGCCTGCATCCATCAGGTTGCCGAAAAACTTCCATCCGGTTGGTGTCTCATAACAGTTTAACCCCAGCGCTTCAGCAACGCGGTCAGCTGCACCCGAGGTTGGCATAGATCTGGCCACACCGTTTATACCGCCCTTATATCCCGGCACCAGATGTGCGTTGGCTGCAATAATCGCCAGTGAATCACTCGGCGTGACAAAGAAATGGTTGCCGAGAACCATGTTGCGGTCGCCATCACCATCGGAGGCGGCACCGAAATCCGGGGCATCCTCACCATACAGGATGTCGACCAGTTCATGGGCGTAGGTAAGATTAGGATCGGGATGGCCACCGCCGAAATCCTCTTTAGGTATACCGTTGATCACTGTGCCAGCCTCTGCACCCAGCATACCCTCTATAATCGCCATGGCGTAAGGGCCGGTCACCGCATGCATGGCATCAAAAGAGATGGCGAAATCATCAGCAAGCAGTGCCCTGATGGCATCGAAATCAAACAGCGACTGCATCAGCTCGGCATAATCGGCAACCGCATCAATCACCTCGATCTGCATGCCTGCCAGTTCATAACTGCCGATCTGTGAAAGATCAAAATCGTCGTGTTCGACGATCTGATACCACTCGATCTTTTCCGTCTGCTCGAAAACCGCCTCAGTTACACCCTCAGGTGCAGGACCACCATTACCCATATTATACTTAATACCGAAATCCTCATCAGGACCGGCAGGATTGTGACTGGCGGAAAGAATCAGGCCTCCATACGCATTGTACTTACGGATAATGTTTGATGCAGCAGGCGTGGAGAGAATTCCATTTTGCCCGACCAATACCCGACTAAAGCCATTGGCAGCGGCCATCTTCAGAATGATCTGGATCGCCTCCAGGTTGTAAAAGCGGCCATCGCCACCAACCACCAGCGTTTCACCCTGAAAGTCGCCGATACTGTCGAATACCGACTGAACAAAGTTCTCCAGGTAGTGCGCTTGCTGGAAAACCCTGACCTTCTTGCGCAGACCGGATGTGCCGGGACGCTGTCCTTCAAAAGGTTCAGTCGCAATCGTATGGATTTTCATAAATAGCCCCCCTGCCATATTCCGCTAAGACTAGCGGAGATGGCGGCAAAATAACATCATTCCATGCATGCAAGTAGCACAAACTCATGCTATACTTTAGCCCATTAACCGAACGGGGGGAGGTATTCATGAGTTCGACGCAGGTGGAACGTAATATCAGTAAACTTACATCCAATACAGTTGCATTGGTATTGGCTGGTGGCAAAGGCTCCAGATTGAAAGATCTGACGCAGTGGCGAACAAAACCCGCTGTGCCTTTCGGAGGCAAGTTCCGCATTATCGACTTTCCAATGTCGAATTGCATCAACTCCGGCATCCGCCGCATCTCGGTACTGACACAGTACAAATCGCACTCCCTGCAGCGTCACCTGCAGCGTGGCTGGTCATTCCTCTCAGGTCAGTTCGGTGAATTCATGGAAGTGCTCTCCGCCCAGCAGCGTGTTGGTGAAGGCTGGTATGAAGGTACTGCCGACGCAATCTATCAAAACCTGGACATTATCCGCCACTACGATCCGGAATATGTACTGATTCTCGCAGGCGACCACATCTACAAGATGGATTACGGTAAAATGATTGCGGCCCATGCTGCAACGGGTGCCGATATTACCGTTGGCTGTATCCCTGTTCCTCTGGAAGAGGCTAAAGAGTTCGGCGTCATGGCGGTCGATGCAGAGCATCGTATCACCGAGTTTGCTGAAAAACCTGAGAATCCGAACCCAATGGCGGGCAAACCCGACAAAGCACTGGCATCGATGGGCATCTATGTCTTCTCAGCCGACTTTCTGCGCCAGCGACTGCTTGATGATGCGCAACTCACCAATTCCAGCCACGACTTCGGTAAGGACATCATTCCGACTGCCATTGAGAATGCCAATGTATTCGCTTTCCGTTTCATGAATGCTAATACCGGCGCACCTCAGTACTGGCGTGATGTGGGTACGCTGGATGCTTACTGGGAGGCCAACATGGACCTGGTGACTGTAGAGCCCGAGTTGGATATGTATGATAAAAACTGGCCCATCTGGACACAGCAGGAACAACTTCCACCGGCAAAATTCTATTTCGATGATGACTCTCGTCGCGGTTTTGCTGTTGACTCGCTGGTCTCTGGAGGGTGTCTGATTACAGGTTCAGCAGTGCGTCGATCAGTACTCTTCTCCAATGTACGCGTACACTCATACTCTGAGGTTGAAGATTCAGTCATTTTGCCGGATGTTGAAATCCGCCGTAACTGCAAAATCAGAAAGTGTATTATTGATAAGGGAACCGTCATCCCCGAAGGCACGGAGATCGGTTACGACAGGGCAAAAGATGCCGAGCGTTTTGAAGTTTCAGACGGTGGCGTGGTCCTTGTTACACCAGATATGCTAG
>Ga0316187_10000429_pt1 | contig 32566 bp, 33 predicted proteins | sample CroRivburrow1_MG_FD_204927 | JGI IMG/M metagenome (GOLD analysis project Ga0316187, IMG submission 204927) | Coastal sediment microbial communities from Maine, United States - Cross River worm burrow 1 | ecosystem: Environmental > Aquatic > Marine > Coastal > Sediment | place: USA: Maine... | reverse complement strand
CAAGTACAAGAAGAAAAAAAACGACCCTCAAGCCCGCGCCAAGATGAGCCAGGAAACGATGGCGCTCTACAAGGAAGAGGGCGTCAATCCAATGGCCGGGTGTCTCCCGGTGCTGGTGCAGCTGCCGATCCTCTGGGCTCTCTACCAGCTCTTCCTGCATGCCATCGAGCTTCGGCATGAACCATTCATGTTCTGGATCCAGGACCTCTCGGCCAAGGACCCATACTATGTGACTCCGATCCTCATGACCGCGACCATGTGGTTGCAGCAGAAGCTTGCGCCACAGGCGGGAGACCCGCAACAGCAGCGGATCATGCGGATGTTGCCCCTGGTCTTCGGCATCATGTTCCTGCAGTTTCCCTCGGGACTGGTGCTCTACTGGCTGACCAACAATGTGATTTCGATCCTGCAGCAGGAGATCACCCTGGGCATCATCGGAGAGAGAAAGTACTTTCGCAGGAGCGGCGGAGGAAAAGCGAAATGAAACACGCACGTGAGTTTCGAGGTGAGACCTTGGACTCGGCGCTGAGCGCGGCCTGTTCGTCGCTCAAGGCGCGGATCGGTGAGCTCCGCTACGACCTGAACAGCCCTGACGGAGACGAGGTGGTCGTCGCGGCGGAGGTCGATCCGGTGGCGGTGCTCGGTCTTTTCCTTTCAGAGAGTTTCAGCGCGGGACAACTCGAACTGACCGCTCGGCTCAATGAGACCGAGGAGGCCCTCGAGGGCGAGCTCTCCGGTAACGACTGCGACATTCTGACCGCAGCCGGGGGCAAGGGTCTCGACTCTCTGCAGTATCTTTGTAACCGCATTCTCAATCGGCGGCTTGAACGCCACCTTCCGGTGCACTTGGATACCGACGGATTCAAGGAGCGGCGTTCCCTCAAGCTCCAAGACAAGGCGGAAGAGGCGGCCGACGAGGCGATTCGCACCCGAAGCCCGGTGGTGATGGGGCTGATGACGCCGGCGGCCCGACGCGAAATCCACCTCGCCCTTGCCGATGATCCAGGAGTCGAGACTGAGTCGGATGGAGATGGCTTCCTCAAGCGGGTGGTCGTCCGCCCTCGTCGGCGGCGCTGACACCATCGTCGCCCGTTCGTCGCCCGCGGGGCGGGGCGGCCTGGCACTGATCAGGGTCAGTGGTCGTGAGACTAGGGCGCTCGCCGAGGCGGTCATTCCGGAGCTGGATATGAACCGGGGCTGGAGAGCCTCCCTCGTGGAGCTTCGAAGCACCGACGGAGAGCGCATTGATCGTGCGGTAGCCCTCCCCTATCCGGCCCCCCGGTCGTACACCGGCGAGGACATGCTCGAAGTCATGGTGCACGGCTCGCCATGGATCATCCGCGCCACCATCGAGGCGTTCGTGGCGGCGGGGGCCAGGCGAGCCGGCCCGGGAGAGTTCACTCGCCGGGCGGTCGCCAACGGCAAGCTCGATCTCGTCCAGGCCGAGGCGATCAACGAGCTCACGTCGGCCGAGACCGCCTGCCAGGCGCGGGTGGCCCGAGCGCAGGTCGAGGGTCTCCTTTCACGCGAGTTCGCCGAACTGAGGGGGACGCTGGTGGATCTTCTCGCCGAGATCGAGGGCGCCCTCGATTTCTCCCATCAGGATATTCCGTTCGATGTCGATTCGGCGGAGAACCGACGGCAGAAAGGCCTGACGCAGGTTGGCGCTCTCCTGGCCACCGCCTCGAAGGGTCGCCGAATCCGGGACGGCGTTCGAGTCGTCATTGTCGGGCCGCCGAACTCCGGGAAATCGACCCTCTTCAATCTCCTCGTGGGTCAGGAGCGGGCCATCGTTTCGCCCCATCCCGGGACCACGCGGGACGTGGTTGAAGCCGATCTCGAAGTGGCCGGGGTGCGGCTGATCCTGAAGGACACGGCGGGTCTCGGAGCAACATCCGATCCCGTGGAGCGCGAGGGGGTCCGGCGCGCCAGGGGCGCGGCGGCCGATGCCGACGCCGTACTGCTGCTGTGGCCGGCGGATGGAGCGAGAGACACGGTCCCGGCGGCGGCGGAGAACCAGCCGACCCTGATGGTTCGGTCAAAGTGGGATCTCGCCGGCGCCGACGAAATTCCAAATGGTTGGACGGTTGTCTCGTGCAAGACCGGCGAGGGGGTTGGCGAGCTCCGGAACGCGCTGTCGAGGATGGTGGAGGCGGAGGTGGCCGACGTCGGCGGTGAGATCGCGATCGCCGAGCGCCACCGTCGCGCCCTCGAGGTTGCGGCGGCGGAGCTCGAGGGTGCGGATTTCTCGCTGCCGGAGGTCGGCGCAGAGGCGGTCCGGGGGGCCCTCGAGGCGGTGCGGGAACTCACGGGCGAGGTCGGGACCGAGGATCTTCTGGATCGGATTTTCAGCAGCTTCTGCGTCGGGAAGTGACGGTGGGCGAAGCTTTCGATCTCGTGGTGGTGGGGGCCGGACATGCGGGTTGTGAGGCCGCCGGGGCTGCCGCGAGAATGGGCGCGCGGGTGGCGGTGGTGACGTTGCACAACCACACCATCGCCCAGATGCCCTGCAATCCGGCCATGGGTGGTATCGGGAAGGGCCATCTTCTGGCCGAGATCGATGCCCTTGGCGGTCTCCAGGGCTGGGCCGCGGACCGGGCGGGGATACAGTTCAAGACCCTCAATGCGTCTCGCGGACCTGCTGTGTGGGGTCCACGGGCGCAGTGCGACAAGGCGAGGTACTCGGAGATCATGCGCCGGGTGTTGTTCGGGCTATCACGATTGACGATCATCGAAGGCGAGGTCATCGGGCTGCTCAGCGATGACGGTGCGGTGGTTGGGGTTCGGTTGGCGGATGGGCGTCGATTTCGCGCGAGGTCGACGATCCTGACCACGGGCACGTTTCTCGGGGGCGTTCTCCACAGTGGTGACGAGCGACGACCGGGGGGGCGTTTCGGGGAACGACCGAGCATCGGCCTTGGGGCCGAGTTGGCCGGGCTCGGCCTGGTACTGCGGAGGTTCAAGACCGGCACACCACCGCGGCTCAAGCGCTCGAGCCTGGATTTTGATCGCCTTGGGGTGCAGCACGGCGACCGTGAGCCGCGGCCCTTTTCGTGGCGCTCCCGCTCGGTTCGGAACCGGATTTCGTGCTGGGTGACCCGAACGCCGGAGCGGGTACAGACCATCATCGAAGAGAACATCCACCGGTCCCCGCTCTTCTCCGGCGCAATCGAAGGCGTGGGTCCGCGTTATTGTCCGTCCATCGAAGACAAGGTAGTTCGTTTTCCCCACCATCGCGAACACACGGTGTTTTTGGAGCCCGAGGGCCTGGCGACCGAGAGCGTTTATGTAAACGGGCTTTCAACGAGCCTGCCGCACGACGTCCAGGAGGCCGTGGTGCACGCGGTTCCGGGACTCGAGGTGGCCGAGTTTCTTCGGCACGGGTACGCGGTGGAGTACGACATGGTGGCGCCGGGTCAGGTTGGGATGGATCTGGGGTGTCGGGATGTTCCCGGGCTGGCTCTCGCGGGTCAGGTGCTGGGCACGTCCGGGTACGAAGAGGCGGCCGCTCTGGGTTTCCTGGCCGGGGTGAACGCGGTCCTCGCGGGCCGGGGTGAAGATCTCTTCTGTCCCGCCCGCGAGGACTCTTACGTGGGTGTCCTGGTCGATGATCTGGTGACCCGTGACCACGTTGAGCCATATCGGATGTTCACTTCGCGTGCGGAACACCGGTTGCTCCTGGGGGTGGACTCTGCACGCGAGCGGTTGATGGGCGAAGGGGTCCGGTTGGGACTCGTTCGACCAGTGGCGTTTCACGTGGAACAAACGCGGTGGAACGCCCGCAACCAGGCGAAGTCCACGCTGGAGGGTGTGTGTCTCAACCCCGACCGGGCGACCCGTGCGGCGGTTGTCCAGGCCTGTGGAATCGAGTTCAAGACACCGGCTACGTGGGCGCAGTTGCTGCGGCGCCAGGATGTCGATCTCGATCGCGCCGGAAGAAACATCCCGGAACTGTCGTCCTTGACCGACGAGGACCGCAGAATCGTCGTCGGTTCCCTCCGTTACGAGGGTTATCTTGATCGCCACCGGCGCGAAATCGAGCGGGTTCGACGGTTGCGGGGGGTGAAACTGCCGGGAGATCTCGATCCTGGAGCGATCCCTGGACTGTCGCGTGAGGTGGTCGAACAACTCGAACGACACAGACCGGCCACCTTGGCTGACGCTGAACGGTTGCCGGGAATGACCCCCGCGGCAACGGCCATCCTTGCCGGACGCCTGGCGAGAAGCGGGGCCGACTCGTGACAACGGGTGATCGATACCGCGAACTTCTGGACGAACACCTGAAGGGTGCGGTCCTCGAGCGGATGGTGCGCTATGCGGAGCTTCTCGAGCTTTGGTCGGCGAAGCATAGCCTGGTTCGTTTCGCCGAGCCCCGGGAGCTTGTCGATCGTCATCTCCTGGATGCGCTGGCCGGAGTTCGACTGCTCGAGGGGCGGGGAAGACTTTTGGATGTCGGCAGCGGGGCCGGGTTGCCGGGTGTGCCGTTGCTCATTGCGAAGCCCCGGTGGCGAGGAGTGCTGCTCGAGCCGCGGCAGAAACGCTGGGCCTTCCTGAAGTTGGTGATTCGGGAGCTTGGGTTGGACGCCGAGGCGGTGGATCGACGTTACGAGAATCTGCCGGAAGATGCTTGTTTTGACCTGGTCACCGCACGCGCGGTTGGGAGCCGAAAAGCGCTGCTCGCGTGGGCCCGATCCCATCTCACCGAGGGGGGACGAGTCGCGTTGTGGACGACGGTGGATGGCGAGCAGGAGGTCGGTCATCAGGGTGATTGGCGTGTGTTAAGCTGGCCGCTCGTCGGCCTCGATCGGGGCCGACTCGTGTCTCTCAGAAAGCGTTCCACGTGAAACATCGAGTCATCGCCATCGTCAATCAGAAGGGCGGGGTGGGCAAGACCACCACCGCCATCAATCTCGGTGCAGCTCTCGCTGCCTATGAGCGGCGGACCCTTCTCGTCGACCTCGATCCACAGGGTAACTGCACCGCGGGCCTGGGTGTGGACGCGGCCGGGGCGACGACGACCTACGAGGTGCTCACGGGCCAGGAACAGCTTCGAGATGTCGTGCGACCAACCGAGTTTCCGCATCTCTCCCTGGTGCCGGCAACCCCGGAACTCGCCGGGGCGGAGGTCGAGCTCGTGGGGATGGTGGGGCGGGAGTTTCGGCTTCGCGAGGCCCTGGCGGGTTTCGACGGCAGCCGGTTCACCCTTGTGGACTGTCCGCCATCGCTCGGTCTGTTGACGGTCAATGCCCTGGCCGCGGCCGACGCCCTGGTGGTTCCCATCCAGTGCGAGTACTTCGCCATGGAGGGGGTCTCGAATCTCCTCAAGACGGTGGATGAGGTGAGGCGGTTTCTCAACCCCGAGCTCGCCATCGACGGGATTCTGCTCACCATGTACGATGATCGAACGAACTTGGCGCAACAGGTAGCCCAGGAGGTGCGTTCGGTGTTCGGTGATCTGGTCTTCAAAACCCTGGTGCCGCGGAACGTGCGGCTCGCCGAGGCGCCCTCCTTCGGTCGACCGATCCACGCCTATGATCTGCGGAGCAAGGGCGCCCAGGCCTATCTGGAGCTCGCCCGTGAGTACCTGGGGCGGATGGGAGACAATCATGGCTAAGCAGGCCCTCGGCCGAGGCCTCAAGGCCCTGATTCCCGACACCCCCAAGGCGAGATCGGGACTGGCCGAAATACCGATCGACAGGCTGCGCGCCAATCCCGAACAACCGAGGCGGATTTTCGACGATGACGCCCTCGCTGAGCTTGCCGGTTCCATCCGCCAACATGGCGTTCTTCAGCCGCTGCTCGTGAGCGAAGAGGGATCCGGGACGTATGTCGTGGTTGCCGGAGAGCGCCGCTGGCGAGCCGCGCGGTCGGCCGGGCTCAAGACCGTGCCGGCGGTGATTCGCGAACGGCTCGACGCCCGCGATGAATTGGCGTTGGCCTTGGTGGAGAACCTGCAGCGGCGAGATCTGTCGGCCCTCGAGGAGGCCCGCGCCTTCGAGCACCTGAGGTCCGAGCACGGTCTCTCCCAGGCGGAGATCGCCAATCAGGTGGGAATGAGCCGAAGCGCGATTGCCAACTCCCTGCGCCTCCTTCGCCTGCCGGAGAAGATCCAGGCGCTGGTGGAATCGGGGCGGTTGAGCGGTGGTCATGGGCGGGCGCTGCTCGCTCTGTCCGATGACGAAAGCCGGCTCGAGTGGGCTGGGCGCGCGGTGGCTGACGGTCTCTCCGTCCGCGAGCTCGAGCGGGTCGCCGCCGATGGCAAAAAGATGACAGGGCAGCGTGTTCAACGCCGGGAGCGGGCCGCCAAGGACCCGAATCTGGTTGCGGCCGAAGAGAAACTGAGTCTTCGTCTTGGGGTCCCGGTCGAGATCCGCCCCCGACGACGTGGAGGCGGCGCGGTTGTGATCAGCTGTGCCAAAGCCGACGAGCTGATGCGGGTCTTCGATCTCTTGATGGGGGGTGAGTGATGGTGCGTGCGGCAGAAACGCTCAATGGTTTCGTGGATTCTGGGTGCACCCTCAAGGGTGAGCTCGAGTTTTCCAACTCCTTTCGGGTCGACGGCCGGGTCGAGGGGACCATTCGTTCACGAGCCGAACTGGTGATCGGAGAGGACGGTTTCGTCGAGGGTGAGATCGACGTCGCCCGCTGCCTTGTCGGCGGCCAGGTGCGGGGAACGGTCAGAGCCTCCGAAAAACTGGTCCTCCATGCTTCCGCCAAGGTCTGGGGTGAGATCCACGCACCGGCGGTGGTGATGGAGGACGGCGCCTTCCTCGAGGGCAAGGTGGATATGGCCGCCGAAACCAAGGCGCCCCCGAACGCCAAAAAGGAGAGTGGCGCGAAGTCCTGATGGGGCGTGATGCGTGTTTCCCGGTAAGCGCGTTCTGAGAACCAAGGTCAAGAACACCAGCGCCAACAACCGGTAGGCGCGGGCTATTGTTCGTTGCTGTTGCTGTTGCTGTTGCTGTTGCTGTTGCTGTTGCCGCTGCCGCTGCCGCTGCCGTTGCCGGTTGGTCGTTCCAGCACAATGGCGTACCCGGCACTCCCGGCGGGGCGCGCTGTCCGCGGGTCCCGGTGCGGCTTCGGTCACGGTTTGCTCGGCCTTGTTTGGCAACCTGATCCCGAGTCTCGAATCCGTGGCGATTTCGTCGATATCCCGGACGAAAGCCAAAGAAAACGGACCTTGTGAAATAAAATTCTTGACTCCTTCACAGTGTTTGCTGTAGTTTGAGTCGCCCTGCAAAGAGGCGGGAGTGCCAAGGCCAGGAGCCGCGGATGCAACCTCCGAATTTTTCGCTGATTATCGTCATGGTGTGTTTCTGGTTGACCTTTTGGTTGATCCAGAAATTTCTTCTCAAACCGGTGGGTGCCGTTCTCTCTGAACGTCGCAGTCGGATTGAAGGCGCTGAGAACGAGTGGCAGTCGAAACACCAGGAGTACCTGGATGAGACCGCCCGGCTCGAATCAGAGCTCGAAGAGGCCGCAAAAGCGGCCGCCAAGGTTCGAAACGACCACCAGCAGCAGGCGCTTGATCGGCGTCAGGCAACCCTCACCACGGCCCGGCAGCTGGCCGACGGGCGGCTCGACGAAGCCATGGGGGTTTTGGAGACCGAAGCCTCCGCCGCGCGCACCGATCTTCAAACGCGCGCCCGTGAGCTGGCTCGGGTGTTCGCGAGTCAGCTCCTCGGCAGGGAGGTTTCCCAGTGAAGGACAAGCTCTTCTGGGTTCTGGCCTTTGTCGTTTTCGCCATCCTCGCGTTTCTCATCGCCGAACCACATGACCCCACATTTCTGCCCGGGGCGGTGAAACGGCTCCTTCTGGCCGCCAACCTCACCCTCTTCCTCTACCTTCTGCACCGCTTTGTCGGCAAACCGATCAACGCGTCGCTCGAGAGCCGGGGCGAGGACATCAAGTCCGAGCTCGTCCAGGCTCAAGACAAACTGGCCGAAGCCGAGAAGCTTCGCGCGGAGGTTCGTGATCGCCTCGACAAGGTCGAGACCGAGGTCAAGGAGATGCAGACCCGCGCCGAGGCGCAGGGACTGGCCGCGGCCGAAAAGACTGACGCTCAGGCGCGTGAGGACGAGGGCCGATTCATGCGCCGGGTCGATGACCAGATCGCGCGTCGCCAGGCCGAAACCCGGGAACAGCTCGCCCAGGACACCGCGGCGCTGACCGCGCAGCTGACCAAGGAGTTGTTGGCCAAGACCATGACCGACGACGACCAGGCGCGCGTGCTGACCCGCAGTCTCGGCGCCCTCGAGAGTCTCCCGGAAAAGGAGTGACCATGTCTCGATTCAGAGCACTGCCGTACGCCAAGGCGCTCATCGAGGTGGTTCGGGACCAGTGTCCGGAGCGCAAGGAAGAGGTGACGGAAGAACTCGAGGCGGTTGCCTCCGCTCTCGAGGCGGTTCCCGACTTCGAGCGCGTGCTGGTCACACCGACGGTGGACACCGAGACCAAGACCGTGATCCTCGACCAGGTTCTCGACAACCTGGGGATCACCCAGCCGGTGCGCCGGTTCATCCATGTCGTCCAGCGCCAATACCGCATGGAGCACATGCGGGACATCGCCAAGGCATATCGGGATCTGGTCGACCGCGAGCTCGGTCGGACCCGCGCCCGAATCGAGCTCGCCACGACCTATGACGAGGCCGACCGACGTCGGATCGCCGAGGTCATGAGCGCTGTGATCGGGACCACCGTGGTCGCCGATTTCGTCCACAACCCGGAGCTTCTCGCCGGCTTCAAGGTCCAGGTCGGTTCCAAGGTCTTCGACGGGTCGCTCGTCGGACAGGTGGATCGGCTGAGCCGGCAAACCGTCATCGAACAGGGGTAGCAATATGCAGATCAAAGCCGCCGAAATCGCCGACATCATCCGGCGCCAGATCGAAGGTCAGGAAACCACCATCGACATGTCCGAGGTGGGAACGGTCATCTCCGTCGGCGACGGAATCGCCCGCATCTATGGCCTTGATGACGTGATGATGGGAGAACTCCTCGAGCTTCCCCACGATGTCTACGGTCTCGCCCTCAACCTCGAGGACGACAACGTCGGCGCGGTGCTCATGGGAGAGGTGCACCACATCAAAGAGGGTGATGAGGTTCGCCGCACCAAGCGGATTCTCGACATCCCGGTGGGACCGGAAATGGTCGGCCGCGTGGTCGATCCCCTCGGCCGTCCGCTTGACGGCAAAGGCCCGGTGGCCTCGTCCGAGCGCTACCCGCTCGAGCGGACCGCCCCCGGCGTCGTCGCTCGGCAACCCGTGAAGGAGCCGATGCAGACCGGCATCAAGGCCATCGACTCGATGATCCCCATCGGCCGCGGCCAGCGAGAGCTGATCATCGGCGACCGGCAGACCGGAAAGACCGCGGTGATTCTCGACTCCATCGTCAACCAGAAGGGCACCGGCAACATCTGCATCTATGTTGCCATCGGCCAAAAGGCCTCGACCGTGGCGCAGGTGATCGCGGCGCTCGAAAAGCACGGCGCCATGGATCACACCATCGTCGTCTCGGCGACCGCCTCCGAGCCGGCGCCGCTGCAGTACCTCGCACCCTACGCCGGCGCCGCACTCGGCGAGTACTTCATGCTCAACGGCCAGCACGCCGTGTGCTTCTACGACGACCTCACCAAGCACGCCCAGGCCTACCGCGAGATCTCGCTTCTCCTTCGCCGTCCGCCGGGTCGCGAGGCCTACCCCGGTGACGTTTTCTACCTCCACTCGCGGTTGCTCGAGCGCGCCGCCAAGCTCAACGACGAACTCGGCGGCGGCAGCCTGACCGCGCTGCCTGTGATCGAGACCCAGATGGGTGACGTCTCGGCCTATATTCCGACCAACGTCATCTCCATCACCGATGGTCAGATCTATCTCGAGGGCGATCTCTTCTTCGCCGGTCAACGACCCGCGGTGAACGTCGGTCTCTCGGTCAGCCGGGTCGGCGGCAACGCCCAGATCAAGGCGATGAAGAAGATCGCCGGCTCGCTCCGGCTCGAGCTCGCTCAGTACCGCGAACTGGCCGCCTTCGCCCAGTTCGGTTCCGATCTCGACAAGGCGACCCAGCGCCAGCTCGCACGCGGTGAACGTCTGCTCGAGATCCTCAAGCAGGGTCAGTTCGTGCCGCTGCCGGTCTCTCTCCAGATCGTCTCCATGTTCGCCGGCACCAAGGGTTACATGGACAAGCTCAAGGTCTCCGCCATCCTCGCCTTCGAGCCCCACATGCACAGCTTTGTCGAGGCCGAGGGGGCGGACGTCCTGGAGGCCATCGTCTCGAGCGGCGAGCTGAGCGATGACAACGCCAAGAAGCTCGGCGAGCTCATCGCCAAGGCCGCGGATTTGTTCCTGAAGGAACACCCGGAGGCAAGCGTTGCCTAGCACCAGGGACCTCACTCGTCGAATCCGCTCGGTCAAGGGAACGCAGCAGATCACCAAGGCCATGAAAATGGTGGCCGCGGCCAAGCTGCGGCGTGCCCAGGAGGCGGTGACCAATGCCCGGCCCTACGCCGACACGCTTTCCAAGGTCCTGGCCAATGTCGCCGGACGGACCGAAGAAAGCCATCCCCTGCTCGAACATCGTGAGAGCGGTCGGGTCTGGTTGGTGGTCGTATCGTCGGACAAGGGTCTGTGCGGCTCGTTCAACGCCAACATGCTTCGCCAGGTCGAGAAGGACCTCAAGAAAGAACGCTGGCCCGATGTCGAGGTGATCGCCATCGGCCGCAAGGCGTCGGACTTCTTCCGGGTCCGCGAATTTTCGCTCGCCCATCAAGAGCGCGAGACCATGAGCCAGCTCACCGCCGCCGATGGGCCGCGGCTCGGCGCCATGTTCATGAAGGCCTTCACCTCGGGCCAGGTCGACGAGGTGTGGATCGCCTACAACAAGTTCGTCAGTGTTCTCCGTCAGGAGATCACCATCGAGCAGTTGCTGCCGATTCAACCGCCAGAGGCCGACCCGAAGGCCGAGGATGCAGGGACCGACTACCTCTACGAGCCCGACGCGGAAGGTCTGCTGGCCGCACTCTTGCCGGCCTATGTCGAGACCGAGGTCCAGACGGTGCTCTACGACTCGGCGGCCGCCGAACAGGCGTCCCGGATGACATCGATGGGAGCCGCCACCAAGAACGCGGGTGAGATGATCGACGCTCTGACGATGCTCTACAACCGCACCCGTCAGGCCGCCATCACCAAGGAGTTGATCGAGATCGTTTCGGGCGCCCAGGCGCTCGGTGACTGACTAGGAGAGATTTATGACTCAGCAGGTCGAAGGACGCGTCGTTCAGGTCATCGGTCCGGTGGTGGACGTGGAGTTTCCGGACCAACACCTCCCCGCCATCTACAACGCCGTCCGTATCAAGGACGACGGCACGCTCGGCGCGGGACCGATGGACGTCACCCTCGAGGTCGCCCAGCACCTCGGCGAGAGCCGCGCCCGTTGCATCGCCATGCAGCCCACCGAGGGAATGGTCCGCGGGATGACCGCGATCGACCTCATGGGTCCGATTTCTGTGCCGGTGGGACGTGAGACCCTGGGCCGCGTGCTCGGCGTCCTCGGCCAACCGGTGGACGGCAAGGGCCCTGTCGACTCCGAGAAACGCATGCCCATCCACCGCACCGCGCCGGCGCTTGACGAGCAGTCCACCGAGACCGAGATGTTCGAAACCGGCATCAAGGTCGTCGATCTCCTCGAGCCCTACACCAAGGGCGGCAAGACTGGTCTCTTCGGCGGCGCGGGTGTCGGCAAGACCGTCATCATCATGGAGCTCATCAACAACGTGGCGCTCCAGCACGGTGGTTTCTCGGTCTTCGCCGGGGTCGGCGAGCGGACCCGTGAGGGCAACGACCTGTGGCTTGAGATGACCGAAGCCGGTGTCATCGACCCGGACAGCTGGGAGAACTCGAAGGCGTCCTTGATCTACGGTCAGATGACCGAGCCTCCGGGCGCGCGTTTGCGCGTCGGTCTCACAGGCCTGACGGTCGCGGAGCACTTCCGTGACACCGAGGGTCAGGACGTGCTGCTCTTCATCGACAACATCTTCCGCTTCACCCAGGCGGGCTCCGAGGTCTCCGCGCTGCTCGGCCGGATGCCATCGGCGGTCGGATACCAGCCCAATCTCGCGACCGAGATGGGTGAGCTCCAGGAGCGGATCACCTCGACGAAGAGCGGTTCGGTGACATCGGTGCAGGCGATCTACGTCCCCGCCGACGATCTCACCGACCCGGCGCCGGCGGCGGCCTTCGCCCACCTCGACGCGACCTCGGTGCTGTCGCGCCAGATCGCCGCCCTCGGTATCTACCCGGCCGTCGACCCGCTGGCCTCGACCTCGCGCATCCTCGATCCGCTCATCATCGGTGACGAGCATTACATGGTCGCCCGCGAAACCCAGCGGATCCTCCAGCGCTACAAGGATCTTCAGGACATCATCGCGATCCTCGGCATCGATGAGCTCTCGGAAGAGGACAAGCTCACCGTCGCCCGGGCGCGCAAGATCCAGCGCTTCCTGTCGCAGCCCTTCTTCGTCGCCGAGCAGTTCACCGGCATGAAGGGCCGCTATGTCAAGGTCGAGGAAACCATCAAGGGCTTCAAGGCCCTCTGCGCCGGCGAGCTCGACGAACTTCCCGAGCAGGCCTTCCTCTATGTCGGTGGCATCGAAGAGGCCATCGAGAAGGCAGACAAGATGAAGGCGGAGGACTGAGATGGCCGACCGGCTGCACCTCGAAATTGTCACTCCCAGCCGCCGTGTGGTGGAAGCGGAGGTCGACGAGGTGCGTCTCCCGGGCGCCCTCGGAGAGATGGGCGTGCTGCCCGGCCATATTCCACTCCTGACCTCCCTCGCCGCGGGTCCTCTGACCTACTTCGAAGGATCCAAGGTGAGCAAATATGCCGTGCAGGGTGGATTCGCCGAGGTCCTGCCGGACCGCGTCACCGTCCTCGCCACGGTTGCCGAAGCGCCGGAAGACATCGATGTTGCCGTCTCCAAGAGCCATCTCGAGGCAGCGCAGGAGAAGCTCAAGAACGCCACGGCCGAGGAGCTCGACGAGCTCACGACCGCGGTGCGTCTGGCCGAGACCGAGATCGAAGTCGCCAGCAAAGAGACGGTTCACTGACGCGTATCAACAGCATGCAACATGAACGGCGCCCTTAGGGGCGCCTTTTTTCTTTGGGGTTCAGGATGCGGGAATATCGCACCATCGCACGGACGGACTGCCTCGATGGAACGTGAACCCGGCCTCGAGCGGACGTGCCGCTCCAAATCATTGTTTGGAACGAGGACCTCGCGGCTGTTTTGTGCGCTGGGGCCAAACAATGTTGGGGGGTCACTCTCGGCTACTGTTGATAGAGACGCACCGGATGGCGGACGCTGCCCCAGTCGCTGTCCCGGCCCCGGTCGTGGCTTCTCTCAGCCTCGGCCTTCTGGTCCGCCTCCGGCGTCCCAGCGTCGCGCAATCAGCGTGGTCATTCGGTGGTCAATCGATAGATCTGTGACCACGCTGATTGCGCGAGCGGCGGCCTCATTCCGAGCCGGAGCAGCCAACCCGCAGCGTTGTCGCCGTGGGTTGCCCGGCATGAACATTGTGCGAGGCGCTGTGCGTAGCCGCGAGTTCCCAGGGGCACAATGTTATGCCCGGCACGCCCCGCCGCACGTTGTTTTCCGCGTGCTTTCATCACAAGACGTGGGGGTGGAGGAGGCGGAGATGGGTGTCGACCTCTTTCGCTGAAGCGTAGGCGATACGCCAGAGGTCGTTGCGGTCGCTGCCCCTTCCGCTACCTACTGGTATTCGGCACCCAAGAGCACGCTGACGATGATGGCTCCAACGGCGGCGGGTGCCGCAAAGCGGATCAGGAACCGCCAAACGCTGAAGGACCGGCCCAGCGAGCCGTGTCCTTCCTCCAATTCGTCTCGGGTCTCCTTGGCCGTGAGAATCCAACCCGTGAAAAGGGCGATGAAGAGGCCCCCCACGGGGAGCAGCCAATTGCTGGCAAGGTAGTCGAGGGTGCCGAAGACCCCGGCCGTCGAAGCCTTTCCGACGGGATTGAACTCCGACAGCACTTTGACCCCGCCGACGCTCAGCGCGGACAGGATTCCAAAGACCCAGATGGCCACCCCGGTGGTCACCGCCGCCTTTTGTCTCTGCCACCCGAGCTCGTCGATGGCAAAACTCGCCACCACCTCGAGCAGACTGATGGTGCTCGACAACGCGGCAAAGGAAACCAGGAGGTAAAACAGTCCGCAGATCACGGCGCCGCCCGGAAGCTTGAAAAGGATCACCGGAATCGTGGTGAAGAGGATGGTGGAGCTCTTGCTGACAGTGAAATCGAAGCTGAAGATGATCGAAAACATAATGACGCAAGCCATGACGGCGATGAGGGTGTCGAGAACGCAGATGGTGAGAGCCGCACGCGGAATCGAGTCCCGCCGCCGCATATAGCTCCCATATGTCAACATCGAGCCGAGCCCGAGGCTGAGGGTGAAGAAGGAGTGCCCGAGGGCCTCGAGCACCCCGCTCGCCGTGAGGTCCGCGAAATTGGGCCGGAACAGGAAGTTCACGGCACGGCCGAACCCCGGCGTGGTCATCGAGTAGACGGCGAGGACAAGCAGGATGACGAACAACAGCGGCATCAGAAGCTTGGCGGCGCGCTCGATCCCCCGGCCCACGCCGAAATAGACCACCGCGACGGTGGCGCTCATGAAGAGGGTGTGAAACAGAATCTGGGCCGAAGGATCTGCGAGGAAGCCGCCGAAGAAGGACTCGAGGGTTTCCGGGTGATGAGCGAGCTCGCCGAGGGAGCCCGAAAACGCCAGGAGAATGTAGCGGATGGTCCAACCGGCAATCATGCTGTAGTAGGAAAGGATGGTAAACCCAGCCACGACACCGAGATAGCCGACCGCTTTCCAGGCTCGTCCACCCGGCTTGCCGACGCTGAGCAGGCCAAACGCGCCCACCGGATTGCGCCGGCTCCTGCGACCGAGGATGATCTCCGCAGCCATGATGGGGGCGCCGACAACGGCGATGGCCGCGAGATAGACGAGGACAAACGCGCCGCCTTGATTCTCGAGGGTGATGTACGGGAACTTCCAGAGATTGCCGAGCCCGATGGCGCTTCCGGCGGCCGCGAGCACAAAACCGAGTCGTCCGCTCCACTGTGCCCGTGATGTCGCCATGAACCTCCCTCGAGTGCCCTTGGAGGGAAACCGTACCGATGCCGCGGGGGACGTGTCAAATCCCGCGTCAAAAGACAATTGCGTTTCAGGTCGGCTTCGGTTAGACTTCCGCCCCGTCGGGGCGTAGCTCAGTCTGGTAGAGCGCACGGTTCGGGACCGTGAGGCCGGTGGTTCAAGTCCACTCGCCCCGACCATCAGCAATTCCACAGAACGGCGCACTCATGTGCGCCGTTCTGTGGAATTGCTTTGACTTATGCCTTATTATCACCTATTATGAGATCGGGAGAGCGAAGATGACCTACCTCACCGAGCGCCAACGAGATGTCCTCGCCTTTATCGAGAAAAACCTCGACCGGAGGGGGGTCGCTCCCACCCTTCGGGAGATCTCAGAGAAGTTCGGATTTGCCTCCACCGCAAGCGCACAGAAACACATCGCGTTGCTCGAGAACAAAGGTTTTCTGAAGCGTGAGAAGCACCAAAAGCGGGGCTTGGTTCTCGCCCACCGTCCGCCGACCGACGGCCCGTCTGAAATCGAGCTTCCGTTGTTGGGATTGGTCGCGGCCGGCTCGCCCATCGAATCGATCCCGGACCCGGAGCCCGTTTCGGTGCCACCGGACTTCGTGCGGGCGGGCGAGAATTTCGTCCTCAAGGTTCGCGGGGAATCCATGATCGAGGACGGCATTCACGACGGCGATCTGGTGGTTGTGCAGTCCACGGCAGAGGCCAACGACGGGGACATGGTGGTGGCCCTGGTCGATGGCGAGGTGACTCTCAAGAGGATCTTTCGGCAGGCACCGGGCACCATCAGGCTTCAACCGGCCAATTCGGAGATGGCGCCCATCCTGGTCGCCGCCGACACCGTCACCATTCAGGGGATCGTGGTCGGTCTTCTTCGGAGATATTGAGCCATACCGCGCCCCGCCGGTCTCGCGACGAAAACCGGTGAGAACTGCGGGCTCGGCCGCGTCGCACCTTGACTGTGGGAGCCAACTTCGATAGCGTGCCGACATGACTCGTCTCGAAGACATCACTGTGGTCATGACCTCGGTGGGCACCGAGCAGCAGGCGGTAGAGATCTCCGAGGAGCTCATCGCTCGCCGACTCGCCACCTGCGTCAACATCGTTCCCTGCCTGCGTTCCATATATCGCTGGAAGGGTAAGATCTGCGAAGACACCGAGTACCTCCTGTTGATCAAGACTCCGGAACGGCTCTTCGAGCGGGTGTCAAAGGCCATCCGCGAGTTCCATTCCTATGAGTTGCCGGAAATTCTCGCCCTCCCGGTCTCGACCGCGGAGGAGAGTTTCCACCGGTGGATTCTGCAGATGGTCGAACCGGGCGACGACGACGTCGACGACGAGTGAGCGCACGCACGGATTGCTCCCATCCGGCTCCGGTACCTGCTGACGGGCCGCTTCATGCCCACCTCGTGCTGTCGAGTCGATTTGAGAATATCGAGATCGCCGAAAGGGCCCTGATTGATCTCTGCGAAGATGCTGGGTTCTCCGGTGACGACAGCTACTGGCTTGTGACCGCCCTGCGCGAGGCCACGGCCAACGCCATTCGGCACGGCAACAAGCAGGATTCCGAAAAAACGGTCACCATCGACTATCGAGTCCACTCCGGGGAGGTAAGAATACGGGTCGAGGACCAGGGGGAGGGTTTCGATCTCGACGCGGTCCCCGATCCCACCGATCCGGGCTATTTGCTGCGACCGAGCGGACGCGGTATCTTCTACATGCGACAATTCATGACCCGTGTGGAATTCAGCCGCGCGCCGGGTGGTGGCACGGTGGTCGAGATGACCCGGCGCCTCGAGCCCGAGACAAGGAGTTCAATCAATGAAGAGTGAGATCCGCGATGTCGACGATGTTCGGATCATCGAACTGTCAGGAAAGATCACAATCGGGAGTGGCGATGTCAAACTCCGCGAGCTGGTTGACGGCTCGCTCGAAGAGGGCCAGAACAAGATCCTCATCGATCTGGCGGGTGTGACCGCCATTGACTCGTCGGGTATCGGCGAGATGGTGGCCTGCTACACCACCGTCACCAAGCGGGGCGGTCAGCTCAAACTGCTTCGTCTTTCCCCGAAGATTAACGATATTCTGCACGTGACGCAGCTCATCACCGTTTTCGATGTGTTGGACAACGTTCAGGAGGGACTTGCCACCTTCAAGTAAGTCAGCGGCCAAGACAGGAGAAACAACCAGGGCGCGGCTTCAGCCGCGCCTTGTGTCATGGAGAGCGTTCACCAACGACGATCTCGGCGAGATGGATACCGTCGCCGACATCGGCGACGATCGAACCGATGAGCGTTTCCGGCTGACAACCCTCGCCCCGCTCACCGGTTTCGTCCCCGGTCTCACCGAGGATGGGCTCCCACGAAACCACCTCGCCGTCGCGCACTTCGATCCGCACCGGCCACACCCCGACCGCACACGCCCCGGTGCTGCCGGACCAGACCTCGAGCCCATCAATGTGAAGCACTACGGGTGCCACCGGCGCCTGGCGCCCCCCGTCGGCCTTGTCTCGATACGCCTTGCCGGCGTCCGGAGCGCGGAACGTTTCTTCTCGATCCTTGTCCGCCTGTGACAGCCCGGCCTCTTGTGGCGCCGTTGACGCAGTCCCTGCCAGGGTTCCGGAATGCGCGCGAGCTGTCTTCTTCGCCGGTGCGGGCCGCGAGTGCAGAACCGTCGTCTCCACGACCTCGCCGTCGGGGGCCGGCTCGTTGCCGGACGATCGAGGGGCTTCATCCGCGGCCGCCGCCGACTCGTCCGTTGACAGCGGCCCCATCACCTCGAGAGGAGCCGGCTCGGGAGCCGCGGGGGGCACCGGTTCCTCTTCGAGCAACCGGTCCGTCGCGCCGAGGGGGTGGCTTTCGTCGGGGTTTGCCGTGGGAAGCGGAGCAAGCTCAAAAATCTCCTCACGCTCCCGGGCCGGGCGTTCTCGCTGCAGGGAGGGCCGACTCAAGGTCGGCTCGGGATTCCGGCGGGCCACATCCACCGCCACCGTGACCCCGAGAACCACCACCGCGGCAGCTCCGAGCCAGCGGTAGACCGGGCGGACCCGCTGCGCCGGAACCGGGGCGCTCCTTAGGAGAGGGTCCATCACCCTGTCCAGGGTCGCCGGCGGCTCCATGCGATCGGCGAGCTCCGCCACCGCCTCTCGCAGCGTGCGGCCGGAATCGATCTCCGCGGCAAGCTCAGCGTCGGTGCGTGCGCGCTCATCGAGGCGGGCCGCGTCGGCTTCGTCCAGGTCGCCATCGAGGCGGCGGCTCACGAGTTCCCGAAGCGTCTCATCCATCACAGACCCACCGCCTTCTTGAGCAGCGACCTGCCCCGCGCCAGCCGTGAACGAACGGTGCCGATGGGGAGGTCGAGCACCGTGGCGATCTCCGAGTAGTTGAGATCCTCTCCATCCCGTAGCCACAGGACGATCCGATAGTGATCGGGCAGCTCGTCCATGGCCGAGGCCACGCGGTCGAGGAGATCCGACGACACCGCCCTTCGCTCCGGTCCGGGCGCCGGATCCGGGGTGCGAGCCACAATTTCTTCGGACTTCTCGACCACCGCCTTGAGATGCCTGCCACGCCGCCGGTGATAGCCGCGCAGGTAGTTCCAGGCGATCTGAAACACCCAGGTGGAGAGCTTGGCCTCGCCGCGGAACCCGGCGAGCCCCCTCCACACCCGAAGAAAGATCTCCTGGGTTGCATCAAAGGCCTCTTCATCGCTCTCGGTCATCCGTCGGGCCAGGCGCCAGATCGGCCGCCGAAAGCGTTCGTAGATCTCGTCGAATACCACGTTTCAAGTTTGACATGGTTCCCCGAGCGGGGCCCCCTTTCCTCCACGAGAACCAGCCGGTCGTAAGTTGTCGGGCGCGAGAACTCGATCGTTCCATCGTTTTCGGGACCGAGAGGCGACTTCGTAGGGACGCTCATTGAAGTCGACGAGACCATATCCCGAAAACGAAGAACGTTATTGCATTGTGTGGCCTCCGGCTCACGACTTACGCGACCCTCGTTGAGTGTGACTCCTCAGACCAGCGGGAGTTCCCGCGTCTCCTGATCGGCGAGCAACTCGCGAATCCGGAGTTCCAGCTCACGGGCGACGACCAGGTAGACATCATCGTCCTCGCCGTAGGGATCCCTGACCGACCAGGATTCGAGCTGCGCTCCCAGGGTGAACGGGAGATAGCTCAGACCGGAGGGACCGAGGAGTGAAACGATGATGTCGAAGTCTCCGAGGTCGATGTCGTCCAGCCCCTTGGACGCAAGCCCCCGGGGGTCGTAGCCGAGCGCTTCCAGGGCTTCGACGGTGGCGGGGACGATTCGTCCGAACGGCATGATGCCGGCGGATGATGCCCGCACTCGATCTTCACCAAGTCCACGGGCGATGGCTTCCGCCATCGGGGAGCGACAGGTGTTGCCGATGCAGACGAAGAGAATGGAGAGAGGGGCCATGGGGGTATTGTAGACCCGATGGAGTTCCCCCCTCTTCTCGATGGTGTGTCGTCGTAAGTCGTGAGTCGTCGCCGAATACAACGTGCTACGGGCTGCGTTCTCGGGAAACCACCCCGCCGGACTCAACGAGACCCGACACGAAGTCCCCGTGCCTATCCGGAAACCAAGGAACGACATACGTCTCACGACTCACGCCCGCCGCAGGCGTCGGCGCATTGACCATCTATCGTCGAGGGGGTAGCCTGGGTTCTGCTTTATTGGATGGAGCCGGACCGGTGGTGCTGACTGGTTACAACACGGATATCGAACACGCGGGTACGACGTACCACGTGCAGACCGAGGACAAAGGGCGTGCCAACCCCGTTGTCGAGAGCCTGGTCTACGCTCGCGGCGAGATCCTGTATTCGAGGCGGACCTCTTACCAAGACCTCGTCGAGGAGAAAGTCGAGAATGATGCCATCGCAGCGCTGATGGAACGTCAGCATCACGCGATTTCCGAGGCCATTCGACGTGGCCGCCTGACGCAACTGACCGAGGGTCCGGAGCCCGTCAGCGATGAAGACGATACTCACACTTCACGCGACGACGGTGAACTGCCGCTCCCGGCCGATGGCGTCGGAGCGGAAGACGGCGAAGAACCGACTCTCGACCAGGTGATCCTCGACTACCTCGAGGCCCAACGAGGCCGTGCTCATCTCGTCCTCCGCGCGGTCGGTCAGCATGATTTCATCTACGGGCGCGAGGCCGATGTCGAAATCTCCGCGGTGGATTCGCAGTCGAACACCGTCCAGCCCGGGGTCCGGATCACGGTGCTCTTCAAATCGACTTCGGAACCGCGACGGTTGGTTCTCGCCGAGGGCGAGACCGATGACGAGGGGGTTTTCTGTGCCGCGGCACCGCTGCCCGAATTCAGCGGCGGGACCTCGGCGGTGGTCATCACCGCGGAGTCGGATCTCGGCCAGAGTGAAATCAAGCATCTCGTCCACCGGTAGGATCTCCTCACCGAGATCACTCGACAGGCCGAAGAACAGGTCGGGAGTTGACAGTCAACAGTCGACAGTACCGGAACCAAGTGCCTTTCTCTGGTGAACTACGATGGACCTGTCGACCGTGAACTGTCGACTGTCAACTTGCGGCCGGGTCTTGCCCCTAGCGCGGTTTTCCTGTAGAGTGCGCGTCGCCGTGGGCCGTTAGCTCAATTGGCAGAGCAAGTGACTCTTAATCACTAGGTTGGAGGTTCGATTCCTCCACGGCTCACCATATCCTTTCATCCGCGCGAAAGTGGCGGAACCGGTAGACGCGCGAGACTTAGGATCTCGTGGGGGACACCCCGTGGGGGTTCGATTCCCCCCTTTCGCACCAGCCGGAGAGAATTCATGACATACAAATTGACCGAGCAAGCCAACCACAAACTCGAGGTTGCAGGCAGCCTCCAAACCGAGATCGTTGACCGAGAGAGGCAGTCCATCGTCCGCTCCATCAGGGGTCGCGCCAAGCTCCCTGGTTTTCGCGACGGGAGGGCGCCGGAGTCATTGATCCGGGCCCGATTTGGCGATGACATCGAAGCCGAGCTCAAGGAGCATCTCAGCCAGCTCGTGTGGGAAGAGGTGATGGAGGCGGAGAAAGAACTTCAGCCCCTCACCATGCCCCAGGTGCGCGATCTCAAGTTTTCTGACGACGGCTCTTTCGAGCTTGTCGCCGAGCTCGAGGTACGGCCGAGATACGAGCTTCCCGATCTCGCCAAGGCGACGCTGCCGGAGGTGTCCCTCGAAGTGGCCGACGCCGAGGTGATGACCGAGCTCGAGCAGCTCCAGGAGCAACAGGCTCAGTGGGAGCCCGCGGAGGACGAGGAAGCCTCCGATGGAATGCTCATCGAGGCGGATCTTGTCGGTCAGATGGAAGACTCCGATCAGGATCCCTACGAAGAGAACGATGCCCGTTTTGTCCTTGGCGCCGATACCCTGCCGCCGGAGGTCAGCGAGGCGCTTCAGGGGGCCAGGACCGGTGACGAACGGGTTGCATCCAAGGTCTTTGACGAAGACGACGAGAACAAAGAGCGCGCCGGCAAGACCGTCAACTACACGATCAATGTCAAAGCTCTCAAGACCAAGGTCTTGCCCGAGGTCGACGACGAGCTCGCCAAGACCCTTGGCCTCGAAGACCTCGCCAAGCTCAAGGAGCGGGTTCGCGAGGCGATCGAGCGGCGGAAGCACAGCGAGCGGCGGGATGAGTGGCGACGGTCCCTGCTCGACCAGCTGTCCGCGGACATCGACCTCAACACCCTTCCGTCGTCCCTCGTCCAGAATGCAGTCAACGAACGTATCAACCGTTTCGCCTACGAAATGGCGATGCGGGGCGCGGGTCCACAAGACGGAAATTTCGACTGGCAGGAACTCTCGGCCAAGGCCGAGCCGGCCGCCCGTCGCCACGTCGCCGACAATCTTATTCTCGAGCAGTTGGCCATGAAGTGGGAGACGCCGGTTCCCGAGCTCGAGGTCGATGCCTATATCGCGGCCGAGGCTTCTCAGCTCGGGATTCCACCGGCCGAACACAAGGCCAACCTCGCCTCGGAGGAGAAACTCGAGTCGATCCGCCATGCCGCGCGATTGACCTCGGTGGTTGATGAAATGATCCGCCAAGCGGGCGGGGAGGTGGATTGATGCTGGTCCCAGTCGTCGTCGAGCAGACGAGCCGTGGTGAACGCGCGTATGACATCTACTCGCGCCTCCTCAAGGACAACGTCATCTTCCTGGGTTCGGCCATCGACGATCAGGTCGCGTCGGTGGTCATCGCGCAGCTGCTCTTCCTCGAGGCGGAGAACCCCGAGAAGGACATCTACCTCTACGTCAACACCCCCGGTGGTTCCATCACCGCCGGGTTGGCCATCTACGACACCATGCAGTACGTCAAACCCGATGTGGCGACCATCGCCCTCGGTCAGGCCGCCTCCATGGGCGCCATCCTGCTCGCCGGTGGTGCACCGGAAAAGAGATACGCCCTGCCCCACAGTCGAGTCCTTCTCCATCAGCCCCTGATGTCGGGCCTCCAGGGCCAGGCGACGGACATCGACATCCACGCCAAGGACATCATGCGGCTTCGCGAACGGCTCAACAAGATTCTCGCCGACCACACGGGTCAGCCCATGGACAAGATCAATATCGATACCGAACGTGATTTTATTCTTGAGGCGGATGCGGCCAAGGACTACGGCCTCATCGACAAGATCATTGTTTCCAGAGAGTAGGCCGGAAATGGGATACAATGTAGCGAGGAGGATGGATGTCGAATCGAGACGGTGACGTACTTCGGTGCAGCTTCTGCGGCAAGAGTCAGCACGAAGTGCGCAAGCTCATCGCCGGACCCACCGTCTACATTTGCAACGAGTGCGTCGAGGTCTGTCTCGATATCATCGCCGAGGATCGGGTCCACGAAGCCAAGGCCCGCCAGCAGGTTCTCGCCAAGCCGCCCGAAATCAAGGCGTTCATCGACGAGTATGTCATCGGCCAGGAGATGGCCAAGAAAAAGCTCGCGGTGGCGGTGTACAACCACTACCGGCGGATCGAGTACCAACGGGGTCGTGGCAGCAGCGACGTCGAGCTCGCCAAGTCCAACATCCTCCTCATCGGACCCACCGGAACCGGCAAGACCCTTCTCGCCCAGACGCTGGCGCGACAGCTTCAGGTGCCCTTCACCATCGTCGATGCCACCACCCTCACCGAGGCCGGCTATGTCGGCGAGGATGTGGAGAACATCCTCCTCCGGCTCTATCAGTCGGCCAACGGCGATCGCGAAGCGGCTGAGCGCGGCATCGTCTACATTGACGAGATCGACAAGGTCGCACGCAAGGCCGAGAACCCCTCCATCACCCGTGACGTCTCGGGTGAGGGCGTTCAGCAGGCCCTGCTGAAGATCCTCGAGGGCACCGTCGCCAACGTGCCCCCCCAGGGCGGTCGGAAGCACCCCCATCAGGAGTTCCTCCAGATCGACACCACCAATATTCTGTTCATCTGCGGTGGAGCCTTTGTCGGCCTTGAGGATGTGATTGCCCACCGGCTCAACCAGAAGATGATGGGTTTCGGTGCGGATCTTTCGGGCAACGAAGTCCGCGCCGACGAGCTGCTCGATGAGATCCACCCCGAGGATCTCATCAAATACGGCATGATTCCCGAGTTCGTCGGTCGGATCCCGGTCGTGGCGACCCTCCACGAACTCGATCACGATGCATTGGTGCGGATCCTCACCGAACCGAAGAATTGCCTGGTGCGACAGTATGAGACCGTGCTCGGGTTCGAGGGCGTCGAGTTGAGCTTCACGCCGGATGCCCTGGATGCGGTCGCCGATGAGGCCATTTCCCGCAAGGTGGGGGCCCGAGGTCTGCGAATCATCCTCGAGGAGCTGATGCTCGACATCATGTATCAGATTCCGGCGCTGCCGGACCTCAAAGAGTTGGTGATTTCTCGGGACGTGGTCGAGCGTCGAGTGACACCGCTCCCGGATGTGAGAAAGGTGAGCTGAGTCATATGGGGCGCGTCGGCGCGCCCCCCCGCGACCGATTCCGCCAACCCGACTGATTCCCCAAACGAGAGAAAAAAAATGACAGCAGTCCGTGAAACCCAGACACTCGCCATCGTTCCGTTGCGGGACATGGTGGTTTTTCCGCATATGATGGCCCCCTTCGTGGTCGGCCGGAGACCCTCGGTCCTTGCCCTCGAGCGGGCCCTCGAGAGACCCGACAAGAGGCTCTTTCTCGCGACCCAGCGCGATCCGAAGGTGGATGAGCCCACGGCCACCGATATCCATGAGCTCGGTGTGGTGGCGCGTGTGGTGCAGCACCTCCAGCTCGCTTCCGGCAACATCAAGGTCATGGTCGAAGGCCTCGAACGGGCCCGGCTCGTCGATGTCGTGTCCGACCCCGATTGCCTGGTGGCCAGGGTCGAGGTCGAGTCCGTCGAGGTCGGTGAGGATCAGACCCTGAGCCGCTATATGGCCCAGCTGACCGAGTTCTTCAAAGAGTATGCCAAGCTCTCTCACCACCTCTCCGCCGAGGGGGTCCTCGCCTCCCTCCAGACCGACGATCCGGATCAGTTCGCCGACATTCTCGCAGCCCATCTCAACCAGCCGACGACGGAGAAGCAAAGGTTGCTCGAGCTGCTCAACCCCCTCGATCGGCTGCAGCGACTCAACGATCTCCTCGATGTGGAGATCGAGAAACTCAACATCGACCGCCGCCTCTCCTCCAGGGTCAAGAAGCAGATGGAGAAAGCGCAGCGGGAGTACTACCTGTCGGAGAAGATCAAAGCCATCAACGAAGAGTTGGGGCGAAACGACACCACCGAAGAGCTCGCCGAGCTCAAGGAGCAGGTGGACGAGTCCGGGATGACCGAAGAAGCCAAAGAGAAGGCCGTGATCGAGATCCGCCGCCTCGAAGGCATGCCGCCGGTTTCGGCCGAGGCCGGGGTGTCACGCAACTACGTCGACTGGTTGCTGGCGGTGCCCTGGTCCAAGGCGTCGCGTGAAATTCGTGACATCTCCCGCGCAGAGAAGGTGCTCAACGAGGACCACTACGGGCTCGAGAAGGTCAAAGAGCGCATCCTCGAGTTTCTGGCGGTGCGCCAACTCGTCCGCAAGACCGGGGGCACTATCTTGTGTTTCGTCGGTCCTCCCGGCGTGGGCAAGACTTCGCTGGCACGGTCCATCGCTCGCGCCACGGGCCGGAACTTCGTCCGGCTTTCACTCGGTGGGGTGCGAGACGAGGCCGAGATTCGCGGTCACCGTCGAACCTACATCGGCGCATTTCCGGGTCAGATCATTCAGATGATGCGAAAAGCCGGCACCGTGAATCCGGTGCTTCTGCTCGACGAGGTCGACAAGATGGCGGCCGACTTTCGCGGTGACCCCGCCGGCGCCCTGCTCGAGGTCCTTGATCCCGAGCAGAACAACACCTTCCACGATCACTATCTCGATGTCGAGTACGATCTTTCCAAGGTGCTCTTCATCTGTACGGCCAACGTGACGCATCCGATCCCGCCGGCCCTGCTCGACCGGATGGAAAAGGTCGAGCTCTCCGGCTACACCCACCACGAGAAGCTCGAGATCGCGCGTCACTTCCTCGTGCCGCGGCAGACCGACAGGCACGGCCTGAAGAAATTCGATCTGGGCTTCACCGAGGATGGGTTGAAATTCCTCATCGAAGGCTTCACTCGCGAGGCTGGAGTTCGGAACCTCGAGCGCGAGATCGCCTCGATCTGTCGTAAGCTCGCGCGCAAGGTGCTCAAGGAAAAAATCAAAGCGAAGGGTGCTTCCCTGGAGGTCACGCCGGAGGTCGTCGGCGAGCTCCTCGGCAAACCCAGGTACCGGACCCAGATGCGTGAGGAGGATCCCGAGGTCGGGGCGGCCTCCGGGCTCGCCTGGACCCAGGTCGGCGGCGAACTGCTGACCACCGAGGTGACTCTGATGCGCGGCAAGGGCATCCTGACCCTCACCGGCCAACTCGGTGACGTCATGCAGGAATCGGCCCGCGCGGCGCTGTCCTTTGTTCGTTCAAAGGCCGACGAGCTCGGGATCGACCCCGAGGTCTTCGCCACCAAGGACATCCACCTGCACGTCCCCGAAGGAGCGATCCCTAAGGACGGGCCATCGGCGGGGATCACCCTCGCCGTCTCGCTGGTTTCGGCCTTCACCGCGATTCCGGTCCGGGTCGATGTGGCCATGACCGGTGAGATCACCCTCCGAGGTCGGGTCTTGCCGGTCGGGGGCATCAAGGACAAGATTCTTGCGGCCTACCGCGCGGGGATCCGCGAGGTGATTCTTCCCGACGAGAATGAAAAGGACCTCGAGGAAATTCCCGAGGACGTGCGCGACGAAATGCAGTACCATTTCGTCAGCCACATGGACAAGGTACTCGCGAAGGCCCTGGTTCGCGGACTGGACACGGATGTAGCGGCGGCGGCCGGCGATGTCGAGTCACGGGTGGAACCACCGCCGATGGCGCATTGACAGAGTGGAAATTCGTGAGGTCAACTTTCGTTCCTCGGCGTTGAAAGCGTCGGATCGACCGCAGGAGTTCTTTCCTCAGGTCGCGGTTGCCGGACGTTCCAACGTCGGCAAGTCGAGCCTGCTCAACTGGCTCTTGCGTCAGAATATGGCGCGAGTGGCCAAGGCCCCGGGAAAGACACGAATGCTGAACTTCTTTCTGATCAACCGATCGTTCTTCCTGGTCGATCTTCCGGGTTATGGCTACGCCAAGGTCGGTCGGGCGCTTCAGGAGGAGTGGGGCCGGGAGCTCGCGAACTACCTCGCGACGGAAGAGAGACTGGCCGGGGTCATCACCCTGGTGGATATCCGACACGGACCCACCGATCTCGATCTCGGACTTCAGGAACTGTTGTTGGCCCATGGACGGGAACGCCTCGTCGTGCTGACCAAGGCCGACAAGGTCAAGCGTGGCAAACGGGCAAGCATGCAGTTTCAGGTACAGAAAGAGCTCGGCCTGGCGCGCCCCCCCGCGGTGGTCAGCGTCAAGACCGGAGAAGGTCGCAAAGAGCTGCTCGGCCTCATCGACGATCTCGTCGAGGCGTGGCGATCCAAATAACGGAGAAACAGACATGGGACGCAAGAAGAAAACCTCAACCGAAGACCCGGTGGTGATCCCCCTCGACCTCGATGACGAAATCGAGGAACGGGAGCAGGCGGCTGCTGCTGCCGCGGCCCAGGAGGGTCGACTCGACCTCACCCAGCTCAAGGAGATGACCATCAACGAACTCTGCGGTGTGGCCAAGTCACTCACCGTGGAAAACCCGGCCGGGATGAGACGACAGGACCTCATTTTCCGTATCCTTCAGCGCCAGACCGAGCGTGAGGGTCTGATCTTCGGCGAGGGAGTGCTCGAGGTTCTGCCCGAGGGTTTTGGATTCCTGCGCGCCCCCGAGTACAACTATCTTCCGGGCCCGGACGACATCTATGTCTCGCCGTCGCAGATCCGTCGATTCAACCTGCACACCGGCGACACGGTTTCGGGTCAGATCCGGCCGCCCAAGGAGGGTGAACGGTACTTCGCGCTCATCAAGGTCGAGGCCATCAACTTCGAGCCGCCCGAAGTGGCCATGGAAAAGGTGCACTTCGACAATTTGACTCCGCTCTATCCGGAGGAGCGGATCACCCTCGAGGTCGAGGAAAACATGACCTCGCGGATCATGGATCTGACGACCCCCCTCGGCAAGGGCCAGCGCGGTCTCCTGGTGGCGCCGCCACGCACCGGAAAAACCATGATGCTGCAGGCCATTGCCAACTCCATCACCACCAACCACCCCGAAGTGACCCTCATCGTGCTGCTCATCGACGAGCGGCCCGAAGAGGTGACGGACATGCAGCGTTCGGTGCACGGCGAGGTCATTTCATCAACCTTCGACGAGCCCGCCACCCGCCACGTCCAGGTCGCGGAGATGGTGATCGAGAAAGCCAAACGGCTGGTCGAACACAAACGCGATGTGGTGATTCTCCTCGATTCCATCACCCGTCTTGCTCGCGCCTACAACACCGTGGTGCCCCCCTCCGGGAAGGTGCTCTCCGGTGGTGTCGACTCCAACGCGCTGCAGAAACCCAAGCGTTTCTTCGGCGCCGCCCGCAACATCGAGGAGGGCGGCAGCCTGACCATCGTCGGCACCGCCCTCATCGATACCGGTTCCCGAATGGATGATGTGATCTTCGAGGAGTTCAAAGGGACCGGAAACATGGAGGTCCACCTCGACCGCAAGCTCGTCGAGCGGCGGGTCTTCCCCTCCATCGACATCCACAAGTCCGGCACCCGGAAGGAAGAGCTCCTCATCGACGAGTGGGAGCTCCGCCGGATCTGGGTCCTGCGCAAGGTGCTGTCGTCCCTTTCCCCGGTCGAGGCCATGGAGCTTCTGCAGGAGCGCCTCGGCGGATCGCCGACGAATCGGGAGTTCTTGGAAGCGATGTCGCAGGGCTAGCAATTCGTCGGACGAATTGCGGTGGCGCTTGCTGCGCTCGCGCCAGTTCGGGCCGGCGGGCCGATGCCGTCAACGTGACGAACCTCCACCAGGCGACGCGGTCCCGTTGCCCGGGTGATTCGTCGTACGAATAGCGGGTCATTGGGCGCGTCGTTGTTGACAGGTGGTTCAGGCAAGGAGAGACTCAGTCGCATGACGGTTCAGGGAATCCTCGACAAGGCGGTGGCGGGCGAGCGGATCGATCGTGGCGAGATCGAGTTGCTCTTCTCCCATGGCGATCTGCTCTCTCTCGGGCAGGCGGCGGATGCCGTCAGGCGGCGGAAGACCGAGGAGGGCGTCGCCTCCTACATCATCGACCGAAACATCAACTACACGAATGTGTGCATCTATCGATGTCGTTTCTGTGCGTTTTATCGCACGAAGGAGGCAAGCGACGCCTATGTCCTCCCCTTTTCGGAGATCGCCGACAAGGTGGCCGAGACCGTCGCCTCGGGCGGCACGGGAATCCTCCTCCAGGGCGGTGTCCACCCCGATCTCCGCATGGAGTTCTACGAAGATCTACTTCGGCAGCTCAAGACCAGCTTCCCCGAGGTCCATCTGCACGCGTTTTCGGTTCCGGAGATCTGGTTTCTCGCCAAGGTGGAGAAACTCGCCGTGGCCGACGTGATCTCGCGACTCATGGCGGCGGGGCTCGAGTCGATCCCGGGTGGCGGGGCCGAGATCCTCGAGGACGAAACGAGGCGCCGGATTCTGTCTCGAGCCAAGGCCAACACCGATCAGTGGCTCGAGGTCCACGGAATCGCCCACGATCTCGGGCTGCGGACCACCGCCACCATGATGTTCGGTGTCGGCGAACCGATCGCGGCACGGGTGGAGCACTTTCTCGGTGTCCGCGATCTGCAGGACCGCACCGGTGGTTTCACCGCCTTCATCCCCTGGACCTTCCAGGACCGGAGCACCGATCTCGAGGGAGAGGTGGAGCCCGCCGGTGGTTTCGACTATCTGAAGACTCTCGCCATCGCCCGCCTCGCCCTGGCCAATGTCGATCATGTCCAGGGATCGTGGGTGACCCAGGGGGCAAAGATCGGCCAGTTGTCGCTCTTCTTCGGCGCGGATGATCTGGGATCCATCATGCTCGAGGAAAACGTCGTCGCCGCCGCCGGAGTCGAGTTCAGGATGACGCAGCCCGAAATGGAGCGGACCATCCGCGAAGCGGGTCTCGAGCCGCGCCAACGCCGCACGCTCTACGAACCCCTGTAATTCGCAAAGCGAATTACTACCCGATGATCTCGAACTGCTCCTGATGCTGGACGGGGTTCTCACGCAGGATGACCTGGACTCCGTGGACCTCTTCGAGCTCTCGAAGGAGTTCTCGGAACGGCCCCTGCAGATAGTGAGATACCTCGGGGTGGACCACCAGAGAGACCTGATCGCCGAGCTCGGCGGCCAGGGCCGCGAGAAGCTCACGGCGAATCTCGAGACAGATCGTCGCCAACGCCTTGATCCGCCCTGAACCATGGCAGTAGGGGCATTCGCGACTCAAGGTTCGATCCAAACTCGGTCGGGTGCGTTTTCGAGTCAGCTGGATCAGTCCGATATCGGACATGGGGAGAAGTTGGGTTCGCGCCGAGTCGGCCTCGAGTTCGGTCTCCAGGGCCTCGTAGAGCTCGAGACGGTGAGCCGGTTCTTCCATGTCGATGAAGTCGATGACGACGATTCCCCCAAGGTCGCGAAGTCGGAGTTGGCGGACGATCTCTCGAACCGCCTCGAGGTTGAGGGTGAAGACGGTCTCCTCGAGCGATTTCGTACCCACATACTTGCCGGTGTTCACGTCAATCGCCACCAACGCCTCGGTTTGATTGACCACCAGATAGCCACCGGACTTGAGCCACACCTTGGGACGCAGCGCCTTCTCGAGCTCGCGATCGAGACCGAAGGCGCTCATGAGGTCGGTGGACTGGCGGTAGAGCTTGAGGCGGGGCACCAGCGTCGGATCACTCGTTTCGAGAAAATCGAGGACCTCCTCGAAGGCCTCTTCGTCGTCGACCCACGCTTCCTGCACCGCTGACGTGAAGGTGTCGCGGACCGCCCGCAGAACCGGGCTCAATTCGTGGTGGACGAGGTAGGGCGCGTGGGTCCGATCGGCGCCGGCCTGGATCTGGTCCCAAAGCTGGACGAGATAGCGCCGATCCGACTCCAGTTCGACCCCTCCCTGGCCCTCGCCGGCGGTGCGGACGATCCAACCACCACCCCCGAACTCCTCGATGACCGTCTTGAGTCGAGCACGTTCGTCGTCGTCGGTGATCCGTCGCGAGACTCCGAGTTGAAACACCGTCGGCATGTAGACCAGGAAGCGTCCGGGCAGGGTGATGTGCGTGGTCAGGCGGGCGCCCTTGGTGCCGATGGGGTCTTTGACAACCTGGACGAGAATCTCCTGACCCTGGCGCAGCAGATCGCCGATGTCGGTGTCCACCACCTCGTTCGGTCCGGGATCCTCATCGACCCGGAAGATGTCGGTGAAGTCATCCAAGATCCCGCCGGCTTCACGGACATAGAGAAATCCATCGCGCGGAAGCCCCACATCGACGAACGCCGCCTGCATCCCCGGGAGGACACGGGTCACCCGGCCCTTGTAGAGATTACCCACCACCGATGATGATCGGTGCCGTTCTGCCCGGTAGCTGACCAGTCGCGACCTCTCGCGCAGAGCTACCCGGGTTTCGAAAGGGTTGACCGAGAGAAAGAGAATGGAGTTCATCACTGATTCACCAGACGGTGCCGCCAGACCGATTGGACGACACCCAGTGCCGCACAGGTCGACAACAGGGACGAGCCGCCGTAGGAAAAAAGCGGCAGGGTGATTCCGGTCGTCGGCAGCAGACCCAAGACCATACCGAGATTGACCACCACCTGGAATGCGAGCCAGGAACCGACCAGGATCGCCAACACGAGGCCGTGACGATTCTCCGCCACCGCGGCCGCCATTCCGATCCGGTAGAGCAACAGAGCGTAGCCGAGCAGCAGGCCGGTCGCGCCGACAAAACCGGTTGCCTCGGCCCAAACGGCGAAAGCGAAGTCGGTGTGCTGGGCCGGGAGATATCGCAGGAGGGACTGTGAACCGCGGCCGACTCCCTGACCGGCGACGCCGCCGGAGCCGACGGCGATCTTCGACTGCCGCACCTGATAGCCGATACCGTAGGGGTCGCGTTCGGGGTCGAGAACGGTCAAGACCCTTTCCTTCTGAAAATCCTTAAGCACGGTGTGCCACGCGCCGAAGCCGACGATCATGGCGAGCACGATGAGGCCGATCCACGCCCAGCGCGGCAGACCGCCAAGCCAGAGGGCGGTGACCGCCACCGGAAGATAGGTCAGGGTGACCCCGAGGTCGGGCTCGAGCGCGACCAACCCCGCGGTGGCGCCCACCAGAGCGACAACCACCGCTGCCTCTTTGGCCGAAAGCCCCCCACCGCTGCGGCGGCCGAGCCAGGCGGCCACCATCAAGATCGTCGCCACCCTAGCGAACTCACTCGGTTGGAGGGTCAGCGGGCCGACCGCGAACCAACCACGGGTCCCGCTGCGAATTTCGCCGAAAAACAGGACGGCCACGAGGGCCGCCAAGGCGCCGAGGTACGCAAGAGGAGCAAGACGGGCGTAGAGATCGAGGCGAACGCGGGACAGTGCGAGCAACGTCAGCATGCCCCCGCACGCCCAGAGCAGCTGCCGGGCCAAGAGTTGAGTTCCGACGACTTCAGTCACCGCATTCTGGGTCACCAATGACGCTCCGAGGATGCCTGCCACGGCGAGGATCAACCATGCGTCGATGCGGTGTTCCATGGCGTGATTCTACTCCCCTGGACCTTGAGAGGCCTGTGACTCCCGGCCTTCGTCGAGCGCGGCTGAAAAGATGGCTGCCGCCGTCGGAGCCGCGATGCTGCCGCCACCCCCCCCATGCTCGACGACAAGGGCGATGACGAGCCGTGGGTCAT